>Ga0194062_1000864_pt1 | contig 12738 bp, 9 predicted proteins | sample SepL2225m_MetaG_FD_155481 | JGI IMG/M metagenome (GOLD analysis project Ga0194062, IMG submission 155481) | Anoxic zone freshwater microbial communities from boreal shield lake in IISD Experimental Lakes Area, Ontario, Canada - Sep2016-L224-25m | ecosystem: Environmental > Aquatic > Freshwater >... | reverse complement strand
CTTTTTACTGACGAGGAACTTCTGATACTTTTCTACCGCTTCCTTCATCTGTTCTTCAGATAAAACGGGAGTCATAATGAAAACGGTTTCGTACTGGTTCAACATTTTTTTTGTTTTTTTAAATAAATAAATTGGTTTTATAAAATGGGCTGCAAAATTACGAAGAAGAAAGGAGATAACCAAATGCTCAGCGCGTTATTTGGCGTTAAGCGTTTAGCGTTCAGCGTTAAGGCGTTATGGTGTTCGGAGTTCTGCGTTAAGGCATTATTGCAGAGAAAGGGACTGGTAATCATGATTCAAGATTTCTCGTTTCTGTTTCAGATTCGGTTTTGGCTGAAAGGTTGTATCTTTGTAGGAAACCATTACAAATGAGCACTCAGGAAATTAAACAGTTGCTGCATGAAAGCATCGAAAATATTGATGATGGTGAATTTCTCATTGTCGTTAAACAAATCATTGACCGAAAATACACACCTGGAAACATTCCTAACCTGAGCGAATGGCAATTGGAAAGGATTGATTCATCAAAGGAACAGATAAAACACGGAAAATCGCTTTCAAATCATCAGGCAGATCTTTTAGTTGAAAAATGGCTAAACGAATAATCTGGTCACCAAATGCGCTGGCCGACAGAATCCAGATACTTGATTATTGGTTCCAGCGCATTGGTAATAAAATATATTGTCGCAGGTTGGATCATGAATTAAAGGAAACGATAAAGCATCTATCGGGATTTCCTCAAATTGGAAGACAAATTGAGAAAAGAGATGAACGCTTCCTTGTTAAAGACTATTACCAGATTTTTTATATCGTAACTGCTAGTGAAATTCATATTCTTCACATCTGGGATAGCAGAAGGGATCCTTCAGATTTGCATTTGGGATAATTTTCCCCGGCCATTCAATTACGCCACTTCACTAAGGGTTCAGTTTTCATTCGCGTCATTGGTTTTCTGCGTTCGGCGTTATTATTGAAGTAATGCGACTGCGTATGCTGAAACGCCTTCTTCACGGCCGATAAAACCAAGCCTCTCACTGGTCTTGGCCTTTACATTGATCTGTGAAGTCTCAATCCCAAGAGTGGTCGAAAGGGAAGTGATCATCAAAGGAATATACTCAGCAATTTTAGGCTGCTGAAGCACGATGGTGCAGTCAATATTCCCTATCGAAAAACCTTTTTCAACGATCAGCAGCAGCGTTTTTTTCAAAAGAAGACTGCTGTCAATCCCTTTGTACTCGGGAGAAGAATCAGGAAACTGCTGACCGATATCTGGAAGGCCCGCGGCACCTAAAAGGGAATCTATAATCGCATGGATCAGAACGTCGGCGTCGGAATGACCTGTTGCGCCACTCGAATGTTCTATTTGAACACCACCCAGAATGAAAGGCCTGCCGGGTTCTAGTTTGTGAGTATCAAAGCCGAAACCAACACGCATTACGAATTACGATTTACGATTTAACAGTTCTGTCATTTACAGTTTCAGGTGACAAGGCCGAACGCTTTAACGCAATAACGCCTTAACGCAGAACGCAATAACGCCATAACGCTTCACGCCTTCCTACTGCGCTGCCTGCTTGCTCTTCTTCTCGGTATCGAAATTAAACAGCAGGGTGAACTGCAGTGTATTCTGCAAAGGATTATTCTGCTTTACCGGAATGAGATATGAGAAATCCAGTCCGAACACATTATACCTCAGACCGGCGCCAAGAGTAAAAAACTGCCTGTTCCCTTTATATTTCGACTCGTAGAAATATCCTGCACGGATCGAAAAAAGATGATTGTACCAGTATTCCGCAGAAGCAGCAACCGAAATTTCCTGCAATTCTTCCTTAAAACCGTAAGGTGCGTCGTAAAACGACTGGATTATACCGGCCACGGCTGAAACATTGTTACTCATCCCCTTGACGATCACCCATGATTTGGTGGCGCTGTCATACTGCGTCACAGGGGGAGTAGGAACAAGTAGTTTACTCAGGTCAAGAGAAAATGACACCCTGTTGTAATCATCGATATCAAGCGTAAATGATGGTCCCAGGCGGAGGTTGGTCGGAATAAAATTGCTCTGGACTGAAGCACTGCTGTATGAAATTTTAGCCCCGATGTTCGAGATGTCAAATCCGAAGTCGATCGATCCGCCACTGGTTCCTTTGATCTCCAATGGATGATGATAATAAAAGGCTATGTCAGCTGCAACCGAGTAACCGGGCTTTACACTGGCATCATATGCATTATACCCGGGGATAAGGTTCGAATAGATAAACCTTGCTGCAACAGCTCCCGCGATTTCCCTTGAGAATTTTCTCGAATACGTTGCATCAACAGCCAGTTCATTAGGTTTGTAATTACCAAGGTCTTTCCCGTTTTCATCGGTATATTGTATCTCACCCATAGAGAAAAACCTGAGCGACATGGCAATAGCCTGTTTGTCGCCGATCTTTCCGTAGCCGTAAAGCGAAGCCAGACCGATATCATTTACAAGACCCCTGAGCCAGGGAACATAGCCTAAGCCAATTCCGATAGCCTTGTCGCAAAAAGCATATTTTGCCGGGTTCCAGTACATCGAATACGCATCGGGTGATGTCGCAGCTCCCACATCTCCCATACCCCCTGATCGGGCATCAGGCGCTATCAGCAAAAATGGTACGGAGGTTGAAATGACCCGTGAACCGTCGGTTGGTTCGGGGGGTAATTGTGCAAATAAACCGGATGTTGCAAAGGTAAAAACCAACAAGAGAACCAGTCTGTTCTTAATATGTCGCATTACTGAATAATTAATTGTATCTACTAAAATGGGCTGCAAAATTAACGAATTAAAGCGCGCTATATTGCTCAATTCCAAAAAATCAGCATTAATTCACAGTGATTCAGTGAACTATAGCGATTTTTCCGGATGTATTCAGAAACGTTCCGTTGGTTCCTGTAAACTTAACGCTGAAGGGGTAGATCCCGCTGAATAATTTATTCCCGCCCGCATCGGTCAGATCCCACACAATAGTCTGAGGCGTGATGCCTGATTCGGGATACGAGCCGGTAAGTGTGCGTATGCGGATTCCCGATAAGTTGTAAATGTCGATCGTTACGCTAAACCCTCCCGGTGTATTCAACGGAATAAATGAGAAATGGGTCTCGGAAGTCGCCGGATTAGGATAACAATATACATTCTGGATCTTTATCAATGATCCATCCTCAACATTGAAATAAATATCCTGTTCGGTTGAATTATCATACAGATCAAAAGCCCTGACTGTGATTTTATGCTGGCCTGCGATAAGTCCCGAAAGCTGATAGCTCAGCGCCCCCCTGGCATAACTACCGGTGGCAGGTTCAAAAAAGTCGTTCAGGTTAAAGCTGCCTACCCAGTCGTCATCAAGAATCCCTATAATATCATGCCCTATGCCGAAGCCTGTCGAATTGATACCGGAAGTATCAAACAGGTCGGCGATAAGCAGTGGACTGCTGCCGGTTTGTCCCCCCGAAATAAAACTGCGGGTATCCATATAAAGCCTGATGGCCGGGCCGTTAGCCTCAGGAATGATCCCCGGGTCCCGGCCTCCGAAAATCACTTTATCGGTAGACCCCTTGGCATCGGTTTGGCCGGTATTGGCATAATAGCTGATTTTTCCCTTACCGAAACTGAAGCCAACGCCTTTGGGAACAATAAACGAAAAGCTGAACTGCCCGTTGACCACCGGAGTCTTCAAACGGTTCATCAGATGATCCTGCATGATGAATTTCTGCGGATAGCTTCCGTTGACCTGGCCATAGGTATTGCCAAGAGTACTGTAAATAGTAGGCTTATCAAACACTTTTGCAGTGAGGGTTCCGTTGAAATCGCTGATGGCGTTGCCCTGGAAGTCCTGCACATGGCCGCTCACTGTTACTTTAGACAAGCCAAAAGCCGTGTCGGGCACACTAAGTGGAAGGCTGTTAATGCTGGTTGTGATGATTTCATCTTCGGGGTAAGCGATTTGCTGAGCCGGATCTCCCAGGAGAACGAAATTTCTCAGAAGGGAATTATTTGAATTGTTGTTTTTTGATATCATGATCAGGTCGCCCATCCTTACGTATCTGCCATCCCTGCGATCCATCATATGACGGATAAAACTGGTGTCAAGCGCCTGGTTAGTCCCTGCAAAAGTGGTGCGGGTCGTCGAGAACATTGCGATGCCCCCGCCTCCCGGGCGAACCAGTATCTCCTCCCCTGCCGAAAACAGGGCGGGATTATCAAACCGGCTGAATTCACAGGTCGCCGTAAGAAATACCGGCAGCCTTTCGGAATTCGTCCAGGCGTTAATATCGGCCATCGTAAGCACATGGCGGTTGCTCCAGCCGGTTTCGCCCCCGTGACCTATATAGTTGATGATGAGAGTCCCCTTCTGAACCGCGTCGTTCAGGGCTTTGTTGGCTCCGGGAAAACGAAACCCTGCAGGGATCTTCTCCATAGGGAAGGCATCAAAGTATATCTTGTTTAAATTGATCATCGGGTACTTAGCGGCTATTGTGTTGGCAAGGTCTTCGGAATTACCAACGAAATAGTTTTTGTCACCCTCATCGCAGGCCAAAACCATGTTGTTACGCCAATCGGCACAAACGGTATCGTTTTTAGAGCTGTAATGAATGATCTTGTCGACCATATTCACAGCCTGTTCAAGTGTACTTACCGGAAATCTTCCAACACCGATCTCAATTGAGCCCGACGCATCATACCCTTCGTTATCGCCCATGATCCCGTAAAAATCATCCGATACGAACGATAAGGTCGTCGAGGTAGACTCCTGGGACTCAAGAACAGGGATGAGATTATTGTTCCCGGGGATACGGTCTTTGGGATCATATGAGCCGTCACCGAAAAGTAAAAGATACTTCGGACGGGCCGATGCCGACCCTCTGTCGTACAGCATTTTCACAAAGTCCCTTATCCCTCCGGGGTCGGGCTGCCCGCAAGAGAACTCATGAAAGATCTCGGGAACTAACACCACCATCACATCAATCTGGTTATGGTTTCTGTGAAAATCGGCCAGTCTGTTTGCCTCTGCTGATAAGAAAGGAGGAACCACAATGATCATCTCTCTGGTCTGCAATGCATGGAGGTTCTGGTTTGCCACAGTACCTGCAAAGCTTACCGTGTCAAACACTCCATCCTCAAAAGCAAAAAAAGTATGCAGAGAATCGGTTTTCAGCCTGAACTTTAACAGACCGCCGACAAGCGTCGTCTGAAGCTCCGATATAGCCGCGATGTTGCTTATATCCCATACATTAATCCCGGCCCTGGCATTTTTCATGGTGAATTCTGATATCCTGCCGGAACCTGCAGAACTGAGGTCGCGAAAAGCAAATTCACTGCCTGTCCAGTAAAGCTTCCTGGCCATCTGCATTTCAATATAATCAAGCCAACCCACGGATGCATCGGTCGGGATATTATATTCAATGGATATACGGAAATTGGATCGCGGGAAGGCAAGGTATTTTGTTTTTTCGGCCAGGTGTGCATAATCCCCTGGATAATCAAGTGTTACGGGGTCAATCATAAGACTGTCGATTTTTTTTCCATCCCTGAAAATGATAAACTTGCTGTATGTATCCGATCGGCCTATGGCAGAGATTTTCATAGAAAGAGAAGAAAGACTGTCGATATAAGGAAATGAAAAATCGAAATCGTAACGATTGTTGTTCTTTGTAAATTGTTCACCAAACCAGCGTTTACCCGATTTGATCACGCTCACCAGGTCCATTTCATGCAGAGTCATGTCGTCCCAGTTCGAAGATTGATAATTGGCCGCGGTATCAGGAACAGGTTTATATGTGATCCTTTTCCCGGCTCCCAAATCGAAGGTCATATAATAATAGGTGAGATCGGAATAGAGATTCTTTGAATGGGAGTATGTGTTGGTTGTAGGGTTGAGTTTCCAGCTATCAGGGCCTTCACCGTAAAACTGAATAAAATCAAGCGAATCAAATTTCCCGTTACCCCCGTCATGAACAAGCATGGAAATTTCCCTCAGGTCATCGATACGTGAGCTGGCATTGGGTTCAGGAACCATGCCGCTTCCGTTGCCGAAGATCCGGATGTCGGCCGTGCTGATTTGACCAGGGTCGATTCCCATGTTCACCAGATCACGATACCCGATGCGGTAAATTCCGTTATGCTTAACCGAAAACCTGTACCATTTCCCTGTCGACAGAATTGAATTCCCTGTGAAACGGCTGCCGGCGAACAGTAAGCACGGAAAAACGATGAACAGTAACAGAAAACGGTAACGGTTTTTCATGAGAGATATCTGTAGTCTACCTGATAAATACAAGTTTTGAGGATTTCGAAGCCGTTGATCCATCGGGTAATACGACCGTGATCCGATACACATAAATGCCTGCGCCAAGCAGTACCCCTGATTCGGAGCGGCCATCCCATTTAAACGGCTCAACCCTGTAACCACCAGAATACATTGTGGTATGGAATGTCTTTTCCAGACTTCCGTAAACTGAATATATCTTCACGTCGACCTCCAGGTTATTATCAGCCTGGTTGGTCTGGAACGAAAAGGCAGTATGGTCGCGGAAGGGGTTTGGGTAGTTCATCACTGCATCGAGAGCAAAGGATGCGGTGGAAGAAACAACAAAATCAATTCCTGCCTCGGTCGAGTTATTATATACATCCCACACCTTCACATCGATGTGATGTGAACCATCGGCAAGTTTGAAGACAGGGTACTGTATTACACCCTTGGTATATGTATCCAGGTTTGACACATAATAATCGTTCAGCAGCATCGGGTTTTTAGTATCCCCGTCAAGAATGGCGGTGATGTCATGTCCAATGCCGTTTCCTACGGTATTGATGCCCGATTCGTCGAAGACATCGGCGATCAGGACCGGGTTCTGGTTACATACCCCCCCGTTGGTGAATTTCCTGTCGTTCATGTACAAGGCCAGCGCCGGACCGCTGGTATCGGTGAGGGCGTTGTTGTCGTAGCCACCCACAATAATGTTTTCATCGTACCCGTTGGCATCGGTACTGCTACTGCTTGCATAATAACTTATCTTGCCCTGTCCGTACTTATAATCGATGTCTTTGGGCACAATAAATGTAAACGAGAACCTGCCATTGGCGACATTGGCTTTGCCACTGTATACGACATTCTTACGCATATGAAAAACATAAGGATCATCAACATGGTCATTTGCTTTGCAGGTGATGGAAGAGATCTTGTCGTAAATCGTAGGTAAAAGGGTCCCGTTGAAATCCGCGGCAATGCTGCTCCCCTTTCTGACTTCTCCCTCAATGGAGACCTGGGTGAGCGCCTTCAGTGTATCGCTGGTGCCGATAGGAATACCGGTCCTGACAGAGGTAGTGACCACATTTAAATTCGGGTAGGCGATCATCAGCGCAGGGTCGCCGAACAATACGAATTTTCTTGTATTAGAATAACTATCGGTTTTTGAAAGCCTGATCAAATCACCCATACGGTGATATTCGCCATTGACTTTTTCGAACAAATGGTTGTAAAAATTTGTCAGAAGGCTCTTGTTCCCGCCGGCAAAAGTAGGTCTGGTGGTGGTAAACAATGCAATCCCGCCTCCTTTAGGATTCAGAAAAACATATTCTCCGGCCGAGATCCGTGCAGGATCATCCATCCGGCTGAACTCACAGGTGGCAGTAAGAAAAACAGGCAGTTTGTTATAATTCGTCCAGTTCTGTATGTCGGGGACTTCCAGAACCCGTTCATGGGCCCAGCCCAGTTCGCCCCCGTGTCCGATGTAGTTGATCAGCAGAGTTCCTTTTGCAATCCGTTTGTTGATAGCGTCGTTAACCTCAGGGTACCTTGCTCCTCCAGGGGTTGAGATCTGGGTATAGGCATCGAGGTATATCTTATCAATATTACAGGTCTTATTCACCTTTGCAGCCAGGTAGTCGGCATCTTCCATGAAGGTATTTCCGCCCTGATTGTCCTGATCATCAGCAACAAAGGTAACCACGTTGCGCCAGTCCGATTTCACCGAGTCGGAATTATCGGAATAATGAATGACCTTGTCAACCGCATTCATGGCATCCTGTACCGTCCTAACCGGAAATCGGCCGATACCCAAATACAGCGAATCGGAACGCTTACCGCCCTGAACCAATCCATAGTAATCATCCGAAACATACGATTCAACGGGTGCAAGCGATTCCCAGGACTGGTATGCAGGGATAAAATTAGTATTATCCGGAACACGGTTCTTGTAATCATAGGATGCATCTCCGACCAGGAGCAGATATTTGACAGTATGGCCCGCTGAAGACCGGGTGTAAAGCATCCGCATGAAGTCCCTGATCGCAGTGATATCCTGTACCCCGGAAGAAAATTCGTTATACACCTTGTCAGGAGTAGTAACAGCAACACTCAGTCCCGAATGGGTCCTGTGGAATTCGGCCAGCCGTTCTGCCTGACCAAGAAAATCGGGATATGCGATCATCATATAATCGATATCGCTCAGACTGTGAAGGTCCTGGTTTGGGACGACACCCGAAAAAACAGGAGTTCCGAAGGTATTTCCGTCAAAGGCGATAAATTCTTTCAGAGTATCTGTAAAAAGCCTTACTGAAACTGAACTTCCGGTTTTCTGTGTCTCAAGATTTTTTACTTTGTAAGGCACTGTGACATCCCATATTGTCACTGTTTGTCCCTGGGTGTTTACCTGGAACTCGCTGATCTTGTTTTTCGCCCAGGAGGAAGCATTTCTGAAATTCATCTGGCTGCCATACATGGTAAGCAGGCGCCAGGCATTCAGTTCAAAATAATTAAGCCAGCCTACGGCGCCCGAAACCATCGGATTAAATATCAGGTTGAGATTGATGGTCTGGCCGGAGGTAGTATAAGGCTTGGTGATAGTACCTGCATGGGCGTACCAATCCTCAAACGATGTCCCCACGGCATCGATCGGAAGTGACATCAGCAGTTTGCCATCGGCATTTACATTAAAATACGAGGATACTCCGGTCGACCTTGCGGCAGCGTTAAGGTTTATGTTTACAGGCGACTGGACGTCGAGGTTGGGAAATGTAAATGAATAGTTCCTTGAAGTGGTCACGTCGAAAATCTCCTTGTCGTACCATATCCTGCCTGAAGCGATCAGGTTGAGGCCGTCCCGGTCGTAAGCTATATAATCGTTGAAATTTGTAACTATTGCATTGGCCGGGGCAGCAAGGAAGGCCTGGGTTTGAATTCGCTTTCCTTCTCCCTGTTCACAACTGAGAAAATAGCAACTCTGATCGGCATAAATATTTTTTATATGATGAAAGAGGTGGTCGGTTGCATTGTACTTCCATCGGTCGGGACCGCTGCCGTAAAAAAGAATATAATCTCCTTCATTGAACTGTCCGTCGTCCTGTCCAAATACAAAAATGGCATTCTCGGCAAGGTCGTCAATACGGGAGCTGTCGTTTGACTCGGGCAGCATACCTCCTCCATTGCCATAGATCCTGATATTTTTGGGGTTGATCGAGCCTACCGGAACGCCTGCATTTTTAAGGTCCGTATAGGAGAGACGGTAAATGCCATCCGAAGGAATCGCAAATTTATACCAGGTTCCCGAGGAGAGAACCGAGCTCGTTGCAAATGACGACTGGGCCATTCCCTGACCTGCTGGGCTGAAAAGAAAAAAAACGAGGCTTAGCATGAAAAGCCCCTGCCATGTATATTGTTTTATCATTGCTTGCATTTACTGCCTGACCTATAAGACCGCAACTTACTACAGAAGGTTTGCTGAGGGCGAAAAAAAATCAGGATACGAAATTAGTATTCTTAACGTTTTATTCCTTTATATATTGTAAAAAAGCCAGGGCCTGATTGCTGGTTTTTTTTCTAAATTTGCGGTTTCTGAGGCTATCCGGACGAAAACCGGGATTATGAAACGAAGATCATTCTTAACTGTACTTGTTTTAGTTGTGTGCCTGCGGATGGCTTTTGCCCAGGATCCGGAGTTTTCGCAGTACTATGCCAACCCTCTTTATCTTAACCCTGCATTGACCGGAGCCACGGTATGTCCCCGTGTTATCGGGAATTACAGGAACCAATGGCCGGGTCTTGGAAACGCCTATAATACTTACAGTTTCTCATACGACCAGGTGGTGAACATCTTTCACGGGGGACTGGGGGTTCTGATCATGGCCGACCGGGCCGGGGGAGGCAGTCTGAACACTACTACGGCCGGACTTTCGTATGCATACAGGTTCAACATAACCGAAAAGCTGAATGCCAGTCTGGCCGCACGGGTCTCCTATTACCAGAGGAGGATCGTTTGGGAGAACTTCATTTTCGATGACCAGATCGATCCCCGCAGCGGACAGGTGGTAAGGTCTTCCAAAGAGCCGCCACCCGATAACCCTTCGGTCTCAGCCGTGGATTTTTCGGCCGGGATGTTTCTCGACTACGACGGACTGGTTTACGGGGGCTTTGCCGTGGACCACCTGACCCAGCCAAAGAACGCGTTTTATAATGACAATACTTCACAGCTGAATATCAAATATACTGTTCATGCCGGCTCCATTATCAACCTGAGGCAGGGGTACGGGTATGATGAAGAAAAGGAATTTTCCATTTCACCCAATGTGCTGTACCAGCAGCAGGGTGGGTTTCATCAGCTGAATCTCGGGGCTTACCTCACTATTGACCCTCTGATCTGTGGGTTATGGCTTCGCCATAACTTTGAAAATGCTGATGCGGTGATCGTCCTGGTGGGTATACATTATAAGAGTCTGAGGGTAGGATACAGTTATGATCTGAACGTATCGCGTTTATTCTCAGTGTCGGGCGGGGCTCATGAGATTTCTGCCTCATATCAGTTCCCATGTTATGAAAGAAAAAGAAAGATCAGGGCAATAAAATGCCCAAGATTTTAGTTATATAAATTATATTTGCAAAAAATTCCACGGATGAAAGTTCAAAAATGGTTTCATGTAAGCGCTATCGTAGCAGCCTTACTGCTTACAGGCGCCTGCAAAAAAGAAGTTTCCCGCAGCACAGGTTGGGACTATAACAATTCCAAGAACGGAGGCTTTGAAGTGCGTCCATTCCAGGATCAGGGTACAGGTCCGGGTCTCCTCTTTATTGAGGGGGGTACATTTACCATGGGGCAGACCCAGGATGACGTCATGTACGAATGGAACAACCAGCCCAGGAGGGTAACGGTGACCAGTTTCTACATGGATCAGACCGAAACCCGTAACATGGATTACCTTGAATATCTTTACTGGCTTGCCAGGGTTTACGGAGCCGATTATCCCGGCGTTTACCGCAAAGCCCTTCCCGACACCCTGGTGTGGCGCGACCGCCTGGCTTATAACGAACCCCTTGTTGAATATTATTTCCGTCATCCGGCCTACAGGAATTATCCTGTCGTAGGAGTTTCCTGGGTTCAGGCTAACGACTATTGTGCATGGAGGTCCGACCGTGTGAACGAGATGCTGCTGATCCGTAAAGGCATTCTGTCAATGGATCCCGCTCAGAAGAATGAAAATAATTTCAATACCGAAGCTTATCTCGCAGGCCAGTACGAAGGGCTTGTCGACAAACCTATGCCCGATCTGAATCCCAATGGCACCGGTACCCGGAAAGTCAAAATGGAGGACGGCATCATGCTACCCAAATACCGTCTGCCAACCGAAGCCGAATGGGAATATGCTGCTCTTGGACTCATTGGCAACACAGTATATGAAAGAATTGTCGAACACAAGAACTACCCCTGGAACGGAGAGTATGTACGTACCGACCAGTCGAGGTATTATGGCACTTTCATGGATAACTTCAAACGTGGAAAAGGTGACTATATGGGTGTTGCCGGAAACCTGAACGACGGGGCCGACATCCCTGCTGCCTGCGGATCTTATTTCCCCAACGATTATGGCCTTTACAACATGGCCGGTAATGTAAGTGAATGGGTTGCCGATGTATACCGCCCGCTGACATTTAACGAAATGTCGGACATTCGCCCCTACCGTGGTAATGTATTTCAAACACCCGTGCGTGATGCCGAAGGCTTCCTTGCCGAAAAAGACAGCCTCGGACATCTTAAATACAGACCGATCACTACCGCTGAAGCCAAAGACCGAAAGAACTACCGTCAGGCCGACAACGCCAACTACCTCGATGGCGATTACCAGTCGAACATCAACACCGAATACTGGAAGGATTTCACCCGCGATTCATCCAGTACCAATTTGATGTACCAGTATGGTGTAAGTTCGCTTATCAGCGATAAGGCTCGTGTTTACAAAGGCGGAAGCTGGAAGGATCAGGCATATTACCTGAGCCCGAGCATGCGTCGCTACCTTGACGAAACCGATGCGTCCGACGCTATTGGTTTCCGTTGCGCCATGACTCGCGTGGGAGGAGCTATCCCCGGTAAATAAACACTGGATGTTCAGCGCTCTCACTGACATTTATTCTGTCTTTCTTCAGCATCCTGACATAGTCACCGACAGCCGGTATATCACTCCCTCATGTATCTTTTTTGCCCTGAAAGGGGAACGTTTCAATGGAAATCATTTTGCTGCCGATGCTCTCTCGAAAGGAGCTGCATGGGCTGTGATCGACGAGCCCGCTTATGGGTCAGACTCCCGATGCCTTCTTGTTGAAGATGTTCTTACCACTCTTCAGGATCTTGCCCGCTACCATCGCTGCCGGTTTCATTTCCCGGTGATTGCTGTGACCGGAACCAACGGGAAGACAACGACAAAGGAGCTTGTCAACGCTGTCCTTT
>Ga0194062_1000863_pt1 | contig 12739 bp, 10 predicted proteins | sample SepL2225m_MetaG_FD_155481 | JGI IMG/M metagenome (GOLD analysis project Ga0194062, IMG submission 155481) | Anoxic zone freshwater microbial communities from boreal shield lake in IISD Experimental Lakes Area, Ontario, Canada - Sep2016-L224-25m | ecosystem: Environmental > Aquatic > Freshwater >... | reverse complement strand
TAAAACCGTAGAAACAATTGCTGCGATGGCAAATACCACCCAGCCGGCGATGGTGTTAAGCTTTCGGTACCGGTTCATAAAATTCGTGATATTAATGATTTTCAAACGAGTGCGTAAAAGTACAAAAGCGATCCGAGGCTTGGTCAACATTGTTAATAATCCGATGATATCTTAGGGATCAGCATAGTTCTTTTTCACTTAAAAGCCTCTATATTTGCTTTCTATGAAAACTTATCATTTTATTGCATATATACTGATTATCATTGCAATACCTTTGTTCTCAGGAGCTCAGAAAAAGGCTGATGCCAAGGCAAAGGAAAATCCAGCCGTCAATTCCAGGGACAAACTTGCAAAAGATCAGATACCTCCATTGAGGGAGCTGTGCATTTTGAATTATAAAACTGACTTTTCGACACTGGCCGATAAGTACAAGGAAGATCTCTTCCCCCGGAGCAACACCAAAAGCGCTATTCATTTTTACCGGGGTATCAGCCTTTTAAAGCAGGGATTATATGTTGAATCCATCAGGGATTTCAAATCCGCAAGGCTTGACACTAGCATCAGCCGCAATCTTTGTAATTTTTACATCGCTCTGTCGTACATGCAGCTGCATATGAAAGACAGCATCCTGAGCATCTGCGGAGCTACGCTGAATGTCCCGGGGGAGCAACTGATGAAACCCGATTACTGGGACAATGCCGAATTTACGAAGGAAAGGGTCTTTATCTCTTATATACTCGGAACAAACCAGGCGCTGAACAAGCCTACCGACTCGCTTATCATCGATGCCTGTTACGCTTTCTGTACCCGTGAACCCAAATTTCTCGAAGCATATCTCAATTACGGAACATACAGCTATAACCTGGGCAGGTATAAGAAAGCCATCGATATGCTGGTGAAGGTTCATGATCTCAAACCCCCTGAAGACTCACTGATCCTGCTTGACCTGGGGTATATGTACCGGCTTACCGGCGATAATGTGCAGGCCATGAAATCTTACAATCTTCTTCTGGGTGAGACCCGTACCTATATGGGATATAATAACCGGGGATGCTTGTATGCCTTCATGGAGAAATATGGAAAGGCTTTATCGGACCTTTCGGCGGCGATCCGGAAAAATCCCATGGGTATTGATGCCCTTTGTAACCGCGGGCTGGTTTACCTTAAAATGCTGGAGTATAAACAATCTGTGGCGGATTTCTCAAGGGTTGTCCAGCTAAAGCCTGACTTTTCCGACGGCTACTATTATCGTGGTTTTGTGCTGAAAGCCATGGGAGATTATGCAAATTCAGTGGGCGATTTTACCCGTTCGCTTCAGCTGAAAAAGTGATCATTTTGTATGAATAAATCTGGCCGGTTATTCCTTTTTCTCGTGTTATCGTTTCTTGTTTCCGGTGTTTATTCTCAATCCAACGGAATTCTTGGCAGCCGGTTTTTCAGTAACTGGTCGATGAGCCTGAGCGGGGGACCGAATATTTTTTTTGGCGACCTGAAAGAAAATAATATCCTGCCTGCCACAAGTCCCATCAACGAGATACGTTTTGCCGGTACGTTCTCTCTCAACCGGCAGCTGAGCTATGTGTTCATGCTAAGGGCCCAGGTTCTTTACGGTGAAATAGCCGGTGAGAAGCTCAAATACAAGGACGGCACTCCTTGCAACCAGTATTTTCAGGGTAACATTCTTGAATACAATCTAAACACTACGATCAATTTCAGCAACCTTTTCGGGGGGCATAAACCGAAGCGGTTTTTCTTTGTCTATGGAACCCTCGGACTGGGGGTTTCTACCTGGATCTCCACATCCATGGATATTACGACCAATGAACCGGTTGCCACAAGCGGAAGCTCCTCAAACCGGAGCATTGCGTTGGTCATCCCTGCAGGTCTCGGCTTTTATTTCAGCATAAAAGATAAACTCAACCTCGGGCTGGAATGGACCCTGAGAGGAGTCAATTCCGATAAGGTAGATGCCACAGTGGGGGGTATTCCATATGATGCTTACAGCTTGCTTGCCTTTAACTTAACGTATAATTTCAACAGACGTTCAGGCGACAAACTGAGCCCTGCTTCTCCCCAGAAACAGATCGGTCCGCCCCCTCCCGAGCCTCTGCTCGCAGCCGAGATCGCTGATGAAAAACAAAAGGAGCAGGCTGCCAAAGCCATGACCTCCTACCCCACGCTGCCTCCTCCCCTGCCTGTGAAAGATACGCTGCCTCCTCCCCAACCCGTGAAAGATACGCTTCCTCCAAAACAGCCCATCCTGGCGCCCGACACTCTTCCGAAAGAAGTAGTCCTGCCCGATACAAATATCATGGAGAAACCCCATCAGGGAATCTCTTACAGGGTTCAGGTCTTTTCTTTCAAAGACAGCACTTACAACGCGGACCAGGTGAAAGCGAAATTCAAGCTCAGCCAGACTGTTACGAAAGAATTTTCGGGCGGATGGTACCGCTACACTATCGGTCCTTTTACTTCGCCCGCCGAAGCTAATAAGGTCATCACCGGACTGCGTAATTCAAAAACAATTCCGGATGCTTTTTATGTCAAATATATCGATGGCAAAAGGGTGGGAACAACCGGTCAGGGTGCAAAAAAGCATTCAACTCATCCAAAAGGAAAAATATATTTCAGCAAGCCTAAGCATAAAAAATAATTTGTTTTTTCTTCCCTTACCCTATCACTTTTCCCTTCTTCCCGGATTAAGCAATAAACATGCTTATGAAAGGAAAGATCATTTCGGGACTGATTGCCTGCTGGCTTCTGTCCCTGGCTATCGTTCATTGCGAAGCCGCTAATATCAATACTGCACAATCCGGTCCGTGGACTACGGCCAGCACCTGGGTTGGCGGTGTAATACCTTCAGAAGGGGACGGGGCGACCATAAAATCGGGTCATACCGTAACTATTCCAAGCAGCGGGACAAAAACCTGCGCAGATCTGATCATCGAAGCCGGGGGGAAGCTATATGCCAATACCGGCGGGAGCCAGCGATATGTCGACGTTTACGGTAATATTACATGCGATGGGAGCATAGGTAACGGGGCGGTTTACGATGGGATCTCGTTCAATATTGAAGGGGCTGCCTGCCTGATCTCCGGCAGCGGTGTATTCGACGCATCAAGAATGCGTAAGAACACCAGCATTAACACTACTACCACGCTTACTATCGCGATGAACGTGGCTCTCGGGTACGGAGGAACAGCCATCTTCAACAACAAATCCGCTTCCGTTTTCCATATCATCATCAACCAGGGAGCTACCCTTGCCTGTCCGGGAAATGCCGGGACTCCGGGAAACGTCTGTATAGACGGGCCGAATGCTTCAAACGGTTCAAGCTACGGCGGGTCGGTTACCGTTAACGGTACACTTACGGTTAGCGGGATCCTTTACCTGACCACCGACAATAACTCTTCAACCTATGCCGTTGCATTCACCGTCAATAACGGCGGAATCGCCAATGTTGGTTCGGTGGTATGCACGGGTAGTGGCTCTGCCAGTCATACCACCACGATAAATGACGGTGGAATGCTCAATTTTACTTCCGGCGACTGGGGAAGTATCGGCTCATTGAATAATGTCTATACCTTCGGCCCCGCTTCTACTATTGAATATTCTTCAGCAGTAGCACAAAATGTAGGGAATCCTGCTTCTTACGGGCATTTGGTCATCAGCGGATCCGGAGTGAAAACCGTATACCCTGGGAATATTACGATCAATGGAAACCTCAGCATTCTAAGCGGAACAGCACTGATCATAACGCAATCACTTGCTGTTACCTTAGAAGGTAATCTTTTGTTAAATTCTGCAGATGGGCTTGTGCTGAAAGCCGGCAACGCAACATCTGCTCCGGGTTCCTTCATTTACTCCGGTTCGGTAAGCGGAAGCGGATCAGTGAAGGCTGAAATCTTTATGTCAAAATATCTCGCTGCCAATGATGCCATATATCACCTGATCTCATCTCCTGTAGCAACGCAGAACATCCAGCCCGAATTCGTGACGGATCCTCCCGAGGGCAGTACCGATTTTTACCGCTGGGATGAACCTCTTGAACAGTGGGTGAATTCAAAGGAAGTATCGGGTTTATGGAATACAGGTTTTCAGCCGGGCGATGACCGTACATTCAAGCCGGGAAGGGGTTATCTCGCAGCGTATGCTACAGATGTGATTAAGAATTTCTCGGGCACTATCAGCAATGAAAACCTGGACGTTCCGATTTTCTATACTTCCGGCTATTATTCAGGGCTTAACCTGATTGGCAATCCTTATACTTCAGCTATCACTGCCGACATTCAGAACTGGACCAAGGTCAATGTAGGGAATGCCGTATGGGTTTGGGATCCGGTTTCGGGTAATTATAAAACATGGAATGGATTTACAGGGTCGCTGGTTGCAGGCATTATCCCGGCCATGCAAGGGTTTTTTATTAAAGCTTCAGGGCCTTTGCCTTCACTCATCATCCCTGCCGCTTCCCGCACCCACAGCAGTCAGGCGGCGTACAAAGCACAGGGTGACCTGGAACTAAAGATCCTTCTTTCGGGTCATGGATATAGTGATGAAGGCGTACTGTATGTTTCCAGGCCACCTTCAGGATTGCCTGATTCCTTGTTCAATGTGGCCAAGCTAATGGGTTTCTGCGATGCTCCTCAGGTTTATTTCCTGCAAAATTCCGGGATGTTTTCAATTCTCAAGTCAGATTCTTTACAGGGAACCCGGGTCATTCCGATAGGTATTAAAAAGGGGATTGCCGATACTCTGAGATTTGATTTCAGGGGCATGGAAACATTTTCGGCAGAGGATGACTTTTATCTGGAGGACCGGCTTGAAGGCAAGACCATAAACCTGAGAGACAGCACAAGCTATGACTTTGTGAGCTATGAGTCTCAGGAAAACGAAAGGTTCTTTCTGCACTATAAAAATACAAGCGGTATGCAGATCTTTTCGGTGACAAGCAGGGTGAGGATGTATTCCGAAAAAGGAGATTTGAGGATAGAAGGCCTTGAGGATAATATGGGTTGCGAAATGCTGAGCATCTATGATATGGCCGGAAGAACTGTAATGGAACAGCTTATTCCAGCTGGGATCAGCAGGATCGGCCTCCACCTGGCGCCAGCCTGTTATATGGTTCGTCTGACAACGGGCAAGACGGTTGTTTCTAAGAAACTTTTTATCCGTTAAACAATTCCGAAATGAAAACAATTTTAAAACTTATAGCCTTGGGATTTGGTTTGATCCTGTCGACTGCTTTACCGGCATCGAGCGATGAACCGGGCCCACCTCCCCCTCCACCGGGTCATGGTTCAGGCGGGAACCAGGGACAAGCTCCGATTGACGGCGGACTAGGACTTCTTTTGGCGATGGGTGCAGCTTATGCGGGTAAAAAATATCTGCAGAGGGTTACAGACCATAATGCTTCCTGATCTCACGGATTTCATCATCGGTAAGTCCTTGCGGCTCGGCTCCGGCTCGGGAACAGCTCAGGTAAATACCAGCTGCCTTAGCTGCAAGGTCAAGCTCGTCGAAAGCTTCCGCAACGGTCTTACCTATGGCCATGGCGCCGTGTTTTTCCCAAACCACAACGGTGTGCTCACAAAAACTGCGGGCGGTAAGGTTTGCGATTTTCTCGGTTCCCGGGATGGTAAATGGCACAAAGCCGCAACCTCTTGGCTGAAACATCACGGCCTCGGGATGCATCTTCCAGAGTATTGCAGTTAGCGATTCAGGGGAATGAAACCTTGGGTTATGAGTCAAGGCGATCAGCTCCGTTACATGGGAATGCACAACGACTTTTTCGGCTGCCTTGCTGTTGTACAACATCTCGTGGATGGCAAGGTGGGTCGGAAGCTCGGAGGTAGGCATCTGGTCTTTTTCGGTTCTCTCCGGCACAATGATATGATACGCTTTCGAAGTATCGCTTATATACACCAGGCATAGACCTTCAAGCGGATCTCCTGCAATATCGCGCATCCTGGTCCCCGACGCAGTGACCAGCAGAAGCTGCCTGTTTAGCCCAGGGTATTCTCTCGGGAGGGGCAGAAACGGGTAGGTCGAGAATTTGTCGAGTTCCTTTTTGGAAAACAAGGATGTAATGTTGACTGAAATATTGCCGGCATTTCTTTCGGCCCACCTTCTTTCCCAGAGGAAGCCTGCAACCCGGGCCAGTTCTTCAGTGATATTTCTGACTTCTTTCTTCTGAAAAACACCTTGTGTGAAATTGATCAGGGGATCAAGGTTTACCGTCAGATCAACGTTGAGGATCTTCTGTTTCATAGACGTTCTTATTTATCTCTTTTACGGGTAAAGAAAGCTGTAAGGAGCTGACTGCATTCGGTTTCGAGCAGGCCGTGAACGACCTTTGTTTTCGGATGTAAGAGAGATTGTTGTATCAGGGTATACCCTCTTTTTTCATCGCTTGCTCCATAAATAATCTTCCCTGGCCGGGCCCAGAAGGAAGCCCCGGCGCACATCACACAGGGTTCCAGGGTAACGTACAAAGTGCATTCATTCAGGTATTTTCCTCCCAGATGGTCCGAAGCGGCAGTAAATGCCTGCATTTCTGCATGAGCCGTCACATCGTTCAGGGTTTCGGTAAGGTTGTGTGCCCTGGCGATGATACGGTTTTGGCAAACCACTACAGCGCCTACAGGCACTTCATCCTTTTCAAAGGCTTTCCGGGCTTCTTTAAGCGCCTCATTCATGAAGTACTCGTCGGAGAACAAAGGGAATGAATCTGTTTTCATTTCAGTACATCAAATTATTTGTCCTCCGGCGGGCCATCTCCTTCAGTCATCCGAAGGCTTATGTTTTCCATTTCCCAGGCATCGCGCAGATGATAGGATCCGATGCGGGTACGGCAAAGTTCGGTGAGGTGAGCCCCGCATCCTAAAAGAACTCCCATATCCCTTGCCACGGATCGTATGTAAGTGCCTTTACTGCAGCTTATCCTGAAGCAAAGATAAGGCAAATTAACCCGGGTGATCTCGAACCCGCTGATGGTAATTTCGCGCGGACTGATCTCCACGGCCTGATCCAGGCGTGCATATTTATAGGCTCTTTTGCCTGCTATTTTCCGGGCTGAAAAAATGGGAGGGACCTGTTCGTAAGTCCCGCTAAGCCTGGTCACAGCATCCATGATCTGTTCATGAGTGATATGTTCGTAAGGCAATTCCGTGTCGATCTCTTTTTCAAGGTCGAACGAAGGTGTGGTGGCTCCGATCCTGAAAACCCCGGTATATTCCTTTTCGAGCCCCTGGAACTCGTCGATTCGTTTGGTGAATTTGCCGGTACAGACTATAAGAAGTCCGGTAGCCAGGGGGTCCAGTGTCCCTGCGTGGCCAATTTTTATTTTTTTTATCTGATAGAGCGTGCGGATGAGGGAGCGTAACTTAGCCACCACGTCGAAAGAAGTCCATCGGTAAGGTTTGTTAATCAGAAGAACCTCGCCCTGTTCAAACTGAAGGCCCATAATTAAATGCTTAAGCTATGCCCGGTGAGAAGCAGTGCAAGCAGGATAAATCCTACGATGATACGGTACCATCCGAACATCCTGAACCCGTGTTTTACCAGGAAAGTAATGAAGCCTTTGATAGCCAAAATGGCCACGATGAATGCAACGACATTACCCAGGATGATCATATTGATATTGTGCTGGCTCAGGAGTTCGGGGTTATGCCTCCATGCATCCCATAAGCTCTTGGCGAAAGCTCCGGCCAGAGTAGGAACCGCAAGGAAAAATGAAAACTCGGCAGCAGCAGCCCTGCTTAGTTTCTGCTGCATGCCTCCCATGATGGTGGCAGCGCTTCGGCTAAAGCCAGGGAAGACAACTGCCAGCAGCTGGAACAGGCCAATGATAAGGGAGTTTTTATAGCTGATCTTTTCTTCCTCCTGGATCGTGGGATTTTTAAACCAGCTGTCGATAAAGAGCAGGATAAACCCTCCGAGGAACATGATGATAGTAATAAACAATGGGCTTTTGATGGCCTCTTCAATATTTTTCTTCAGCAAAACGCCAACGATTGCAGCGGGTATAAAAGCTACCAGAAGTTTCAGGTAGAATTCAAATTTTTTGAAGTCCAAAAATTTACGCCAGTAAAGGACGAGCACCGAAATGATGGCCCCGAACTGTATTGTTTCTATGAACAGGTTAGTGAATTCTTTGTCCTTAATATCGAGGAATGCGCTGGTAAGCGCCATATGCCCTGTACTCGAAATAGGAAGGAATTCGGTGAGTCCTTCCACTATGGCCATGATGATGGCCTGGAAAACGGTCATCAGTCTTTAGGTTTTTTCATAATGGCAAAGATCTCGATCACATAGCCTGCAAGGATCAGGATCGGCGCCAGGGTGATACGGCGAAAGCTGAAGAGCTCATAATTGAACACTTTCGGGTCGTCGGAACCTCCGCCAATCATCAGCAGAAATCCCAGGGTAATGAAAAACAGCCCGATCAGCATAAGACGGTAATTTTCTTTTCCGAAAGCAAATTCACCCAATTTAACAGCTGGAGCGGGTTTTGGGGTTTCGACCGGCTTTTTGGCTGCGACGGATTTTTTATTCTTATCCATGAACATCATTTTAAGGGTGACAAAAGTATGAAATTTTCCGACACTCAGGTATATAGCAGATCGGTTTTGATGCGGAGATATTTTCTTACTGCCAAATAGGTAGAGCTCCACGAAATGCCTATTCCCATAGCCAGGATAAGTAAAACCAGAATAGCAAGCCTCAGTGGATCCTGAAGCTCCAGTAATTCGGGTAACTCCTCAATGCTAAAGTACAGCATGATCACCAGCATGCCTATGGCGAGCAGGGAACTCAGTATCCCGTTAGCCACTGCTTTTTCAAGGAAAGGCAGGCGGATAAATCCTTCTGTGGCGCCAACCAGCTGCATGCTGCGGATCAGGAACCGCTTGGAATAAATGGCCAGGCGAATCGTGTTGTTGATAAGCACAATAGCAATAAACAGCATGATGGCAGAAAAAATCAACAGCACCAGGCTTACTTTATTCAGGTTTTTATTGATCAGGTCGATCAGTGATTTCTGATAAAACACTTCTTTCACTTCGGGCCTGGAAAGTAATTTACGTTCAATCCGGCTGATGCTGTCGGCATTGGTATAGGAGGCTTTAAGCCTTAGGTCGATGCTGTGAAGCAATGGATTGTATCCTAAAAAACCTATAAAGTCTTCTCCGAGTTCTTCCTGAAGCTGGTCGGCGGCCCTTTCCCTGGGAATATATTCCGACGACTTGACCCAGGGCTCCAGGTCCAGCCTCTTTTTGATCTCCAGGATGCCGGTTTCCTTCACGCCTTCCTTTATCATGATCGAAAACCCGATGTTTTCCTTCACATAATCCGATAGTTTATTTGCATGAAGAAAGATCAGCCCGATGAGGCCGAGCAAAAACAATACAAGGGTAGTGCTGATCAAGGTTGTTATATAAGAAGTGGCAATCCTTCTCTGAAAATACCGTTCGTCCTGGGGCAGCATCGCCATACGTTTTCTTACTTAATCCGCACGCATCGTACGGCCTGGCGAATTTACTGAAAAATTTACCTGGCCTTTCTTTTCAGCTTCTTTTTTATTTCCTTCTGCTCCCGGGAATTAAAACCCATCGAGGATTTCAGGCCGCTAAAAGTACTTTTCCAAAGGAAATTGAAAAAGCCTTTGGTGGTATCTCTCCTGAAACAAATGATCCCATTTCTGAGGCTTCCCTTGTAATCGGGGTTTTCGTCGGGCAGAACAGCGTTGGCTAACAAAGTAATCACCTCGTTCTTCAGTTTTATAAATGATCCGCTGGTAACCAGCTGAAGCTCGACATATAGGTTGCGGTAATACAGGTCAATGTTTCCCAAAGCGAAGGAATCATTGGCCGACACCTGGGAAATGTTGGCTTTTTCGATAAAGCCATAAGAGATTTTCGCAGGTAAAAGTTTCGACAGCATGGGGTTGATGTCTTTCATGTCAACCGAATCGATAGTAGCATTCCACCACATCGTATCCCTGGGATTCAGCATGTCAAACCGGAAATGCCCCTCTGAAGGGCCTTTGCCCATAAAACGCGCCTTGTCATCGATAGTCATAATACGGTTTTTTTTCAATACCGAGGAGTCGTTAGTCAAATTGAGGACAACTGCATTCATCCGGTCGAAAAAAACATGGCCGGGTTCGTCGCCGGTTTGCTCAGAATACCTTGCGTACCCATTCACCATTTTCACCGTGTCGATGGCAAGAGGTATGGGAAGTTTTTTGATCTGGTCCTGATAAAGAAACCTTTTGCCTGGCCTTATTGGCCTGATCCTCTTATCGCGGAAACTCTCAATACGAGGGTTTGACAGCACGACCGAACCGGCATGCAGGGTTTTCTGCGAGATCAGCTTTCCCAGGTCGAGGTTATTGATCTCTATCCCCGGGATCGAAATCCTGAGGATGTCATTCTGAAATCCCATTTTTTTATAAAATTCTTCATTCGGAAAATTCGGAGTCATGACCAGTGAGTCTAGGAGCAGTCTGCGTTTGCCTGTACTGAAGCCTGCCTTTGTGAATCCAAGGGTATAGAGACTATCTTTTAATATGAAGTTCATGCCTTTGACCGAAACGGAAATATCCCCGGCATTGAACAGGGGAACCCCCGGTATCCCTTCACTGTGAAGTGAATCCAGTAAAAAGGTGTTCATTGAGATCTGCAGGTCCTCGAGAGGATAATCCTTTACTCGCCCGCTGGTATCATGCAGATGAATGAGGGCCCTTGCATTGCGGATAAAAAGGTTGTCGAGACGGAACGTTCCGGCCTTCGCATTGTACGGAAATGCAAGAGGGATCTTTCCCGTTTTACTGTCTTTCTTATTAAATAAAGAAATGTCGGCCTCGGGATTGTCTATTTCTATGCTTCCTATGATCCATTTTTTTTCGAACAGGGCCCTGTCAAAATAAAAATCGTTGATCACGAGCCGGGGGATTTTTGCCGCCACTGTAGTTTTACCCGGGGATTGCCCGCCGCTATGACCCATCGGCAAAATATTGATCCCGCTAACTTTGATATCAAGGGGATAAGAGTTCAGTTGGATGTCGTCGCAGCGGATCTCATATGCGCTGTCCATGACGATCATCCTGAGAGGCTTCAGCGAAAGGTCAATGGAATCAAAGCGAATGGAGCCATTCCTTGCTCCACGGTCGGGAAGCTGCAATTTGAGGTTAAGAACCGAAAATTCAATGTCTTTCAACTTAAAATAACTCGACTTCGTCCGCTCCAGTCCGTCAAATGACAGATCGCCTTTAAGGATGATCAGCTTACTGATATTCAGGATCTTAATGAATTCATTGGATGCGGCTGCCTGTGTGTTATCCTGACTTTGTTTGGCTTTGACCGGATCACCCGATTTTATTGAAATCCGGGGATTCGAGAGCATCAGGATATTGGCCTGCAATATTTTTTCAAGGAAAAGTTTTTTATGGTTCAGCCCCTGAAGAAAAAGATTATCCAGGGTAAACATCATAGAAACATTTGATTTTCGGCGGACTTCCGTAGTCGCTGGCTCCCTGGTCTTGTCAAATGAAATACTGTCGGCCTCGATCAGAGAATCTTTTGTGACGATATGCAGACGGTTTACTTTTATCTGATTGAGTTTGTCGGGCGACAAAAAAACAAACGACCTGAGGTCAAAGTCAAAATCTTTGCTGTAGAAATATCCCTGCTGGTTCATCCCGTGAACCGAATCAATCATGAAGTCAAACATTTTCAGATCAAAACTGCCCGAAGCGATCTTCTGGTCGGTACTGTCGGCATACTGCTGGTATCCCAGGAAACCTTTATTTACGATGATAGAGTCCCCTTTAATTGAATTCACATATTTTTTCAACAGATTATATACCAGGTCATCGTTGGATTCCTCGAAAAAGTCGCCCGGCTTCCTGAACCTCACATCTATCTTTTTTACGGGAGGCCGGTATTTGGTATAGTTGACATCGGGCGATTCAATTAAAAGATTAGTGAAAACCAGATCCTGTTTATAAAAAACTTTCAGCAGGTCAATATTATTGAATCTCAGGTCGGGCAGCAAAACCGAGATAGTGTTTTTCATGTTTTCCAGGTTTTGGAGGTTCAACTCCTTGTCGGGGTACACCATGCCCCCTTCAATATCGAGAATTTTCGTTTTGGTAGAAAGATAAACATGACCTGCATTAAGCACATGGATCTGGTCGCGTAACCTTAAGATAATCTCGTACAGGTTCAGCCCGATATTCTTTGAAAATAAGATCCTGTTTTTCTTCAAATGAGCCACAGAGTCGAGCTTGAAATCATCCACCGCAATATCCAAGCGGGCTACCCTAAGCTCAGGGTTTTTGTCGGTAATATTTCTGAAATAATCAAGTGATGCTTCGCGAATCAGCAGGGTATCAAGTTCTATTGATTTCAGCTTCCCTGCTATGACTGTGAACAGGTCGGCTTTGTTGATCGGTTTCTTTTTCTTGTCGACCCCTTTTTTCATCCTTGCATCTCTGGCTTCCTCCGAAGAATTCTGAAAAACCTTCAGCCTGGCGAAATCGATGCTTACTTTTTTCAGATGGACTTTCTGTTCGGTAAGCGCTGCATAGAGGTTTATCCCGTCAATAGAAAAATCAGGCACATCCACCTGAAAAAAGGTACCCTGGCGGGCATGACCCAGACGTTTGGAATGGAAATTGGGGCGAAGTGAGATGTTCTTCCCGTATAATTTTCTTTTAACCAGATTAAAACCAACCTCC
>Ga0194062_1000862_pt1 | contig 12755 bp, 17 predicted proteins | sample SepL2225m_MetaG_FD_155481 | JGI IMG/M metagenome (GOLD analysis project Ga0194062, IMG submission 155481) | Anoxic zone freshwater microbial communities from boreal shield lake in IISD Experimental Lakes Area, Ontario, Canada - Sep2016-L224-25m | ecosystem: Environmental > Aquatic > Freshwater >... | reverse complement strand
TCAAGAAGAAACAAACCTTGATGTGGCGGATAATACCGGCGCGCGACGCGTTCGTTGTTTTCGCCTGATCGGGCAGCGGAAGATGTATGCCCACGTTGGAGATTTGATCCGGGTTGCGGTGAAGGAAGCCCAGCCCACAGGGATGGTGAAGAAGGGGCAGGTCTGTCGCGCGATTATCGTGCGCACCAAGCAGCCGATCCGACGTTCGGATGGTTCGGCGGTGCGATTTGATACCAACGCGGTGGTTCTTGTGGATGAGAAGCTGAACCCTCTGGGTACCCGTATTTTTGGCCCGGTGGCGCGTGAGCTTCGCGAGAAGAACTATATGAAGATCGTCTCATTGGCCCCTGAAGTGTTGTAGGAAGAGGAATGCATGAATATTCGGCGAAATGATATCGTTGTGAAAATTCGCGGCCGGGAAAAAGGCAAGCAGGGGAAAGTGCTTCAGATGCTTCTGAGCAAGGACCGGGCGATTGTGGAGGGCTTAAACCTGGTGACCAAGCACCTTCGGAAGTCGCAGGACAATCCGAAGGGCGGAATGACCCGGAAGGAAGCTTCCATCGCACTGTCGAATCTCATGCTCTTTTGTCCGCACTGCAAGAAGGCGGTTCGTGTGAAGCGCGTAATCGAGGGCGACAAGCGCGTTCGCAAATGTAAAAAATGCGCTCAGGCGCTTGATACGTAAGGTGGATTATGGGACTTAAGGCAAAGTATAAGGCGGAGATTGTCCCGGCGCTGATGAAGGCGTTGGGATGCAAGAACGTGATGGATGTTCCGCGCATTCTGAAGGTCAATCTGAACATGGGCTTTAATGCGTCCATGGACAAGGATCAGATTAAAATGATTTCGGATGACCTGGGGCGTATCACGGGACAGAAGGCCGTGATTACCAAGGCGCGCAAGAGCATCTCGAATTTCAAGTTGCGACAGGGCATGCCGGTGGGCGCAAAGGTTACGCTTCGCGGGGAGCGGATGTATGATTTTCTGGAGCGTCTGATTCACGCGGCGTTGCCCCGGATTCGCGATTTTCGTGGATTGCCGGTGCGGGGCTTTGATGGACGTGGAAGTTACACATTCGGTCTTCAGGAACAGACCATCTTTCCGGAAATTGATCCGGATGATGTCAAAAAGGTGCAGGGCATGAACGTGACGATTGTCACATCGGCGTCAACGGACGCACGGGCACGTGAACTGCTCACGTTGACCGGTATTCCATTCGCAAAGGCGCACAAGTAGCGCGGCAGGGAGGATATTCTTTTGGCTAAGAAATCACAGGAAATCAAGGCGAGCCGCAAGCCGAAGTTCAGCACGCGCCGCTATAACCGTTGTAAGCGCTGCGGGCGACGCCACGCATATATGCGCAAGTTCCAGGTATGCCGTATCTGCTTCCGGGAGCTGGCGTCTGTGGGATTGATCCCCGGCGTGATAAAGGCGAGCTGGTAAAAAGGAGAGCCTATGAGTTTGTCGGATCCAATCAGTGACATGTTGAACCGCATCCGGAATGCATCCGAGGCGGGGTTGAAAACGACTGACATCGGCCATTCAGTGATGAAGGGTGCGATTGCGGTTATTTTGAAAAAAGAAGGATATGTCCGCGACATTTCAGTCGAGGGTATCGGGCGAGAGAAGACGTTGAGGGTGGTGTTGAAATATGACGCCAACCGGAAACCCACGATTCGCGGATTGCGCCGGATCAGTAAGCCGGGACTTCGGCGTTATGTGGGGTTTGATCAAATCCCTCTGGTGCTGGGAGGCATGGGCGTGTCGATCTTAAGTACGCCTGGTGGAATCATGACGGATAGTGAGGCGCGCCAGAAGCGCGTTGGAGGTGAGTTGCTCTGCCAGGTTTGGTAATCCGCCGAGTCGGCGGGTGGAGCGGCTCCGTGGCCCGGGAGGGCACGGGTAATCAGGTTTAAACAGGGGATATAGAATGTCAAGAATCGGTAAAAAACCGGTGGCCATCCCAAGCGGTGTGACGGTCAAGGCGAGTGACACAATAGTGTCGGCCAAGGGCCCCAAAGGGGAACTGTCCGTGATGCTCTTGCCATCCATCAAGGCGGATGTCAAAGAGGGTTCGGTACTCGTAACCTGTACGGAAGACACATCGACGGGGCGGAGCCGGCATGGTTTGGTTCGGAGCCTCATCGCCAACATGGTGACGGGTGTGGATAAGGGATATGTGATTGAGCTTGAACTGCAAGGCGTAGGCTTTCGTGCTGCCGTGCAGGGGAGCAAGCTGACGATGAATCTTGGGTATTCGAGCCCCGTGGTGTTCGAGACCCCCAAGGGGATCACAGTGGCGGTCAAGGAGAGTGTTATTACGGTGAGCGGTTCGGATAAGCAGATGGTCGGCGATGTCGCCGCCCGCATCCGGTCGTTCTATCCGCCTGAGCCCTACAAGGGCAAGGGCGTCCGTTATAAAGGCGAACATGTCCGGCGTAAGGCCGGTAAGACGGTGGCCTAACCTATGAAAATAGTGGATAGAAAAGAAAGTCGCGTGCGCCGGCACGCCCGGGTCCGGAAGCAGATTTCCGGAACGGCGGATCGTGCCCGGTTGTGTGTCATGATATCGAACAAGCATATCTACGCACAGCTTGTGGATGATGAAAAGGCGGTAACTTTGGCTTCGGTTTCCTCATCCGGCAAGTCTGGCGTGGGGAAGAAGAATGCCGAGGGTGCCAAGATGATCGGTCAGCGGTTGGCTGAAATTGCCAAGACCGCTGGCATCAAGGATATCGTGTTTGATCGCGGTGGGTACAAATACCATGGCCGCGTCAAGGCGATTGCCGATGCCGTGCGTGAAGCAGGATTTAAATTTTAGCCCCGATAGCCAGGAAAGAGCAGAACGTGAAAGAACGATCAACAGCGGATAGAAATTCGACGTCCTCTTCTGAGGTCGAGGAGCGTGTGGTGTTTGTCAACCGCTGCGCGAAAGTGGTGAAGGGCGGGCGCCGTTTCAGTTTCAGTGCGATTGTCGTCGTTGGCAATCGTAATGGAATGGTGGGTTACGGGTTCGGCAAGGCCAATGAGGTGGCGGATGCCATTCGTAAGGGCGGAGAAATCGCGCGACGCAACATGTTCCAGGTAACCCTGAAGGATCGGACGATCCCCCATGAGGTGACCGGGCAGTGTGACGGCGGTTATGTGATGCTCAAGCCTGCATCGGCCGGTACCGGTGTGATTGCCGGCGGCGGCATGCGCGCAGTTTTAGAGCTTTCTGGCGTGCATGATGTGCTTGGGAAATCGCTGGGGAGCGGGAACAAGGTGAATGTGGTCAAGGCGACGATTGATGCGCTTGAAAATCTCCGATCTCGCGAGGAGATCATGGCTGCGCGCCAGGGATGATCGCGAATAATTTGACTCCAGAGGTGGGATACACACGATGAATTTGCATTCTTTGAAAAATAAAATCGGGTCTCGGAAGACGCGTAAACGTTTGGGGCGGGGTACCGGTTCCGGACTCGGGAAAACCTCTGGACGCGGACACAAGGGTCAGTATGCCCGTTCCGGGCATAAGCATAAACCCGGGTTTGAGGGCGGCCAGATGCGGCTAATCCGGCGCATTCCGAAGCGGGGTTTTAAAAATATTTCACGTCGGGAGTTCCTGGCTGTGAACATCTCGTCCCTGAACGTATTTGAGGCAGGAACGGTTGTGACTCCCGAGTTGTTCCAGAGCGCGGGGTTGGCGAATGGGGTTTTTGACGGGATCAAAATTCTGGGTGTTGGAACCCTCAGCAAAAAACTGACGGTCAAGGCTCATGCATTCAGCGCCAGCGCAAAGGAAAAGATCGAGGCGGCTGGCGGGATCTGCGAAGTTATTTAAGTTGGCAAGAGGAAGATGATACTGCGAAATGCTATCCGCGTTTACAAACTGCTTTAGAATCCCCGAGCTTCGTGCACGAATTTTGTTCACGCTTGGGTTGATATTTGTCTGCCGGATTGTAGCCAATGTGCCCATTGCCGGAGTGGATCCGCTGGCGCTTCAGCGTTTGATTTCGGATGTGGAAAAAAGCTCGGGCGGCGGCATGCTTGGACTGCTGGACATGTTCAGCGGCGGGGCCTTGAGTCATTGTGCTGTGGGCGCGCTGGGAATTATGCCGTACATCAGCTCCTCCATTATTCTGCAGCTTATGACCGCAGTTGTTCCGACTCTGGGACGATTGGCGCGCGAGGGCGATGCGGGACGCCAGAAAATTACGCAATATTCCCGCATTCTGACCGTTTTTCTATGTGTCATTCAGGGATGGTTCCTGGCTATTACGCTGGAAAATCCGGGAAGCATGGGCCTTAATCACCAGATCGTTCTGAATCCGGGGCTTGGTTTCAAATTTATGACAGTGGTTTCCGTGACAGCCGGCTCCATGTTTATTATGTGGCTTGGGGAGCAAATCACCCAACGCGGCATCGGGAATGGTATTTCGCTTATCATAACCGAGGGCATTGTAAGCCGATTGCCATCGGCGGTGGCTTATGCGATTCAGATGTTCACGGCGGTTGAGGGTGTTCGACAGTTCAATCCCGTCTTCAGTCTGATTCTGCTGGTGGCGCTTTTCGGAGTTGTGGCGGGAACGATTCTGTTGACCCAGGGGCAGCGAAAGATTCCGGTTCAGTACGCCAAACGTGTCGTAGGGCGAAAGGTTTATGGCGGGCAGAGCACCTATATGCCGCTTCGAGTCAATTATTCGGGTGTCATGCCGATTATTTTCGCCCAGTCACTCCTGATGTTTCCCGCGATTGTTCTTCGAAGACTTCCAGAGTCCTGGGTTTGGGCTCATGCACTGGCAAATCAATTGGGGCCAGATGCAATTTTTCACATGATCTTGTACGGGATAATGATTTTATTCTTCTCATATTTCTGGGTCGCGACGCAGTTTAACCCGGTTCAGATCGCCGACGATTTAAAGAAGTACGGTGGATATGTGCCCGGAGTTCGGCCTGGGCGGCCCACGGCGGAATTCCTGGATTCGACGATGACGAAGATTACGTTAGCGGGAGCGTTATTTCTCACGGTCATTGCCGTGATTCCCACAATTATGAACCGTCAGTTTGACGTGCCCTCGCTGGTCGCGTCCTTTTTCGGAGGAACCAGTTTGCTGATTACAGTCGGGGTCATGCTGGACACGATGCGACAGGTGGAGTCCCACCTGCTGATGCGGCATTATGACGGCTTCCTCCGCAAGGGAAAACTTCGCGGTCGGCGATAATCATCATTCTGAGGCTGTGTAGAAACGTGAAAACAATTATTTTATTGGGTGGGCCTGGTGCGGGAAAGGGAACGATTGCGGAGGGAATCCGCACCGTGAGTCCGTTCCTTCATGTCTCGACGGGTGATATGCTGCGTGAGGCGGTTAAAAAGGCCACTGTAGTTGGTCGTCAGGCCGAGGGGTACATGAAGCGCGGCGAGCTCGTTCCGGACGACGTCATTGTCGGGATAGTTGAAGAGCGACTGGCGCAGGGGAGCCCGGATGCGGCCTATATGTTTGACGGATTTCCGCGAACACTTGAGCAGGCGCGTTTATTGGACAAGACCCTGGAGAAGCACGCCTCCCGTGTGAATTTTGTGTTTTTGCTTGAAGCCGGACGTGACTTGCTCATTTCCCGGCTGACTGGACGGCGTGTCTGCCGTTCATGCGGGCAGGGTTACCATGTCATCAATATTCCGCCGAAGCGTGAGGGAATCTGCGATGTGTGTGGTGGCGAGCTTTATCAGCGCGCGGATGACAGCGAGGCAACGATTTTGAACCGGCTGGATGTGTATGCGAAGCAGACGGAAAGCCTGATCTCGTATTATGAGGCAAAAGGTGTTCTGGTTCGTGTGGATTCCTCCCGGGCTCGGCAGGAAACCGTAACGGATGTCCTGCGCGTGGCGGGGTCGCTGGTTCGGTCATGATCATTCTTAAGAATCGGGACGAGATTCGTAAGATGAGGGAAAGTGGGCGGATCGCGGCGACGGTCCGTGATGAAATCGCGAGCCGGATATCGCCTGGGATTACGACTCTGGAGTTGGATGAAGGAGCGAGGAAGCTGATTGCTTCCTTGGGTGCAAAAAGCGCTTTTTTGGGATACCGCGGGTATCCGGGTGCGGTGTGTATTTCGATCGACTCCGAGGTGGTTCACGGGATTCCTGGTGGACGGAGGATTGAGATTGGCCAGATCGTGAGCTTGGATGTCGGCGTGGTTTATGACGGGTTTGTTGGTGATACGGCGACAACGGTGATGGTGGGCGTAACGGATCCGGAAGTGATTCGATTAGTTCGAGCCACCGAACTTGCGCTGATGGCCGGGGTTGAGATGGCTCGCGCCGGAAAACGATTGGGAGATCTTTCGAATGCCATTGAAATGGTGGCGGCGAATGCAGGATTTTCAGTGGTTCGGGATTTTGTAGGGCACGGGGTTGGTCGGCAGATGCATGAGGATCCGCAGATTCCGAATTTCGGAAATCCTGGAAAGGGTCCGAAATTGAAGGTGGGGATGACACTGGCGATTGAGCCCATGGTGAATATGGGCGAGAGTGCGGTGGAAGTTCTTTCAGACGGATGGACGGTTCGAACGGTTGACAGGAAGCCCTCGGCTCATTTTGAGCACACGGTGGCGATAGGGGACGAAGGGCCCGAGATTTTGACGGTGGTTTAAGAAGACTGCCGGACGGTTGAATTTTGGTGTGGACATCGGGTGCGGCCATTGATATTTTGGTCGACTCTTTTTGGAATGGAGACATCGGATGAAGGTCAGAAGTTCAGTAAAACGAATCTGTGAGCGCTGCAAGGTTGTGCGCCGCCGGGGTGTGGTGCGGGTAATCTGCACCAATTCACGACATAAGCAGAGGCAAGGTTAAGGAGAATTGGGCATGCCCAGAATACTAGGTGTAGATATTCCCGGTAAGAAACGCATTGAATATTCCTTGCGTTATCTTTATGGAATTGGTCCGACAACGGCTCGTGAAGTGATTGATCAGGCCAAAATTGATCCAGCCACAAAGGCTGATGATCTGACGGATGAAGAATTGGCCCGCATTATAAATGTAATCCAGAACAACTACCGGATTGAGGGTGATCTTCGGCGTGAAGTGGCGCAGAATATCCGGCGGTTGATCAGCATAGGCAGTTACCGGGGTATCCGCCATAAACGCGGGTTGCCGGTGCGGGGCCAGCGTACGAGTACCAATGCGCGTACCCGCAAGGGACCACGGCGAACGGTGGGTGCAGTTCGCGGAAAAGAAGCGCGGGCGGCTGCAAAGACTTAAGGAACATCAGTACTAGAAAAGGTCGGGTTCGCAATGGCAGATGTTAAAGAAAAGGGTGAAGAGCAGGCCGGTCTCAAGCCGGAGGGTGCGGGGTCTTCGGCTCCTGAGGCCGCAGGCGGTGGCGCCGAGGGTGCGGCTCGTCCGACCCGGCAGCCTCGTGTTCGAGCAGGGCGCGTGGTGCCGTTTGGAATCGTCCATATCCGGGCGACATTCAATAACACCATTATTTCAATTTCAGACAGCAAGGGCGGCGTAGTTGCTTGGAGCACTTCCGGCCGGGCGGGATTTAAAGGGTCGAGGAAGAGCACGGCTTTTGCCGCCAGCGTGGTGGCTCAGGAAGCGGCCCGTCAGGCGGTATCGCGTGGCATGCAGGAAGTTGAAGTGCGAGTTCAGGGGCCTGGAGCGGGTCGTGAATCCGCCATTCGCGCCATTCAGTCTGCGGGACTGAATATCACCACGATCAAGGATGTTACGCCGATGCCGCACAACGGGTGCCGGCCTCGCAAGCGCCGTCGCGTGTAAAAAGATTTTGAGAGAACAGGAGAACTCGAATGGGTAGATATACAGGGCCAGCATGCAAGCTTTGCCGACGGGAAGGCTTGAAGCTATTTCTTAAGGGTGACCGTTGCCGGATGTCAAAGTGTGCCGTGGAAGCGGGACGCCCGGCCCCCGGCGTGCATGGCGCGCGTCCTTCCAAGAAGTCCGATTATGGCGTGCAGTTGCGTGAAAAGCAGCGCTTGCGCCGGTTTTACGGTCTTCAGGAAGGTCAGTTCAAGCTCTTTTTCCAGCGTGCCTTGCGCAAGCGCGGCGTGACGGGTGAGATGCTTCTTCAGCTTCTTGAAATGCGGCTGGACAATCTTGTTTTCAGGTTGGGTTTTGCTGCATCCCGGCGCAACGCGCGTCAATTGGTGTTGCATGGACATGTTACCGTGAACGGGCGGCGCTCCGATGTGCCCTCTATGACCCTGAAGGCGGGAGATCGCATTGAAGTCAAGGGTCGGAAACAAAGCCAGGATGCCGTGAAGCGGGTTCTGGATGCCCGGACCGGCGAGCTGTCATCGTGGTTGTCGTTGGATAAGGAAGCTCTCAAGGGTGAGGTGTTGCGTGTCCCGACGCGGGATGAAATCGCGCCCTTCGTCAATGAGCAGTTGATCGTTGAATTGTACTCTAAATAAATATATTCGCACCGGGGGATAGCGAGGCTGTTCCCGGGGAAGGATTGAACCATGCCAATCAGACTGAGCAAGTTCGAAATGCCCAAGCGCCTAGTGAAGGATGAAGCTTCGGCAACGCCGACATTCACCCGCTTTGTTGCCGAGCCCCTTGAAGTGGGTTATGGGCGGACCATTGGGAATTCGTTGCGGAGAGTGTTGTTGTCGTCCCTGGAAGGCGCGGCAATTTCCTCCGTTCGCATCGAAGGTGCCCCTCATGAGTTTTGCGCCCTTTCCGGCGTAGTGGAGGATGTCACTGATATTATCCTTAATCTTAAGAAGGTGCTTCTGAAGTCACAGAACCGTGACTCTAAGTTGCTCCATCTCAAGGTTAAAGGTGCGCGCGAGGTGAAGGCTAGCGATATCCAGACGGATGGAACCATTGAAGTCTTGAATCCCAATCAGCATATTGCCACTCTGTCCAGTGACGGCGTGTTGGATATGACTTTGGAGATCCGGGTCGGTCGTGGATTCTGTCCGGCAGATCTGAACAAGAAAGAGAATCAGGATATTGGACGGATTCCGATCGACTCCATCTTCTCTCCGGTCAAGCGGGTTAACTTTTTCATTGAAAACACCCGTGTCGGGCAGCGTACGGATTACGACAAACTTATTCTGGAAGTGACCACGGACGGGCGGATAACTCCTGATGATGCCGTGACGGTGGCTTCCGCGGTGCTTCGGCATCACCTTGATGTATTCGTGAACTACGACAAAAATGTGGTCGAGTTCGAGGATGTTGAGGCCAAGGTGGATATTGCCCGCGAGCAGCTTCTGAAGACGTTGAACATGAGCGTCAACGAAATTGAACTCAGCGTAAGAGCGGCAAACTGCCTGAACAACGCCAATATCACCACGGTGGGGCAGCTTGCCCAGAAATCCGAGGCGGAGATGCTCAAGTATCGTAATTTCGGCAAGAAATCGCTGAATGAGATCAAGGCCAAGTTGCAGGATCTCGGGTTGGGCCTGGGAGTCAAGTTTGATGAAGACGTGATTAAGATTCTGAAGGGGCAGGAAGCCGCCAAGGAAAAGGCTTAAGTCACCAACACTATCGAAAGACTGAAAAGTCCGGGTCGAGTGATCTTAACTGCGGCTGGATGACGTCGGGAGTCAGTAATGCGACACAAAAAAAATATGGTAAAACTGGGCCGGCCTGCTGAAGCGCGTAAAGCGTTGCTTAGCTCGCTGGTGGCAAATTTCATTGAAGAGCAACGAATTAAGACGACGCTTCCGAAGGCCCGGCAGGCCCGGATGCTGGCGGAGAAAATGGTTACCGTTGCAAAGAAGGCTCTTGTTTCAGGAACGCCTGAAGCGCTTATAAAAGGTAAGCGACAGGCTCTGGCGGTCCTGCGGCATCGAAAGCATATGGACAAGCTGTTTACGGCTATTGCGCCCCAGTATATGGATCGACTGGGTGGGTATACGCGCATTGTCAAGCTGGGCCGACGGGGGAGCGATAGCTCAGAGATGGTTCTTCTGGAGTGGGTCAATCTGGCGCCCGTTGATAAGCGTCGCAAGCCCAAAACAGATGATGTGGAAAAGCCCGCTGAACCCGTCAAGGAGACTTGATCAGCGGAATTTAAAGCTGATAAGTTTTTGAGGATGTGGTCATTGACGCCGATAGAAATATCGGCGTCTTTTTTTCGGCATCCATAACGGGCTGAGGACTCGGATTCAAGAGGTGAGATCGCCTTGACCCTTCCGGGTGAAAAGCGTACAGAATAAGCCGGATGGGGGGTATTTCAATGGTTATGTTTCAGCATGGCACGGAGAATGTCGTTAGTCCGATAGAAATTCCGAGATGGCACGTTGTGCATGCCAAGCCGCGGTGTGAGAAAAAACTTTCGGAATTCTGCGCGGCGCATTCAGTTGGAGTCGATCTTCCGCTCCGGGAAGAAACAAAAATCTATCAACGCCGGAAGGTGACGGTACATAAGCCAGTCTTTCCCGGATATGTGTTCGTGAATTATTCCTCCGTGGAAAAGGCCACAGTCCTGAAGAGCAACATGGTTGTCAGGATTCTGCCGGTGGAGAATCAGGATCAACTCATCCGGGAGTTGGCCCAGGTTCGTCTGGCTTTGAGTGTTGATCCAACGCTGGATGCCTGCGCGGCTTTTCAGTCAGGGAAGCGTGTTTCCATCAAGAAAGGTCCCTTTCAGGGGCTTGAAGGCGTGGTGCAAACGATTAAGGGTAAAGCCAAAGTGGTGCTTAATGTGGAGATGATCGGTCGAGCGCTGGCTGTTGAAGTGGGTGTCGAATGTCTAGAGCCTGCCTGACGGGGCGATTATGAATCCTCCAGCAGGGCTTCGATGTGGGCTGCTACGCTTACCGTGAGTGCGTGGAGATCGTAGCCTCCTTCCAGGACAGAAATGAGCCGCTTCTGGCAGTGTTCTGCTGCCATTTCCATTACGAAGCGGGTCAAATCCTTAAATCCTCCTTCGGTGAGGGCCATGCCGGCAAGCGGATCGGCGTGGTGTGCATCAAACCCCGCTGAGATCAGGATAAATTCCGGATTGAATCGAGCCAGCTCAGGCCTGAGATAATCCCGGAACACTCTGAGGTAGTCGGTGTCGGTGGAGCCTGCTGCAATGGGGACGTTCAGGGTGAATCCTTTTCCCTTTCCGACGCCAGTTTCATTAGCCCTGCCGCTTTGAGGGTAAAGAGGGTACTGGTGGATACTGAAATAAAGAACAGTCGGGTCATCATAGAAAGCTTGTTGCGTGCCGTTCCCGTGGTGAACATCCCAGTCGATAATGGCCACGCGGCGTATGCCGTGATGTCGTTGGAGGTATTTGGCTCCTATGGCCACATTGTTGAAAAAGCAGAATCCCATGGCCCGGTTCCGTTCCGCATGGTGGCCAGGAGGGCGTACAGCACAGAATGCGTTGGACGACCGACCGGTCATTACGGTATCCGCTGCGCTTAGAACCGCCCCGGCGGCCATCCGGGCGGCATCATAGGTGCCCGGGGATCCAAGAGTAACCTCATCGGGTTCAAAGAGCCTGCCCGCTTCACATGCCTGCCGGATGTGATCAACATAAATCGGATCATGAATGGTGGTAAGGTCTGCGATCGTAGCCGCCCGGATGGCAGGATGCTGAAGCAGATTCCAGAGCCCGGCTTGTTTCAGTCCGTTCACGATGACAGTGAGGCGTTTGCGTTTTTCGGGATGTGCCAAACCTGTCTGGTGTTTGTGAAAAACGGGGTCATAGAGAAACGCCGTCCCGTTGTTATGTGAATGCGACATGCGGGAATGGTATAAGAGTGAAAGAGGATGGAAAAGCCTGAACTCAGTGATTCGCTTGTTTCTGGCTTTGGTGGTAGTCACGTGGGGAGACTTCGCTCTCATCTTTGTCGACTATGTTGCGATTCTTTCAGATTGAAGAAAGCTATGCGAAAGCCTATTTTTAGTACCTCAATCACTTAAGTCAGGAGGGCTCTGGATGGCCATGAAAAATCTTCTTATTGCTCAGTCCGGTGGTCCCTCACCGGTTATAAACAGTTCCTTGCGTGGCGTCATTGAAGCGGCCCGAAGTTATCCGGATCAGGTCGGGCGCATTTATGCAGGGTGGCATGGAATTGAAGGAGTGCTTACAGAGGAGCTGCTTGATTTATCCGTTCAGTCTGAAGAGGAAGTATCGCTTCTCAGGTGGACGCCTGCGGCTGGCGCGATAGGAACCTGCCGCTATAAGATCAAATCCAGTCAGAAGGCTGACTTCGAGCGTGTTGTAGAGGTACTGCGGGCGCATAACATTGGCTACTTTCTTTACAATGGCGGGAATGACTCCATGGACACCGCTCATAAAATCGCGAAACTGGCTCGTGAACGGGGTCTGGATGTTGTCGGGATCGGCGTTCCTAAAACGATTGATAATGATGTCGGAGACAGTGAGTTCAAGCTGATCGATCACACTCCGGGATATGGTTCGGTGGCGCGCTACTGGACCATGATTGTTCAAAATGCCGAGGAGGAGAACCGGGGTTCCTATCCTGCGGATCCTGTGTTGGTGCTTCAGGCGATGGGGCGCAAGATTGGTTTTATTCCCGCCGCCGCCCGTCTGGCCGATCCCAAGCGGGAGATGCCGCTGCTGATCTTTCTGGCCGAGGCCGGGCTGTCCCTTGCGGAGATGGCTGAAAAAACGAATGCGATGGTCGCCTCGCGCGGCCGTGCCGTGGTGGTGCTCAGCGAGGGCTGCGATGTGGGGGACCTTGGTGCCTTGAAAGACAAATTCGGGCATGCCACCTTTGGTGCTAGCAAGACGACGGCTCAGCAGATGCTCGTCAACTATCTAAATAACCAC
>Ga0194062_1000859_pt1 | contig 12792 bp, 9 predicted proteins | sample SepL2225m_MetaG_FD_155481 | JGI IMG/M metagenome (GOLD analysis project Ga0194062, IMG submission 155481) | Anoxic zone freshwater microbial communities from boreal shield lake in IISD Experimental Lakes Area, Ontario, Canada - Sep2016-L224-25m | ecosystem: Environmental > Aquatic > Freshwater >... | reverse complement strand
CTGGAATTGTGCTTTCTTCTGCATGTTCTTTGACATCATCATAGATAAATTCTTTTAATTGCCAAAGATGGCGAGGCCCAGGCGTGACGGTGAGTAAGTGACTGGAAGGCTTCAATACCCGGTTGATTTCTTTGTCGTCACAGGGGGCAAAGATCCGTAGCACCAAGTCAAAGTAATTATCACTGTAAGGGAGTCTGGAGGAACTGGCAACAACAAAGTGTGCTGAAGGTTGTTTTTTTGCAGCAGCAGCGATAGCAACTTTTGCAATATCGTTTCCATGCTGAAGCAGGCGATGACTTTGTTCACAATAACGTTCAATTTGTCGACTATAATAACCTTCACCACAGCCCAGATCCAGCAGCCTATAGATTTGATCATGTTTATGAGTCACATTGATGATCATTGCCAAGCCTTTAGCGAGAGGCTCATAGAAGCCGGCTTCTAAAAACTGTCTTCTAGCTGTTAGCATTTGTTTGCTATCACCCGGTTCCTTAGAGTGCTTGAACTGGACAGGTAAAAGATTTAAATAACCTTCTTTAGCTCGATCAAAGCTGTGTCTATTTTGGCAGGCATAGGTTTTTTTAGAAACCTCTAAATGTAATGGTAGATTACATAGAGGACATAGATAGTGGACCGTTAGTTCTGGATTGAGTATTGACACGTTAAGTGAAGATTAAATTAAGAAATATAGAATAATAGCGGTATTTTACCAAATTACTACACAGTTAATAAGCATAGGGTGTTTTCATCAATAGACTAGTGACCTACTATTTTGGTATAGTTACTGAGCTTTATAAGTTTCTACTCATCAGTTTTTAATTTTTCAAATCATCACTCTGGAGATACTCAATGCCAATTAAAGTTGCAATCAATGGTTATGGTCGTATTGGACGTAATATCGTTCGTGCTTTATACGAATCAGGCCGTACTAATGAAATCCAAATAGTTGCAATTAATGACTTAGGTGACAGCAATACCAATGCTCACTTAACACAATATGATTCAGTGCATGGTAAATTTCCATTTGAAGTGGCTGTTGATGGTGATTATATCGTTATCAATGGTGACAGAATTAGAGTGTTCTCTGAAAGAGACCCTTCAAAATTACCTTGGGCAGACTTAGGTGTTGACGTTGTTCATGAATGTACCGGCTTTTTTACTAGCAAAGCTAAAGCGTCTGCTCATGTTGCTGCTGGCGCCAAAAAGGTTATTATTTCAGCTCCTGGTGGTAACGATGTTGATGCCACTATCGTGTTTGGTGTTAACCATGATCTTTTAAAAGCGTCAGATACTGTTATCTCAAACGCTTCCTGTACCACTAACTGTTTAGCGCCTATCGTTAAACCTTTAAACGATGCTATTGGTATTGAAAGCGGCTTAATGACCACTATTCACTCTTACACCAATGATCAAGTGTTAACAGATGTTTATCACAGTGATTTACGTCGTGCGCGTTCTGCGACTCAATCTATGATTCCTACTAAAACAGGTGCTGCGGCTGCGGTAGGCTTAGTATTACCTGAGTTAGCGGGTAAATTGGACGGTTTTGCAATGCGTGTTCCTACCATCAACGTGTCTGTGGTTGATTTAACGTTCAAGGCATCAAGAGACACCACTAAAGCAGAAATTGATGAAATTTTAACCGGTGCTTCTCAAGGTGCTTTAAAAGGTATTTTAGATATCAATGAAAGACCTTTAGTGTCTATCGATTTTAACCATAACCCAGCTTCATCAATTTATGAATCATCTTTAACTAAAGTTATCGGTGGTCGTTTAGTTAAAGTTCTGTCTTGGTACGATAACGAATGGGGTTTCTCAAATCGTATGCTTGACACCACGATTGCTTTAGTTAACGCAAAATAACGGATTTAATTAATGTTAAGAAGAACCAAAATTTTAGCCACACTCGGCCCTGCAACGGATAAACCTGGCGTACTTGAAGGTTTATTCAGAGCGGGTATTGACGTTGTAAGGATGAACTTTTCTCATGGTTCTGCTCAAGATCACATTGATAGAGCCAATTTAATTCGGGAATTAAGTAAAAAAACCGGTAGACGCGTTGGTATTCTAGCTGATTTACAAGGTCCTAAAATCCGTATTGCCCGTTTTAAAGATACGAAAGTCTATTTAGAAGAAGGTCAGGATTTTGCCTTGGACATCAATTTTGATCCTACACTGGGTGATAACACTCAAGTCGGTATCACTTATGAACCGTTAGCTTTAGAAGTGGTGCCAGGCAGTCGTTTGTTGCTAGATGATGGCCGTATCGTGTTGGATGTGGTTAATGTCGTCGATATGCGCGTTAACTGTAAAGTGGTTGTCGGTGGCGCTTTATCTAATAACAAGGGTATCAATTTGTTAGGTGGTGGTCTTTCTGCTGCAGCGTTAACCGATAAGGACAAAGAAGATATTAAAACAGTCGCGCTGATGCAGTGTGACTATGTGGCCATTTCTTTTCCTCGTTGTGCCGAAGATTTACACGAAGCGCGTCGTTTATTAGAAGCAGAAGGCTGTTATGCCGGTATTGTTTCTAAAGTAGAACGAGCAGAAGCGATTGTTCCTAATGTGATGGATGAAATCATTTTAGCCTCTGATGCGGTCATGGTAGCGCGTGGTGATCTCGGTGTTGAGATTGGCGATGCTAATTTACCTGCGGTACAGAAACTATTGATTAAGCGTGCTAGAGAGCTTAATCGTGTGGCTATTACAGCAACACAAATGATGGAGTCCATGATTGAAAATCCGATTCCAACCCGTGCGGAAGTATTTGACGTAGCCAATGCGGTTTATGACGGTACTGATGCGATCATGTTGTCAGCAGAAACAGCATCGGGTAATTATCCGATTAAAGCCGTTGAAGCGATGGATCGTATTTGTTTAGAAGCAGAAAAACAGGCGATTGTACGTCAATCAGATCATCGTCTCAGCGATCAATTTGAGCGTGTCGATGAAGCGATTGCAATGTCTGCGATGTACTTGGCTAACCATAACAAAATTAAAGGTATCGTTAGTTTAACTGAGTCGGGTTCAACGCCGTTATGGATGTCTCGGATTAGTTCAGGTATACCTATTTTTGCTTTTAGCAGTCAAGAAAAAACTTTAGGTAAAGTGACTCTCTATCGGGGCGTTTTTCCTATGTATTTTCATCTTGAGGGTAATAATGATCACGCTGAAGTCAATCGTGCTATTGTTGCGAAACTTAGACGCTGGCATAAAGCTAAAGATGGTGATAAGTTTATCATCACTAAAGGTGATTTGACTGGTGTAGAAGGTGGAACTAATGCGTTAAAAGTGATTGTCATTGGACAAGGCTTAACGCCCTAGGTTTTAATGGCATCTTGCACTCAAATGGCTATCATTTGAGTGCAGATGCGTTTTAATTTATGGCGTGGTTAATTTGGCAAACGATAACATCAGCCATTTAACGCCTACCTGCTTAAAGTTAATCTGGACTCTTTCCTGGGCGCCTGCGCCTTCTATCTGTAAAACAATCCCCTCTCCAAATTTATCATGATGGACTCTTTGTCCCAATTGGTAGCTACCTGTGCTAATTGATGGCGGATTTTTAGGCTGGATGTTGGTGACTGGACGGCTGACAGTTGCACGTAGCCTGACTTCCTGTATGAGTTCGGCAGGAATCTCACGGAGAAACCGTGAGGGTCTGGGATAGCTTTCCCGACCGTATAATCGTCTCGATTCAGCATAGGTCAAATACAGTTGTTTCATGGCTCGGGTCATGCCGACATAACACAATCTTCTTTCTTCTTCCAGGCGAGCGATATCATCGACGGATTGTTGCGAGGGAAATAAGCCTTCTTCCATGCCCACCAGAAATACGAGTTTAAATTCCAAGCCTTTGGCAGAATGAATCGTCATAAGTTGAACGCAATCTTCAAAATCGTCGCCTTGATTATCACCGGATTCAAGTGCGGCATGGGTTAAAAACAGATCAAGTTCACTCATCCCTTCTTCGTTTTCCTGATTAAAATTAAAGAGTCGGGCAGCATTGACTAACTCTTCAAGGTTTTCTATTTTTTCTTCACCCTTGTCCATTTTCTCTTTTTGATACAGTTCAACGAGTCCTGATTTTTCAACGACGCGTTTAACTTTCTCATAAAGCTCCTGGTCTACTGTTTCAACTGACAGTGCTTTGATAAGTTCTAAAAAGCCAATGAGGGCATTAGTTGCACGCGCTGACATTGTTCTTTGATTGATCAATACGATAGCGGCAGCCCATAAAGAAAGGCTTTGATCACGTGCTATCGCACGGATATCATCAATGGCTTTAGCGCCTATGCCACGTGTTGGGGTATTAATAACCCGTTCAAATGACGCATCATCATCACGGTTAGACATCAGGCGTAAATAGGCGAGGGCATTTTTAATTTCTGCTCGGTCAAAGAAGCGTAACCCCCCATAAACACGGTAAGGGGTGGCAGTGGCCATCAGCTTTTCTTCAAATTGACGTGACTGAGCATTGGAGCGGTATAAAATAGCAGCATCACTGCGTAAGCCGCCTTCGTTAACCCAGGCTCTTATGCGTTCAACGACAAAATAGGCTTCATCCTGTTCATTAAATGCAGCGTATAAGGCGCAGGGTTCACCCTCACCCGAATTAGTCCATAATTCTTTGCCCATGCGTCCTGCGTTGTTGGCGATAATTTTGTTGGCCGCTTTAAGAATGGTGCCGGTTGAACGATAGTTTTGTTCTAATTTGATAACTTGATGATTAGGGTAGTGCTTTTGAAAGTTATAGATGTTTTCAATCTTTGCGCCTCGCCAACCGTAAATGGATTGATCATCATCACCGACTACAAAGAGATTATCTTTACCGTCGGTAAGCAGTCTTAACCAAGCATACTGAATAGTATTGGTGTCCTGAAATTCATCGACGTGAATGTGTCTAAAGCGAGTTTGATAGAACTCAAGTAAATCGGGATTGTCGCGTAATAATTCGTGTCCACGCAACAATAGCTCGGCAAAATCAACTAAACCAGAGCGACTACAAAGCTCTTCATACGCTTTGTATAGTGAAAGCATTTGCCTTTGATGAAGGTCGTTGGTCTCAAGCATGTGTTTAGCTCTAATGCCCTCATCTTTTTGGGCGTTGATGAACCACTGAACTTCTCGCGGAGGCCATTTTGTATCATCGAAATTGAGGGTGTTTAATAACCGTTTAATGACTCTTAATTGGTCACCAGAATCCATGACTTGGAAGGTTTCAGGTAATTTTGCTTGGGCTGCGTGACGTCTGAGTAATCGATGCGCTATCCCATGAAAAGTGCCTATCCATAAGTTTTGGGTGGGGATATTGAGCAAACTTTCAATTCTGGCACGCATCTCCTTAGCGGCTTTATTGGTAAAGGTCACTGCCATGATGCTATGCGCATGGCTACCCCCTACCTTAATTTGCCAGGCAATACGATGGACCAATACCCGGGTTTTACCGCTTCCGGCTCCAGCCAGAATTAACATGGCCTGAGAAGGTGCGGTAACAGCTTGTCGCTGCGCATCATTTAAAGAATCTATTATTGAGGTAACATCCATTATCTTTTTATCACTTGCACATTTTGTAGAGCTGTGTATATTATTTCACATTCTGTAATGCTGAAATTTTTCATTGCGTTACTAAGATAATAACAATTACACAGAGAAGGGGATTAAGATGAGTTTTGATTATAAACGTTTGGCCAAGTTTGAACACAATATAGGCGAGCAAGAAAAAAAATACCGCTTATATGGCGGTGCCGCTTTAATTGCTATTTCAATCTTCACTGCGTCAATAGCTTTGTTGTTGATTGGTATGGTACTTGTCGGAACAGGATTTTCTGGTTGGTGCCCTGCCTATTCAGGACTTAATAAAAACACGGCTGCGGCAACCCCTGACTCAACAGAAAGTTAAGGCAAAGGCGCAAGGTTAAATTTTTTGCCTTGCGCCTATGTTTAATGACTTAATCGTCTTTCTTAAACTCACCTTCCAAAACATTTGTGTCCGCTTTCTTAGTCGCCTGAAAGGCACTGCTGGACTGCTGTATAATACGATTCTCAATAATATACTGAGCTATTTTTTTACGTAAAGGCGTAATTAAACAGGCTAATCCCAAAACATCCGTAATAAAACCCGGTGTTAACAACAATACACCACCCAGCAGGATAATAGGACCTTCAATTATTTCATAGGCGGGTATCTGGCCTTGCGCAAGGTTTTCCTGAAAGCGTCGGAAGGTAGCAAATCCTTGTTGTTTTAAGAGCCAGGAGCCCAAGACTGCGGTAAAGACAACTAAAATGATGGTGGGGAAAGCGCCAAGAAAACTGCCTACTTGCAAGAGTAGATATATTTCCGCAAAAGGAATAATTAGAACTATAAGAAACAGTATTTGGATTGCTTTCATTGATACACTCTGATATTTGTTATCGGATAATGACCGAGTTTGGGTATTTAGACTCATTGTTTTATAAATCTAAATTTATCGTAACAATATAAAGGCAAATGATATAAATTTCTAGGATAATATGCAGACTTGAATATTGTTCCTAAGTAAAATGCCAAATCATTATCAAATCATTCTTTGTACGTGTCCCAACAAAGACAGTGCAGAAAAAATCGCTCATAGTCTTATCAATGCCAGATTAGCAGCCTGTGTCAATATTATATCCGGAGTGACTTCCGTTTATTTATGGCAAGAAACCATAGAATCGGCTCAAGAACATTTATTGTTAATTAAAGCGTGTCAAACTAATTACCAAAAAATTGAGTTGCTGATTAAAGAGCATCATTCTTACGAGCTTCCCGAAATAGTGGCTGTCTCAATAGAAAACGGCTTACCTGAATACTTACGCTGGATTGATTCATGCCATTCTTAAAAATAATTTTTTTTCTGTTCGTCACATTTTTGATGAGTTCGACAGGCGTTTATGCCGAAGAAACCCTATTACGATCCGAGCAATCATTGACGTTGCTTGCTAGTTCTAATCCATTAGCCGGTCTAATAGATAATCTTCCAAAATTTAAACAAGATGCCAGTGAAGAACCTTTATTGCCTGCTGAGCAAGCCTTTCAGTTTTTTGCTGAAGTCAAAGACGCCAAATCACTTCATGTTAATTGGGTGATTGCGAAAGGTTATTATCTTTACCGTGAAAAAATTAAACTGGAGTTAGTTAATGCTCAAGGAATTCAACTCGGTACTTTTACAATACCCCATGGTAATCCAAAGCAGGATGAAGCGTTTGGTACAGTTGAGATTTTTCATGAGGCGCTAGCCTTTGATGTTCCGCTTAATCGTCTGAGTGAATCGACAGAAACTATTATCTTGAAGGCGGGCTTTCAAGGCTGTGCTGATCGAGGTGTTTGTTATCCACCTATGACGAAATCCGTTAACCTGGAATTACCTGCGGGACAAATATCAAGGCAGGCAACTGAAATATGGGTTACTCCACCAGAACTTTCTGAGCAAGATCAGATTGTCCAGTCTTTGCATCACGATAGTGGTGGTGTCGTATTACTTACCTTTTTTGGTTTTGGTTTGTTGTTAGCCATGACTCCGTGCATTTTTCCAATGATTCCGATTTTATCCGGCATTATTGTTGGACACGGTAATCGTATTACGACGGCTAGAGCCTTTTTCTTGTCGCTTAGTTATGTGGTTGCTTCTGCTTTTACTTATACGGTTTTTGGTGTGCTTGCCGCACTGTTTGGAGGAAATCTGCAAACAACATTCCAGCAACCCTGGATTGTAGGCTTATTCAGTGGTGTGTTTGTTTTACTGTCATTGTCCATGTTCGGCTTTTATGAATTGGAATTGCCCAATTCTATAAAAACAAAACTTCATAATTCAAGTGTTAAACATCAGGACGGCTCCTTATGGGGAGCGGCCATCATGGGAGCATTGTCTTCCTTAATAGTAGGGCCTTGTGTGGCGGCACCCTTAGCAGGCGCATTAATTTTTATAGGTCAAAGTGGTAATGCATTCTTAGGCGGTAGTGCATTGTTTGCAATGGGCATGGGGATGGGGGTGCCTCTGCTTTTATTGGGCGCCTCAGCAGGTAAGTTGTTACCCAAAGCAGGCAGTTGGCTTTACTCCACAAAAGCGGTTTTTGGGGTGATTATGTTAGGGGTTGCGGTTTGGATGTTAAGCCGAATTTTGCCGCCTTCTGTGCCTATTTTATTGTGGGCCATATTATTGATTTTGCCGGCTATTTATCTTAATGCTCTAGAGCCATTGCCATTAAATAGCTCAGGCTGGAGTAAGTTATGGAAAGGAATAGGCTTAATGATGTTAGCTTATGGCTTGATATTACTGATTGGTTTTAGCATGGGTAATGACAATCCATTAAAGCCATTAAAAGGGATTGCAGGGAATAAATCTCAGGCACTGGAAGAAAGTCCGGTATTTGAACACGTTCCGAATTTGGCGAGTTTAGAAGTCGGGATACGTCAAGCAAATCAAAATCATCAGGTTGTGATGGTGGATTTTTACGCGGATTGGTGTATTTCATGTAAAGAAATGGAAGCTTATACCTTTACAGATCCCAGAGTAAAAAAGGTTTTAAGTACCTATAAGCTGTTACAACTGGATGTTACAAAAGATTCTGATGAAGATAAAGCCTTGCTGGCAAGGTTCAATCTGATTGGACCACCCGCTATATTATTTTTTAGTGGCAGTGAGCAAGAAGATGCTGCACACCGTGTTATCGGCTATCAAGATGCCGAAACCTTTCTTAAAACATTACAAGGGATAAAATGATGAAACCGATAGGGTTGATAATTATTGCTGGAGTACTGGCGTTGGGTGGAGGCATACTTGTACGAGGATTAACGTTGCCGGCAGAGCAGGTGAGTGCACAGCCATTACCCGATTTTGAGTTTCCTGATGTTTCAGATCAACAGCATTCAATCTCAGAGTGGCAGGGTAAAATCAGAGTGATTAATTTTTGGGCTACCTGGTGCCCACCTTGTATTAAAGAAATGCCTGCGTTTGTTGAGATGCAGGATCAGTTTGGTTCCAAAGGGTTACAGTTTATTGGTATAGCGCTAGAGGATAAAGAGCCAGTTAAAGAATACCTGGCCAAAATGAAAATAAATTATCCTATTTTGATTGGTGATTTTGCAGGTGTTTCATTGGCGCATCAATTAGGGAATACAGTAGATGCAGTGCCGTTTACTTTAATTGTTAATCAAAAAGGAGAGATTATTTATCAGCATCAAGGAGGTATATCTAAGGAAGATATATTGGAAGTTATTCAGCCCTTAATGAATTAAAAAAACGGTGAGCGCATTAATCGCTCACCGAAGATTTACTGAGTACTTAGAGTGACTTATAAAGTGTTAATGCTTTGTTTAAAAAGTCTGCTGATTTTTTAACTTCACCCAATTTGGCTTGTATTTGCCCTTGAACGACATCAGCATTAGCTTCTTTGATAACCGCTTCGTTACCTTCAATTTTTTCTGAAGATAATCTAGCTGATTTTAAATGTAATTGTGCTGCAGAAAAGTCGCTTTTATTGACTTCAATTAAACCTTTTTCAACATGAGCTATCGTTTGTTTGATGCTTTCTGAGCCATTAGCGGCTTCTTCTGCAGAAACTGAAGTGCTTGTTGCGCCGAAAGAAAGGGCCAAAAGAAGGCTTAGAGCGGTATTTTTGATGATATTCATTATTTTTAATGTCTTTTAGGAGGGGAGTATTGGATAGTATTCCAATACTGTAGGGTTGGAAAAAGAGAGCTTTCCAGGCCGTATGATATAGTATTAATTGATTTTCTATACTATATTTTATGGGCAACAGTCCCTAAAACAGCTTTTAACACGACAATAATATTGTCACTATAACCTCTCTATAGTATCTATTTCTGGTTTTAGATAGGGAGATGGTTGTATTGAACTTTAGCGCCTCCTAATTAACCCAAGCTATTTAATAAATTGGCGAAACAGTATGCAAAAATACCCGTGATACTTCGTATTACCCCCGTTTCTTATCTTATCGCGCTAATGATGTATCCTAAAATGCCAGTGATGTTTCCTATCATACCAACTACTTATCGTATAGAGTCGGTGATGTCTCCTATAAGGAAAATTATAAATACAAAACTGCCAAAAGGATGACTGATACCCCTTATTTAATATTGAATACTCAAAATATGCTATAAAGTAAGCCATCAAGTACGTTGAATAAGCAAAATAGGATGTCCTAAAAGGAGAATAGGAAGTACATTAAAGAGAATTGGAAGTACATTAAAGAGAATAGGATATTAATAAATGCTTTTAAGATAAGCAAAAACCATTAAAGCCTATTGATTAATGCCTGACATAAATACATTAGTCGGAATAGGCTATTCCTAAAAGGAAAATAGGCTACCCGTTTGGTTTTTCTTCACTTACCGAGGATAACATGACTTGTTGAACCGGCCAATCTTGGCGATGAATATGAAAATACCTCTGCACCTATTATATTCTAATGTCAATACACATATTGGGTATATAATAAAATACTCATTCCCCAACTAAAATATAGCTTAATTGAGTCATCTAAGTATTAAACTGAAGATCAGTAGATCTCTTCCAGTTTTTGTCATCGTATTCTCTCTCTCGTTATTTACAAGTGACGTTCTGCTGGCTATGACACCCGTCAACCAAGCTAGCGCGAATGAATCCTCCGCTCTCTCGACTATTCAGGCCCAAAAAGACATTTTGGTCGTGGGCAGTGAACAAGACTATCCACCTTTCGCTATAGGCATGACCGATGACACTGCGGATGGGTTTACCGTCGATCTATGGAAAGCAGTCGCGGCAGAAGCAGGCTTGAACTACGTCATCCACGTGCTGCCTTTTCATACGATTCTTCAGGAATTTAAAGAGGGCAAGATTGATGTCCTAATTAACCTTGCACAATCTGAAGAGCGTCACCACTTCGCGGATTTTACTGTTCCTCATGTCATTATTCATGGTGCGATCTTTGTGCGCAAGGGCGAATCTCAGATCCATTCGGAGGACGATTTTGTAGGTAAATCTATTATCGTGCTTAAAGCCGATTTGGCGTATGACTATGCCGTATCAAAAGGATGGGAAAAACAACTGGTACTTGTAGATACGGCAGAACAAGGCTTGCGCTTGCTGGCATCGGGTAAGCATGATGCGATGCTACTAAGCAAACTGGCTGGGATGCAGACCCTGCGAGATCTTAAAATTTCCACTATTGGGGCGCTGGATGTAAAAGCTGGTTTTACACAGAAATTCTCGTTTGCCGTTCACAAAGGAAACGCTGATCTGCTGGCTAAGATCAATGAGGGACTGGCGTTGACCAAACCCAGCGGCACTTTCGATGCGCTCTATGAAAAGTGGTTTCGACCGTATGAAGAAAAACAAGCAACGTTTTGGGAGGTATTCTGGTATCTATCGCCCATTATTCTGATTCTGCTTAGCTTCGCTGCCTATGAATTTTATAAGCGCCGGATAGAAAACAAACGGGCAGAGGCACAACTGGCACTATCGGCAAGGGTTTTTAAAGAAGCTCGTGAAGCCATCATGATTACTGATGCCGACGGTACCATTATCGACGTCAATCCTACCTTCTGTGAGATCACCGGATATAACAGGGATGAGGCCATCGGACAAAATCCACGCATACTCAGTTCCGGCAAGCATGGCGCTGAATTTTTTGCCGTGATGTGGGCAGAGCTAAAAGAGCATGGCTACTGGCAAAGTGAAATGTGGAATCGCAAGAAAAACGGTGAGCTCTACGCTGAACATATTACGATCTCCACTCTACGCGATGAGGAGGGCGAGGTTATTCACTACGTCGGACTTTTTTCAGACATCACTGAACGAAAGAGAATTGATCGGGTACTCGCTGATAAAGAGCGACATCTTTCAACGCTGATTTCAACATCGCCAGTCGGGGTATTCGAAACTGACCCAGATGGAAAATGTACCTATGTCAACGAGCGTTGGTCAGAAATCACTGGATTGCCATTTGAGGCTGCAAGGGCCGATGGCTGGGCCATATCACTGCATCCAGAAGATAAGGAAAAAGTCTTTGCTGAATGGGTCACTGTAGTCACGGAACAACGTCCATTCCATCTGGAGTACCGATTTCAACATACAGATGGAAATATTTTTTGGGTCCTCGGACAGTCACGTGAATCTCGCTCGTTAACAGGTGAGTTACTAGGCTATATCGGAACCATCACAGACATTACCGAGCGCAAGCAAGCCGAAGAATCATTACAGATGATGCGGTTCAGTGTGGATCACGCGGGTGATAGCATATTTTGGATCAGTCCTGAGGGGCGCATCCTTTATGTAAACAACGCAACTTGCATGGAACGGGGTTACTCCCGCGAGGAATTGCTTGGAATGAGCATTTTCGATCTGGATCCGGATTACCAACCCGACGTCTGGAGTCAGCACTTTGAAGACCTCAAACGGCGCGGCACTATCACACATAAGACCCGGCACCGCACTAAGGACGGGGTTGTGTATCCCATCGAAGTCAATGCCAATTACGTTGCTATCGGCGGACATGAGTTCAATTTTTGTTTCCTTCGCAATATCACCGCTCGTAATCTCATGGAAGATGAATTAAAAACCCGTGAGAAAAAATTCCGTTCGATTATTGAAATTTCTCCGGTGCCGATGGCATTAAATGATGAACAGTTGAATATTACTTATCTGAACCCGGCGTTTATACAAACCTTTGGTTACTGTTTGGAGGATATTCCGACTCTGGTGGAGTGGTGGCCGAAAGCCTACCCTGATTCCGATTATCGGGAATGGGTCAAGACTACGTGGCAAGCGA
>Ga0194062_1000858_pt1 | contig 12801 bp, 14 predicted proteins | sample SepL2225m_MetaG_FD_155481 | JGI IMG/M metagenome (GOLD analysis project Ga0194062, IMG submission 155481) | Anoxic zone freshwater microbial communities from boreal shield lake in IISD Experimental Lakes Area, Ontario, Canada - Sep2016-L224-25m | ecosystem: Environmental > Aquatic > Freshwater >... | reverse complement strand
GAATGGAAAGAGGAAAATTAAGTGGAAGTGGAGATAATCGTTAAAATAATATTATGAACAAATATATTCCCGTCATTGGCATGGAGATTCATGTCGAGCTAAAAACTAAATCCAAAATGTTTTGTGCTTGCAAAAATAGTCTTGGACTGGAAATTGAACCGAATATTAATATTTGCCCAGTATGCACGGCGCAACCGGGAACATTGCCAGTGCCTAATAAAAAAGCCATTGAATTTGTGCAATTAGTTGGGTTGGCGTTGAATTGTCGTTTGAAGTTAGACAGTAAATTTGATCGCAAGAATTATTTTTATCCGGATATTCCCAAAGGCTATCAAATTTCTCAATATGATCAACCATTCTGTGAAGCAGGATTTTTGGATGTGTTGGATCGAAAAATTGGCGTAACTAGAATTCATCTTGAAGAAGATACGGGAAAATTAGTTCATCCCAAAGGAGCAAATTATTCTTTAGTGGATTTTAATCGGGCTGGCGTTCCCTTGATGGAATTGGTAACGGAACCAGATTTGGAAACCGCCGAAGAAGCCAGAATTTTTTGTCAGAAATTACAACAAATTTGTCGTTATCTTAAAATTTCTGATGCTGATATGGAAAAAGGCCATATGCGTTGCGAAGTGAATTTATCTTTACATAAAGAAGGTGAGGAAAAACTTTCTGGAACTAAAGTTGAAGTAAAAAATATTAATTCATTTAAATTTGTGGAAAAAGCTATTGCCTATGAAATCGAAAGGCAAACAGAAAGCTTGGAAAAAGGCGAGAAAATTGTGCAAGAAACGCGCGGTTGGGATTCTAATCGCAATATGACAATCTCACAAAGAAAAAAAGAATCTGCCCACGACTATCGTTATTTTCCTGAGCCGGATATTCCACCGTTTCAATTTAATCTTGAATATGTTGAGACGATAAAAAGAAAACTGCCAGAACTGCCAGATCAAAAAATAAAACGGTTTAAAACTGAATATGCCCTAGCGGATGATGCGATTTTAGTTTTGACAAACGATCCAGCACTGGCCGATTATTTTGAAAATGTGATTAGCGAAATCAAGGAAAAAATTGCCTGTAAAGAATATATTATTTCTCTCGAAAAAGCTTTGGCACTCTCGGCTAATTATATGGTCGGAGAATTACGCAAGCATTTAATGACTAACGGAGAAGAAATTAAAGATCTGAAAATTACACCGGAAAATTATGCCGAGCTAATTGCGATTGTCGGCAGTGGGGGAATTAGTTCATCAGGTGCACAAATAGTGCTAGCAGAAATGTATAAAACTGGTGGCGATCCTTCGCAAATTATTGAAGCAAAAAATCTAATTCAACTGAGCGATACGGGCGAGCTGGAAAAAATTATTGCTGAGGTCTTAACTAAAAATGCTCAATCAGTTGCTGATTATAAAGCCGGCAAAGAAAATGCTTTGAAATTTTTGGTCGGACAAGTAATGAAAGAAAGCAAGGGCAAAGCGAATCCGCAAGTGGCAGAAGAGTTATTGCGAAAAATGATAATAATAATTAATTAAAATTTAAAAAAAATATGGAACAAAAAAAAGTAATGTCAATTGAGAATTTAACTAGTGTGAAATCTCCAGAATTCAAATTTTTTCCTGCATTTACTGGTCCCTATGGCAGGGTAGCTGAAATGGCATATAGAGCTCTTGCTGATGATGCTACTGCGCAAAAAGGTTGGGGTAATCCAAGCGAAACATTTAAAAAAATAGCAGAAAAGCTCAATGATGTTGACTTTAAAGTGATGGTTCAAGCAATTTGGGATAAGCAGACTGTTGCTGGGCATGTCCAGGACGATCCAGCAGAGCAAGAGAAACTATGGGCGAGAGGTTTAATTGAAAGAATAAAAGAGGAGCCGTTTTTTAATCAGTAATATATTTCTTTACTTCATTTTGGATGGTTGGATATTTTTCTAGCCAAATAATTCGTGAATCTTTTTGAAACCAAGTCATTTGTCGTTTGGCATAATTTTTTTCGGCCAAATAAACTTTGTCAAACAATTCTTTCTCGGGAAATTGTTTTTGCAAAAATTTAGCAATCCATAGATAACCCAAACCAAAACTTTCTATTTTTTTCCAGCTAAGTTTATTGATTTTATGCAAATTTTCTACTTCAGAAATCATACCTTCAGCAAATCTTTGACTTAATCTTGTTTTTATATTTTCGTGCAGTTTTTCTTTCGGTAATTTTAGGCCAATTTGCAAAAAATTATTTATCAATGAAGCTGGTTGTTGTTTAATCGCTGGCACTTTACCTAAAGTTTGACAAATCTCAATTGCACGGATTAAGCGTGCTGGATTTTTGGCGTCAATATTTTTAGCACGAACAGGATCTTGTTTTTTGAGTAGGACAAAAAGTTCCCCAGTTGTTTTCAAGGATAATTCTTCTCGTAATTGATAATCTGGCTTTACTTCTGGATAAATAATATCATCAACTAAAGCCTTGATCCAAAAACCCGTTCCACCGCAAATAATAGGCAATTTTCCGCGGTTTAAAATATCAGTAATTATTTTGTCCGCCTTTTTTTTAAACTGTGCTGCACTAAAATTAGTTTTTGGATTTATGATATCCAGTAAATAATGTTTTGCCAGTGCCTGCTCTTCTTTTGTAACTTTGCCAGTGCCAATATCCATCGAGCGATAAATCTGCCGACTGTCAGCTGAAATAATTTCACCATTAAATTTTTGAGCAAGTTTAATTGCCACGGAAGATTTTCCGGATGATGTTGGTCCCAGTATAACAACTATTTTATTATTTTTCTCTACCTTTCCGGTAGACAGGCCTCGAGATTCCATATATTTGCTTTAATAATTTTAACTTTTGCAAATTCTCCAACCAGATCTGCATCGCTCCCTCTCCTTGCTAAGGAGAGGGCTGGGGTGAGGTGAATTTTAACATCTTTTTGTGTGCGTGTTCGGCCAAAATAAAAACCGTTTTTTTCTTGATTAATTAGGACTTCTAAAGTTTTTTCAAGATAATTCTGGTTATTCAAAAGAGCGGTTTTTTTTAAGATTTCATTTAAATATTTTGCTCGACGAGATTTCTCTGACTTCAAAATATTATCTTTTAGCTTCCAAGCGTCCGTGCCTGGTCGAGGTGAGAATTGACCAAAATAAACTAAATCATATTGAGCTTTTTGCATAATTTCGGCTGACTCTAGAAAATCTTTTTTAGTCTCACCTGGAAAGCCTACAATAATATCAGAAGAAAGTGAGTGTAACATATTGGGCTTGTTTTTTTCAAAAGCTAGATCAAGTTTTTTTATTAAATTTAAATAATGTTCGGCGGTATATTTGCGATTCATAGCAAAAAGAATTTTATCAGAACCAGCTTGAATCGGCAAGTGAATATGCTCACAAATCTTTTTTGATGTAGTAATTACTTCAATCAATTCATCCGAGAAGTCTTTTGGATGTGAAGACATAAAGCGAAGCCAAAAATGTCCGGGAATCTTTTCAATTTCTTTGAGTAATTCAGGAAAAGTTATTTTATTATAGCTGTAACTATTAACATTCTGTCCTAAAAGCGTTATTTCTTTGCAATTATTTTTGATGAGATTTTTAATTTCAGAAATAATATCTTCTGCTGGTCTTGAAATTTCTCGTCCGCGCGCATAAGGCACAACACAATAACTGCAAAAATTATTACAACCAGTCATGATCGGCACTTGTGCAGTATGGCTGTGGGAATATTTTGGGATTATTTCCAGATAGTCGCAATCAGAGTCGAAAGTCTGTAATATATTTTTCATATCTTTTATCTCACAAAAAAAATCTATTTTTTTCTTTAGTCTTTTCTGCACATCTTTTCGGTTGGCTAAACAGCCTGTTAAAATAATTTTTATTTTAGGATATTTTTTTTTGAGATTATGAATTTGTCCATAAGCACGATCTTCGGCCATCTGACGAATTCCACAGGTATTGAAAATAGCTAAATCGGCCTCAGTAATTTTTGAAGCTAAATTATAATTATTTTTTTCTAATAAACCAGAAAGCCTTTCGCTGTCCGATATATTCATCTGACATCCAAATGTTTTAATAAAATAAAGCATATTTTTTTTAAAAAAAGTAACAGCAAATTATATTATCGAATATAGCGTATCAAGAAAATTGTTAATTGACAATACGAAGTCTTGTCCAAATTGGGGAGGGAGATTTCCTTCTTCTGATCCTTAAGAAATATGTTAAGCATAATGGAGAATAGTGTTTAGTGAATGACCCAATGCGTTATTATTACGCGTTGGGTCATTTTTTGTTATAAATTTTTTAGCATATAACTATCTTTCAAGCGATAGCCCAGTTTGCGATAATATTCGCGGGCACCGATACCGGAAATGATAGTAATTTTTTTGAGACCAAATTCTATTTTCGCAATTTTTTCCGCCTCGGCGATTAACTTTTTTCCAAGACCAATATGTTGCGGAGAGGCAGAATTTTTCTTGTCGATTTCCGTCATTGTTCCATAAGTATGCACTTCGCGAATGATGGCGGAATTTTTAAGGACTTTGATAAAATTATTTTTATTATCTTTAATAATACGCAAACGCAAAAGAGCGAGTAGTTTGTTTTTATTTTCAGCTTTATTTTGGATAATATATTCTAGAAATATTTCTTTGCCGTCTGAAGCATCATAGTCAATGCGATTTAAAATTATTTTTTCTGTAGAGTTAAAATCTCCGCCAATTTCTCGACAACGAATACAACGACAAATTGATTTCTTTGCAATCAATTGACGCAAATTAGAAATAATTGGTCCGGCAATGATTGATTCGGCTGGAACATCACGCACGAGTCGGGCAATGCGAATATAAGGAGGAATTATTTTTTCTTTGATACGCAAAATAAATTCTTGAAATTGTTGATCGGTTAGCGCCGTGTAGAGATTTTTTTCCCAGACCGAATATAAATCGCTATCACGCAAAACAACGGTCGGATAAATTTTGAGCATATCTGGTTGAAAATCAGGTGAGGAAAAAAGTGTTTCAAACATTTGATAATCTCTTTTTTCATTCGAGCCAAGCAGTCCCGGCATGATATGATAGTTAATTTTAAATCCAGCATTTTTCAAAAGTTTTGTAGCGCGGATTGTTTCGGAAACATCGTGTCCGCGATTATTTTTCAAAAGTACATCATCAAAAATATTTTGTACGCCAAGTTCCACTCTCGTGCAACCAAGTCGGCGAAAATTTAAAATTTCCTTTTCATCAATATAGTCCGGACGAGTTTCAAGTGTCAATCCAATAATTCGACGACGAGCTTTTTCGTTTTTCTTTTGTTCTTGTTCTAACGAGGTAGAGACACATTGCAATGTGTCTCTACGGGCAAGGCAATGCATCCTTGGATAATCATTTGCTGCACGAAAACATTCCATGATAAATTTTTCTTGATATTTTTTAGGCAAATAAGAAAATGTTCCACCCATCACAATCAATTCAATCTTGTCAGTTTTATGTCCGTTTAGTTCCAATGCGCGTAGGCGTTTTTGTACTTGCTTGTAGGGATTAAATTTCACGGAAATAGCCCGCATGACGGCTGGTTCATTTTTAAGATAACTTTTTGGCATATTTTTTTCGCTGGGGCAGTAGAGACATTTTCCTGGGCAAGGATAAGGCTTAGTGAGAACAGCAACAACAGCCACACCAGAGCGAGTGCGAATTTTTTTGCTGATGAGAATTTTTTCAAAAGCTAAATTGCGCTTAAGTGTTTTCTTCGCGATTAATTTTTCATAAGCCTCACGCAAATCAGCGTTAGTGGGAACAGGGAGCTTGAGAATTTTAGAAATATTTTTTTTGATACGCAAAAAATCAACTGAGGTGCTTGGCACTGCTTGTGTTGCATATTTTACAAAATCATCGTAGGATTGAAGCATGTAATTAAATTGATTTATGCGTTTAGAAATTATTAATAAAATATTAAGCGAAACAGAAAATGGCTATGATCAGGTGGCGGATAAATTTTCTCATACACGGAAAAATTTTTGGGGCGATTTGATTTTTCTGGCCGATTATGTTTCTGACGGAGATAATGTTTTGGATTATGGCTGTGGCAATGGTCGGCTTTTGGAAATCTTAAATAATAAAAAAATTGATTATGTTGGGGTGGATGTTTCTCAGAAATTAATTGATATTGCTAAAACAAAATATCCTAACAAAATCAATTATTTTTCTAAAATCGCTGGTCAAGCCAGTCTAGCATTTCCTGATGATTTTTTCAATAAGATTATTTCCGTGGCGGTTTTTCACCATTTTCCCGAAAAATATGCAGAAACAATGGCAAGAGAATTATATCGCATTACAAAACCGAATGGGCAGGTGGTAGTGACGACATGGAATCTCTGGCAAAAGAAAAGACGAAAAAATATTTTTAATTTATCCGCACTGCTTGAAAAAATTTTTCAATCAAAAAAATATTGCGGTTTTGGTTTCAGTGATGTCTTGGTGCCGTTTCGAGATAATCAAGGCAAAGTTTTCAATCGCTATCATCGGGTGTATACTAAGAATAGTTTGAGCAAGATTTTTTTATCCGCCGGATTTGAAATTGAAAAATGTTTTTTGGTGAATGAAAAGAATATTATTTTAGTGGCGAGAAAAAAACCATGAAACTAATTCTAGAAATCAATAACACCAGTAAGAGTCCAGTCAAAAAAACTTTTATTAAAAAAGTTGTGATATTGACATTGGAAAAAAGTGGTTATTTGGAATTGCTTAAAAAAAATTTAAGCCTTAGTTTTGCTTGGGTTTCAGAAAGTGAGATATTGCGAATTAATAAGCAATACCGTGGGAAAAATAAAGCGACAGATGTTTTATCTTTTTGTGAATATGACAATAGCGAGCAACTTAAAGTGGACAAAAATCCGGAGCTATTTCTCGGCGAGTTAATTCTGTGCTATGATTATATTAAAGAATCTTTAGATGAATTTAATTCGGAAAAAGAATTGCAAGAAGAGTTGGCTAGAATTATTGCGCATGGCGTTTTGCATTTATTGGGATTTACTCACGGCAAAAAAATGTTTGTTATTCAGGATGCAGTGGCAAAAGAAAGTTTAAAAAATAAAATAATTAAATAATTGACATGAATAGAATTAAACAATTTGGCAAAAGTTTTTCTCATGCAATGTGTGGGTTAAGACATATTATTCGCAATGAAAAGAATTTTCAAAATGAATTAGCCATCGCTTTTGTGGTTTTATTGGCAATGATTTATTTTCAGGTTACTCGCACAGAAACAGTCGCGTTGGTTTTAGTTATCGCTGGTGTTTTGATTATGGAACTTTTAAATACTGTTGTTGAAAGAGTGGTGGATATTTTAAAACCAAGAGTGCATCCCTATGCACGACTTATTAAAGATTTAATGGCAGCGGTTGTGCTTATTTCAGCAATTTTTGCGGTGATTATCGGTTTGATTATTTTCCTGCCATATCTTAGTGTTGCTGTTTATCCTTAAATGTAATATAATTTAAAAATACGAATTAAAAAATAAAAATGAAAGCATGTCAAAAAAAGAAATTATTGTAGGATTGGATATTGGATCTTCATTTGTGCGGACAGTAATTGTTCAAGTTATTCCGAATGAAGAAAATTTGCGAGTAATTGGTGTGGGAATGGCACCTGCTTTTGGTGTGAGACGAGGAATTATTGTCGATCTGGAAGAAATTATTAAATCAATCAATGAGTCTATTGCGATAGCAGAAAGAACAGCCGGAGTCGAAATTAAATATGCGGTTACTGGAATTGGCGGTAGTCATATTTCTTCGCAATGCTCCAAGGGCGTAATTGCTGTTGGCAGAGCGGATGGGGAAGTTGTGGCGGATGATATTTCTCGAGTGATTAATGCGGCACAAGCTATTTCTATTCCACCCAATAAAGAAATAATTCACATAATTCCTAAAAATTATTCGCTAGATGATCAAAAAAATATTCGTGATCCATTAGGAATGAGTGGTGTGCGATTGGAAGTTGACGCGATGATTATCGAAGGTTCAACTCCACATATTAAAAATTTAAATAAATGTATTGAAGAGGCCGGAGTTGTGGCGGAAAGTTTCGTGCTCTCACCGCTAGCTGCTGCAAAAGCAGTTCTCTCGAAGAGGCAAAAAGAGCTTGGTGTCGTATTGGTTGATATTGGTGGCGGATCAACTTCGGTGGCTGTTTTTGAAGAAAATGATTTGCTTCGTGTTTCCGTGATTCCTATTGGTGGAAATCACATTACAAATGATATCGCCATTGGTCTTCGCACCTCAGTTGATGTGGCAGAAAAAATAAAACTGGAATTTGGCAATGCTAATCCTAAGGAAATCGGAAAAAAAGAAAATATCGATTTATCTCAAATAGATTCTAGTGAAGAAGGTATAGTTTCTCGTCAACATGTAGCAGAAATAATCGAAGCGCGATTGGAAGAAATTTTTATGTTAGTTAATAAGGAATTAAAAACAATTGGCAAAGAATGCTTGCTTCCTGCCGGTGCGGTGATTACTGGTGGCACTGCAAAATTGCCTGGTTGTGTTGATTTAGCAAAAAATACACTAGCACTTCCATCGCAAACTGGTTTTCCAATTCCGCTGGGTGGTTTAGTGGATAAAATTGACGATCCAGCTTTTGCAACAGTCATTGGGTTAATTTTATGGGGGCAAGAAGAGAGTGGTGGGCAAAATAAAACAGGCAATAGTTTTGGCAATAATTTAGTTGGTGGAGCAATCTCTGAATGGGGAGGGAAAATGGAAGGCGTGAAAAAATGGTTTGGAAAATTTTTACCATAAAGCGTTAATAATTCTTTGTTTGACATTTACTAAGCTAATATGCTAGATTTAATTAGTAAAAAAGAGGCTAAATGCCGTTGTCGATTAGTAATTGGCAAAACTAAAATAAAAATAAAAATTTTAAAAATAGATTTTTGAGGATCTGTGTTTTTGTTTATTTAAATTTTTCTATTTAGCAATAAAAATATATGGCAGAAATAAAACCACCAGTAGAAACTTTCGCACGCATTAAAGTAATTGGCGTTGGAGGATCGGGCGGACATGGAATTAGTCGCATGATTGAAACGAAAATAAAAGGCGTTGAATTTGTGGCAATCAATACTGACGCGCAAGATTTGCATCACAATAAAGCAGCTGAGAAAGTGCATATTGGAAAAAATTTAACGAAAGGTTTGGGTGCTGGTATGAATCCTGATATTGGTCGGCAAGCCGCCGAGGAAAATCGTGATGAAATTCAAGAAGTGCTGAAAGGCGCTGATATGGTTTTTGTTACTTGTGGACTTGGTGGAGGAACGGGAACTGGTGCTGCTCCAATTGTGGCAGAGGCTGCGAAAGAACTCGGAGCATTGACTGTGGCTGTTGTAACAAAACCATTTAGTTTTGAAGGCGCACAAAGAAGAGCAATCGCCGAAGAGGGTTTGCAAAATTTGCGTGAACGAGTGGACACTTTGATCACAATCCCTAATGATAAACTTTTGCAAATTATTGATAAAAAAACAACACTGATTAATTCTTTTAAGATTGTTGATGATGTGCTTCGTCAAGGTGTGCAAGGAATTTCTGATTTAATTACTAAGCCCGGTATTGTTAATGTTGACTTTGCTGATGTGCGAGCAATTATGAGTAATAGTGGTTCAGCATTGATGGGAATTGGAATTGGCACAGGAGAAAATCGTGCTGCAGAGGCAGCAAAAGCGGCAATTAACAGTCCACTTTTGGAACTTTCTATTGATGGAGCAAAAGGTGTTTTATTTAATGTTTCGGGATCTTCTGATTTAACAATGCTAGAAATCAATGAAGCGGCAAATATTATCACTGAGGCAATCGATCCAAATGCTAAAGTAATTTTTGGTGCAGTGGTGGATGAGACACTTAAAAAAGGTGAAGTGCAAATTACAGTCGTAGCAACCGGATTTGATGAAGATCGTATAAACGAATCGCGCATGTCTCCAATGGAACGATTGGCAAAAGTTAGTGCTGTTGAGGAAAAAGTTTCTATTGATGAGCCGGAAGAAGATTTTAAAAATACTTTTTCAACAAGAGAGGAATCACGAATGATTATTGAAGAAAAAGTGCCACCAAAAATTCAAAGACCATCGGCTTTTATGCAAAAAGATAAAGAGCTGAGTGATGAAGATGATGAGTTGGAAATTCCAGCCTTTATTCGTCGAAAGATGGGCAAGTAATTTTCTTTTTATAATTTAGTTTTTAAAGATTCAGGCAAAGGTGCCTTGGGGTTTGAATTTGGGATTTTGTTTACATACTTTCTATATTAGACCTCTTGCGAAATAAACTACAACCTTTTAAGATGAGTTAAATTTTCTCCGAAGCTTTGCTTCGGGAGGTAGCTATGTTACTATGGGATTATGTCAGAGCATATCACAAAATCCCACAATGTATCGCTACTAATTTACCACCTAGTATGCCCTGCGAAGTATAGATAAACAGTCTTTCGCGATATCGCAGGAGTGGATGAGGAAATCAAGATCATCTGTCAAGAGATTCAAGCAAGATACGACATCTTTTTTCTCGAAATTGGGGCAGATAAAGATCATGTACATTTTCTCATCCAAAGCGTTCCAATGATCAGTCTAACCAATCTAGCTAATATAACCAAAAGTATCACAGCAAGAGGAATATTCAAGCGAAAGCCGTAAGTAAAAAGGATGCTCTATGGAGGACAGTTTTGGACAAAGAGTTATTATATCAATACAGTCAGTCAGCGAAACACTGAAACCGCCATCATCGAATATGTAAAGAATCAAGGTTCAGACTATAAATATAGAAAAATATTATAACAAATCAACTCAAGCTGTTCGAAGGCAACTAATACCTCGTAGCTTACTGCGAGAGGGTGCGAGGGACGAAAGACTATGAGATGATAAAAATAAACCATTATGACTAAAATTATTGTTGATATTGAAACGATTGGGTTTGATTTTGAAAATTTTGAGCGGAAAACGCAAGAATATTTATTGAAATATTGTGAGAATGATGATGAACGAGAGGAAGTGAAAAAGAAATTGGGCTTGAGTCCATTGACTGGTGAAATTGTGACGATTGGCATGTTAAATCCTGAAACGAAAAAAGGAATGGTTCTTTTTCAAAATAAAGGGGAAGATAAAAATGAATTTGAAGAAGGTGGATTAAAATATGAAAGCGGAACGGAAAAGGAAATTTTAGAAAAATTTTGGGAACTCGTTAGAAGATATGATCAAGTTGTTACATTTAATGGGCGTAGTTTTGATGGACCATTTCTAGCTTTGCGTAGTGCGAAACATGGAATTCATCCAGTCAAAAATTTTGCTGGTTATCGCTATGAATTTCGTTTGCATTGTGATCTTCTGGAACAATTAACTTTTTATGGTGCAACACGAAGATATAGTTTGGATTTTTATGCGAAATTTTTTGGCATAAAAAGTTCCAAGGACGAGGGGATTGATGGCGGTATGGTGGGAGAGCTGTATCAATCTGGAAAATATTTGGAAATTGCCAGATATTGTGCCAGGGATTTGATTACTACCGGAGAATTATACGCACATTGGGATAAATATTTAAAATTTTAAATTAAAAAAATACTATGCAAAAAACAACTTGCAAAAAAGAATATAAAAAAAAGTTAGCTATCTTTGATATTGATGGCACAATTTTTCGTAAAAATTTAGCTTTCGAGCTTTTAAATGAACTTTCCTGGCTGAAAGTATTTCCCAAAACTGTTCGTAGCGAACTGATTTCGCTGTATGGCAGTTGGTTAGATAATGAAGGTACTTATGAAGCTTATCGTATTAAGTTGGTGGAGTTGTATGAGAAAAATATTCAAGGCAAGAGTCAAGAGGATATTATGCGAGCAGCAAAAGTTGTGGCCGAGTTTAATGCTAAGCGGACATATATTTTTGCTAAAAAATTGATTGAAGAAATGCGTCATGATCATGTGATGCTTGTAATTTCCGGATCGCCAATTGAAATTGTGAAAGAATATGCGGAAATTTTTAAGTTCGATGCTTATTTCGGGAGTGTTTACGAGATTGATAAAAATAAAATCTATACAGGCAAAACTATTTTTGAGCCAACGCATGACAAAGGTGCAGTGGTGAAACAGTTTGTAGCGGAAAATGATATTTCACTGGTAAATTCTTTTGGTATGGGGGATACTCAATCGGACGCGTCATTTTTGGAGTTAGTGGATAATCCAATTGCCTTTAATCCAGATTTGAATTTACGCCAAATTGCTCAAAAAAATGCCTGGCGAATTGTCGTTGAGAAAAAAGATGTAATTTATGAAATGAATAATAAAAACTAATTTTTTTTAATTAAAATATATGAATAAATTTGATATTTATCTAGTAGCTTTTGGACCGTTTGCGTTTATTTTATTTTTGCTTTATTTAGTTTTTGATTATTATTCAACTAATCAAAATGCTTTTTGGAATAAGTGGACAAAAAAAACACTTTGGCTTTGGTTGCCTTTTTATGGGTTGCAACGCTTAATCAAAGAGGTGATTTTAAAAACAAAAAAATAATTTTTTTCATTGCTTGTAGTGGATATCAAAAAGTTGTATAATTTGAATATAAATAAAAAAGTGTTATGTTTGAGATGACTATAAAATTTATAACAGAAAGATACCCCGAGCTTATTGTTGTGTTTATAATTATTTGGGCGACAATAAAAGGACATTCTTTTTATGTCGATACACAAAAAGTTTGTAATGATTTATCAACAGTAGACAAAAAAGTTATCTTGTTGGATGAAAAGCTAGATAAAAGAATTGACTCAATAGACAAGAAAGTTTTCTTATTAGATAAAAAAGT
>Ga0194062_1000857_pt1 | contig 12805 bp, 8 predicted proteins | sample SepL2225m_MetaG_FD_155481 | JGI IMG/M metagenome (GOLD analysis project Ga0194062, IMG submission 155481) | Anoxic zone freshwater microbial communities from boreal shield lake in IISD Experimental Lakes Area, Ontario, Canada - Sep2016-L224-25m | ecosystem: Environmental > Aquatic > Freshwater >... | reverse complement strand
GTGCCGTCACCGCCGATGATGAAGAGAATATTGATGGACATGCGTTCGAGGCAGTCCACGATTTCGTTGGTGTCCTGATTGCCGCGCGAGGAGCCGAGGATGGTGCCGCCGCGTTCGTTGATCTCGGACACCACTTCGGGGTCGAGATCGAGCACCGGGTGGCCATAACGGGCGATAAAGCCCTGATAGCCGTTGCAGAAGCCATAGATTTTGCGTACGCCGTAGCGGTGCCATAATTCCACGGTCAGGCCGCGAATGACATCATTGAGGCCCGGACACAGCCCACCGCAGGTAACGATGGCGGCGCGGGTTTTGGAGGGATCAAAGAAAATATGGCGGCGCGGGCCGGCAGCGTCGAAGGCGGGCAGCTTGTCAATGGGGACATTCCGCCGGGCCATGTGAATGGGCGAGTCGTCAAACAGGACATCGTCCTCTTCGCTGATGTAGACCTGATCGGCGGCATTTGGGGTGATCAGCGGGGTAATGGGCGATTCAATCCGCGCGGTGCCGAGGGACTTAATTAAGAGGTCTTCAACTTCCACATTCATGAATATAGCTCCTAATGCAACCCCGCGGGCCTGAATACGGCAGGTCCATGCGGGCTGGCGCGCCAAAATGGCGTGTAGGTATTGTAATGCCTAAGCGGGCGGGGGAAAACTGGGAATTATTTCGGGGGGTGAGGGATCGGGAAACCCTATGAATGCGTAACTAGTAGTTGCCAGGCGATTGCGTGTTTCATTGTTTTGGCTTTTCCGATCCGAGACTGCCAGATTGTGGGGTTGCTGGAGGAATTACCATCACGGTTGGTGGGACAGCGGTAAGTGTGCTAGTTACTCCAGTGAATACCCCTACCTTCACGCCATCAATCCCAACTCCATAGCCTAGGGAGGTATTACTTTTAAGTGATGGAGTACCGTCTATAAGATTAGTACATGACAAAACAGATGCACCAACCCCTACACCTAGGAGAACTTCAGTACCAACTCCACCGCATAAATTTCCATCCGAAGAAATTGATAGCTTAGCACCTGAAACATTTACCGATAGACCGATTGTGCACTGAAGGGGGTCGGCGACCTGACAACTCTTTGTATAACTTACCGGACCTACAGAAACTGAAGTGGTGAACTGCGTAGATGTCTCCGGGGCATTGAGTTTCAACTTATACTGCGCAGAAGAACTACTTTCTGCAACGGGCATCACGGCGCTATATACATTCGCGGTGTAGGTAGGTTTGAAAGATGTTCCCGCAAACGGGTCTTTGGCATTTTGTGCGTTTACTGGTGCAAAGGGACTGCTTGGCGAACCGTAGCCCGTAAAGGTACGCTGCAACTGCTGCGGTGCGGAATTTAGGTCGGTCGTATAGGATACAATTCGCGGTGGCGCATTGAGGTTGGTACGGTACATAAGAAGTTGTGGTGCGGAATTCAGGTTCACGGCATGTGTGAGTGGCCGCGACACGGTATTCAGATTGGTGTTCGTGTTAAGCGATTGCGGAGTTCCATTTAGATTCATCGTGCGGTTGAGCGATTGCGGGGTACCAGTCAAATCCACCGTACGGTTGAGCGATTGGGGCTTACCAGTAAGGTCCACTGTGCGGTTTAGTGACTGCGGAGTTCCAGTCAAATCTACCGTGCGGTTGAGCGATTGTGGCGTTCCAGTCAGGTCCACGGTACGGTTGAGCGACTGTGGTGTTCCATTAAGGTCCACCGTACGATTGAGCGATTGCGGAGTACCAGTTAAATCAACTGTGCGATTGAGTGATTGTGGTGTACCAGTTAAATCTACCGTTCGGTTGAGCGATTGGGGCGTACCAGACAGGTCCACCGTGCGGTTTAGTGACTGCGGTCTTCCAGTTAAATCTACCGTACGATTAAGCGATTGCGCTGCACCATTCAGATTCACCATACGGTTGAGTGATTGCGGCGTTCCAGTCAGGTCTACTGTACGGTTGAGTGACTGCGGGGTTCCAGTCAAATCCACCGTGCGATTGAGCGATTGTGGTGTACCAGTCAGGTCCACCATACGGTTGAGCGACTGTGGCGTACCAGTCAAATCTACCGTGCGGTTGAGTGATTGCGGCGTTCCAGTCAAATCCACTGTACGGTTGAGCGATTGCGGTGGACCGTTCAAATCCACCGTGCGATTGAGTGACTGGGGTGCACCATTCAGATTAGCAGAACCCGAGGGCACTTCTGGCGAACCTGCAAACATGGTGTTCCCAACCACGGCCAGCGTAAGCACGGCAATACTGCAAGTTGATACTTTGTGCTCGTTCCGCATCGCATTTCTCCTCTGAAACAGTACCACTACCATAAATCACTATGCGCCATCAACCCATTAACAGCCCGCTAGGCCTGTGGAGGTGCAAGCGGTGAACGCTTACCAGCCGACAGCGCATTTTCGGGTTATTTTGGTTACATGTACCTTTGCGGTACGCTCTACGCGCAACTTAGTTACATTTACGAACTCAAATGTTACGTAATAGGTAGTCTCACGATCTCTACCGACCTCTATATCTTGGCGCGTCACATTACCACGAAGAATATACTCTTCAAGCGGTGGGGCTCCGAGTTTGCGATTTTGTTTCACACCCGCCAACCAAGCATCATAGACTGTATCATCGTTACTCGCATCAGCCGCTATCTTACCCGAATTGGTAAGTGCCGAGGTCACTGATTCAACCAATTGCGACATGAGGAAGGTGGGATCGCCAGTTTTATTATCAAACGGCTTCACCCGCACCACCGCGGGCGCACCATCAATGCCATGGATAATCTTAGCCTGTTCAATATCCTTAAATATGAAATTTGCAAGTTCGCTAAAATCCTTATCATTGAGTTGGTCCGTTAGCAATCTGCCATCCGGCCCCTTGTTGTCACAACAACCGAGCAGCGAAAGGCACATCATCAATACCGCCAAAAACCGCCAATAGTGCAACTGCATCAGACTTACTCCTGTAAAAGAAAATCAACGTTTCAATATTTTGAAGCGAAAATCTACCACATCGGGTTGGGGCGCGATACCACTTATCAGCTGGCTTTCCCGCCCCAAAATCTGGATATCAGTCCAACCATCTATCACGGGCGTGACCAACATACCCGTACTATCCAGCCACTCGTATTTGTAACAGACATTTTGCACCTGGGGAGTAGTATTAAGCAACTCAACCTGAATGTGCAGCAGACCGCCGGGCGTACGCCCCTCATTTACACCAACAATCCGGGCGGCGGCATTGAGTCCCAAATCCGTGATTACCCGACGATCCTGCACGGATTCCTTGAGCCCTTGTGCGTTTTCGCGCTCACTCATATTGACGGTATTGCAGGCAGGTAGCACCACTAGCAAAGCCAGAATTATTCCGATTCCATAGTTACTCATATAACATCCTTACTTCAGTTTGGAGATCCAAATCACTTCAGGGGTGATGGTGTTATCCGGCCTTTTGGTATTCAACGATTTGACATAAACCATATTTATGCTGCCATCATCCGGCAGCTTTAAAACTTTTTTCCCAGCAGGCAACTCCAGCGTCACCATCCGATCAGCCGGGGTGGGGAAACTGCATACCTGAAATTCTTTGGGCAGTGTGGCCCATTGGCGCAAGTCCGCGCGTGTGGTCAATTCCTGATACGCTCCCCCCAACAACACGATAAGCCAGCGGAATGCCCCTCCGTATGGTCCACGCCCTACAGCCTCTACCGCTCCGGCAGTAACCCCAGCCTTTACAACACCGCTGATAATAGAGCGGGTCACCGTCAGAGGCAGTTCATCCTCGAACTCACGAGCGATGATTCCGTCCATACTGGCCAGCAATTCTGTTTCATATATCGTACCATTAGCATGGGCGCGTAAGGTATGCCCAGTAGCACAATTACGTGGGACCAAGGTGGGAAACGCCAATTTCATCAGCGTCATATGCCCCTCAAGCGGATTACCAGTGGGTATCGGTATCCATATTACGCGTTCGCCCCGAATTGGCGCCAACCCTTTTTCATAAACCAAATAGGTCGTCGGGGGTAATGCTTTAAAATCCATACCGGCTTCAGCTTTAGCCTTATCAGCTAATACTGTCTTATTTTCCGGAACCATACCCAAAACGATATCCATGGCTGATTTCGCATTGGTGCGGTCGTCGTTGGTCATATCCGGGTGGGTCATCCGACTCAGACCATAGAGCCAAGTGGTGAAGGGGTTACGATACGAAGTGTATTGGCTGTATTGTTTGGTTAGCGCCTTCAGATCATCAAAAGCAGGCTTTTCTTTTTCGACAGGCTTCCCATTTTCCTCAACGGTAACGGTTGTTTTAAACTCCTCGGGTTTGAAATCTTTCAGTTCTTTGTGTTCTTTCTCGATTTTTTCTTTGCGTTCCTTAATCTCTGTGGATCGCTTATCGCAATAGTTCTTTTGTGCGGCCTCCGCCGCAAACAGACTTACAGACGCGTCGGCCATTTTCCCAGCGGCCATGGCATTAAGCGCCCGGTATGTCAGTGCCATAACATGGTCATAGGCATATCCGTCATACGGACGAATCCCCTGATTACCTAAGGCAGCCATAATTTCATCAGTTACCACCAGTTCTGGCCGATTCCATGCATCCTCAATCTTGCGTATCGCGCGATCAAAAGCTTCAGTACTAACATCCCAATGCTTCACAGAACGGTGTATCGCACCCTGTTCCAGCAGGTAGAAAACCGAGTCGCGATCCCACTCGGAAATAGACTTTTCACCCTTTTCATCTTTAACACACGCATTGGCCAGTTCGTCAACCTTGTCTGCGGCTTGCTGAAATTGGCCTTCTTCCCACGGCTTACGATACACACTCGCTTTATCGTTAATATTGCAACACCCGCCAAGCAGCAACAAGAAACTAACCCCTACAGTAAACACCGACCACGACCGCAAAGATTCTGGACTCATGTTGTTCTTTCCCTGTGTAAGTGTTCAATGCTAAATTTCAGCTACAGCGAAATATTTAAACGTGAATTCATCGCCCTGCGGGCGCGACAGGTTTGCCCGGTTGGGTCGCGCTTGGTGGGGCAGTTGGTGCCGCTTCCCCAAGCAGTTGGGTCAAGACCGCCCCTTCGTTCACGGCATTGGGGGCTATTTCCTCTACGACTTGGCCGATCGCGGTATCTTTGGCATTTTCGGTAATCTGCACCCGTCCTAACTCTTGCCCCCGAATCGTAATCGTCTTACCGGTATCGGGGTCCAGCTTCTGCTTGCCAGCGGCCCGTACGGCCCAAACTTGCCCGGGCAAAACCACTGGAGACCCAATATTGACAGTTATTTCGTTACCAGTACGGTCAGACACCTTGATTGGGTACATGCGTGAGACAATTCCAACGGCCATGTCACCAGCAACAGCATTGGAAAGATCAAGCAGGAGCGGGTTGCCGCCTCCGCCTTCGAATCCGACACCATCAAGAAGCACGGTGGGGGTAGCCTGGGTTACTTGGCGCTTCACCGCGACCGTATCAACAATCTCGCCAGTTTCCAGATTCAATAGCTGGGTTACTACCGAGATAGACGCCGATCCATCTATAGTGGTATGACCTCGGCGAGTAGGAGTTCGCGTAATTTCTACAGCATCTGTGAAGGCATCAACAGTGGTGACGAAAATATATTTCGCCCCGATCATCTTGAATAGCGGTGCAATTTTGCTGGCGTCAAAGTCACCCGTTAGTTGTACCCCCTTGGCTTTGGCGATCTCCTCCAAGTCCGCGAAGGTAACCAGATTGTACTTGCCCGTTTCTTGAAGACGATGGATAAACTGTGTATTCAATTGGGCAATCACATAATCCAAACTTGGTTCACGGCCAGCTTTAACCACTTCGGCCCGAACCGCTGGCGGAACCTTGAAACTGAATACACCCACGGTAAGCAGACCTTTGGCCGCAGGAGCAGGCGGCAAAACGCTGCTGGCCGGCCCGGTGGGAAGTGCACTTTCCGGGTTGACACGCACATTTAGCTGTTCATCAACCGTTAAGATCACTGCACGGGCGTTCTCCGTTTTCGGCATGGACAGCGAAGCCCCCTTACTGATCTGGCCGGGGACCGTTTCTTCGATTACTGTGGCAAGTGCGCTTTTGGGCTGCACTTCATCTACTTTAACTTTTCCCAGTACAGGACCGGGAATATGTAACCTCGCTTTGGTATCTGGATCACTTTCAATGGTATCGGGACCACGTACCTGCCACAGTTGGCCAATAGCAATACCACTTGTGTCCCCCCGGTTAATTGCCACCTCCTTATCATTGCGTCGTACCACCTTGGGTGGGTAAAGAACATCAATGATACGATTAGCCAAGCGGTCGGCAGTAGTCTGGGCAACGACACTAATGGCCCGATCATCGGCGTTGCCATTGCGCACGACCCCGGCCGGGATAGTTGTGGAAATCCTACTTTCCACCGGCATGCTGGCGGTGGCGAGGGTATCACTCCCCTGGGAATCGTAAATCTTAACCACGGGTAAAATCCGCACCGTACGGGTGGCTTGGGAACCTATCCCCGCAACCGTTTTAAATTCCGTAATGTCGGAGAAATCGTCTATATTCAACAGTAACAGATGCGTCGCACCGACCAGTTTGCAGGTGCCCTCCACGCCCTGTTCTTCGATTAGCTTGGCCAAGTCGCTCCGGGCCAGCACTTTGAATTTCTGGCTGTTTTGGAAGCTGACTATCATCTGGCCGTCCATCATATCCGTCAGACGTTCCAATGAAAGCTGTTTGCCCGCAAGAGTAGCCGCCTTTTTTACACTGGGGGCCACCTCAATTTTCCCCACCGCAATGGTATATAACGCACCAACGGGCTGACTTGATGCTGGTGTGACCGCCTCTGTTTGAGCCAGTACCACATGCCCCAGCATGGTTGCCAACCCAATGACGCATAGCGTACGGCAGTTTTTTAACACCGATGCAAACTTCGCAAACATGGTCAGTCTCCTATGGAACATACCATCACGAGCACAATGCCAATTATCCAGCGTCTCTCGGCTATTCATTCGACGTCCACATACATTTTGATACCATCTCGTTGATGGCTTTGAAGTCTTTGGAATTAATGTCAGCTTTAACATCTGCTTTAAGATCAACTTTGAAACCGCTTTGCCGCAGAGTCTGGGCGAAACCCTTGATCACTTCGGCTTTGGCATCCGACAGTTTTTCGCTATCCTTGAGGTCACTTAAGAATGTGGTCATTTGCTTCCAGCGTTGCAAGGTCTCATCGCTTAATTGCAGATCAATGACGAACTCTGCCCCTTCGTTAATCGAAATATTATCTTCCCAGGAACGACAACCATCGCGGGTTACGCGCATCTTGTGCAGCCCCTTGGGACCACTTAACAATTGCGGGGTGGTACCCACCGCCGCGCCATCAAGACCAATGGTGGCCTTTTCGGCGAGTAGATGAAACTTTTCACTAGAAACAACGTACTCACCTTGGGTATTTTTAACAATATTGGGTACAACAAAGGACTGCACCCGTACATCCACAAAGAAACGCGCCATATTCAACGGAAGAGGCGGGGGTAAATCTTTCTTAAATTTTGCAGCCAATTCGCTCGCACCCCGACGCAGCAACTCATTAAAAGGGTTGGCCGTGGTACTAACTGCGGCAGTTTTGGGGATATCTTTCGTGACAGTAACAATGCCGCCATCCAACGCTCCCCCCAGATTTCGATCCGCAACCGCATAGGTAAGCGTTAGTGTGTAGGTTTTTTGTTCAACCTTTACACCGTAGACCGTTTTTTCTACTACATCCTCGTCGTAACTGGTTAAATTGGCGGTAAGTAAGTAGTCTGCGCCGAGATTCCGTACCAAGGCCAAACGCGACGCCTCATTTTTCATTGCACGATCCAAGTCGTTGGGCGCGATGGACTCCTGTGTGTTTTCCAGTGTTATACAGGAATAACCCACCGCGTTACTCTCGGCAACCACGTAATCCTGAAGTGGGAGTATCTTGTTGTTATATTTTTCCCCGAGGCGGTTAGATATGAAGATAGCCGCCACATTCCCCTGCCCGCGTGAGCCTACTTGAACTTTCCCCCCCCCGACTTCCACCGGTGTGGGCAAGGGAATCGCTGCCTGCGTGACAGCGGGTTTCGTGGTACTGGACTCTTTCCCGGCAGAGCGGTCACAACCAAGCAACGTTACAACTGCCGTACAGGACAGGCCGAGTAGGACAACAAACCGGGAAATTCGTAGGCTCATTCTAAGTACCCTTTCGCTTGGAACTGACCATAACGAAACTAACAGACCCAATAATCATGAATTGGTTAGGATAGCGCTTTGAAAAGCCCACAAATCCCCAAACAAATAGCATCAATTTTATGCGGAAGTAATCTTGGACACCCACCGTCATCTCTTGGCATCAGCATGATCCACCCCATCCAAAAATGACCCGCGACTTTCGTTTTCGAGACCAAAGAAGAGCAAACTGTCGTCTTTAATGTAAGATATGGCCAATACGTGCGGGTGTCAATACAAAAATTGAAAAATTACTGCCGAGGATGCTGCCCCTACTGTCGGAACGTCCAAATGGTACACGCGACGGTTATGTTGCCACCTGTATTGGCCCGCATTCCGGGCAAGCCATACGTCAGATTCATCTACAAACTAACATCATATCCATACGAGGCCCCGTGCGACGGTATTACTGCACCACACCCTTAGTCAAACGCATGAAGGCGGTTTCCAGATTGACTTCCTCTTCGCGGAGCAGTTTGAGGTGGAAGCCGGAATCCAGCAGGCGGGCAGCGAGGTAGCTGTAGTCTTCGACTTCGCTATTCATGGTGACATGGAGCATGCCATCGGCTTCGGCCACGCCGGCGACGCCGGTGGTTTGGCGCAGGAGATTGGCCGCGTCGGCCTGGCGATCACGCACCTGCACATTCAGCACCAGCCCCATGCTGGCTTTGCGCATGGCCTGTTCGACGGTGCCGGAGAAGAGCAGTTCGCCGCGTTCGATGATGCCCACCTTGTTGCACAGATCGGCCAGTTCGGGCAGGATGTGCGAGCTGATCAGGATGGTCTTGCCCATCTTGCGCAGTTCCTTGAGCAGTTCGCGGATTTCGATGCGGGCGCGGGGGTCCAGCCCGCTGGCGGGTTCGTCCAGCAGCAGGACCTTGGGATCGTGGATCAGCACGCGGGCGAGACTGAGCCGCTGCTGCATGCCTTTGCTGAGCGAATCCACCAGCGCTTCGCGCTTATAGCCCAGGTCGGTCAGTTGCAGCACGTCGTCAATAATCTGTTTGCGCTTGGCGCCGTGAATAGCGTAGGCGGCGGCGAAGAATTCGAGATATTCCTGCACGTTCATATCTTCGTAAGCGCCGAAGGAATCGGGCACGTAGCCAATCAGCGGGCGGATCTGGCGTGATTCATAGCCGATGACCAGATCGCAGATGCGCGCTTCGCCCCAGGTGGGCTGCAGCAGCGTGGCGAGGATTTTGATGGTGGTGGATTTGCCCGCGCCGTTGGGGCCGATGAAGCCGAAGCAATCGCCCTCTTCGATCACGAGGTTGAGATTGTTGAGCGCCAAGAGCGACTGATTACCCAAGGTGTAACGCTTGGTCAGATTCACCGTCTGGATTGCGGGCATGTGTGTCTACTCCACGCTGTTTATACGACGCTATGAAAACCTTTTTGGGCCAGGGCCACGGCTTTGAGCAGACCCGCGGCCTTGTTCATGGATTCCTGATATTCACCCGCCGGGGTGGAATCGGCTACGACCCCCCCGCCGGCCTGCACATACACGTTCCACAGTTCGCCGGGGGCGGGCGTGATCACCATGGTGCGCAGGGCAATGCAGGTATCCATGTTACCGTTGTAATCCACATAACCCACCGCGCCGGCATACGGCCCGCGCTTGGTGGATTCGAGCTCATCAATAATCTGCATGGCGCGAATCTTGGGCGCCCCCGATACCGTCCCCACCGGCAGGGCCACACGCATGGCGTCAAAAGCCTTCAGGCCCGGGGCCAGCTTGCCGCGCACATCCGAGACGATGTGCATGACATGGGAATAACGCTCGACGGTCATCTGTTCGTTGATCTGGATGGAACCCTTGACGGCAACGCGGCCCACATCGTTGCGGGCGAGGTCCACGAGCATGATATGTTCGGCGCGCTCCTTGGGGTCGGCCAGTAGTTCGGCTTCCAGCGCGGCATCCTCATCGGCATTGCGGCCACGCTTGCGCGTGCCGGCGATGGGCCGGTTGGTGATGATGCCCTCTTCCACGCGGCACATAATCTCGGGCGAAGCGCCGCAGAGAATACACTCCGGCGTTTGCAGGAAGAACATGAACGGCGAGGGGTTCACGATGCGCAGGGCACGGTAAATATCAAACGGCCGCGCGGGTGTGGTGGTGTGCAGACGCTGCGAGAGCACCACCTGGAAAATGTCGCCGGCCTTGATGTATTCCTGAGCTTTGAGCACGGCCTGGCCAAAGGCGTCGGGGGTGACGTTGGAGGTGAATTCGGGCCGCAGTTCCTGACTGAGGTCAATTTCGCCCAGTTCCATGGGCACGGCTTTTTGCAGGGTCTGCACGAGGCCATCCACACGCTGGCAGGCGGCGCTATAAACCGCAGCGTTATCCCCCCCCCTCTGGGGATGGGCGTTGGTCAGTACGATCACGGTTTTGTTGACGTGATCGAAGATGACCAGATCATCGTAGATGCCAAAACATAAATCGGGCAGGCCGCGATCATCGTGCGGCGGATTGGGGAGTTTTTCCCCTTCCAGATAGCGCACAGTATCGTACCCGGCAAAGCCCACAGCGCCGCCGAGGAAACGCGGCATATTGGGCAGGACCAGCCCCTGAATCGAGGCCAGCTGGGTTTCCAGTTCTTTCAGCGGGTCGGCCACCATGAGTTCGCGCGGGGGCAGAGCCTGCTCTTGGATCACCACACGGCGGTCCCAGGCGGTGATGACCTTGCGCGGGTTGGCGCCGAGGAAGGAATAGCGGGCGATGCGGTCCCCGCCGACGACGGATTCCAGCAGGAAGGCATATTGGCTGGCGCGGGCCAGGCGTTCATACGCGGTGACGGGCGTCAGATGATCGCCCATGAGCACGCGATAGACCGGGACGGCGGTGGCCGACCGGGCCTGAGTAGCGAAGGTGGCCAGATCGGGAAAATATTTGCCTGCTGCGGGCATAAACCAAAACTCCTGAAACCGACAACAATTTCATACGGCATCATACCCCAGCGGCGGGCATTTGGCATCAATGCGCGTTTTTTTCTGCAGGGGGATACCAGCCGGACGGCCCAACGCTGTAACCATCTATTCCGGGGGGCAAAAATGCTGTGAGCCCGGGGGGTTAGTCCGGGCCCACAGACAGTACAACACCTACCGTGCCCCAAGTTTGGCACGCCGGGATGGCGTTAGTGTTTGAGATCCATTTGCATTTCCTGCAACATTTTGGCCGGAGCGCCGGGTTCGCTGGGATTGGCGGACTGGACCATCTTTTGTTTGTCGAATTCCAGCTTGAACTTGTAATCCAGCGTATAGGCTTTTTCGGCGATGGCTTGGGCGGGGATTTCCACATCCCAACGCAGAATACCCTTCTTCCGCTGGCTGCGGAGATATTCGGCGTCTTTGCTCAGTTCCGTACCGTTGGGTTCGAGGGTGATTTTCAGGTCGGCTTCCTTCACGCCTTCGCGGGCGGTGGGCAGACGATCCAGCAGCCGGACCTTGGCCGGGGCGGCGGCGAAGTTTTCCACCATCAAGCGATAGGTGTAATTGGTGGTCAAATTACCACCCTGGACGACTTCGAGTTTTTCCAACCGTTCGCGGTTGACCCGCAGACTGGTATCAATGCCAAAGCCGACATCAAAATGCTCCCCGGCGGTCACGGTGGAGACTTCGCCGTAACCGACGAAATTACCCGCGTAATAGCAGGTGGCCGGGCCGGCCAGCAGCACCACCTTGGAATCGTTGGTCAAGGTGGCCTGCTGATAGACATACTGCGACAACAGCGGCGTGGCCACGCGATAGAACTCGGCGGGCATGGCCATGGCGCGGACCTGGATCAACTGCTGGTCTGCCCGGCTGGGCAGACTCATACGATTGGTCAGGTCATAGGTGACGGTGACTTCTTCCTTGCGGCTGGAAGTTCCCGACATCTTTTTCAATTGGGCATCTTTGACCACCAGTTCCAACACCTGTTCCTGTTCGGCGGCCTGATTGAGTGCGACCGTGCCTTTATTCCAACCAGAACTGGGGTTCCCATTGATATCGAAATTACCGCCACTTTGGCCTTGGATGTTGGGTGACGAGTTCAGGCGGTTGTCATTGCGGCTGGCGCTGTATATCTGCTTTTTCAATGACTTCATATTCTCGTACTGCGCCGCTACTTCTTCCTCGCCCGCGCGGGCGCTGCCCAGCGTCAGTTCCAACGGCTGCAATACCGGGCCAGCGGCGACCAGATTGGGTGTGGCGGTAGACAGCACAATGGCGACATCGCCCCAGTCCTCGCCGCTTTGCTGCTGGATCGAGGCGTTGTATTCCATCATCACCTTGCCCTGGGCATCAGCGCGGACGTTGTAACTGGGCGACCACGACGCGGAATCCACAATGTACCGGAACAGGATGTTGGCATTGGCGGCTTTTTGATTGACAAAAACCACCGCTTCGCGGACCGTCTTGGCGGAACCATCGGCCAGTTGCTGGCGCTGGCGTTGCAGGGTGTTCAATTGTTCGCCAAAGGTGCGGATGTCAATTTCGGCGGTCTGGGATTGTTTGGTCAATTGCAACCGCTGGGCGAGTTGCATCTCGGTCAGTTTGATCAGGGTGTCGGCGTTCAGTAC
>Ga0194062_1000856_pt1 | contig 12807 bp, 9 predicted proteins | sample SepL2225m_MetaG_FD_155481 | JGI IMG/M metagenome (GOLD analysis project Ga0194062, IMG submission 155481) | Anoxic zone freshwater microbial communities from boreal shield lake in IISD Experimental Lakes Area, Ontario, Canada - Sep2016-L224-25m | ecosystem: Environmental > Aquatic > Freshwater >... | reverse complement strand
CAGTAACAGCGGCCGGAACCGGGTGCAGTGCTCCATAGAAGGTTTCGGCTATGAGTTGCTGACCTGCATCATTCGGATGCAGGTAATCCAGCGTCAACAGGCCGGCTCCATCGCCAAACGCCAGGTCAAGCCGCGCAACCGGGATATCCTCCTCGATGCCCATTTGGACTATCCCGGCGTTTACGGCATCAATTCCGCCCTGAAAGATACTGAGGCCTTCAATCATGGGCGTCATTGTGGCAATAACTGGAATGGTCTGATTGGTCTTCGCAGCCTGGACAATCTCCCGCAGGTGCTCAACTACGACAGCCGGCGGCTGGCCCATAATCACATCATTGGCGCCGTATAGAACCAGAAGATAGCCCGGGCGGTACCAGTTCAGCAGACCATCGACTCTATCCGCGCCTTTCTTTGCCCATTGCCCCGGCACCGCTTCATTCACAATCGTGTTGTTTGAGATCATACCGGCGAGCCTGGACGGCCATGTGGGATCATCAGGGGAACTGATACTGTCTCCCATCACAAGGTAGAGATCCGGGTTATTCAGTCCGAAGTCGTGCGGTGGGATCGGAGGGATACCATCCCCGCCATCGCAGCCACAGATCATCAACAATGCTGAGACAGCAACAAGTGACGTAAACAGCCGCCCCATATCTTACTCCTCAAACCCCACATATTGGGGGAATTTCATATAGGAAGCGCGCTTACGCGCGATCCAATACCGTTCATTTCATTACATTCGCGATCGCCAGCAAGCTGGCTTCCTACATGGCTCGCAGGCAACGTCCCATCCCCAATCTGTGCGAATCTGCGAAATCTGTGGATCAAAGCCTGGTGAACGTCACACTCCGGATCGACATGTCAGCCGCCCCGGAATACACAAAGACAAAACGCGCGGGCAGATTATTCTCAGGCCGGAACTCTCCAACGGCTGACACTCCTGCAACAACAGAGACATCGCTGCTTCGCACAGCTCCGGATTTAACATAGAAATTACCCAACTTCGTTCCCTTGGGTGCTCCGGTCTTAAAACCAACTTCCACCTTGTAGGCTCCGGCCGCAAGCGGCAATACCGGACCATAGAAATCCGGACCACCGGCCGGCTCTTCGTCCTTCCTGAACACTACGCTATCGGCCTGCAAGTCGGTTGATCCGGCGTGAAAGAAACACGGACCGGGCAATACAATCGACTGGCCCGGCGCCAGATCCACGTTCCATTCTCCTGCTGCCAGAATAAACGAGTCGACATCAACTTTGCCTCCTCCGAGAACAAGCCTGAGAGTGATTCGCCTGCGGCCCTCATATTCACCTGCCGGTATCCTGAGCCAGGTCCACTCCCCAGTCGCTACTGTGACAACCTGTGTAGTCAGACCTGATCCTGAGACTGCCACGACCGCATCGACAGAACCCGTGCCTCTGACTCTGGCCAGCCAGCCAAGATCCGGCAGACAAGCGAGGGTGTTGCTCGGTGGACCCACAAAGGCACCGGTTGTTTCCAATCTCGCAAAGCCACCGCCGCCGGCCACAGAGCCTGCAACCATGGCGACATTCGACATTGAGCAACGGGCAACATCTTCAGCTTCGGTGCGGCGAGTGGGGAAATAATACTTCCAGCCGGCACACTGCTCGATCCGGTTTTCGACCGGAGTTGACCGGATCTTAAAGGCCCACACGCTCTTTGAAACAGCAAGCAGGTCGAGTCGTGGGTGGTTCAGGAGGCGCTTCAGCACAAAGCTGACTGCAAACGGGCCGACTTGTTCCGGATAGGCATCTTCGTGGAAGACAACGTATTCAACGCCCATCTTGCCGAGAAGTGCCAACTGTTCTGCTGTAAGCTCTCCGCTGTTACCGCTCTCAAGTGGTTTCGAGACGTTATCGACATAGTCCTTCTTAACAACCGGCCTGTAGCCATTGATCATGCGGACGTGATAAAGCGAAACATAATACTCATACAGCGAGGTCCAGTGATTGTCTCCCGGCCACAGCGGAAACACAGCAATCCTCGGTGCCTTGCCCGCACTTGCAGCGTCATCGGCCACGGCCTTGTACGCTCCCTGCTCCTTATCAAGGAGGCACACCATTGGCTTGACCGGAAGGGAATGATCCCATGCTATCAGCATGGCCGCAAGCCCCAGAACCGCGTTCTGCGCAAGCCGTCCCCTGACAAAGGCAATAATCGATGGCAGACTGAGGGCTAGTAACACAGCAAGCAGGACCGGCATTACACAGAAAATCTTGTCCGGCTGGCGAATCATCCTGAGCGGCGACACCAGTTTGCGGGCGAGCAGAAACAGATCGCCTTGCATCGGCCCGTTTGGACCCAATGCAAGAATGAGCGCCGCACCGATAGTACCACAGAGCAGCGCTGTTTTCAGAAGGAACCTGCCGTCAGTGCCACCTTTGCCCAGCCGGAGAAACATGGCAAAACCTCCGGCGAGAACAAGAAACGGAACAATGTAGCCCATGTAGACCGTTGGCCTGCCTGCGCCATGGATGTCAAAGACATCGGCCAGTCGCGGGGAAGACTGTAAGACCTCAATAATCGACCTGCCTCCCACCACAGTGGAGCCCTCAAGACTCTTGCCGACAAACAATCCCTGGACGGCTACAATAGCCAGACAAGCAATGAATGGTAACAGTGGTCGCAACTGGATCTTCTTTACTTCATCCATGGAAAGCTTTGCGATAAGCACCCAGATCGGAACCAGTCCGGCTGTGAAAATGAACACATGCTTGTCATCCCAGAACATGGTGTTCAAGACCAGACCGGCAAGCAATCCGCCCCACGCGGAGGCACTGCGTATCATGAAGTCAATTCCGAGGAGAAACAGCGGTACCCACACCATGGAAAACCCGCTCGGACTGCCTCCAAAGAGCGCAACCCAGTGATACGGCAGGGTTGCGCCAAGAATCGCAGCCAGTCCACTGATCCTGTTATCAGACACATACCGGGCAGTGAGGAGCCACGTGAAGAAGACTGTGAGCCAGATTGAGACAAACTGAGTCAGGTTCCAACCAAACGCACGCCCCCCGGCCGCCGCAGCCGGCGTGTAGAGTAATGAGAACGGCATATTGTAGCTGCCAACACTGTAACGCGCGGCATCGTCACCACGGTTGAATTCGTACACGTTGTGAAAGAATTTGGTACGACCGGCAGCCATGTCACTAAACAGCCAGTAATTATACAGCAGCTGGAGGTGGTCACCAGCGATCATGCTGCGACATTTAGCAGCTTCGTGATTAGTCGCTGACGCAGGAATACCCGTAAACAGATGTTTAGGCAGGGGCCAGGAGAACCACAGCCATATCACCGCTGTCGCGAGTAGAGACAGAAGAAGTTTTCGCTTTATGTTCATATGCACAGATCAACCCGTCCGTTACCCGACTAATGCACCATCGGCGCGGGTGGCACCGCGCCCTCCCTTAGCGAGAATCGATGCCAAAATCTTTACTTGGAAATTCCTTGTTGGCTATTGGATATATAACACCCATGCCCCGACCGCTCCTACCTATTGTTATGGTCTCGCGATTGGCGCATTCATCCCCTTCACAAAACCCTTCTGCCGGAGATAGTCGAGAATCCCCTCCGCAACCAACCGGTGTCCTTCCCTGCTGTAGTGCCCATCCTTGATAAACAGCTTCTTTATATCATCCGGCGTGCGGGCCTGGAACGCCGGCCAAAGATCCAGGAGCGGAACGCCTGTATCCTTTACAAGCTGCGCCAGGAGACTCTCGGTCGCTCTTTTCTTGGCTGCATTTATCGGGCCCTTGCTGAGCAGCCACTTCTGGACCGGCAGGTGTACTATTACGAGCTCTGACCCGGCATCGCTGGCAGTCCTGACAAACTCATGCGCGAGTGCGGCGGCGAGATCCAGCTGCTCTTTTCTGCCACGCAGTTCAGCGATCGCATCTACGACTGCGGCAAAAAGTCGGGAGTGCCTGAGAAACATCTCAACTGAGCCACGCCTGGCTCTTTCCTCGGTCAGATACTTCTCGATCGTGCTGTCAACGTCCCCCGGAGCGGGCGTCGGAACATTCTTGAGCACAAGCTTCCTGCCCTCAAGCACGTATCGCGGCTTGCCAAAATTCAGACCAGTATGCAAGTCGGCCACGCGTCGAAAATACACGACATTGCGCGGAATATCCGCAGAACTGAATCCCCACACCAGAAGGTCTGGCTTGAACTTGAGGCCCTCTTTCTGCAACCAGACCAGCTGTTGATCGTGACCTGTACCAACAATGCCGGCATTCAAGACTTCGACATTGGGAGCAAGGTCCTGTAATTGCGCGGCGTAAACGTCTTTTCCTTCGGCTCCGTGCCCGAACGTAAACGAATCACCCACTATCAAAACCCTGAAAACGCCGGGCTTCTTTTCGATCGCACACTCCGGTCCACGAAACCCATTGGCATTGACCTCAACTCCGACGTCGAATTCACCTTTCCTGGTGTGCCTGCAAATGCCAGGCTTGTTAACCCAGCCCACAGTGTCATGGTATTGAATCCATGGCAGCGTTGGTTCAGCGGCAGGAAGTTTCTCCAGAAGCCTGTCGGGGATATTTGCTAACCGTACCGCAACCTCGCCCACAACAAGCATTATGGCCATGGATACTGCCGAGAGTGCAAGTTTCTTGCGCCATTTTGTCTTCTGACTCATTGATTCACGCCTCCAGGGTCGTCAGGGCTTCAGAGCTTTTGCCCTCACTTGATCCCAAGTGCCATCAGCAGCTTATCCTTGTTCCGTTTCAACGGCGGCTCGACCGCATGAACAAAACGGACCCAATCGGGCGACATCGTGAACACTTCCCGGCTCGATACCGATCCCGGCCACTGCATGAACAGTTCCGGTCCACGCGAGAACTCGTCCAGGAGCCCGGTCGAAAACACGGGATTCTTCTGACCGGGAAAGAAGATCTTCACCTGACTCTCAAAGCAGTTCAACGCTTTTCTCTTGAGCTCCGAGGCAGGAGATATATCGACGGTTTGCAGGTATTCCGGCCGAATCAGTTTCCTTATGTCTCCGCCAGCCAGCATCCTGAGCTTGAAATATACAAAATACTCCAGCAGGGTTGCAGAATGTACGCTGTGTGCAAGTGCTTCGCGACTAACATTGTTCAAGATAAGGTGGTCGGGATGCTGATCATAACGAAACGGCACGAAGACGTGCGTCGGTCGGATCTCTTCTACAAGTCGTTCGATCGCCATGACCAGATCATATCGCCGGACCCGCAGGTCCCCCGCCGGAAACCCGAGGAATCTTGCATTCTCAGGTGGTATGCCAAGAACCCCGAGCGCAGCTCTGGATTCATCTGCGCGTATTTCGGCCAGATCCCGTCCGTTCACTTTGCCCGGGCCGGCATCTTTCATGCCGGGCAGCCGCCGGCCGTCTGTGGCGTAAGCAACGAACACACGACGCCTGTCCGAATGCAGTGCCATGGTTCCGCCGCACCCCAGAATTTCGTCGTCCATATGCGGCGCAAGAACAAGCACGTTGCCATTGAGAAGACCGGATAGGTTTGACACGATAGAAAATCCTCACGCGACTACTCAGGCAGCCGGAAAGACGACCAGTGCCGAGAAGCTAAAGTGTGTAGATAAACGGCAGAGCTCCGGTGGTTGCTGCAACGACAACCGCCAGAATAAGCAGGACGATCACAATAGGAACAATCCACCATGCCTTGTTTTGCCAGGCAAAACCCATAAGATCGCGGAATAGACGGCCCAGGTATTTGATTGTCCGCATTGCCTCAATCTCCTTCACTCAGTCAAGCACGTAGTCCTGCCGCCAGTTGGCTTTCTCTTTCCATTCGGGCTGGTTTTCCTTCCTCAGCAGGAAAGAGCCAAGCACTAGACAATCCATCTCGGTGCGCATAAAGCACCGATAAGCATCCTCCGGCGTGCACACGATAGGTTCCCCACGCACATTGAAGGACGTATTTATGACTATACCATAACCGGTTCGTTTCTCAAACTCTTTGATCAGGTCATAAAATCTCGGGTTCGTATCACGCGATACAGTCTGAACACGGGCCGAGTAGTCAACGTGCGTGATTGCAGGCACATCCGATCGTTCCTGGTTCACACGATCCCTGATCGCCATCGTTTCCCAACCTTCGGGCTTCTTCCGCCGGTCCTCGCGTACAGGCGCTACCAGCAGCATATAAGGCGACGGCTCCTTAAGATCAAAGTAGTCGCCCACCCGCTCCTCCAGGCAAGCCGGCGCAAAAGGTCTGAACGACTCCCGATACTTGATCTTGAGATTCATAACCGACTGCATCTTCGGAGAGCGGGCATCGCCTATGATTGAACGCCCGCCAAGAGCACGGGGACCGAACTCCATCCGGCCCTGCACCAGACCAACCACTTTCTGCTCATCGATCAATTTTGCAAGAGTCGGCGCCCATTCGGCCGGCGACAGCTTCTCTGCCGTATAACCATTGGCCTTGAGATACATCTCTGTCTCGTCATCGGGAAAGTCAGGGCCCAGATAAGAACCCTTCATCCGGTCATGCTGGTTATCTGCAGGCCTCGGCAAATTCTTCACAGCGTGGGCGACAATAAGGGCAGCGCCCAGAGCGCCTCCTGCATCACCGGCTGCAGGCTGCATCCAGATGTGATCAAAGATCCCCTCTCGCAGAAGACGACCATTGGCAACACAGTTCAAGGCAACGCCGCCGGCAAGACAGAGGTTCTTTTCACCAGTCAACTTACGGGCATGCCTGGCCATCCGGATTACAATCTCTTCAGTAACCTCCTGTATGGAGCGAGCCATATCCATTTCTCTCTGAGAAATCTCAGATTCCGCACGGCGGGCCGGTCCACCAAACAGGTCCGCAAACCTGTCATTGGTCATTGTTACACCATCCAGATACCCGAAGTAGTCCATATTGAGCCTGAACGAACCATCTTCCCGGAGATCGAGCAGATTCTTGTAGATCAGATCTGTGTATTTCGGCTGACCATAGGGCGCGAGACCCATCAGCTTATACTCACCGGAATTGACCCGAAATCCGGCGAAATAGGTAAAAGCCGAGTAGAGCAGCCCGAGCGAATGGGGATATTTCAGGTCTTGAAGAATCTCAAGTTTGTTTCCCTGGCCCCGGCCTATCGCGCTCGTCGCCCATTCACCAACCCCATCCATCGTCAGGATAGCGGCACTTTCAAAGGGGGAAGGATAGAACGCGCTGGCGGCGTGGGACTCGTGGTGCTCGGCAAAGAACATCTTATCAATATTCTTTATGCCACAAGACTCAAGCGACTCCTCGATCTCCATGGGTATCCAGAGGCGTTGCTTGACCCAGACCGGCAGCAGGGAAACAAACTGACGCAACCCACGCGGCGCCACGCTGAAGTACGTCTCGAGAAGTCGCGCGAACTTGGCTATCGGCTTGTCATAAAATACCACCGCATCGAGCTTTGCCTCTGTCACTCCACCCTCTGCCAGACAGTAGCGGATAGCGTTTGTCGGAAAACCGGAATCATGTTTCTTCCGGGTAAAACGCTCCTCCTGAGCAGCTGCAACTATGCCGCTGTCATTGACCAGCGCAGCAGCGGAGTCGTGATAATAGGCACTGATACCGAGTATGTTCATTAATATTGCTTCGTAAAATGTTCATCGCGACGAGGAGGCCGCGGTATCCAGAATGTTGTTTCGTCTGAAGGGCATTTCCTGGTCATGGGATCCCTGCCCTTTGCCAGCAGAATCAGCCTGGCCGGCAGGAAGCAGAGGTAGAAGAACGGAGTCAGCAGTATCCAGTTGAGAACTCTTCCCACGGCCTGCGCGGACCACGCCACAAACCGGTCCATGCCATCGTAAAGGCCGGGAATCAGATTGCCGATCACGAACAGCGTCACACCAACACATGAAGCAATTGTTCCAACCCGCTTAAACAAGTGCACGTAGACTGATGTGCTGAAGTAACCCAGCAGAAGCATTGTGGCCCCGAGCGTCAGTGCCACAGACGACTGAATGAGCACCCGGCGGCGACGATGGCTGATGATTTCGCCGGCACGGAGCCGCTCTCTATCACGCCACTGCCAGACTGCGGCAGAAACCTTGTCCGGTTGTACAGAACTCATGCCCTGACTCCTGAGTTCAGTAACTTACCGTCAGCAGGCGATACTGTATTTTGCCGCCGTTCCTGTATGCGAGATGCAAGTTGCCGTCAGGGCCTGCGGCTATTGAAGGACATTGTCCGCCGCTAACTGCGGCTTCAGGACCAAGCATATTGCCATCCGACCCGACATACTTGACCATAACCATCCCGTCAGCACGCATCCAGGTAATGAAAACTCCGCCATACTTCGCAGCTGCCATTGACGGCGAAAAACGTCGGGCCTTGTTGTCACCCGACCCATCAATCACAAGATTCTGCTCAGCGGAGAAGAGCATTTCATTCGGATTTATGGCCGGATTATAGATATTCATGCGTATACCCTTTGTCCCGCCCGAGGCCCAATTCCTGTAGTCGGTTGCGATGTAAGCCACCTGCGCATTCAGATTGTCGCCGCAGACTCCGGGCCAGTTATAGTCTTCTCCCATGCCCGGAAAGCTATTATAGCTCGCGAATCGCACAGGCTCCTGCTTCAACTCCATGCGGATCGAGTTCTGGTAGTGCGAGTCCCACCCATTGTGTCCATGCCCAGCCGCATGCCAAACACCGTGCGAACCGCTGCTCGCATGTTCAACACTCCCCGCCTTTGAGATATAAAAACCCGTCTTCTCGCCCCCCGTAACCCCTGGTATCTGGCCTGCCTCCAGTTCGCCCAAACTGCCAGCATTCTGATCATAGGAAAAACGCTTCCAGTAGGAATTGTGACTTATTCCGATGCCCTGGTCAGGATAAGCGGGGTCAAGCGAGACCAAACCGGAATCCCATTCCCATGGAAAATCGGGCGCAATGGCGTTCTGCCAGTGACGGTTCAAGGGCGACAGGCCATTGACTGAAATGCCCTCGCGTATGAATATATCCTGCCCGCTATCCGGCGCACCTGAACCGATTGACAGCGCTGAAATCCAGAGACGATCTTTTGAATCTATCTCCATGTGGGGCGCCCAAGTCCATACGACACTTCTGTTGTATTGTGCAGCCACATTAAACTGTGACGCACTCCAGGCGCCTCCGACCTTGTCGTAGAACAGAAGAACCGTTCCTGAGTCTCCCTTGTCCATCGAGATATGCGGCTGACCGAGTGCATCGGCAACAATGGCTGTTCTCATACCATCCGCAGCCCCCGCGGGAGTCTCTGGAGCGCCTGCGGCAATTGCGATAGGCGTCTTCGCACCGAGAGGCCCCTGATCTGGTGACGGCTTTGGCGTCGGCGTCGGTGTTGGTGTTGGTGTTGGTTGTGGTGCAGAGTCAGTCTGCCCGTCCGGAACCTGTGGCTGACCGCCCGCCCAAACGTCCTCTTCCTTGCCACCACAACCAGCCGGAACTAAGACCAGTGCCAGCATGAACAAGCCAGCAACAGCCACCCTCAACATGACCTGCTTCATAGTTTCTCCCTCAATCAACACTTCAGACAAGTCTTCCTCAGGGACAAGACCCTGTCCGAAAATCAGTAATTAACCGTCAACTTACTATAACGTATTGTTCCGCCATTTCTGTAGGCGAGGTGAACATTGCCGTCGCCGTCCACCGCAACGGAGGGATTCTGGCCATCAGCAACATCAAGTTCAACACCCAGCACGCCATCTGACCCGACATACCTCACCCTCACTCTATTGCCGTGCATCCAGGTAATGAATACGCCGCCGTATTTGGCAGCCGCCATAGATGGCGCGAAACGCTGACAGCCGCTGGTACCGTCGACATCAATCGTAAGATTGTTCTCTGATGGGAAGAGCATTTCGTCCGGATTGATATCGGGATTATAGATATTCACACACACACCGCCCGAAGAGCCGCCGCCGTGGGCCCAGTTACGGTAATCGCTTGAAATATATGCGACAAGCGGATTCAGGTTGTCACCGCAGACGCCCGGCCAGACATAGTCTTCGCCGAGACCCGCATAACGGTAATATGCGGCGAACTTTATAGGATCCTTCCCCGCTTCCATCCGAACCGAATTTTGATACGCCGAGGCGAATGATCGGTGTCCGTGCCCGGCCACATGCCACACACCATGCAGGCCGCTGGTTGCATGTGCAACACTACCCGCCTTCGAGATATAGAAGCCCGTCTTCTCGCCCCCCGTCACCTTTGGAATCTGACCCGGCGCGGGATCTGTCGCTTGCAGTCTCGCTAACGGATTTGGATTGCTCGCATCATAGGCGAAGCGTTTCCAGAATGAATTATGGCTTACACCAATCGCCTCGTCGGGAAGGGCTGGATCCAGTGAGAGCAAGCCGGAATCCCATTCCCACGGAAACTTGGGAGCTACTGTCTTCATTCCCAAAAATGACAACGCGGGGGCAGTAGATACAGTATCGCATATGAAGTACGCCTGACCGCAATCCCCACCACCGGCACCGATTGCAAGAGCCGAAACCCACATCCGGTCCTTTGAATCGATCTCCATGTGCGGAGCCCACACCCAGACAACGCCACCGTTGTACCTGGCAGCAACATTGTAACTGGATTGAGCCCACGCACCCCCGACTTTGTCATAGAACCCGAGAGTGGTACCGCGCACAGCCTCGCCCTCGTCAATTGCGATATGCGGTTGCCCTTTAGAATCAGTAACAATTGCCGTCCTCATTCCGTTCTGTGTTGCCAGAAATTCCTCAGCACCCCCAACGATACCGCTGGGTATTTTCGGCGACAGACTGCCACTGTCGTCGCATCCTGACAAAGCCAGAACTGCCACCGCCGCCACCATGCCTGCAAACAACATTAGTTTTCGCATCTAAACATCTCCTTCTTACGCCACCACTTCAGCACCTGAAAAATTCTGATCCGATTAACTGGACATATACAGAACACATTCCACCGGCACAAGAGTAAACGGCACAATAAAGGTAATAACAGCGCCACATGTTAGCGTACCTGAACAGCAATGTGGCTTTAATTGCTTCACGCCTTCTTTGTGAATGCGTTAATGCTCTGTTCACCTCTGGCGCGCAGTTTGTCGAAGAACGGCAACTGGGCGACCTTGAGGTATAGGCTATTGGCAAACGCCGAAGACTTAACCTTGTTGCGCAATGTCTTGATGAGGAGCTTGTGCGGGGGCCTGTGTCCCTTGTAAATGCGATATTCAAACCACGTGTAGGCCTGCTGAATCTGACGCCTGCTGAAACCGGGCAGATCCAGAATGGCTTTCCGTCTCTCCAGGCCGCCATCCAGCACCCCGGTCACCAGCCCTTTGGCTTTACACACCTCCGCAAGCCTGGTGCCTGGATATGGAAAGAATATGGACTTGAAGATCCAGTCGGGCTGAATCCGCCGGTTGACCTCAACAGTCTCAAGATGCTCTTCCAGAGTCTCGCCGGGAATCCCGATCAGGTTGAACACATTGATCTTCATGCCGTGACTACGGGCCATCTCAACGACCTTGTAGAAGTCCTCATTTGTGTAATTCCTGCTGAGGACTTCCTTTCTGACGCGCGGACTGCCGGCTTCGAGACCAATGTTGATGGAGATAACATTGGCTTTCTCGAGCGCCACAAATATCTCCTCATCCATCGACTGCGGTGCAATCCTGTAATTGCAACTGAAGGCAATCGGTGTTGTCAGCGATGCATTGAACTCCCGCAGGCTGGTACAGAGGGCCATGAGCCACTTCTTGTCGAGCGCAATGGTCTCCACTTCCAGGTAGATGTAGTCTTTGTCCGGATACTTTTCGTGAATAGACCGCAGCTCGGAGATGATATTTGCCGGGGAACGGAACCTGACATACTTGCCATCTGCAAGCTTCGCCAGCGCATGGTTTGAACAGTATGTGCACTGAAAGGGACAACCCCGCCCGAGAAACACAGACACCCTGGCACCCGCCTTCTCACGAATCCATGGTGTCCACATATCGCGATCCGGGAACGGAAGCGTGTCCAGGTCCTGCAAGAAGGATCGCGTCGGATTCTTCTCAATCGTACCATCTTCAAGCCTGATCCACATATTAGCAATGCCGCGCGGTTTCTTCCCCTGAGCCAGTTGATTGACAAGCTCCGTGGTTGGCAGCTCGCCCTCACCCACGCACACGGCGTCGAATCCGCAGTTGATAACCTCTTCAGCGTTCAGCGTGGCATGCGGTCCGCCGATGATGAGAAACTTCCCTGGCCATCGACTCCTGATGTACTTCGCAATCCGTGACATGAAAGCGAACTGGGAAAAGACCGCTGTGAAAGCAATGACCTCGGGATCAAAATCACTCATAGCTTTGTCAACGACCCGGTAAGCGCCCTTCTCCATAGAGGGACTCAAGACCATGACATTCGTTTCGTGCTTCTGCACCTTCAACATCGCTGATATGTAGGACACTCCCATCTGGATGTCCTCATAAGAGGCCAATGGCGCCCACAGCGACTGTGCGTCATCCAGTGAATAGGCAAAAAGGATTCTCACGTGTATACTCCCGGTCCTTAACAACTTCTCCGCAAGGGCTCCAGACATATAGGCTCGCAATCGACTCAAATCAAGGAGATTGTTGACATCACAGTACGCAGGGGCGCATCTGCGATTAGGTGCGGCTCAGCCGGAGGCTTTCCTCCTGAGGCGGACAGGCTGCCCTTCTATGCAAAGAACATACTCTTTGGTAGGGCGAACCGCATAGCTATCAAGCTAAGGTATTTCCATGATCGTACTCGTCGTCGTCCTTCGTCCTCGAAACAGGCACCAATTCGAGGACGAGGACCGCTCGGCTCCGCCTCGCTG
>Ga0194062_1000854_pt1 | contig 12820 bp, 6 predicted proteins | sample SepL2225m_MetaG_FD_155481 | JGI IMG/M metagenome (GOLD analysis project Ga0194062, IMG submission 155481) | Anoxic zone freshwater microbial communities from boreal shield lake in IISD Experimental Lakes Area, Ontario, Canada - Sep2016-L224-25m | ecosystem: Environmental > Aquatic > Freshwater >... | reverse complement strand
CGAGACCCCTGACGAGCTCTTCACGCGGCGTTCGTCCGTTCGGTCCTAAAGGATCGGCACCCTCTGACCCGCCGAGAAGATCGAGCTGCATCGCCTTGTCATCGAATCCGGACACACCGACTCCAAGCAACCGCAGGCCGATTCCGGGTGTCCACGACTGACCCAGAAGCTCGCGGGCGACGGCTCCGATCGTGGCCTCATCGTCGGTCGGTGTCGCCAGCGTGCGCCGAATGGTCTTCGTGGTGAAATCGGAGAACCTGACCTTCACGTTGACGGTGCGCCCGGACAGGCCCTTGCGCCTCAACCTCTGACCCACCTTTGCGGCCAGCGCCGCCAAGGCGCCCTCGACCTCGCTGGGGCTACGCACGTCGACGGCGAACGTGCGCTCGTTGGACACCGACTTCACCGGGTCGTTGTCGTGAACACCGCGTACGTCGAGTCCACGGCATCGAGCGACTAGGCCGACACCATGATTGCCGAGAACCTCGGCGGCGGTGACGTCGTCAAGCGCAGCGAGCGCCCCGAGAGTGCGAATCCCCAGGTTCGCGAGGCGCTCGGCCGTCTTGGGGCCGACACCCGGCATCGCACGCACGGGAAGGGGGGCGAGAAACTGCGCTTCCTCACCAGGGCACACCACCGTCAGTCCATCTGGTTTGTCGTGGTCGCTCGCGATCTTGGCCACCGACTTGACCGCCGAGGCCCCCACGGAGCAAGTGATTCCCAGCTGCGCGACCCGGGCGCGGATGCGTCGAGCGATGGCGATGGGGTGCTCCGTCGTGTAGCGTCCCGGCGTCACATCGAGGTAGGCCTCATCGATCGATACCGGCTGAACGAGCGGCGTCTCGTCGGCGAAGATCGCGCGTACGGCCGCAGACATCTCCCGGTAGCGATCAAAGCTTCCGTGCGTCCAGATGGCGTTCGGGCACAGCTGCGCCGCCCGCGTCGAAGGCATGGCCGAGCGCACCCCGAACGCGCGAGCCTCGTAGCTGCAGGTGGACACGACCCCTCGCTTGCCCGGATCGCCGCCCACGATGACGGGCTTGCCGCGCCACTCGGGGTGATCGAGCTGCTCGACGGCGGCGAAGAACGCGTCGAGATCGACGTGAAGTATCGCGCGGCCCACCCATGGGCGGCTCTCGCAGCTATGAGGCACATCGGTCATGCTGCAGAGTGTAGCGTCGAGCGCCGACAAGGGCGGGGCGACCGTAGACCAACAATGGGCGGACATGCTGCTCGGTGCACACGTCTCAGTTGCAGGGGGGTACCTCAAGGCGCTCGACTACGCCCAGGGAGTGGGATGCGAGTGCGCCCAGATCTTCGCGAAGAGCCCCAGGCAGTGGCGCGGACCCGGAATCAATCCCACGGCGGCGGAGCAGTTCGCACTCGCACGCGAGGAGAGCGGCTTCGGGCCCGTGTTCACCCACACCGCCTATCTCATCAACCTCTCGACAACCGATTCGGTTCTGCGCGACAAGTCCATCCGTGCACTCGCCGACGAGCTGCAACGGGGATCGCTGCTGGGCGCAGCAGGCGTGGTGACTCACGTCGGCAACGATCCCGGCGCAGACCCGGCAGCCGCTGCAGCACGGGTCGGCGCCGCGTGCGTCGAGGCGTTCGAGCTGGCCGGGGGTTCCGACTGCGCGACGCGGCTGCTGCTCGAGAACACCGCCGGTGCCGGGCGCACGTTCGGCTCGAGCTTCGAGGAGCTGGCTGCCTGCATCGCTGAATCCGGCCTCCCCGCAAGGCGTCTGGGTCTGTGCTTGGACACATGTCACGCGTGGGCCTACGGCATGGAGGTTGACTCGGAGAAGGGATGGCGAGAGGTCGTTGATGCAATCGCGTCGTCGTGCGGAGTCGATCGTCTTGGTCTCGTGCACGCCAACGACTGTCTCTTCGAGCGGGGATCGCGCAAAGATCGCCATGCGTGGATCGGAGATGGGTTCATCGGCTTGCCGGGATTTGCTGCGATGCTGTGCGTGCCTGAGCTCGAGGCCGTGTGCGCGGTGACCGAGATGCCGGGCGAGGTCCCCGAGAAGGACGCCGTCAACCTGACGCGTCTTCGCGAGTTGCGCGACGCCTGTTCATAGTGCGCCCGCGCACAAAGAGCGTTTCGCTATGTTGCCCGTGGGCACATGCCGACATACGATGAGGCAAGAACTCTGCGGGACCGCGCGGTATCCGAGGCGATGAAGTGAGGGGCGCTCATGGGTTTCTTCCTGCTCGGACGGTCTGTTGACGGCGCGATTAACCTGCTGTCGAACATGACGTTCGAATCCCGCCAGGAGGCGCTCGCCGAACTCGCGCGTGTGACCGCTGAGCCGGCGTTCGACCGCTGGGACGACGACGTGCTCCTCGTGGACGCCACCGTTGGCACGCCAGTGCTCCTCGTGCGCCCGGCCGAGCCCTTGGCTGGGCCGATTGTGCCCGCGCCCGAGCCAGGGGCGTTCGCCGCCCTGGCAGACGAGGAGCCTGCACAGGAGCTCCCTCCGGGCATTCAGCTGCCCCACCAGGCGGCGGCCGAACCAGAACCCCAGGACGAGATACCGATGGATTCCGATGATGCTGACGAGTTTGGCGTCATAGAGCCGCTTGGGACGCTGCGCGAGGCTCTCGCGCGCACGACGGAGCACATGGAGGCGACGGGTATCGTCGCGCCGATTTCGATCGTCGCACTCTCGTCCGAAGCGCCCGAGGAGACACCAGATCTGACCGAGCCGTCGGTGACGAGCGATGCGGGCCCCGATGGCGATGCTTCGCACGATTGGCCCACTGAGTCGCCTGAGCCACCCGTGTCGTCCATTTCACCGGACGCTGCACCTGAGCCGCCCGCCGGCTTCGACGATTCTCTGTCAATCGAGCCAGACTCAGCGGGGCCGCTCGAGTCCTTCGAGCCGGTTGCGATGCCCCCGACTCCCATATGGCCCTGGGCGACTCCGATTGAAGAACTCGACAGCGTCGAGACGCTCGCAGACACGCGACCCGAGAGCCCCGCGCCCGTTCCGATCGACGAGCCCGAGAATCCCGTAGCACTTCAGATCGACGAACCGCAGGGGCCTCAGGCTGCGTCGGAGGTAGTCGTCCCGTCGGTCGAGCCACCGTGGGAGAGGGACTCCACCGTTCTCGAGACTGCGTTGCCGCAGCCCGACGATTCGCCTGTGGGGGGGCTTCTCGGCGAAGGGTCGGATTTCATCGTCTTGGATTCGAACCCGTCGTTTCTCGAGTCCGGCCCGGCGGACGCGGATATGGGTGAGGTCACGACCGCGACGGACCCTGACCAAATGGGGTCCAACGAGTCGTCGATGAACGAGCCTGTGGCCCCGATCGGGGATCCGCTGCAGTTGAGTGATTACACGTGCGAGGACTGCATCTACCTAGATACATGCCCGAACCGAGACGGGCGTCGCCCTGAGGACTGCGGTTCGTTCCAATGGAAGTGAGTGTCGCTGCGCATGACGAGTGAGCCATGTCGCCCCGCCCACGCGTTCCCCTTCTCGGCGGTGGTGGGACAGGAGGCGCTCAAGACCGCTCTGATTCTGAATGCCGTCGACCCCCGAGTCGGTGGCGTCCTGGTTCGCGGCGAGCGTGGGACGGCAAAGTCGACCGCCGTGCGGGCCTTGGCAGCTGTGCTGCCGGCGATTGACGTCAACGAAGGCTGCCGCTTCTCCTGCGACCCGTCCGATCCCGGCTCTTGGTGCTCGGAGTGTCGGGAGAGGGTTACGGTCGGCCCAATCGGATGGGTCCAACGTACGGCCCGCGTCGTTGAGTTACCGGTTTCTGCTACTGAGGACCGGCTCGTAGGCACGCTGGACTTCGAGGCCGCGCTCAAGCGAGGTGAACGCAGCTTTCTCCCCGGGCTGCTCGCCGACGCCAATCGCAGCATCCTGTACGTTGATGAAGTCAATCTCCTGGACGACCATCTGGTCGACACGCTTCTCGATGCAGCTGCTATGGGCGTGAACACCGTCGAGCGCGAGGGTGTGTCGATGACGCATCCTGCACGCTTCATCCTCGTCGGGACCATGAACCCGGAGGAAGGGGAGATTCGACCTCAGTTGCTCGACCGTTTCGGCTTGTGTGTTGACGTTGAAGGTGTGCGGGAGCCCGAGGCCCGTGTCGAGATCGTCAAGCGCAGACATGCGTTCGAGGAGGATCCCGAGTCGTTCGGCAACCTCTGGGCCGAGGCGGAGCACGAGCTGCGCGGCCGCATCAGCAGAGCGCGCGTGACGCTGCCGTCGGTCGGTCTGGCGGACAGCATCCTCTACGCGATCGCCGATCTATGCATTCGTGCGGGGGTCGACGGCCACCGTGCCGACACAGTGATGGCACGGGCCGCTGCCGCATTCGCCGCGCTTGAGGGACGCAGCGAGATGAACCTTGGAGACGTCGAGCGGGTCGCCCCGCTCGTTCTCGGCCATCGCCTCAGGCGAGCCAGATCGGTCGAGGTACGCGCGGACGCAGAATCCTTGCGCGCGGCAGTCGTCCAAGCGCTGGCGGCCGCCTCAGATGGATCCGTCGCACTGCGGGAGGATCTCAGCGAAGGGCCCGGCGTGGGCCAGGCGTCGATCTTCGACCCAGGGCCCACGGCCGCAGCCAGTGCCACGCGGCCGTCATCGGCTCTCGATCCGGGTGTGAGTCTGCCCGTGACCGCGATCGACTCCGCTCGACGCTCGATCTCCGGAAAGCGTCAAGAGGCCGTCGCATCGTCTGGTAGAGGACGCTACGCGCGATCAGAGAAACCGGATTCGGTCGCGGCAATGAGCGACGTGGCTTTCGATGCGACGATTCGCGCTGCGGCCTCAGCCGCGGCAATAGGCGGTCGCGCCGGCAGCCCGCAGGGTATGGTCCTGACCCCGACGGCGGATGACGTGCGCACCAAGGTTCGAACGCGTCGCGTAGGCGCGTCGATTGTGTTTTGCGTCGACGCGAGTGGGTCGATGGGCTCAGACACTCGGATGGAAGCGGCGAAGGCGGCAGTGATCGGGCTACTCAAGGATGCTTACCAGAAGCGCGATAGGGTCGCACTCGTGTCGTTTCGAGGTCGGACCGCCGAGGTCGTCCTCTCGCCCACGGCAAGCGTGGAGCTCGCGAACCTCAAGCTTCGGAGTCTGCCGACCGGTGGCGCAACGCCGCTGGCCGCGGGCCTGGCCTGTTCGCTCGAGCTGATCGAAGGCGAGCTGAGAAGACAGCCCGATACGATCGCGTGGCTCGTCCTCGTAACGGACGGTCGCGGCAACGTGGGTCTGGAGGGTGGATCAGGGAGCGAGGACGCGCTCGCGGTCTCCCGTCGTGTGCGGACGGCCGACGTGCGAATGCTCGTGGTCGATACCTCGAGTCGTCCCAGCGGCGCCTCTTCCGCGCGCGAGATTGCCGATGCCGCGGGTGCGGAGTACGTGCGGCTGCAGACGCTGGACGGCGAGGTGCTTAGCAAGGCGGTGAGGGAGCGGGTGTGAGCACGGACACGGGGTCATGCACAAATCCGAGAATGCCGATACACTGTCGGTACGAGTGTCATCCAACGTAGCCGTTTGTTCATCGTAGTAGGGGGTCACCCGATGCGCCGTCGCACGAGCCGTGGCACTGTCTACGCGTGCCGCATTGCTGGAGTCGCTCTCTCAATTGCACTAGCTGCGGCCACGTTTGTGCCGGCGCTTGCCAGTGCGAACATCTACCTTCCGCCGGATCCGTTCTTCTACAGCTCCACAAACCCCGGCGCTCCCAACGACTACGACGTCACGTGGCGCGAGGGTTGGGGCAACGACCCGCTCGCTGCGTTTACGGTGGTCGTGCCGCAGCCGGATGTGGGTCAGCCGGCGATTGTTGGCGCGTATTACTTCGTTCAGAGGCCATCGGCGATTGCGACGGCGACCATCAACTCAACCGTCTGGCCGCAGTGCTACAACGCCGTCCTCGTGGGGAAGAGCGCCTGGGATCTTTATGTGGACCTTCCCGCGGAGTGGGGTTCTCCAGGACCGCTCTTTGCCGGCACTGGGTGGGTACCACCCAGCGGCGTGACGCTCGGGCGTCCGTATGAGGGGCCCTACACGATTCAGGTTCAGTTCTTCGCGAGCGGCGTTCTGAGTGCCGCGCGTGGATTGACGACAGTCGGTCTGGACATGACTCCGCCACTGAAGGTCACGGGGATCAAGGCCACTCCCGGATACGGCGCCTCGCTCGTAAACGGCTGGTTGACGCAGTCCAGGGTTCATCTCGACTGGGATGACAAGGTCTACGATGGACTGTCTGGGACGGGCTACTTCGAGATATACATGGACGGCAAGCCATACCCTGCAACGGGTAACTCAACCGGGTCTCGTCGCGTCTACGACCTCAAGGAGCACTACCCGCTCTATGGCATCCCGATCGACACTCGCCGCGGGCTGACGATCGAGGACCTGCCTGCAGGTGAGCATGTATTCCAGATTCGTGCGGTAGACCGGGCGACAAACCCGGGCCCGCTCTCTGACCCTGTGACGATCAAGGTCGATCCGGACATTCCTACGGTCTCGATAACCGCGCCTGAGGTCGATGGCCAGCGCTTGGGTGTCTATCCCACGTTCGCGGCCGATGTCGAGGACAAGGGCGGTGTCGCGTCGGTGCAGTTCTTCGTCGACGGAGTCCTGAAGGCGACGGATATTACCTCGCCCTACTCAGCGACAGTCGACGTCAGCGCGTTCGCGAACGGATCGACTCACACCCTGCGGGTCGTGGCGACCGACGTAGTCGGGCGCACGAACTTCGCCGAAAACACGTTCGTTGTCGACAAGACCCCCAAGGCAACCATTCTCTCCCCGTCGCGTCTCGGCGTTACGCTCACGAGCCCGGCCCTCTTGTCAGCTTCGGTCGAAGACGCGACTGGCATCTCGTCGGTCGTGTTCACGGTGGACGGTAGTGTCGTCGAGACCTACGCGCCCCCGGTTGCCGGCACGACTGCGGCAGTGGTGATGTCGCTGACGCCGCTCACCGCGGGTGTGCACACGCTTGTGGTATCGGTCACGGGTACCGCGGGTGGCCAAGTCAGCGCATCCCAGCAGTTTGCGGTCGATCCGTCGCTGAGCATCTCGCCCCTACAGCTGTTGCTGCCGGGGAGCGAGGGTCAGATGACCGGGTCGTCATCGACGAACCCCTACGCTCCCGGCGATGCCAATACGGGTTGGCGCGAGATGTGGGGCAGCTCCCTGTACCCCAACTTCACGATATCCAGTCCCAGTTTCAACGCTACTCAGCAGGCCGAGATGTTCTACATGGTGGACCGCATGCCTGCGGGTTCGATCAACCCGGCCAATCCGGCTAGCTACTATCGCTCAGTGCATCCACAAGGTACCGAGATTCTCAACGAGATCGACCAGCTGGGAGTTCTGGCAAGCAACCCATCCCTGGATGGTCTGACGCTGTACCCGGGGAGAGCCTCCGAGTCTGTCGAGGGTATCTGGTTCTGGCATGTTCTGTTCCAAGACGCCCAGGGACGCAATCTGGGCTCGTACAGCACTCCGTATGGGATCGACAGAACACCACCGTCTGCCGTGAGCGGCCTTGGCGCCTATTCGAGCAGCACTGCGCAACAGCCCACCACTGGGTGGTTCAGCCAGAATCGAGTAGTGCTCAAGTGGTCCAACGTGCAGCAGGACAAGCTGTCGGGCACGGCGTACTACCGCGTGTATCTGGACGGATCGTGCGTGATCCCGGGAAGCTCATCGCCGCTTGACCCCGCGTCGGGTGCCGGTGGAATGCCTTGGTATCGGACGGGTCGCAGTCAGGAATCACTGACCCTTGAGAGTGTGGGTGCCGGAAAGCACACGGTCCAGATCACGGCCGTGGACCGTGCGGGAAATGAGGGTGCGCGCGGTGCCGGCATCTCGGTTTTCGCGGACTTCGACGCCCCGGGTTTGGCTATCGTCAAGCCCGCATCCAGCGCGTCTCGCTTGAGCGCTGCATCCTACCTCAGCGTGCAGGCGTCTGACACGGGCGGCGTAGCTTCAGTCAACTACGCTATTGACGGGGTGAGCGTTGGCACCATGAAGCCGACCAAGTACGCGACCACTTTCAACTCCAATCTCAGGCCCGAGTGGTCCGGATACGCCAACGGCCTGCACCGGTTCACTGCCAAGGTCACCGACATGGTCGGTCGCCAGACATCTGTTTCCCGCGACTTCATCCTCGACAAGAAGGCTCCCTCCGTCTCGATCAAGTCGTCGGGCCCCAGCCCCTTCTACCCCCGCATTCGCGAGGGCTACAAGGACAACTACTCCATCAAGTTCTCCTCAAGCGAAGAGGCTACCGCCTCGATGCTCATCTACAACACGTCGGGTACTTTGCGGCGCACCATCTCAAAGAGGGTGGCCGCGGGTACGTCGACGCTGACGTGGGATGGGACGCTGTCCAGCCTGGACTTCGCCAAGGCGAACCTCGCCAAGACCTACAAGTACAAGGTCAAGATTCGGCTTGTCGACCGGGCAGGCAACACGACCACGAGCAGCTCGAGAAGCGCGAGCATCATGTTCTACGAGATCGTGAAGACCGGTCCCAACTCGGCGAAGATCGTGGACCGCTAGGGATTCGTTAGGCAGACGCAACAAGGGCGGTCCCTTTCGGGACCGCCCTTTCTTACGCAGGTGGAGTGGGCCTGTAAGCCGGATTCTGTCGTGGACGACCATCTATCTGGGACCAGTATCGCTACTTGCCTCACGCGGGCTAACCCGAGCGTCGGTCGGGCCGACCTTAGCCGCTCCTATTCGCCCTTGCTCCGGATGGGGTTTGCCAAGCCGCCACGTTGCCGTGACGCTGGTGCGCTCTTACCGCACCGTTTCAGCTTTTCTCACGCTTGCGCGGGAGAGTTTTCTTTTCTGTGGCACTTTCCGTCGGCTCACGCCGCCCAGCCGTTAGCTGGCATCCTGCCCTGTGGAGTCCGGACTTTCCTCACATCCCAAAGGACGCGCGGCCGCCCAGCCCACTCCACGGACATTCTAGCAGGCGGGCGCTCTTGGGCACCGTGGACCTGCGGGAAGGCGTGCGGCCTAGGCGGTGTCGTGCCGTCCCTGCGCCTGCAGCTTGGCCCAGGAGTCCTTGAGGGTGAGCGTGCGGTTGAACACCGGCGCACCGGGCGCGGAGTCCGAGTCGGCGCAGAAGTAGCCGAGCCGCTCGAACTGCACGGTCTGCCCGATAGCGGAATCCGCGAGTGCCGGCTCGACAAAGCAGCCGGCGACGACTGTCTCGGACTCGGCGTTGAGGTCTTCGAAGAGCTCGCGCCCGTCAGAACCGGGGAACGGGTCGGCGAAGAGGTGGCCATAGAGCCTGACTTGCGCCGGCACAGCGTGCGCGGCCGATAGCCAGTGAAGGGTCGCTTTGGGACGGCGGTCGTCGGGTGCCGCACCGCCGCGCGTTGCAGGGTCATACGTGCATCGCAGCTCGATGACCCTGCCCGCGGCGTCCTTGATGACCTCATTGCAGGTGACGAAGTACGCGGAGCGCAGCCTGACCTCCCGGCCGGGAGAGAGGCGGAAGAACTTCTTGGGTGGGTCTTCCATGAAGTCGTCGCGCTCGATCCAGAGTTCCCTTGTGAACGCCACCATGCGCGTGCCTGCGGAGGGGTCCTCGGGATTGTTCGTGACCTCTAGCTCCTCGACCTGGCCTTCGGGGTAGTTCTCGATGACGACCTTCAGGGGATCGAGCACCGCGAAACGGCGCAGCGACTGGCGGTTGAGGACCGAGCGCGCGGCATGCTCGAACATCTCGATCTCGACAACGCTGTCGGCCCGGGCCACGCCGATCATGGCCGCGAAGTCACGGACTCCCTCGGCAGGGAAACCGCGCCGGCGAAGACCGGAAAGCGTAGGCATCCGAGGGTCGTCCCAGCCTCGCACGTGGTTCTCGTTGACGAGGCGCAGGAGTGTGCGCTTGGAAAGCACCGTATGCGTCAGATTCAGGCGCGCGAACTCGTACTGGCGAGGCCTAGAGGGGACCGGAAGGTTCTCGATGAACCACTCGTAGAGCGGTCGGTGGTCCTGGAACTCCAACGTGCAGATGGAGTGCGTGATTCCCTCGATGGCGTCGGACTGCCCGTGGGCGAAGTCATACATGGGGTAGACGCACCACGCGCCACCCGTGCGGGGATGCTCGGCGTGGACGACCCGGTACAGGATCGGGTCGCGTAGGTTGATGTTGCCGGAGGCCATGTCGATACGGGCACGCAGCACGCGCGCGCCGTCGGCGAACTCGCCAGCGCGCATGCGCTCGAACAGGTCGAGGTTCTCCTCGGCGGAGCGGTCGCGCCACGGGCTCTCGCGCCCGGGCTCGGTGAGCGTGCCGCGATACTCACGGATCTCCTCGGCGGTGAGGTCGTCGACGTAGGCCTTGCCGCTGCGGATGAGGTGGCATGCCCACTCGTAGAGCTGTTCGAAGTAGTCGGAGGCGTAGTAGAGGTGCTCGCCCCAGTCGAAGCCGAGCCAACGCACGTCGGTCTCGATGGCGTCGATGTACTCCTGCTCCTCCTTGACGGGGTTCGTGTCGTCGAATCGCAGGTGACAGCGTCCGCCGAACTCCGAGGCGATGCCGAAGTTCAGGCAGATCGACTTCGCGTGTCCGATGTGGAGGTAGCCGTTGGGCTCGGGGGGAAAGCGGGTCACGACCGACTCGCAGCGGCCATCGCGCAGGTCAGCGGCGACGATTTCGCGGATGAAGTCGGTGCGTTCGGGTGTGGGTTGCATCTCTGTGCTCATAAGCAGCGAGGATAGCATAGGAAGGGACGTACAGCGCGGTTGTGCCTGACCTCGACGTCTTGGCCGCATGACCGGAGATTCATGCACGTGTCGGCGGTCCGGCGGCCTCGGTGCGCTGCACCACGAGTGGAGCAGCGACTACATGGCGGCCTGACGTCGGACCTGCAAGCGGATCCGACTGGGGTTGGGTAAGATGCATCTAAGTGAGTGGTTCTGCTCAACGGGGGGGATTCCCAGTGCGCAAGACAGCAAGGCTACTTCTAGTTGGCGTTGGCGTTGCTCTCGTCCTCGCGACGACGCTTGTCGTTGCAGACATCGGCGCGTCGAAGGGCACAGGCGGTGAGTCGCGTATTGGCCTGATCGACACTGCAAGTGCGGCTACTCCGGGCACGGCGGACGCGTCTGCAACAGTCTCCGCTAGCGGATCGGTTCAGGCGACGAACAATGCTCACGCAGCAGAACGCGGGACGTCCGCTGACAACCGCTATCAGTACCGAGTCCTAGACGACGGGACCGTTGTCCTCACTCGCTACGAAGGATCCGACAAGCACCTGCGCATTCCATCCCGGATCAAAGACGAGGACGGGAAAGATAGGTCGGTCTCGAGGATTGGCTTCATGGCCTTCAGTGGATCTCACTCGTTGCTGAGCGTGAAGATCCCACGATCGGTGAAGACGATAGACGCGTATGCGTTTGAGGGCTGCCGCTCTCTGAAGAAGATCGTCATCCCCACAACGCTCATTAGCGTCGGTCAAGAGGCTTTCGCGCGCTGCTCTTCTCTCAAGAGCGTCGTCATCCCGGCGTCCGTCACGAGCCTGGGCGGGTACGCCTTCGCCGGCTGCCGCGCACTTAGATCTGCCAAGCTGGGCCGGGGTCTGGATGAAGTCCCCGAGGGGGTCTTCGATGGGTGCACATCGCTGAAGAGGGTGTCGCTGGGGTCACACATCAAGGACATCCGTGGGGATGCCTTCCACGGCTGCGCGAACCTCTGGCGCCTCAAGGTTCCAAACGCACTCCAGGCGATCAGCGATGGGGCGTTTGGCAGGCCCCATGACCCGACCGGCACGTACGTGGTCATCACGCCGAGAGCCGCGATCACCAAGTTGCAGCCACGCAATGGCGGACTTGTTGCGCGTTGGAAGAAGTCAGTCTCGGGCGACAGCGAGGGCTACCAGGTGCTTCTCGGGCAAGGAAGGCTTCCTGACACGATCAAGACCATCAGCGACGTCTTTAAGGTGATCTCGATTCTGGCGTCGTCGAGAGTCGTCCGATCTGGTGGCTCCGACACGGCCAAGACCATCCCTCTCCTGCGTCATCGAAAGAGCTACACGGTGTGGGTGCGCCCCTACAGGACAATCTCAGGTCGAATCTACGGAGGCGACTGGAGTCATCCCAAGGTCGCCAAGGTCAGGTAGTCTGTGTCGGCACTTCGCCAACGTGAACCGCACCAAGCGCGCAAAACAAGAACAGGCCAGAGGAGTTACTCCTCTGGCCTGCAACTTCGCTGGTAGCCCGTACGGGATTCGAACCCGTGATCTCCGCCTTGAGAGGGCGGTGTCCTAACCGCTAGACGAACGGGCCGTGCTGGCTGGGGCACTAGGGCTCGAACCTAGACTTTTCGGTACCAGAAACCGACGTGTTGCCAATTACACCATGCCCCAATCCGTTCACGCTCCACGAGCGGCGCGAGAAGGTATGTTACGGACGCCCATAGGGGGTGTCAACCCCCGTCGCAGGCTCTCTGACGACGGTTCGCGACCTAGTACGTCGCCAGTTCCACTGCAGCGGACAGGCGCGTGAGTGTGCGCTCTCGACCAAGCAGCTCGAGCGACTCGAACAGCGGGGGCGAAACGGTCGAGCCCGTCGCGGCCACTCGGATGGACTGGAACACAGCTTTAGGCTTCATCTCGAGCTGCTCGGGAATCTCGCGCAGCGCCTCTTCGATGGCTTCAGGCGTCCACTCGCACGCTTCAAGGACCATTCTTGCCGCGGACAACGCACGACCAGCGCCCTCCTTGGCGAGCACCTTCTCGCGCGCGGACTCCTCGATCTCGGGCTCGACGAAGAGGAATGCGACCTTGTCGGCGATCTCATCCAAGCGCTTGATG
>Ga0194062_1000853_pt1 | contig 12824 bp, 14 predicted proteins | sample SepL2225m_MetaG_FD_155481 | JGI IMG/M metagenome (GOLD analysis project Ga0194062, IMG submission 155481) | Anoxic zone freshwater microbial communities from boreal shield lake in IISD Experimental Lakes Area, Ontario, Canada - Sep2016-L224-25m | ecosystem: Environmental > Aquatic > Freshwater >... | reverse complement strand
ATCCTCCCGACACTCGCCGAAATCGTGCCGAACCTCAAAGCACACCACAGGGCGCTGCTCAATCTGCTCGGCGAACGCTATGTCGCCGTGTATGCCAATTCTGGATAGTAGGGGTGCGGAATGACGGTTCCAACGCCACCCGCAAGCGTTTGGTGAGGATGACTTGGCTTTCCGACTCCCGCTCTGCTGTGTAATTCTTGCCAAAGGTTTCATGGTAGAGGTTGGCGGTCTGCCAGCCCAAGGACAGAAACACCTCGACGGCAGGCAGTTCAACCAGCACCCGCTCGCCATAAGCCGCGCTGATTTCCTTTTGAGTGAGGGGTGTGGTCATGTTCAAATCCAGCCGTTTGCTTGCAACCTGGCATAAGCTTTCTGGATATGCTGAGGTTTCATCATGTCTTTCTTGCGCTGGTTCCATGATTCCACCTTAGCCCGAATAGACTCCAAGTCACCTACGGTTTCGTTCCCATGTTTGACGACCCAATGCACCGTCGAAAGCAGTTCCATGCCGTAAGGCGTTTCAAAGCCTTCAATGAGCTTCTTGACTCGCTCTAGGTGTTGCTCAGCTTCTGCATTGTTCTTCAAGAACTCCCTAGCTTGTTCCGTGGCATCTGGCATCAAGCGGATTTCCGCCTTTGCAGATCGGTCACCATACCCACGGATAAAATGCCCTTCGATGTGTTGCAAAGCATGGTTAAGATTATCTGCATAAGGGCCAAAGTGGTGGGCCTTGAATTTAAGGCGCATCGGCTCACCTGCCTCTTGCAGGAAATAGGCGAGTTTTTGCACTTCCAGCAGACTGTGCCGATAGCCTTGCCATCCATAAATTTCCAGTAAGCGAATCAACAAAGCCCGTCCGGGTGTCATTTTTGACTTTTTGGTATTCACGGGCATCATTTCCACCGGCGGTGCGCCTTGGGGTTCGTATAGCAACACCTGTGTATTCGGCAGACGTTCAAAAGCGGCCTCGATCCGCATTTTTACATCCGACCAATTCAAGCCGCCAAGCCCTGCTCCTAGTGGCGGGATGGCAATGGATCGAATATCCAAGCGTTGAATCTGCTCAATCAAATCAACCAATCCCGCGTCGATGTCCTCCATTTTTGAATTGCCCTTCCAGTGGCGCTTAGTTGGGAAATTGATGATGTATTTCGGGTTCAACAGGCTGCCAGTCTCGAATACCAAGACATGCCCCACGCGCATCTGTCCCGCCTTGCACGCCTTCTCGTAAAAGGTGAAGTTATCGGGTATTGCCAACTTGAACTGTAGCGCGATTCCTTTGCCCATCACACCTACACAGTTGACCGTATTGACTAAAGCCTCAGCATCGGCCTCTAGCAAATTGCCTTTTGTCAGTTCAATCATCATGCCTCCTCAATAATACCAGCCAAGGCGAACGACCACGGGAATGGTCGATTCAAACTCAGCCAGCAAGGAATCTGTCTCTTGTTTTATTTTTCCATTGATTACCCCGATTTCTTGAATCAATTGAACGGGAAATCGTTTATGAACCAAAAACTCTGCTTGGCGGCGACGCTTACGGTCTAAGTCTTCGTCAGTATCCGCCCAGTAGTTGGCCCGCATGATTTCCCAATCCACCTCATTCAAGTAGGCCAAGTCATCATAAAATTCCGTGATTGTCATGATTCCATGACCGTCCGAGAACACAAATCCTAGACCAGCCTCTTGCACAGCTTGTGCAGTGGATACTAAGTGAACAATGGAGTACTGTCCACCCGTGAAACCCTCCACGTTACCATGTGATATAGTAAAGAGCATGGGTGAACGTGGCGCGAAATAAAATGGCACATAATCGTGCAATACGCCACCCGGCCCACAAGTCACTCGTGTGCTGGCGCGGCGATCTTGGATAGACTGATGTGCAATACTGGTATAGCCCGTGTCTTTTTTATCCAGCATTCGCTTGGCTAATAGCCCACCAGAGGCAAGAATCATGCGCAGATTCTCGATAGGGGTTATGTGATAAATAGGTGTCGGTATAGAGGGCATTCTTGTCTGTCTAAGCGGCTTTAACGAAAAACTTAACCGAAGCGGGGTTGTCCATTTTCTGGCTGGCATTGAGGATTTCCATGCCGACCATGCGACCTTCGGCATCAAAATCGATAATAATCCCCGGCCTGATTTCATCCGATTCTTCCACTAGGGTATCGCTGAAAATGGCGGTTAGGCTGTCAGTTTCCCGGTCATAATCGAGTTTCATTGGATTGACTCCAGATATTTTTCGAGCGTCGTTGTTTGGTATGAAGCCTTGGGGGTGATGGCTGAGTTCATGCCGCCTGCTCGCTCTGTATGGGCACACTGCGAAGATAAAGCGTGTCGTAGCTTAAATCCTGTTCGTTGGGCCATTCAATGGAGCCTGCGACCACGCGAACCCGTCGAAAATAGCCGGTTTCGCGCAGTTCTTTGAAAACGCCTTTATCCAGATAAGGCGTTAAGTCAAACAGCCGTTGCTCGCCATTGCTGAAGGTCAGGGCCAGACAATAGTTTTCTTGAGGTATCGCAGCAGTCACTTGTGGGTTCATCGGGTTGCCTCATTTCAACGGGTCGATTTTGAACACAGGTTGGCCTTCCAAGGCTAACGCCCAATCCGCCATCAGGTCTTCGCTGTGAATCTCTATCCAAGCCTGAACCAAGCGATATTTGGCTTTTGGCAATTCCCCGGTAATAAGTTCGCCATCGGGGATGCTGAACACCGCCCACTTTCCCTGATATTCCACATGAATATGCGGCAGTTTGTGTTGTTCAGCATCAAAAAAATACATACGGATAATCAAGCCGTAAAACATGGAAATCACAGGCATGGATTTTCTCCTAGGTTATTCCGATGGTTTCTGGTTCAAGCAGTTGCGACACATCCAACTCGCCGGAAATCAGTTTTGGAAGGAGCAGGTCGCGGGTAGTGCTGAGGTTGGCGTTTTTTAATGCTAACATATAAGCAGCCAAATGCATTGGGCCTACATTTTGTCCAAAACGAAATGAGGTTTCAGAATCTGGAATAATAATACTTTGTGCGGAAAATTGTGGCCAGTGTCCCTTATAGTCATTAAGCTTAACCAAACCTAAAGTTGCATGATAGAGCCAAAAAATATCCCTACGATAATACGGAGAACTTTTGTATGGAATTATATTTTGTATGGCTGAAAATGGAAAATAAATTAATCTTTGATAGCAAGTGTGATTAGCAAAAACTATAACTGGGTCTTCTTTGGATGCTAAGAAGCTTGGTTCGTCATTATGGTATCCAATTATACCAGACCTACCTTGATCTAGTACTGGTATATGTCCAGTTTGTAATACATTTTTTTGCTCATATTTCTTACCTGAAGGGAACCGTTTTACTGCATCAGATACAATTACGACCTTCCACCCATCCGGTATCAACCCCAACCCAGACTCCACCATCCGCACCTGTTCATGCCCCGGAAAGCGGAAGTGGACAAACCATTCCTCGTAAATACGCCGCGCCATTTCTTCCAGAATGGCAATGCGCCGAGTGTTGTTCTCAATCAGGTCGTCGTAGGCGGAGAGGATGGAGGCGATGCGCTGCTGAACTTTAATTGGTGGAACACCAATTTCTACTTCTCCAATACGAGATGGCGATGTATGTCTTACTTTAACCCCACTTGCAGTTGCCCTAATTTTCTGCCGAACATGTTTTGTGTTAAATATGTAATATATAAAATATATATCTAAATCAACATCTTCTTTTTGTTTTATTAAACCTAGTCTCTGGTTATGCAAAAATCGGTCACTGGTGGGGACGATTGCAGTACTTCCCAATAACCCCTCACCCTGTTCAGTCATGGCAACAATCAAATCATTCTTTGCTAGGATATAATCTCTAGGAAAATTTCCTCCATAGAACTTCTCCTTACCCTGCCTAAGACGAAATCCTCCATGTTCGTGGAAATTTCCTGGGGTAAGAACGATATAGCCGCCAGAATCTTGAAAATATTCTCCCTTGAAGGCATAGCCATGCTTAATAGTTATTAAATCTGAAAGTGACTTAATTTCCCATAGTGACATAAAAAATAATTTCCATGAAATTTATTTGCGTTCCCAATCTGGAGATTGGGAACGAGAAAATACGGAAAACACGCTATCCGGCAATTGTAGATTGACTTGAACATTCATCAAATGTCTCCTGTGGATAATTCCAGCAATTGTGCCACATTACCGGCGATGCGCTGTTCCAACTCCGATGCTTCAGCGTTCAATACTTCCAATTCCTCATTCAATGCTTCCAAACGCTCGGCAAACACAAACCCATCGGCGACGACATCGGCCACGCCCACATACCGCCCCGGATTGAGGCTCCAGCCTTGCGCCTCAATAGCTTCCAAGCTCGCCACGTTGCACAACCCCGGCACATCACGGTAAAGGCAACCGGGGAATAGTTCGGCGGGGTCGATCAATGGCCCTTGCCCGCCCAAGGGGAACGGGATGTCAGGCTCGTAGCCGTCTTCCCAACCCACATCAAACCGGTCTTCCACTATTTCGCCACGGTATAGGCGGACGATGTTGGCGAGGTATTCAACCTGTTCCGGGGTGAAGTCCCGCAACGCCCGGTTGACTTGGCGATAGACATGGCGGGCATCAATGAATAAGACTTGGTTTTTGCGGCCCTCACCCCCGGCCCCTCTCCCGTTGCCGGGCGAGGGGAGGTTTGTTTTGCCCTTGTCAAAAAACCACAGCGTACAAGGCAGGGTGACGGTATAGAAGAAATTGGAACCGATGGCGACAATCACATCGACTGCGCCGCTTTGGATAAGCTTCTTGCGGGTTTCCAGTTCCGCGCCCCGTGCGTCTGCCGCCGAGTTTGCCATGACGAAACCGGCCCGGCCATGGTCATTCAAGGAGGAATGGAAAAGCTGAATCCACAGGTAATTGGCATTGTCGGTGTTGGGCAGGCCCAGCGGAAAGCGCGGATCGCCCTTGAGCCGTTCCTTGTCCACACCGGAGACATTGAACGGCGGATTTGCCATCACAAAGTCGAATTGGCCTAGGGCTTTGTGCGGGTCTTCGTAATAGGTGTTGGCCTCGCGGATGTCGCCCGACAGGCCATGCACAGCGAGGTTCATCTTGGCCAGCTTCACCGTGTCAGTGGCCTTTTCCGTGCCGTAGACCGATATTTCAGCATTGGCCTGTTGGTTGTGCCGTTCCACAAAGGCCGCGCTATGGACGAACATGCCACCGGAGCCGCAAGCCGGATCGAATACTTTGCCATGAAAGGGTTCGATGATTTCCACGATCAGCTTGACGAGGCTTTCCGGGGTGTAGAACACGCCGCCCTTCTGGCCTTCCTTCATGGCGAATTTGCCCAGGAAATATTCATAAACTTTGCCGAAGGCATCGCCGGTCAGCTTGACCGGGGCCAACAACCGCAGCAATTCCACCAGAATGGCGTTGTCGAGCTTGTTGTAAGTGCGGGGCAACACGCCCTTGAGGTCGGGGTTGTCGGACTCAATCAAGGCCATGGCGGTATTGATGGCCTTGCCCAGTTCCGCGCCTTCCGGCAATTTCAGCAAATGGCTAAAGCGGGCCTCCGGTTGGAGGAATAGCGCACCGCCGGTTACATAGTCATCCGATTCCAGTGTTTCGGGGGCAACCCCTTCAAGGCGGTATTTCTCCGCGACTTCGTGGAACCGCCGCTCGGCGTAGCTTAAAAAAATCAGCCCAAGCACCGGGGTGGAGAACTCGGAAGGCTTCAGGCCCGTATTGGCCCAAAGTTGATCGGCGGTCGCCCAAAGCCGGTTTTCCAACTCGTTAAGTTCGTCAGTGGTCACGCGGTTCCTTCTTGGATTAAAAATTATATAAACTGGGAAAGTCTACCTGAAAAGCGCAAAAATCATTTACTAAGCCACCACAAATGGGGGTTGCCATGGTGTTCTACAGGCGTTGACAGGGCAACACCAAGCTTGCCAATGCGAAAAATAAGCGCAAAACCGCTAGTTAGGACAATCGGCACCATTGACAATCAACCAGTCATGGGCAACAGTTAACGCAACATCAAAAGTGAACGAACGGCAACCCATATGGCAACCCCATGTTAACGCTTGGTCAAGCGGCAAAAGAGGCCGGTGTTGCCAAGTCGGCAATATCCAGAGCCATCAAGATAGGTAGGCTTTCCGCAAAAAAAACGGAAAATGGAAGTTTCGAGATCGACCCTGTTGAGCTTTTTAGGGTGTACACTCGCAACGGTTCTGTCAACGCCGAAAGTGAACACTTGGCAACCCTTGAAGAACACCCCCGGCAACACCGTGAAATCGCCATTCTGCGCGAACTGATAGATGAGATTAAGGGTGAACGCGACAATTTGCGCACCGAACGTGAACGCCTTCTGAGGGTCATCGAGGGGCAATCCGAAACAGTCAAGCAACTGACCTACCAACCCGACAAATCCGAACCGGTACGCCCAAAAATGCTTTTCCTAGGCGCGTCGGTGAAGCTTTGGGTGTCTCTGGCAATAACGGCCTGTCTTGCCGTTGTTTGGTTTTTGTGGGAAAGAAACCCCTTATGAAACCATCGTCCAAAGACACCAGCCAGTGACTGTGGCACCGCAATGGCAAGGCCAGAGGAGGCTTGCATGGCCCTGTTATGAGGTTCAGAACCCCCAAAAAGCCGCGAAAATCGCTGAGTTCGTTCCCCCACACTTTGCCACAAGCTCTCCAATAGGTTTAAAAACGGCTAAAACTGCCATGGAGAGCCGTTTTAGGTTTTACCGTACCTTGGTCTAGCAAAATTACTTTCTCGGCTTCTACGGGGATTTTTGAGGCTTCTACGAGTATTTTCTTTTGCTGATAGGGAAGTGGGTGCATCTTGATTCTAGCAGTTACTGCTCTTGCTTTTGTCTTTTTGCTTTTTTTCTTTGAAAAAACAACAACAAACCGAAAATTTGAATTCGGGCGGTCTCGCGCGTGCGTGCGTGCGTGCGTGTGCGCATGCGCGCGCGTTGTTGTTGTTTTTCTTCTAACAACAGGTTTAATACATTTAGGTGTTAGATTCTTGTTTAAAATCATATATATCCGGGAGGAAGGGTCACTGTTTAGGGGATGAAGGGTCACTGTTTAGGGGATGAGTTTTTACGAAAGGTCACTGTTTAGGGGATGAAGGGTCACTGTTTAGGGGATGAAGGGTCACTGTTTAGGGGATGAAGGGTCACTGTTTAGGGGATTAAATATCACAAGCCATTGATTTTACATTTACGGGATGGCGTATTTTTAGTGCTTAACAGTCCAAAGGTCCCCGTTTAGGGGATGAAAGGTACCCATTTAGGGGATGGGCTAAAATATTTCTTAAGCCATTGATTTTACATTTAAGGGATGGCGTATTTTTAGTGCTTAACAGTCCAAAGGCCCCCGTTTAGGGGATGAGATTTCCCCAAAGGTCACTGTTTAGGGGATGAGCCTATATTTTTAAGATATTGATTTTTATTTTATTTCTGTGTTTATGGTCGAAAAGCCAAAATTTAGGGGATGAACTTTTTATGAAAGGTCACTTTTTAGGGGATGAAGGGTCACTGTTTAGGGGATGAGGCTAAAGAGACGTAAGGTCACTATAAAAAATTGACGATAGGTGACTTTTGGCTAAAATAGACGAATGAAGCGAAAAAAAATCACTACCTTAGTCCCGCATAATCACTGTGAATCCGTGAAGAAGCATGTTGCCGCTATCCACACGAGCGGGGAGCTTTCTTTGCTTGAACGAAAGATGGCAAATGTGTTTCTGCTCAATGCTTACGATGACTTATTGACTGAGGAAACCCATAAAATCCCTGTGAATCTCCTTTCCGCTATGCTCGGTTGGGATGAAAGCAATAACATTGAGCGATTGCAATCTGCTACGAAGAAACTAGCCTCCACCTCGATAGTTTTTGACCTCATGAAAGATGGTGATGGGTCTTGGACAGTCGTTTCTATGCTCTCTTTTGGAGAAATAAAAAACGGGATATGTTCGTATCGGTATGACAAATTTCTTGCCGAAAAGCTGTATGATCCAGATATATATGCCACTATCAATATACGGGTACAAAGACAATTAAAAGGGAGCTATTCTCTTGCTTTATATGAAAATTGCCTTCGCTATAAAAATGTTGGTTCAACGGGTTGGTTGGAAATGGAAAAGTTTCGGCGGCTTATTGGAGCCGAAGCTTCGTTGTATGATAGTTTTAAGAGAATAAATGAAAGAATTATCCGACCATCGGTAATAGAAATAAACAATTCCTCAGATATTTTCATTGAGCCGGAATTTAAGAAGGAATCCAGAAAAATAACAGCCGTCCGCTTCTTAGTGAAAGAAAACAAACAACAAACCATGCTCAAGCAGGAAGAAACAGACGAATTTGTAGCACTTCGAGAAACGGCTATTTATAAACGACTCAAAGAACACGGTATTGGGGATAAGTTGGCGATAACTTGGATTCTCCAAGACGAAGAAAGAGCCAAAGCCGTTGTTGATTATGTGGAAGCGAAAGACAAGAAAAAACAGGTCAAAGGTTCCACGGCTGGATATATCAGAAAGTTGATTGAAGACAAGGCGGAAGTCGGAAAGCCGAGCTATGAAGCGAAGAAGGAAGAGGAAGCTAAAGCAAAATCAGATGAAGCCAAGCGACAGGAATTAGAGAAGAAACGAGCCGAAATTGAAGCTGAGTGCATCCGGGAACGAACCACGGAAGCTGTCAACAAATTGTCGGTTGAAGATAAAAAAAGATTGATTCCAGAGTACCTCGCCGAAACGGGGCAGGACAAAGGAAAGAGATATAATGAAGACACCGGCACATTCCGTGACTCCATGGACAGAATCCTGTTCACGAATTGGCTACGAAAGCGGTTTGTTGTTTCGGTTTCACAGGAAGAAGTGAGGGCATGGTATCAAGAGAAGATGGGCAAAAGGTGAGGGTAGTTCGGTTAAAGAGTAAAACTGTGAAAAGTCTAAAGCATGAATACTATAAAATGGGAAAACATAGTACAAATACTGTCCAAATACATCAGGATCTTCGCGCAGCACTTGGATTCCCCCTGAGCCATCCAAGCCGCTACCCGACCATAAGCACTACCAAAAATCTGTGTAATACCCGGTATAAAGCCATACACATTGTATGGGTGATACAGATAGCGGCTTAAAAGCCTATCCTGCCCTACTAAATTATCCCCTCCACTCTCTTGATGGCGTTTAGCGTGGATTTAAGGTGCTTATGCGGTGATTTTAATGGCATTATCGGGTGATTGTGTTGTGACTATGACGCGGATATAATGTGATCATGATGTACTTGTGATGTACTTCTAATGTGGATGCGTTGTGTTTGCCTTTAAAATTAGCTTTCTATGAGTAAAAAAATCTTAGTTGAACAACTTAGAACACTGGCCTCCGATGATGCTAAGCGTTCCAAGGCCGCCCGTTTGCGGGATGTCATTGATGAGGTTGAGGCCACTTTGGCCGCAGGGATTACACGGGCGGAAGTCGTCAAGAAGCTTTCTGAAAACGGCCTTGAAATGGCTCTGGCGACGTTCAATTCCGAACTGCAAAAAATCCGCAAGAAACGGGGTAAACCATCGGTGAATTCGGTCAAATCGAATAGCCGTTTAGTTACCAAAACTATCCAGCCTGTGAACAAGCCATCCGATACAGAACTAGACGATGACGAAGAGCCACCTTTGGTGGTATCGCACGACCCTAGGGATATAGATGCGATCATGCGATCTACACCAGACCTTGAGTACTATGCAAAAATTGCAAGGGAGCATAGAAAACAAGAAAAGGAGAAGGAGAAGCTGAAAAGAAAAATGGAACAAAACGGATAAATAATAAAAGAAAACTCTGTACCAGATACGCAAGCAGCGATATAAATCTCCAATAATACGCTAAGTAATAATGGCGTTAAGCCGCTTTAAATTTTCGCTTACGCGAAAATAGACCAGCCAACGATACTCTCCATGAGTTTTCACCGGTAACTTATTCTCTATCACGGAACCGCTATTCTGGTTTACTTCAATTGCGTATGATGTTACTCAATTATGAAGGAATCCTTGCGGTCTAGGACTAGCGGGGGCATTTGAACAGAAACTTACGGTTTAGAAACAGGGGTAAACATAACACCCGCTAGAGTCGATACTCTTCCAACGGATCAGGGTTGGTACCATTTCCGAAGAACCCACGATTCGTGGCCTCGTCGCTCAAAGCCCAAGCGATAACGTCCAACGGTTCCTCACCCGCAGCCAGCTTTCGGTCTTCTTCATGCAACAAACCGAATATGCTGTCCAGTGTCTCACCGCCCTTCAGTCGGCGGGCGCTGGCAATGATCGATTGGACGCGGCCAAGCCGGCGTTCGAGTGATGCAATCCGCTGTTGCCGGGTGCGCAAGGTATCAACCAGAAACCCCTGCAGACGCGCCGAATCGCTCCAACGCGCCCGCAACTCGCGCAGGACGGGTTCAATGGCATCGGCTGCCAACTCGCCTTCATGGATCTGGTAATCGACGAAAACGCCTTGAACCAAGACGACAAACACGGTCGCTTTGCGCTCGCAACCGGCATCGCTATAAACCTGCTTGCCGTTACCATCCAGCCACAGGCGGTCAAAATAGACGCGAACCCCAGGCAGGCTGCCGTCGATCCAGTCGCCCAAGCGGTAATGATTCAAAACGCAGTCGAAGCGTTTGGTCTGGATTTCCTGCTCGCGGCCATCCAGTTCGATATAAAGCGAATCAAACATGCCCATGGCGATGCTCCCCTATCATTGTGCCTTCTGACGGTCACGCGATTGCTTTAGACATGGCAATTTGCCGTGACGCATTAAAATGTACAGTATAATGCCGTACATATTTCAAACAGTAAAGGGAAGCCGCTATGATTTCCGAACACGCCAGAACGGCCCGCATCGAGGCACGTATCGCCCCCGATGTGCTTAGCCTTGTGAAACAGGCCGCCGAAATGCAGGGCCGCAGCGTCAGCGACTTTGTGGTCTCCGCCGCCCAGGAGGCCGCACATCGCGCCATCGAGGAGGCCCAGATCATCCGCCTTTCCGCCGAAGACCAACGCCGCTTTGTCGAACTCCTGCTGAATCCGCCACCACACGCACCGGCTTTGGAACGCGCCAAAGAAGCCCATGCCGCGCTGTTTGGTTCGTAAGTGGCGGGGCCATTCCGCATTGAAGCGCTTGATTCCAACCACGTCAGGAAAGGGTTTTCCTGCGGCGTCGAAGCGCTGGACCGGTATTTTTTGGAGCAGGTGTCACAGGACGTGCGACGCAGGGCCACGGTCTGTTATGTCGCACTGGAGTCCGCAACGGACAAAGTAGCGGGTTACTACACGCTGGCCGCCGGCGGCATTCCCCTGTCGGACATGCCGGGGCCTATCATCAAACGCCTTCCCCGTTACCCTTCCGTCCCGGTTGCCCGATTGGGACGCCTCGCCGTCGATCTTGGCTACCAAGGCTGTCGGCTGGGCGGCGCTCTTCTATGGGATGCCATGAGTCGGGCCTCGCGTTCCGAAATGGCGGTTTTTGCCTTGGCGGTCGATGCCAAGGACGACCAGGCCGAAGCCTTTTACCGGCATCATGGGTTCGTCGGCTTCGGTTCCGCCCCAAGGCAACTCATTCTCCCGCTCGACAAGTATTCAGGTGTGCGTTGATATGGTGAGTTTGCACAAACGGACGTAAACTCTCACAGGATTTTGTAAAAGTCAGGTTCCATGCGGGTTTGCGCCGGATTTGAATCGCCCGATTTAAGCCTGTTTCTGTGGCAGTTTTCCTTGGGCCTTCAAAGTTCGGCGGGCAGTTTGTGGTCGTGGGCATGAGTCTATGACTGATGTGCGCCCCCGGACGGGCGCACAGGGCAAGGCAATTCCCCTTGCCTGGCATTGTTGGTTACAACAATTTTCCGGGTGCAATGCGGCAAAAGAATGCCCGAAACCCTGTGAAAGCTCTTATCCGCTTGTGCAATGTACCCTATGAGGTTTCGAATTGACTTCGAAACCGTAAGTTTCTGTTCAAATGCCCCCGCTAGTCCGTCTACCTTTAAGTCTGTGCATCGTCCATGACGGACTCTGCTGTCGCCTTTGACCACGGCGGTTCACTTGTCCTGCCCAACAGATTCCAAAGTAGCCTGAACGCATAGCCGTACTCCGCCAGTGTTTTCTCTGACAGGTGGTTGTGGGCGGCGTAAAACTGCCAGACCTGCTTGCGGCCAACTTGCTGGAGGCCTCGGCAAGTCGGGAATTCCTGTGCGATCCAGTCAAGGGCGAGGCATAGCCGGTCAACCCGCTTGCGACGGCTTTGTTTCCCGCCTTTGCGCACATAGCCGTGGGCAAGCTGGCGCAATGCTGTGGCTAGGGTCGGCCTAGCCGAGGTATTGGTTGGTGATGCTGGCGCGGCCGTAAACAATCACCCCCCTATCGCAAATTTCGATTAATTGGTTCACAATGATCCCAACATTCTGAACATTTTCGCCCCCATGCAACTGAGCGACCACAGCCTGCGACAGATCGACGAAGCCTACCTGAAACGGTTGGGAGACGAGGCGTTGCGCTCGTTGTCATCCAAGCTGCTGCTGGACTTGAAGGAAGCGCGTGAGCGCTTGAACCAAACCAGCCGGAACAGTTCGCTGCCGCCGAGCCGGGAGGCGCCGTGGGATAAAACCCGTGCGGCGGATGCCGGGACGGAACGGGACGAAGGCACGGAAGAAACCGATGCCGAGGACATCCCCCCGGAAACCGCTGCTGATGCCGGGGGCGAGGCCGAGGCCGAGGCCGCTGCTGCCGAGGCCGAACCTGCCCCGGCGGTGGAAGCCCAGCCGATGGCCCGGAAAC
>Ga0194062_1000851_pt1 | contig 12828 bp, 9 predicted proteins | sample SepL2225m_MetaG_FD_155481 | JGI IMG/M metagenome (GOLD analysis project Ga0194062, IMG submission 155481) | Anoxic zone freshwater microbial communities from boreal shield lake in IISD Experimental Lakes Area, Ontario, Canada - Sep2016-L224-25m | ecosystem: Environmental > Aquatic > Freshwater >... | reverse complement strand
GTAATAATAGACATATACAGTTGTTGAAGCAGAGTCAGAACATAAAAAGGTGGCTAATTTTACCGTGTTTAGTCATTTTGTCCATATATTATGTTTTTAAGCAAAGATAGTCGCAGGATAGCCCTTATTTGTCAGGGGTTCCAAACTTATGCGGCTTTTAAACAATGCCTCGGAGGATTTAATGTGTTGATATGGTAGCAGAGACCTTGTTATCAGTGGTGTTGCTTTAGTATTTTTGAACGATTTAGAAAACTTTTATTGAAGATGGGCATTAAAAACTAAAGAAGTTGAAAAGCCAGTGAGCTAAGATAAGCCAGGCCCCGTTATTATTTTTTATTTGGGTAATTCCCATTCAATCATTAATCATCCATGCAGCTAAGTATTAAGTCCAAATCGTTTTATAAGTTGTTATCTTTTCGTATTCTTATTGTACTCGCCTATCAAATAATAGCGATTGTAGTGGGCTGGCATCTTTATGAATTGACGCATGATACGCTGGCTTTGGGGTTGGTGGGATTAGCTGAAGTCGTACCTTATTTTTGTACCGCCTTATTTGCCGGATATGCGGTAGATCACTATTCCCGTCGTTTATTCGGTGTGCTGGCTTGTCTGATGTTATTTTTAACAACTCTAACATTAGTTGCCTTATCGCTTGGCTATTTAATGGGTGAACCTGCTTTGTGGATATACTGTGCCATTGCCTTTACTGGAGTAGCGCGTGCATTTATCGGGCCTTCATATAGCTCGCTGTTTGCGTTGGTTATTCCTAGGGATCAATACGCCAGAGCGGCAGGCATCGGTAGTGCCGTATTTCAATCGGGACTGGTCATCGGGCCAGCACTTGGGGGTATTTTAGTGGGTTTTGCCGGAAAATCGGCTGCCTATGGTGTTGCAGCCAGTTTATGCTTGGCTGCTGCTTTAGCATTGATTTTACTACGAATTGAAGAGCCTGCGTCAGCGCCGAGTACGCCTATTTTTACCAGTATTGCTGAAGGACTCCGTTTTGTGTTTAGCAATCAAATCATTCTGGGTGCGCAGTCATTAGATATGTTCGCGGTACTGTTTGGTGGTGCGGTTTCTATGTTACCGGCATTTATTCATGATATTTTTCATTACGGTCCTGAAGGGCTCGGTATTCTTCGCGCAGCGCCTGCTATTGGTGCGGTAATGACAGGATTATTTGTTACACGTTATCCCATCAATCGCCATGCCGGGCGATGGTTATTGGGTGCAGTTGCCGGTTTTGGTGTATGTATGATTGGCTTTGCCTTATCAGTAAACTTTTGGGTCGCTTGGGTCGTGTTAATTTTGTCGGGTGTGTGTGATGGCGTTTCAGTGGTGATGCGTACGACTATAATGCAATTGGCGACACCGGATGCTTTGCGTGGCCGGGTTTCTGCGATTAACGGTATTTTTATTGGTTCATCTAACGAATTAGGTGCATTTGAATCAGGTGTGGCTGCACGATTTATGGGATTAGTGCCGTCTGTTGTGGCCGGTGGGATAATGACTTTAGTCGTGGTTGCGATTACTGCAAAGAAGGCACCCAAATTACGTCGCCTCCAATTACATGAGCTTCATTGATGCGATTCAGAAGCTGCGCTCATTCTCATCGGGATTAACTACGATTTAACCAGCTTATAAAAAAAGTGCTTGGCTATTTCGGCTGTTGCCAAATACAGCAGCACAATGCTTAACAACATTGCGACTAAAGACAGTGGTAAGGGAACAAAGCCGATTATGGGGGCAATGGGGGTGTAAGGTAAAGTGATTGTGATGGCAACAATGCTTAAAGTTGCCGCTGTTAGATACACACCGGGTCGAGTCTTAAAAAAGGCATGACTGCTGCGCACCACAAAGACAATTGACGCGGCTGAAACTACAGATTCTAAAAACCATGCGGTGCGAAATTGTTCAGGTGTGACCTCTAATAATAGTAATAAACCAAAGGTCATGTAGTCAAATAGTGAACTGACGATGCCAAAGGTAATCATAAATTTACGTATAAACTTAATGTCCCAGCGCCGAGGTTTTGCGACCATTTCAGAATCGACATTGTCAGAGGCAATGGTCATTTCAGGAAAATCTGTCAGTAGATTGGTTAACAGTATTTGTTTGGGGAGCAAAGGAAGAAACGGTAAAAATAACGAGGCACCCGCCATGCTGAACATATTGCCAAAGTTTGAACTGGTCGCCATAAAGACATATTTTAAGGTGTTGGCAAAGGTCATGCGGCCTTCTTTAACACCTTCTACCAAGACCCGCAGGTCTTTTTCCAGTAGGACAATTTGAGCGGTTTCTTTGGCGACATCGGCTGCGCTATCAACAGAAATGCCGACATCTGCTGCGTGTAAAGCGGAGACATCATTAATGCCGTCTCCCATGTAGCCCACAACAAAGCCGGCCTTTTTTAACGCTAATATAATGCGTTCTTTTTGATTAGGTTCAATTTCAGCGAATAGATCAACGTCAGGTACTTGGTTGATAAGAGCCAGATCACTCATAGCACGAATTTCCGGCCCCGTCAGTATTTCATGCTCTGCCAGACCGAGTTGCTTGGCAACGGTTGCTGCAACCAGGCGATTGTCACCTGTAATGATTTTAAGCGTAACCCCTAGCTCACTTAATTGCTGAATAGTTTCATTACAGCCTGCTTTAGGTGGGTCGAAAAATACTAAGAAGCCCAAGAAACAAAGGTCGTTTTCATCCGTGTTATCGAGTTGGGTTTGATCAGGTAAGGGTTTGTAAGCAAGCCCTAAGGTGCGAAAGCCTTCTCGACTGAAATCTTCATAGCGCTGTACGATTTCCTGTTGGGCGTCGTTAATATCTATCAGAGTGCCATCACTGAGTTCTGCTGAACTACAGATAGCTAAAATATGAGTTAATGCACCTTTAGTGATGAGAAGCGTGTTGCCTTGGTCATTGATTAACAGACTTAAGCGTTTGCGATAAAAGTCATAGGGAATTTCAGCGAGTTTTTCAGTGCCATCTAAATCGAAATTGCGATATTGTCTGATAGCTTCATCAATGGGGTTTTTAAAGCCCGTTTCATAAATTGAATTGAGGTAAGCATACCGGGCGACTTTATCGTGGGCGAAGCCTGATAAATCCAGTGTGCCACTTAGGTGAACAAGTCCCTCTGTTAATGTCCCGGTCTTATCCGAGCACAATACATTCATGCTGCCAAAGTTTTCTATCGAAGCCAGTTGCTTGACAATGACCTTATGTTCCGCCATGCGTCTGGCGCCATGAGCCAGGTTAACGCTAATGATGGCGGGTAATAATTGTGGAGTTAAGCCGACGGCTAACGCCATTGCAAATAAAAACGAATCGACCACGGGTTTAGCAAGATACACATTCACTGCGAAGATGAGAATCACCAGAATTAAAGTAACTTCCATCAAGAGATAACCAAATCGCCTGACACCCCGCTCAAACTCTGTTTCTGGTGCTTTAAGTTTGATGCGCTGGGATAGTTTGCCAAACTCTGTGGTGCGTCCGGTGGCAATTACTAAGGCTTTAGCCGAGCCACTTTGCACATGAGTTCCCATCCACAAGGCATTGGTACGGTTGCTTAAGGGTGTTTCAGCGGGTAATACGGAGGCTAGTTTTTCAACAGGATAACTTTCTCCCGTTAAGAGAGCTTCATCAACAAACAAATTATCAGATTCAATCAGCAGGCAGTCAGCCGGAATAATATCACCCGCTTTTAGTAGTATCACATCACCGGGGATGATTCTTTCACTGGCTATTTCTGTGGCGACTTTGTCTCGTAGGGCACAAACGGTTATTTGTACCATTGCCATTAGCTCTTTGACCGCATTAGCGGCACCCTTTTCCTGCCAAAAGCCTAAGCTTCCACTGATTAAGATAATCGTTAAAATGATGATTGCATCGACTCTATCATGTAGATAGAAAGATAAGCCGGTTGCAAACAGCAGGATCAGAATAATTGAGTTTTTAAATTGCGCAATAAACAGTTGAATATTGCCGGTTTCCTGTTTGTTATTGAGGCGATTGGCGCCATAGCGTTTCAGCCGTTGATCGGCTTCTTCGTTAGTCAGACCTTCTGTGGTCGTTGTTAACCCATCCAGTTGTTCCTGAACGGAAGTACTCCAAAAAGCCTTATAATTTTTTGCGTTATCACGTTTATTGGGGCTGATCATTAGAAGAGCCGATTGGCTTTAAACGATTTCAAAAGAGAAGATAATCGTAATCAAGGTCATGGAAAATAAACCGAGTAAGAAGATGATCTCAGCCCAGCGTTCTAATGTCTCGGAAGCGTTATCTATGCGTATGGATGAGAATGAGAGTAGGGCGCTTATCATAAATAGTAAGCTATCAATAGCGAGTCCCTTATCAATTAAATAGTTCGTCAATCCCGGAGACATTGTTTTAACGATACTGATAACCATGATGCAGACGCCAACCATGGTCGCAGAATTAGGCAGGATATGGTGCGATAAGTTGTTAGAGTTGCTGTTTTTCATTCTTTAAATCATCAAGATTAGTCTTGGCGGCTGGATGACCCTGGTCGGCTGCCTGTTGATATAGCTCAAGCGCCTTAGCTTCATCTTTAGCGACACCGATGCCGTTTTCATACAGATAGGCTAGCTCGTATTGGGCGTCAGCGCTGCCTTGTTGGGCTTCCCGCTGCAATTGGGCTATCTTGTCTTCAGTGACTGATGTTGTGTTTGTCTCAACCTGTGGGGTGCTTGTATCTTTTTCAGTACAGCCCATCATGTATAAGGTCGCCGAAATAATGACGGCAATTAAGTTTTTTTGTGGATTAAATGCTTTCATTATCTTGCTCCGGTTAAGGTGATGTAACCTCTCAACTTAAGCAGAACAGCTTGTAGACTCAGATTGTGGTCTTGGGCTGTTCTGACTTAATTGATTTAAGATTGCTCTTAATCACCTATTTGATCATTAATTTAATGATTAAGTCCAGTCGTCATTGCTGCCGCTATCAAAGCTATCATCATCCCAGGATGAATTATCTGCTATACCAAAGTCTGTACCCCCCATGTCGTCGTCATTATCGATACCAGGTGAGTAACTGGTTCTAGTGAGGTTGTTATTATCGTCCCAAGATGAATTATCAGCTAATGGCTGATTTCCACCGTTATTATGGTCATTACCATCAATAAAATGATGCATTAACGCTTCACCTGCAACAACACCCGCTCCCATGGCTGCGCCGGTGGCTAAGCTACCCATGATGCCAGAGCCAGCACCTTGGGAGGGTTGTCCCATTGCCTGACCACCATAACCCATCGGAGGCGCATTGGGGTTAGGTCCGTAATTTCCATATTTGTTAACTTGAGGGGGAAGACCGCTGTTTCCACTATATCCACTGTTTCTGCGAGTAAAAAAGCCAATGATGGCGACCAGTAAACCCAGACCTAAAAATATAAGCAGTAACGGTATCCAGTCCTTAACAACCGAAGGAAGATTTTGACCTGCTACAGAGGGTGCTCCGATAGTTTGTGTGGTCTGCGAGAGATGTTTTTTCAGGTTTTGTAGGGTTTCAGGTTTAACGAAAGCCAAGCCAGGTTCCAATTTCTCAGCAATATCGAGTTCCGTCGCTGCATCACTGAGTTTGTTCTGTTTTGCTAACAACTCAGCTTCTACAAAATGCGCTTTGGCACTATTGGGATGATCCTTTAGGACTTGATCCATCATGGCTTGCGCTTCAGTAAATTTGCCTTCCTGTGCTGCTACATAGACTTCATGCATGGAAGCATCGGCTTCAGCAAAACTGGGTGCTGTAAAGCCCAGCATCATACAGAGGGCTGCAATGGTATAGATTGAGCGTTTTAACATAGATTTAATTCCTCTTTTCGTGTGTTGCATTATCAATGCAGTGGGACATTAGTTAATGTGCCGCTGGGTAATAAATGGTATTTCATTATTATAAATATCATTTAAATAATAAATCATAATTTCAGACATTGCTTACTTAAAACAATTCCATTTGGAATCATAAAAAAAGGGTTTCGCCTGTTTTCCCCTGTGTATCTCATAAGCAATTTACAGGCCATAGGTAAAGGTAATGCAATTCATGAGCTTATAGCGTGCTTGTTAAAAAACAGCGATGACTGATAGGGGCAATTGACCACTTGGACACCCTTACTTTGGTGCAAAACACCCCAGCGTTTTATCCTCTTCCTTGGAAAATATATTTTACAAGATAAGTTAACAGTGTTAAATTAACAGCGTTATTTTATATTTTAATACTTATGGCTCCTAAAATTAAATCTCCTGAAGACCGTGAAAAGCTGCGTATTCTCATCCTGGATGCGGCACGCTCCTTATTTGTAGAGCGGGGTATAGAAGCAGTTTCTATGCGCGAGATAGCAAAGAAAATCAATTATTCAGCGACCACGTTATATAACCATTTCACTGATAAAGAAGCTTTATTACAAGCAGTTTGTGATGAAGATTTTTTAGCATTGGCTGGCAGTATCCAAGACATTATGAAATTGCCTGATTTAATTGATCGTCTACAAGCCTTATGTAAGGGCTATGCCTTTTTCGCGTTAAATCATCCAAACCATTATCGGTTGATGTTTATGACACCTCATGCGCCCTGTAATTTAGACACGACCAAAATTGAACAAGGTAATCCTGAGCAGGATGGTTATGCGCAATTAAAGTGGGTTGTCAAAGAAGCCTTTGATACACAGTTATTTAAAGCCGATATCACCGATTATGAATTAATTGCTCAGACCTTATGGGCCAGCGTACACGGTGTGTGCTCTCTGGAAATTGCCTTAGGCCATGATCCCTGGATCAATTGGGCCAGCCTGGATGCACGCTTAGGTTTAATGCAACGGTCAATATTAAGCGGGCTATTGCAACATCCAGAACAGCTTAAAGAGCCATTCGATTTTAGCATGGGCTTACCTATCATCGGTGACTGCTAACTTTCAACTAATAACCTAATTCCATTTTATATATAAAAGGCGACTATGAAAAAAAGACTCGTTGGATGGTCATTGTTATTACTCCTGACTGGCTGTGACAAGCCAGCACCTCCAGAAGCTCCACCTCGTCCTGCCTTGGTTAATGTGGTCGGAGAAAGATCCGCTGCCAGTACAATGGCGTTAGTGGGTGAGGTGCGTCCCCGTTATGAATCCAGTCAAGGTTTCAGGATTGACGGAAAAATCATTGAGCGTAAAGTAGAGGTGGGATCGCTAGTTAAAAAAGGTCAGCTTATCGCCAGACTTGATCCAGCTGATAGCCATTTAAACGTTGCAGCTGCACAAGCTACTGTGTCTGCGGCAGAAGCTGAATCTGCATTGGCACTAGCCGAGCTTAACCGCCAGCGTCAATTGTATGCGAAAAAGTTTATTTCTGCTTCAGCCTTGGATGTACGTGAAGCTCAGTATAAAACAGCAAACGCTCGCCTTGCTCAAGTCAAAGCACAAGCCTATGTTTCCGATAATCAAGCCCAATACACCCAGCTTACGGCTGACCGTGATGGGGTTGTCACCTTTATACATGCAGAACCGGGACAAGTCATTGAGTCAGGCGAAGTTATTGTGAAGGTCGCTGATACTCGATCAATAGATGTGTTGGTAGCCGTTCCAGAATCTCGCATGGCCGAGGTTAAGCTCAATGCGCCAGTGACTATCAGATTATGGTCAGACCGAGAAAAGTCTTATACGGGTGTAGTACGCGAGATGTCACCGGCAGCAGAATCGGCGACACGGGTTTTTAATGTACGGGTTACGGTGACTCAACCTGATGCCGCGCTTAAACTGGGGATTACTGCGGGGGTAAAGTTTACTCTAGGAGATTCGCAATCCGCAGCTGGCTATTTGATACCCAGCAAAGCCCTGACTGAAATCAATGGCAAAACGCTCGTGTGGGTAGTCGATGCTAATAATAAAGTTCAGCCACGTTCTGTCGTTGCCGGCCCCTTTAGAGAAGACGGGGTCTTGATAACCGAAGGCTTACAAGCCGGTGAAAAAATTGCCATTGCCGGTGTGCATACGCTTGTTAAAGATCAACTCGTTAAGCCAGTGATTGAGGCGGCGCCATGAGTGAATCAAAACTAACGCAGCGCTTTAATTTATCGGATTGGGCTTTAAGTCACCAAACCTTAGTCTTGTATTTGATGCTGGTGCTAACTATTTCTGGTTTGTTGACCTATACCAAGTTAGGCCAATCAGAAGATCCACCGTTCACCTTTAAACTGATGTTGGTTCACACAACCTGGCCAGGGGCGAGTGCTCAGGAAGTGGAGCAGCAGATTACCGATAAACTGGAAAAGAAGCTTCAGGAAGTCCCGCACCTGGATTATACCAATAGTTTTTCAAGACCTGGTGAGTCAATGATCTTTATTGTTATCAGGGATGATACCTTTTCTAAGGATATCCCTGAAGTCTGGTATCAGGTGCGTAAGAAGATTGGCGACATTCGCCACACTCTGCCCCAAAACATTGAGAGCCTCACCTTTAATGATGAGTTTAGTGATGTTTATGGCAGTATGTACGCATTGACGGGTGATGGTTTTGATTATGCTGCTTTAAAGAAACAGGCTGAGTTGATTAGAACTGAATTGTTAAAAGTACCTGATGTTGCTAAAGTTGAGTTCTTTGGTGAACAGAAGCAACGCTTATTTATTGAGCTGTCCAATGCCAAGTTAGTGACTTTAGGTATTACTACGCAGACGTTGATTAATTTGTTACAGACGCAAAACGCCGTTGTTGCTAGTGGCACTTTTGATTCAACTGATGAGCGCATCCGCATTGCAGTATCCGGTCGTTACGATACCTTAGACGATTTACGTGAGTTGCGGCTACGGGCTAATAACCAGGATTTTAAACTTGGTGATGTTGCGCGTATTTATCGCGGTTATGAAGATCCCCCGCATGATCGAGTTCGTTTTCAAGGCAAAGAATCCATGCTATTGGGTGTGAGTATGAAGGACGGCGGTGATGTGATCGGATTGGGTCATGCGCTTGATGAAGTCGTGGCCCGAGTGCAATCGCAACTTACCGTTGGTTTAGAGCTTAACCCAGTTACCTTACAGCCCAAAATCGTTACCCACTCAGTCAATGATTTTGTAAAGTCATTGATAGAAGCCTTGGTTATCGTACTGACTGTTAGTTTGATTTCTTTGGGATGGCGCAGCGGTATCGTGGTAGCGATTACGATACCTGTGGTATTAGCCAGTACCTTTTTAGTGATGTATATCTATGGTATAGGCTTACACAAAATTTCCCTAGGCGCTTTGATTCTGGCTTTGGGATTATTGGTCGATGATGCAATTATCGCGGTTGAAATGATGGCCTCTAAAATGGAGCAGGGCTGGGACAGGGTTAAAGCGGCTTCATTTGCGTATACCTCAACTGCTATGCCCATGCTTACCGGCACTTTAGTCACTGTGTCCGGCTTTTTACCGATTGCAACAGCGGCGTCGTCCACGGGTGAATATACCCGCTCGATCTTTCAGGTATCGGCTATCGCATTAGTTATCTCGTGGTTCGCAGCAGTGATATTAGTCCCTTTTTTGGGCTATCACTTATTGCCCGATTATACCCATGCGCCTGAACCTTCTAAACTGGGACTCTGGTTTAAACGTCGGTTAAACTTAAGCCCCAAAACTGAAGATCTTCATCATCATGATATTTATAACACCCCGTTTTATAGAACCTTTCGGATCATTGTCACTGCCTGTGTTCGGTATCGAAAAACGGTAATTGCCATAACTCTAGCTATTTTTGTATTGTCTATCGTTGGCTTTGGTAAGGTACAGCAACAATTCTTTCCTGATTCAACGCGACTGGAATTAATTGTTGATTTAAGGATGACAGAAGGGGCTTCTTATCAAGCTACGGACTCCCAAGCCAAGAAACTGGAGCAGTGGTTAACGAACTGGTCAAAACAACATGAGGGTGTAGAAAACTTTGTTGCTTATATTGGAACCGGAGCGCCGCGATTTTATTTACCTTTAGATATCCAGTTGCCGCATCGGGGCTTTAGCCAATTTGTTATTTTGACCCAAAACCTGGAAGCACGTGAAGCGTTAAGAAAAGACTTGCTAACGTTATTTGAACAGGATTTTCCTGAGTTACGCGCTTCAGTATTGCGCCTGGAAAATGGTCCACCGGTTGGCTTTCCCGTTCAGTTTAGGGTTTCGGGGCCTAACATTCCGCAAATTAGGGATATTGCCCGTCAAGTCGCAAATCATATGCGTGCGAATCCTAATTTGATTAATGTGCAACTCAATTGGGAAGAGCCCAGTAAGGTGGTGCATGTGGAAGTGGATCAGGCCAAAGTGCGTCTCTTGGGGATAAGTCCGGTGGATGTTGCCAATGTCCTTAATGGTGCTTTGCATGAGTTGGTTATCACTGAGTTTAGAGAAGGTAACGAGCGGATAGATTTGGTGGCCAGAGGGGCTGAACTGGAACGCAGTCATTTGTCGCACTTGCCGGATTTAATGATCAATACACCGTCAGGTGCAGTGCCTTTAGCGCAAATTGCGACACTGACTTCAGTCTTTGAGGACGGGGTGATATGGCGCCGTAATCGCGAGCCTTCCATTATCGTTCGTGCCAATTTACAGGGAGATTTACAGGCGGCTGTGGTTTCAGAACAGGTGGATCAAACATTAACTGAAATTAAGGCGCAATTACCACTCGGTGTCAGTCTGGCTAAGGGTGGGGCTGTAGAAGAATCAGCTAAAGGCGGGGCATCTGTTGCAGCTGGTTTTCCGTTGTTTTTACTGGCCGTGTTATCGCTTTTGATGGTGCAACTGCAAAGCTTTTCTCGGGTGTTTTTGGTCATCTTGACCGCACCTTTGGGCTTAATCGGCGTGACCATCGCCTTATTGCTTTTTGATAAACCGTTTGGCTTTGTCGCCATGTTAGGAACGATTGCCCTGTCGGGTATGATTATGCGGAACTCGGTGATTCTGGTGGATCAAATCGATCAGGATAGAGCCTCAGGACTCGTTCCTTGGCAAGCCATTGTTGAATCGACTATCAGGCGGTTTAGACCGATCGTGTTAACCGCTGCAGCGGCCATATTAGCCATGATCCCGTTGACCCGAAGCGTCTTTTTCGGTCCCATGGCGGTGGCAATTATGGGTGGCCTGGCGTTCGCTACTTTATTAACAGTCCTCTTTTTACCAGCACTTTATGCCGCCTGGTTTAGAGTTAAAATTGAAACGGATGGGGTCTAATGAATATTAAAAAGAGTGTAGTCAGTCGTGCAAGGTTAAAGCGTTCCACGCTTGCTATTGCCTTGTTGTGTGCCAATAATTTGTTAATGCCGACTGCGTTTGCAGAGATCAAGCCGCAATCCTTGGTGGATATATACAACCTGGCTTTAGCGCATGATCCCACCTTGGCTTCGGCTTTAAATGCCAATCAGGCGGCACAGGAAATGATTGAGCAAAGTAAAGCCTTATATCGCCCTGTAGTTAATTTTAATGCCGGTGCAAACGCTACAATAACCAATATTTCATTTATGGGGGCGGGTGTGCCATTCCGTGGAGGAGGGCAGTCGTTTACAGGTTATCAATACGGTCTTGAGGCGCACCAGCCCATTTATCGTAAACAAAATCTGGTAGCAATGGATCAGGCGAAAACCCAGGTGAGTCTGGCAGATAAACAGTTAAATTTAACCCAACAGAATTTAATCCTACGTACTACATTGGCTTATTTTGATGTGCTGTTGACTGAAGATAAAATTGATTTGATGGTTTCACAGAAAGCGGCCATTTTAAAGCAGTTGGAACAAGCTAAGGCCAATTTTGAGGCAGGAACATTAACCAGTACCGATGTGAATGATGCCCAGGCTCGTTATGATTTAATTGTGGCGCAGGAGATAGCGGCACTGAATGATCATCAAATTGCCTTAAGAGCCGTACAAGTGATTACCGGAGAAATTCCGCAAAAATTAGCCAGTGTCAGAGCAACGATTAAACCCAATACCTTAGATCAGAGTATGCAACAGTGGCTGGACGTGGCCGCCAAAAATGATTTAAACATCCAAATTCTGCAAGAAGCCGCAACCTTATCTGATCAAGAGATAGAACGGGCTAACGCAGGGCACTTGCCAACTTTAGATGCGGTGGCTAATGTATCCGATAATTATGCGAGTGGCAGTTATTATGGTTTTGGTAGCGATCTTAAAATGGGTTCAATTGGCTTACAACTACAAATACCGATTTATCAGGGCGGGGCTACCAGTTCGCGGGTTAGGCAAGCCGTGTTTAATAAACAAAAAGCCTTGAATGATGTCGATGCGGCACGTCGTCAAATGGAGCAGGAAACCCAACGGGCCTATTTAAATTTAAATACCAGTATCGCGCAGTTAAAAGCATTCGAACAGGCCGTGGTGAGTAGTCAAAGTCAATTTGATTCCACGACGGTGGGTTATGATGTGGGTTCACGGACTAGTGTGGATTTGCTGAATGCTCAACAGCAGTTGTTTAGTGCCAAACGGGATTTATTACAGGCCCGCTATAGCTATCTGGTCAATATTATTCGGTTAAAGGCAGCGGCTGGGATTATTGTGGAAAGTGATTTAGAGGATATTAATCAGCAGTTGGTCAATTAGTCAGGGTTGATTAAAGCGCTATCGTTAAGTTGCCTGGGTGTTATGTTTCAGTAGAGTGCTTGAGAGTCATGGTTTGATGGTTCGGGACTCTTTTGTAGCACTTATTAATTATGATTGAGTAGTAGAGAATCATACAATAATTTTAACAGTCATAAGCCAGCGGTAGAGCGACTCGTTAGACTGTTGGAGCAACCCATAAAATTATCTAAAGTAACTGAACAGATGTCTGGCTTATCCTGAGAGACACTG
>Ga0194062_1000850_pt1 | contig 12829 bp, 9 predicted proteins | sample SepL2225m_MetaG_FD_155481 | JGI IMG/M metagenome (GOLD analysis project Ga0194062, IMG submission 155481) | Anoxic zone freshwater microbial communities from boreal shield lake in IISD Experimental Lakes Area, Ontario, Canada - Sep2016-L224-25m | ecosystem: Environmental > Aquatic > Freshwater >... | reverse complement strand
CTTCAAGAGGAATTGAAGGATGCCCCAGAGGGCGCAATTACGCGAAAAATAATCAAAGGGAAACAATTCTTATATCACTCACTCAAAGATAAAGGGGAAGGTCATCGTTATTATCAAAAGTTTCTCAAGAATAGTGAAGCTGAATTGAAATCTAAATTAATTCGTAAGGAGTTGGTTCTGAAAGCTTTGAAACTTTTGCAAGAGAACGTAGGAATTCTAGATCTCGTAACAACAAACTATAACCCAGTTCACTTTGCAGAGCTTCTGAATGATCTGCCCATTGATTTTTCTACTTTGCCAGAGAATCTCCTGACGAAGGCAAATAAAATAAGCGATTGGGAGGCGCAACCCTTCGAGAAATGCAATTTGTATCCAGAAAAGCGGATTCATGTGACACCCAATGGCTTGCTGGTAAGATCAAAATCGGAAGCCCTTATCGCAGGATTGCTTGAGACTAATGGGATCCCGTTTCGGTATGAAGCGAAACTGGTATTGAATGGACAGACATACTATCCGGATTTCACAATAATGAATCCGAAGGATGGGGAAATCATCTATTGGGAACATTTTGGGATGACACATCAACCAAGTTATCGTAAATCGACGATTCGGAAACAAGATGATTACTTGCATCAAGGGATTCTGCCATGGGAACATTACATTGCAACATATGATAACAACAACGGCTCTATCAATGTGATGAAAATTCAGAACATCATTCGCGCATTCATTCTAGATTAGAGGGATGCGCACCATTTTCATTTGAATTTCCGCGCCAAAAAAGGTAAAATGAGTGTAGTTGAGTCTGGAAGGAGCAAAGTCGTTGCCAATTCGTAAAAAACCATTTGTCTTTGACGGGGCATTTGGGACATATTATTATCAGGAAAAATCGACAACTTCGCAACCAAGCGCCGCGCAGGCGATTTGTGAATTTGCAAATGTGGAGGACAGCGAAGCGGTCTATCGCATTCATCGTGCGTACATCGCGGTGGGCGTTGACGCGATTAAAACCAACACCTACGCGGTAAACGCCAATCTCGGCGTGAGTGCCGATCAAATGAAAGAATTGATTACAAAAGGGTTTGAACTTGCGACGCTTGCGACCAAAGGCACCGAAGTTGCGGTGTTTGCGGACATTGGGAACATTCATACAGATGGAGAAGAGGATGCCGACGACGCAGCGGTGGCCCAGCAGTATGTCGATTTGGTGCGGATTTTCATTGCGCTTGGGGCGAAGCATTTTCTCTTCGAAACACTGGCCGCGTTCGCGCCATTGATGCCGGCGCTGCAGTTGATTCGCGCGGAAGTGGCGGGGGCCACTGTCATCACAACATTTGCGGTGTCGCAAGATGGATATTCGAATCAGGGATTATTTTATAAAACACTCCTTGCCGAGGCTGCGCGATCGCAGCTGATTGACGCGGTAGGGCTCAATTGTATGTGCGGACCAAGTCACATGGTGCAGCTGATTCAGGCCTTGGATCTGTCCGCGTTCGCGCCAGTCAAATTCTGCGCGATGCCCAATGCGGGATATCCCGCAAACGTCAACGGCAGGACGTTTTATCGTGACAATATTACGTATTTTTCAAATAAGCTTTCCAATTTAGTCGACCTGGGCGTGGAGGTGGTCGGAGGGTGTTGTGGCACAACGCCAGAGCACATCAAAGCCGCATTGCAGGTCATCCGGGGTCAAAAGCTAGGTGCGCCAATCGATGCGCCGGAAATCAGCACACGCAAAAAGACCGAAAAGCGCCCGAATTTATTCAGAGAGAAAATGTTTTCCGAACGGAAAGTCATCGCCGTGGAACTGGATCCGCCGACCAATACGGATGTGGATTATTTGATTTCTGCTGCGATTCAGGCACATGCGGCAGGGGCAGATGTCATTACAATTGCGGATTCACCGTTGGCGCGGACGCGGGCGGACAGCATGATGATGGCGGCGAAAATCAAGCGGGAAGTTGGCATTGAGGTGCTCCCGCATCTCACGTGTAGAGACCGCAATCACATCGGGATTAAAAGTGCTTTGATGGGGGCGCGGATCGAGGATGTTTCAAACGTGCTTGTTGTGACAGGCGACCCGATTTCGAGTGTGGATCGTGGCGATTACAAGGGCGTGTTCAGCATGAATGCGGTGAATTTGATTGCATATATTGAGGCGCTCAACTTGGATGTGTTTGAAGACGCGCCGTTTTTCGTGGGTGCGGCATTGAACGTCAACGCCAATCAAATGGAGCTTGAAATCGAACGGGCGCTCAAAAAAGTCACACGGGGTGCGCAGTACTTTTTGACGCAGCCGGTCTTTTCGGCGCAGGCAATCGCGAATTTTAGTGCCGCGCGCACACAAATACCAGCGAAACTATTGGCGGGGATCTTACCCATTGCGAGCCATCGTAACGCACTGTTTCTCAACAACGAAGTCTCGGGCATCAACATCCCGTCTGAGGTCATTGTGGAATTGAACGGCAAATCACCTGAGCAGAGCGAAGCCATTTCTTTTCAATTTAGCACAGACATTGTGAACCAGTTGTGGGGCGTCTGTGACGGCTTTTACCTCATTACACCGCTGAAAAAAATCAACCTCATCTGCAAAGTGATTGAATACATTAGAAAAGATGAATTAAGGAGAATGGGCACATGATTTTAATTGGAGAGAAACTCAATAGTTCGATTCCAAAGACGTTTCAGGCGATGCAAGCGGGAGATGGGGCTTATATTAAGCATCTCATTACCACGCAAGCAGCGGCGGGGGCTGATTATCTGGACATCAACACGGCAATTTGTGGTACGGATGAACTGAAAAAAATGCAGTGGGTCGTCGGACTCGCTTTGGCACACGCGTCTTGCGGAATTATGATTGATTCCCCTTCCGCGGACATCATTCTTCAGACGATTCCCTTGTTGCACGGGCGCAAGTGCATCATCAATTCCGTCTCGTTGACCGAACGCCTAGATGCGCTGCTTCCGACCATTGTCGACACGCAGTGTGGCGTCGTGGCACTGCCGATTGGAGAAAACGGCATGCCAAAGACGACGGCAGAAAAATTCGCGAATGCCGAAAAATTAATTGCTATGCTTTCCATGCAAGGCGTGAAACACGAAAATATTTATGTTGATGTGCTTGCCGAAGCGTTGGCGACTGACGATGCCAGCGGCCCAATCGCGATCGAAACTATCAAAGCGATCAAAGGGAAATATCCACATGTTCACGTGACGTGTGGGCTGTCGAATGTTTCGTTTGGCTTGCCAAAACGCGTGCATTTGAACAACGCTTTTTTAGCTGCAGCAGTCTTTGCGGGTCTTGATAGCGCAATTCTGGATGTCACGAACGCCACCACGAAATTGGCGCTTTACGCAAGTCTCGCGGTTGCTGGGCAGGATGAATATTGTATGAATTATTTGAAAGAGGTGCGTCGTGATGTTTAAAAAAGTAGGTTCAATGATTCTTGTACTTTCGCTTGTGATCACACTGTTCCCGTTGTCGCCACGTGCGGCGGATGCCTTTGATAACGGGTTGGCGCAGCAACTGACGTTTGCGCCACCGGTCGTGGATACGGCTCAAGTGGGGTACGGCATTCAGCGGACCATGCGTCTGCTGGAAACGAGCTCGGCGGAAGACCCACACACCGTAAGAATTGCGTTTTGCGGACAGTCGATTACCGATGGGAATCCTTGGACCAATGCAATCATTGCGTTTGTCAAAAACAAATATCCGACCGTCGACTTGCAGTCAAAGAATTTTGGCATAGGTGGCTATAATACCTGGCTGCAGAAGGATATCATAGAGAACGACATCACCTCGTTTTACCCAGATATTGTGTTTTTCTATGACTACGGCGACATGGGGATTTATGAATCGATGATTCAGTTGATTCGGGAAAAGACCGTGGCGGAGGTCATCATTCAAAACGACCACCTCGACAATGGTTCAGGATTTGGTTCGGACGACAACTCGTTCAATTATCTGCCTGCCATCGCGAATCGTCTAAATTGTGAACTTGCAGACGTGCGGACATACTGGAAGAATTATATGAACGCGAATGGTCTTGCAGTGACTGACTTTTTATCTGACGGAATCGTTCATTTAAATGCGCAGGGGCAAGCGCTGATGTATGAGATTTTGAAGCAATATTTCGTTTATAAACTAGTCGATGAGGCGACGTTTGATGATCGCATCACTAAACTCACGGTTGGTTCGAGTCTCCAGTGGAGCGGCAGATCGCTGACGGTTCCGTTTACGGGCAATCGCATAGAAGTCGTATCGCCTTTGCAGACACCAGCTAGCGTGGCTGTCCTTGTCAACAACAAGAAACCTTCCAATTTTGTCGAACTGCTCAACAACACCAGATACACGAACCTCGGCACCCATGTCTTTGCTGCCTATTTCAGAAAGATTATTTTCTTAAAGCCTTCTGTCCCGCAGACGTGGGAGATTTTATTTACCAAAATCAACACGAACAATTACGATTACACGCTCTATGGTTCGCTGGCGGGCAATCAGGGGTCAGGGAATACGGCGGCCGACTTCACCTCGACGGATGGCACGTTGCTGTTGAAAAGTCAGTATTTTTACAAACTGACTCCACCAAGTCAAAATGGACGGCTGGTCTTTGATACGACACTGAATGGTACAGACACCCTCACGTTTAGTGGTGTCGAAAAAATCGCTTCGAATCTGCCATCAAATACCAACACATTACTGCTCCAAAACGCATCGGACACAGTCCCAAACATCAGTTATTTCAGAGTATATCGGCCGGGATTCCTGTTGGCGGCGCCACGTGTCAATCCGATTACCTTGGGGACGAATTTCATCACTGGAAAGACCAACAAAGGGGCAACCGTGTCTGTCAAAATCAATGGCGTTCTTTTTCCAGGGGCAGCCGGGGCGACGGACGGCTTATTCACGGTCGTGGTGCCGAAAGTTGCGGCGGGTTCCATCGTCGATGTGACGGCAAGCCTTGGAAGTGCTAAAAGCCAGTTGTTTCGCTATAAACTGGACGGCGCAATGCCGACACCGTTGATGAAACGCATTGACAAGGTTTATTCGAATTCCACTGTTGTCACGGGCGCGGCCTCAAATAGTGCGGTCGTCACAATCACGATTGGCACGAAAACCTACCACGCGACAGCCTCGGCCGTCAACGGGTCATTCAAAGTGACAATTCCAAAATCAAAGCCAGGTACAATTTTAAAATTAAAAGCCACTCTATACGCCGTTGCAAGTGTCGTAAAGTCGATCAAAGTCATCCCTTCCAAACCGAAAATCAATGCCGTCAACGTACGCGCGAAGACGATTTCAGGTACGTCCTATCCAGCATCTGTCGTGAAAATCACCTATAATGCAAAAACGATATACACGGTTAAAGCGACAAGCAAAGGCACTTTCTCCGTCAAAGTGAAAGGGAAGATGGTCGCAGGAAAGTACATTACGGCATCCATGAAGTACGCTGGTTTGACGAGTGATGTGGCCAAAATTAAGGTAGGGAAATGATGCGTCAATTATCAGGTTGGATCGTTTCAAATCGTTTTTTAGGTGCGCAGGAGAAATTCGTGCAATTGAACCAACGCCTGCTTTCTGCAGCATCAAGGCGCAATCTCTCTTTGCGGGTTGTCACGAATGACCAGCTTTTAGTTAAGGCGGATCGACAGGGGCTGCAAGTTGAAACTGGGGACAAGCCTGATTTTGTGATCTTCATGGATAAGGATGTGCGTCTTGCGCAGGCGCTCGAACGCAGTGGGATGCGACTATTTAATACAGCAAGGGCGATCGAGATTTGTGATGATAAAAGCCTCACTGCACTTGCGATTGCTGGTTTTGGAATTGACATGTCGATGACAATACTTGGGCCAAAGACGTTTGATGGCATAGGGTATTCGAGTTTAGAATTCTTAAAAGAAATAGAGCAGAAAATAGGGTTCCCAATGGTGGTAAAAGAGTGTTTCGGTTCGTTTGGCCAGCAGGTTGCTTTGGCACAGGATAAAGAGCAACTCGCGGGTATCGTCTTGCAGACAAGTAAATCACTCATCTTTCAGGAATTCATTGCGGAGAGTGCGGGCCGCGACGTCAGAATCAACGTCGTGGGAGGACGAGTGGTTGCGTCTATGTTGCGTATCAATCCAAATGACTTTCGTGCGAATGTGACCAACGGTGCATCTATCCAAGCCTATCAGCCAACGGCAGATGAATCCGCTATGGCCTTACAGGTTTGTGCCGCGATTGGCGTGGATTTTGCTGGGGTGGACTTGCTGTTTGGCAAGGACGGCCCTGTGTTTTGCGAAATCAATGCAAGCGCACACATCGAAAACATCTATCAATGCACAGGAATTGACGTTTCGGAGACGATGCTCGATCATATTATGCAAGAGGTTGGTGAATAAGTGAACGGATGGATTGTTTATAAAGAAGCGGATATCGAGAAAAATCGCGTGTTCATTAATTATTTGATAGCGGCGGCGTACGAGCGCGGTATGACCGCAGAACTCATCGCGCGGGAGAGACTCATGCTAGGGGTGGAACACGATGTTCTTGCTCTATTTTGTGATGGGGTGTGCGTGACTGCTTTGCCGACGTTCTCCATCAATCGTTGCGCGGACACGCTTCTTTCAAGACAAATGGAGTGTATGGGCATCCGTGTTTTCAACCGTGCAAAGGTCTGTGAAGTTTGCAATGACAAGGCTTTGACGCATCAGGCCGTCTCCTCCACTGGCGTGAAACAACAGGACACGGTGTTCATGGCGCACAATGAACTTGATGTTGCGCATGTGCCATTCGCCTATCCGTTTGTCGCGAAACCCACGAACGGGTCCGGAGGGCGTGACGTGTGTTTGATTGAAAATCGGCAGGATTTGATTGATTTTGTCGGGCGTATCAATGCTGCACCTTTTCTATTGCAACGACTTGCAGAGGTTGTCGGAAAAGACTTGCGTGTCTATGTGGTCGGGGATGCTATCGTCGGCGCAATTCTAAGGACATCAAACACTGAATTTCGCGCGAATTATTCCCTAGGGGGCGCGTTTGAGCTCTACTTACTGAACAGTAAAGAGATACAAACGGTGCAGAAACTGATGCGAATTTTTGAGTTTGACATGGTCGGGATTGACTTTTTGTTTGACAAAAACAATGACTTAGTTCTGAATGAAATTGAGGATGCAGTGGGGTCGCGCACGCTCTATCAAGCAACGACATTGAATATTGCAGATATTTTCATGAATCACATAGTTATTACATTGACAAATTGCCTCGATTAATAATACAATAGGCAGGAAATAATGATTATTTTTTAGAATACAAGGAGGTTTCTTCAATGAAATCAAGAGTTTTAGCACTAGTACTAATTTTTGCAGTAGCAAGTTCCGTATTTGTTGGGTGTCAGGTAAAAGAGTATAAAGAAAAAATACAATTTTTAAAGGCTGCTGAGGCCTTTGATAAAGATGGCTGGAAACCTTTCGTATCGATCGAGGTGCAAGAAAAAAAATTATATAAGGTTAGTTTTGACGCTGTGAATATCGACGCGAAGACTACTTTGCTGGAAGCAGATGCAAACGGAGAGGGCGCAAAATATAAAGTTGATCCGGCTTTTGCAATTCAATTAAGAAATTGTGCGAAAGCGCTCATTGAGAAACAGGACGTTACTCTCATTACTTTTGACGCCAATGGCGTTCCAACAAACATTCCAGGCGTCACCGCATCCGTGAAAAATTATTTTGATTTAGCGCAAGCAGCAATTAATGCAGGGGCCTTTGACGGGTCGAGTTTTGATATTCAACAAGACGCAATTACTGACGAGGCTGCGGATTTTGATAAAGATGGTTGGAAACGTGTAATTAATATTTATGTTAGACAATATGTGGCAATTGCAGTTAGCTTTGATGCTGTGAATCAAAAGGGAGAATCAAGAAAGGCATTGAATTTACCTGCAGACAAGACCTGGACAGCACAAAACAAACTCCTTGAAGACGCATTCATGAATGAACAAACTAAGAATCCTACTTTTGTATTTGAAAATTTTGTGAAGCTTGCAAAGGACGGGACGACCAAAGCGATTCCAGGAGTTACAATGAGCATTAAGGATGTCGTTGATTTAATTGTGAGATGGAATTCGTCTCAAACTCCGAATGCGTCACAAGACGCAACCTCGTCGCCAATCGCTAGTTCGTCACCAAAATAGAAGAAAAGCGGGGAAGCCAGTCATTGAAATTTTTAGCGCGGTTCAACACAATACGCACGCAAATATTAATATCAGTTCTCATATTAATGTCATTTGTGTTGTTTTCCATGTTCTATGTTTTGAATGACATTGAAGCGAATAATATTACTAAGCTAGTGAAACTCTATTCTAACGATACTTGTAAATCAACCGCACTTTCAATTGGCAATTGGGTAAAAGGTGTGAATGACAGCGTCGAGATTATGGCCTCAAGCATCACGGAACAGGACCTATACAATTATAAAGTCCTCAAGAAGAAGGCATCCATTCTTTCGAAAAGCAATTTAGATATCAAGGCAATCATTTTTTCGGATAGTAAAGGCGATGCCATTTCGTTTGGAACAAAAGTCAAAAACATCGTCTCACAATCATATTTTGTTGACATTATGAGTCGAAAAGTCAAGTCAGTGTTCGGGCAACCGAGCTATAGTTCTGATTTTGGGAAAACACCGCAAATCATTGTAGCACGGGTCATTGAAGACAAGTCGGGTAAAGCAATCGGTGTGCTTTCTGCGACCATCCTGCTAGAAAGTGTTTATAAAAGAGTCGTTGATACGAAGGTTGGTGGCGGTGGGGTTGCATGGCTGATTGATGCGACAGAAAGTATTATTGTGCCTCCGGATAACGAAACGCGACTGTTTTCCTCTGTGAATATGATGGGGATTAATGGAGAACTCCAATATTTACTGTTCTTAGAGTCTTTGGATGCACAAAATGCTGGCGAAGCTTCTTATCGGAAAATGGATGGGCAGGATGTCTATTCTACTTTTCAGACAATTCCGAATACGTTTGGTTGGAAACTCATTATTACGACCGTAAATAGCGAGATTCTAGCGCCGCTCAAAACATTTCAGTTTTTCATCTTGTTGATTGGTGGAATTGTTTTCATTTTCTCTATTCTGATGTCAATTCTGATTTCAAGAAAAATCACAGCGCAACTCTTTTTCCTCGTGAAAGAAGTCAACCAAATCTCGGCGCATAAACGAAAAAATGTGCGCGTGAAAGGGACTTCTTTTGAACTAAAACAACTTGAAGATTCTATTAACACAATGGCGGATGAAATCTATGATTATACCAATCTGCTCGAGGAAAAGGTTGAAGCACGCACAAAGGAATTGAAAGAGAGTCAACAAAAGTTGGAATATTTGAGTTTTCATGATGCTTTGACAGGTTTGAATAATCGCACATTGTTTGACGCTGTCATTAAAAAATTCGATGCGGAAGAGTTCTTGCCACTTTCGATCATCATGGGGGATGTCAATAATCTGAAACTCGCAAACGATATTTTCGGACATCGAGAAGGTGATAATTTACTTATAGCGGTCGCAAACGTGATTGCAAATTCAATTCGTGAAAACGACATTGCTGTACGCTGGGGTGGCGATGAGTTTATCATTCTTATGCCAAATGCGAACGCGATTGCCGCTGAGGCCGTTTGTAAAAAAATCAAAACAAAATGTAAAAAGGAGACACAGCACATGATGCCCATCAGCATTTCGCTTGGGTTCTGTGAAAAAAAAGAAATGACTTTGTCAATTTCCGACGTCATCAAGGAAGCAGATAAAATGCTGTATACTTCAAAAATGTCGGAAGGAAAAATTGCAAAAACAAAGATTGTGCAAGCGCTTCGTGAAAAGCTTTCGAATACGTCCATTGAAACGTTCGAACACCAGGAGAGAGTTGAAAAACTGTCGCTTCTACTCGGAAAGCGTCTGGCACTTTCAAAGTCGGATCTTGAAGATGTGCGTTCACTGGCCAGCCTTCATAGTATTGGCAAGATTGGTATCCCTTCCAGGTTGCTGTTAAAAGAAGGGAAACTCACCACGGAGGAGATTAGCATCCTCAACACGCATTCCGAAATCGGATATCGTATTGCGCAGGCGACACCTGAAATTTCCCGTGTTTCGGCGCTGATTTTGGCCCACAACGAGTGGTGGGACGGCACGGGCTATCCGCTGAAGTTAAAAGGAAACAGTATTCCCATGCTTTCTCGCATGGTCACCATTATTGATGCTTTTGATACGATGACACATCATAAATTATATGGGCATGTCCTCAGCAACAAAGAGGCCCTGGAAGAAATTCAGAAACTGGCTGGCACGCAGTTTGATCCTAGACTCGTCAAGGAGTTCATCGCATTGATTGAGAGTAAGATATAACGGGTTCAAAAAGAGTCTTGACAACAAAAAGATTTTGGAATAATATAAATATTGTACTTGAATTCTTATGTTTCCCCAATCATGTTTTCAAATTGTAAGGAGTAATTTATGTCACTGAGTAAGTGGATATCGGTGTTACACGCCGTAATTACGGGATCGATTTTTTTACCGTGGTCAAACAATGTTGAATTTGGATATGGAAACATGGTTGTTAGTGTGAATTTGCAATTTGGTTATGTTCGCCCGGCTGCATGGGTGATGATTGTATTTTGTTTCTTGTATTACTTCATTCATCTTCTCTTGAAAAAAATCGAACCTTCCATCATTGAAAAGTTAAGGAATTATTTTGTATGGGCGTTGTTTTTTATTGCAGGATTTGATAGTTTTTCAATCGTATTTTTGTCGGCGCCAGGGATGTATGTTCCTCAAATCGGACTGACGATCGCATTCTTTGCGTCAATCTTAATTGTGATTTTATATAATATCAAAACATTTAAAAAAAGTAGTTAATATTCTTGGGAGTAAGAGGTGCGTTATGCAGTATGATGATTCTATCGAAATTTTGAAGGGAAAAAAATTGAGGGATTTAAAGTTCATCGCAAATATGATGAATATTAAAATTCCTGTAAAGACGAGTAAAGAGGCTCTTATTGATTTAATTTCTGGGGCTGAACCGGAGTTAGAGCCAGAGCCAAAGCCGAAGTTGAAGCCGAAGCAGAAGTTGAAGTCGGAGCCGACGCCAGAGCTGATCCCAGAGCCGACCCCAGAGCCGACGCCAGAGCCGACGCCGATGATGCCGCAGGTGGATTCGTCCGAGGGAGTGTTAGAAGTCGTTCCAGTACTCGATGCGCCACCAAAAAGAAGAGGGCGACCGAAGAAAGTTGTCGAGGTGATTCCTGCGCTCGAAGTGGTTCCGGAAATTGAGGTATATGAGCCACAGGTAGAGGATGATTTAGTCTTTGATACGATCCCTGCGATTGAAACCGTGCAAGAGACGGCCGAGTCTTTTCAGATACAGACAAAAAAGCAAAAGGCAAATAAACCGAAAAAACAATATACCATATCAACTGCGCCCGATGGTGAAGTGATTGCGCAAGATGTCTCTGATGATGAGCAAGAATTTTTAATGCAAGATAGTGAAGGCGACATTGATCATGAAGGCTTTAAAGATACGCGCGAGCAAATCGAACAGGAAGACATGTACGAGGAAGGGGTCATGGAACTCCTACCAGAGGGATATGGATTTTTGAGACTCGAAAACTATTATCTTGGGCCACGTGACGTCTATGTTGCACATTCTATCGTGCGAAAATTCAATATTAGGACAGGAGACTATGTCCGCGGCAAGGTAAAAAATTCGGTCTCAGGCAAGAGCTTTCGACCGCTCTATCATGTATCGGAGGTCAATGGCATTCCAACCGATGAACTCGCATATCGTAAATCATTTGAATCATTGACACCAATCCACCCGGATAAAAAAATGTCTCTCGAGACTTCGAGGAAAGAGCTTGCGACCCGCGTGGTCGATTTGATTGCACCAATCGGAAAAGGGCAAAGAGGACTGATTGTTTCTCCGCCAAAGGCAGGAAAGACGGTCTTGTTGAAGAAACTGGCGAATGCCATTTCCACGAATCATCCCGATGTTAAACTAATCGTTCTATTGATTGATGAGCGTCCCGAGGAAGTCACGGATATGCAAAGAAGTACAAAGGCAGAAGTCGTGTATTCTACGTTTGACGAAGTGCCAGAACACCACGTCAAAATTGCGGAAATCGTGCTCGAACGCGCAATGCGTTTGGTCGAAATGAATCAAGATGTTGTGATTCTGCTTGATAGCATTACGCGACTAGCGCGTGCTTACAACCTCACGATCCCATCCACGGGTAGAACACTTTCGGGAGGTATTGATCCTGGCGCGTTGCACAAACCGAAGAAATTCTTTGGCGCGGCACGCAATATCGAAAACGGCGGGAGCCTGACCATCATCGCATCCGCACTTGTGGATACGGGAAGCCGTATGGATGACGTCATTTATGAGGAATTCAAAGGTACAGGCAACATGGAACTACATCTGGACAGAAAACTTTCTGAGCGCAGAATCTTTCCGGCAATCGATATTAATAAGTCTGGAACGCGAAGAGAAGAGTTGCTCTTTGCTGAAAACGAGTTAGAAGTCATTTGGGCGTTAAGGAAGTTGATGGCCAATTTCGGCACCGCCGAAACGACGGAGTTTTTCACGGGGAAACTTGAAAAAACGGCTACGAATGAAGACTTTGTGAAGTCCTTCAACATGAAGTCCGTCAACATTGGAAAAAACAAGTTCGACAACTACTAAAAATGTTTGCAAAATATATTTCAAGGTGCTATAATTAATTTTGCTGTTAAAAAATGTTTTAACATATATATGTTATTTAAGAGAGGTGAAAGAGAATGAAAGAAGCAATTCATCCAGAATATAGT
>Ga0194062_1000849_pt1 | contig 12834 bp, 9 predicted proteins | sample SepL2225m_MetaG_FD_155481 | JGI IMG/M metagenome (GOLD analysis project Ga0194062, IMG submission 155481) | Anoxic zone freshwater microbial communities from boreal shield lake in IISD Experimental Lakes Area, Ontario, Canada - Sep2016-L224-25m | ecosystem: Environmental > Aquatic > Freshwater >... | reverse complement strand
GTTATGCACGCGAAAATAAAATCCCTTATTTGGGCATTTGTTTGGGGATGCAGGTCGCAGTGATTGAGTTTGCACGCGATGTTGCCGGACTGGAAGGCGCGCACAGCACTGAATTTTTGCCTAAATCGCCTCACCCTGTCATTGGTTTGATTACTGAATGGATAGCGGAAAGCGGTCAATTGGAAACTCGCGACGAACATAGTGACCTTGGCGGTTCCATGCGCTTGGGTGGTCAAAAATGCCGGCTACAAACTGATTCATTGGCTTTTCAGCTGTATCAGAAAGATGTTATTACCGAACGGCATCGCCATCGTTATGAATTTAACAACCAGTATTACGAAAAGCTTGAAAAGGCCGGCATGCGGTTTTCCGGCAAATCTCTAGATGGCCGGCTTGTCGAAGTGATCGAAATACCCGATCATCCCTGGTTTTTGGCGTGTCAGTTCCATCCTGAATTCACTTCAACACCCAGAAAAGGCCATCCTTTATTTTCCGGTTTTGTCATCGCAGCATCTCAACATAATAAGGTAGCAATTGTATGAAACTATGTGGATTTGAAGTCGGTTTAGACAAGCCGTTTTTTTTAATCGCCGGCCCTTGTGTGATTGAAAGTGAGCAAATGGCGCTTGATACTGCAGGATATCTTAAAGAACTGACAACAGCCTTAAACATCCCGTTTATTTACAAATCATCGTTTGATAAGGCCAACCGCTCATCACACGAAAGTTTTAGAGGTTTGGGCATAGAAAAGGGCTTGGAAATACTGGCAAAAGTGAAACAACAAATCGGCGTGCCCGTATTAACCGATGTCCACGAAGACACGCCATTAGGCGAAGTCGCAACTGTGGTTGATGTCATGCAAACCCCTGCGTTTCTATGTCGGCAAACCAATTTTATTCAACAAGTCGCTTCCCAAGGGATACCGGTTAATATCAAAAAAGGGCAGTTTTTAGCACCCTGGGATATGGTTCATGTGGCCAAAAAAGCAAAGGCCACTGGAAATCAGCAAATTATGGTCTGCGAGCGCGGCGTTTCCTTCGGATACAATAATCTGGTTTCCGATATGCGCTCCTTGGCTGTCATGCGGGATACCGATTGTCCTGTCGTTTTTGATGCCACCCACTCCGTGCAACTACCCGGTGGACAAGGCACCTGTTCAGGCGGACAGCGTGAATTTGTGCCAGTATTGGCAAGAGCTGCCATAGCTGTGGGCGTGGCCGGGCTGTTTATGGAAACCCATCCGAATCCTGCCGAGGCCAAAAGTGATGGCCCAAATGCCTGGCCTCTATTCAGAATGCAAGAATTATTAGAAGTTTTATTAACCATCGACAGGGCTGTAAAAGCACAAACCCTGATAGAAACAACCTTATAGGAAACATCATGGCTGCAATAGTAGATATTCGTGCAAGAGAGATTTTAGATTCACGCGGTAACCCAACCCTGGAAGCGGATGTGATTTTGGCCTCCGGTGTGGTTGGCAGCGCAATGGTGCCTTCCGGTGCATCAACAGGCGAGCGCGAAGCCATCGAATTGCGTGACGGCGATAAAGCCCGATATTTGGGTAAAGGCGTGTTGAACGCTGTTAATAACGTTAAAACTGAAATTCGTTCTGCGATAGTCGGTATGGATGTCACTGATCAAGCCGGTATCGACAACAAAATGATCGCCCTGGACGGCACAGATACTAAAGCCCGTCTGGGCGCAAATGCCATGCTGGCCGTTTCCATGGCGGCAGCGCATGCTGCGGCTAAAGAAGCGGGCCAACCTTTGTATCACCACTTGAACAAATCAGGTGAATTTATTTTACCCGTACCGATGATGAACATCATCAATGGCGGTTCACATGCCGATAACAGCGTTGACTTGCAAGAGTTTATGATTTTACCGGTGGGTGCGCCAACGTTCCGTGAAGCCATCCGTTATGGCGCGGAAGTGTTTCATAACCTGAGCAAAGTATTAAAAGCCAAAGGTTTGGCGACCACTGTGGGTGATGAAGGTGGTTTTGCGCCCAATCTTTCTTCAAACGAAGAAGCTATCAGCGTGATTCTGCAAGCCATAGAACAGGCGGGCTACAAACCGGGTGTGGATATTTACCTGGGGCTTGATGCCGCTGCGTCTGAATATTACCATGACGGCATTTATGATTTGGCCTCAGAAAGCAAAACCTACAGTTCAGCGCAAATGGCTGATTTCTTCGTTGATTGGGTTGACCGTTATCCAATTATCAGCATTGAAGATGGCTTTGATGAAAACGATTGGGACGGCTGGAAACTGATGACCGAAAAACTGGGCGGGCGCATTCAGTTGGTCGGTGATGATTTGTTCGTGACCAACCCGGCCATTTTGAAAAAAGGCATTGAAAGAAATATCGCCAACTCCATTCTGATTAAAGTAAACCAAATAGGCACACTGACAGAAACCTTTGCAGCGGTGGATATGGCGCATAAGGCCGGTTATTCAGCGGTTATGTCCCATCGTTCCGGTGAAACCGAAGATGTCACTATTGCTGATCTAGCCGTAGCAACCGGAACGGGTCAAATTAAAACCGGTTCATTAAGCCGCTCAGACCGTGTCGCCAAATACAACCGCCTGATGAAAATTGAGGAGGAGTTGGGCAGTTTGGCTAAATATTCGGGTCGTAGCGCGTTTAGAATGCTTTAGTTTTTAAGTTACCAGGTGTGAAGGGTACAAGTTGAAAAATGCATCTTTTGCCTTTCCTGGTCAATTTGAAATTATGAAAATTCTACTTTCAATTACTATTCTACTGGTTATTCTTCTTCAATACCGCTTATGGTATGGCGATGGCGGTATTGAGGAGGTAAAAGCCTATCAACAGCAGCTTGATGACCTTAAGGAACAAGTGGAGGAAAAAAGGGAGCGTAATGAAGCGCTTTATGCTGAAGTGGAAGACTTGAGAAAAGGGCAGGAAGCACTGGAAGAACGGGCCAGGGATGAATTAGGGATGATTAGAGAAGGCGAGACGTTTTTTCAGGTTCTTGAGTGAAGTTGAGGACAGGCTAAAGGCGCAAGGCTAAAGGTGAAAAAAGCACTTTTAATCTCGCGCCTTTTCTTTTTTAAAACAGTACCATCATTCTGAAAATACAAAAAATTTTATGAAAATTATAACGATACTCACCGAGGCAATAAGCTTGTTCAAAAACCTGCTGAATGACTTGATAGGCAAACAAAGCCTGGTTTATTTGTTAATCCTTGCTTTTGCAGTGGCAATAGCTTCCGGTTTTATGCTTTATATTCTTGACCCTAACATCCATTCAGTGTTCGATGGGATATGGTCTGCCTGGGTCACCATGACACATGTTGGTTTTGGTGACGTAGTGCCGACATCTTTTTTGGGGCGCTTACTGTCGGCTACGCTGATTCTGTTCGGATTGGCCCTGTTTTCATTATCTACAGCTATTTTTTCAGTAACGCTCATTGGCAAAAACATGGATGCCTGGGGAAGCGAAGTTCGACAAATCGAGCAGGAAACCAGCCGTATTGAGACGGATGAAAGTAAGGTTCTCCAAGAGTTGGCCCGGTTGCATGAACGTATGGAAGCGCTGGAAAAAAAGTTGTCATCGGGTGTAGGTAAAGATAGCTAATAGATATTTAGGGTACTCATCGGGTACCTTTTTCTGATTATCTTTAAATCGACGTCTTAATCCTATTCTACAAATGACTAATTCAATTAAATTCTGGGCGATTGTTCCGGCAGCAGGCGTTGGCAAACGCATGAATGCAGACCGGCCCAAACAATATCTGGAACTGGCCGGTAAAACAGTCATTGAGCATACTTTATTGCGGCTGTTAAATGCTGATGTTTTTTCCGCTATCGCGGTGGCAATTTCCGAAGAAGACCCTTTCTGGCCCGAGCTTGAAGTGTCCGCCCATGAAAAGATCATCACCGCCGCAGGCGGCAAAGAGCGGGCGGATTCCGTGCTTTCTGCGTTAAAATCAATACGCGCTCTAACCTCGGATAATGATTGGGTGCTGGTGCATGATGCCGCCAGACCTTGTATAACGGCCACTGACATAAAGCATCTCATAGCCTCGCTGGAAAATGATGAGGTAGGCGGAATTCTTGCCTTATCGTCACACGACACTTTAAAAAATGTCCAGGGTGACAGCATTGTCGGCACCTTGGATCGTCGCCATATTTGGCGGGCATTAACGCCGCAGATGTTCCGTTACGATCTTTTAAAAAATGCACTGGAAGCGGCGGAAGGCAATCCGGCCATAACCGATGAAGCCAGTGCGCTTGAGTTACAGGGCTTGCAACCCAAAATCGTCGAAGGCCGTCCTGATAATATAAAAATTACCCGGCCCGAAGACTTGCCATTGGCGCAGTTTTATATGGAGCATCAAAATGATTAGAGTAGGGCAGGGTTACGATGTACACCGCTTTAACGATGGTAAGTTTATTATTTTGGGCGGCGTGAAAATAAACTATGAACAAGGTCTTGAAGCGCATTCGGATGGCGATGTGGTGCTTCATGCGCTTTGTGATGCCTTGCTGGGTGCGGCGGCTCTAGGCGATATAGGAAAGCACTTCCCTGATACTGATCCTGAATTTAAGGGCGCGGATAGCCGGGTATTATTGCGTCATGTATACCGCATCGTACAGGAAAAAGGTTATCAACTGGTGAATGCTGACATGACCATTATTGCCCAAGCCCCTAAAATGGCGCCCCATATTAACGAAATGTGCAGCAATATCGCCGAAGATTTGAATGTCGAAGTTGATAGCATTAACGTCAAAGCCACCACCACAGAAAAGCTGGGCTTTGAAGGACGTAAAGAAGGCATTGCGGTACAAGCCATTGTCTTGATTGAAAAATAGATATTATGGTAGCAGCTAAAGCTGCTACCGTAACAAGGAAATATAGCCGCTGAAAGCAAAGCACTTATGATGAGCATGTTCATGATTGTTGAGTTGATACGGCCCATTTTCCTCGAAAAAAACACCAAAAAAGACAGCAAGAATTCCAGCATACCCTCCTTGCAAACCGGAAAAGATGAATCTTCATTGGACCATCAGGGCAGTAACGGTAAGGGCAAAAAAGAAAACGATGCGCTGGCTAAAAATACCCGAGTTCACGAGCAAGTGACTGTGTTTACCGTCAGCTTCTGTGAAGTCTGTGCAGAAGACCTGACTGAGACGCCTTATACGCATTTCGAAAGACGAGCCAAGATTGACATTGTTTTTGAGAAAGTCGTTGAACATGTTGATGTAGAGGTTAAGCAATGCCCAACCTGCAAGGCAACGGTCAAAGATAAATTCCCTGCCGATAGATAGGCACGGCCCCTTGCAATAAGGCGTTGGGCTAAAGGCTTTTGTCATCAATTTACCGGTTTGCCAAATTGTTGCGCTTAATCGTGTGCAGAAGCAGGTTTAGGTAATGATTGGGGAGGTTATTGCCGAATCCACGTTGCTTAAGTTTGTAATGCGCCTGCGTCAGGCTTAAGAAGCCTGGGAGATTAAAGCGATAGAACAGCTTCTTAAAGCCCCCGCAAATAATGTCGAAGTAACGTCCCGGCGGGTCGATAAACGTAACCATCGGCTACTTGGTTAGTATTGGAAGTGGCGGAGGTTTTACGGGCAAATCGGGCGATATTTGCCATGACAGGGCGTAAAAATGCATGCTAAAAATTTCATTTACCACGAGAGCCAGATCTGAGATACTTTGACGCTAAAGTTGAATTTCCTATCCTCGCCTAAAGTTGATCATATATCACCGACTTTAAATCAAATGAGCGTAGATTCGGAATTTAATTTCGATGAACCGTGTCCAGATTTTCTACTGGGGAAAAAAACGATGCAGATCGAGGTGGGAAAAATGTCTATTCGTAACAAGGCGCGCCAGTCTTATTTATGGAACAGACTTGCTTTTCTGTTCGCCATCGTAGTAATTGGTTTATTGTTCAACACCGTTCAGGCACACGAGCGCTGGATTCTCACCCCCGATCAGATTGTGGAGTGGGACGCGAAGCCAACCCCCGGGCTATATTCAGAACCATCTCTACTGAATGTCACCATGATCTCGGCCTTCCTGGTGTTCACGACCGGCTGGATCTGGCTGGGATTCACTGGGGCCCGTGAACTGTTCCCGGACCTGCAAGCCAGATTGGGTTCATTTGGCCACCTTGTCGCTCCGGTTCTGCGCTTTTGTCTTGCTTGGGCCATGATCTCATCGGCGCTCGGATTGGAACCCCGTTTCGGCGTGGCGCGATTTATGTCTCCCACACTTTTAGCACCTGATCTGGAATTAAGTCTTGCCGGACCCGGTTGGACCGGTCTGCTGTGGGCGGAGTTCTTTCTCGGATTGGGTTTTCTCTTTGGGATTTACGTGCGAATTTGCGCAGGGCTCCTCTTAGTACTTACGTTGCTTGGAACCATCCTGTTCGGTGGAGCAATTCTCTCATACGCAGGAGTGGTGATTGGGGTGGCAATTTATCTTCTGATGCAAGGGCCTGGAAGCTTTTTCATTCCCATGCCGACCGATCCCTATCTGCGACCCATACAGGCCTGGCTGGAGCAGCAGCCCCGGCAACGCGCCCAGGTTATCATGAGGGTTCTGACCGGGATCACTTTTTTCTACCTGGGCTTCTATTTTAAGGTTTTACATCCGAACCTGGTTATCGGCATTATCACCCTCTATGATGTTCCCCTGATGTCATCCGCGCCGGAGACCTATGCGCTTCTCATGACGCTGGTTGAGGTGGCTTCCGGAATTCTGATCGTGGCAGGGATTCTCTTGCGGCCTCTTTCGATTTTTTTTCTCTTTGCTTTCCTGTCCTTCGCGCTTTTACTACCCGAAAGCCTGATGGCGCATGTTCTTTTTTATGGTGTAATGATTTCATTTTTATTCAACGGTGCGGGGTTTTGGAAAATGCCTGAAGCGAGTGATAAAACGGCGAATATTGTCATAGTCGGTGGCACTATTGCGGCTATTCATGCGGGCATGAAGATCGAGAAGCTAATCGGACAATTTACGAACGTAAAGCTTACTCTGATTCATGATCAGCAAAACCTTCTATTTCATCCGCTGTTACCTGAGGTAATCGGCGGCACCATGCAACCCGGCAACGCCGTCAATCCGATTCGTCGCGTGCTTCCACAAACCCGGATCATACTGGGCGATATGTCAAATGTCGACACCAAAGCCAAGTGTGTCCATGTCCGCCGCAAATATGATAAACCGCTGCAACTGCCATACGACGAATTGATTCTGGCGTTGTTTCCCGTCCCCAACCTTATCGGCATTCCGGGTCTCATGGCTCATTCCAGCCCCATCAACTCAGTCGGGGATGCCCTGCACATTCGTAAGCGAATCATGGATTTAATCGAAGCAGCCGAATATACCGAAGATCCGGTCGAACGAGATCGGCTGCTGACATTCGCTGTAATTGGTTCAGGCCAGCGTCCCTGCGCAACGGCGGTCGAAATTTGCGAGATGCTGCATACCGCGAAAGTCTCATATACAGTGCTGCGGGAACATGGTTGGCGCGTCCTTCTTTACGAAGGAATCAAGCTTCCCTACTCCGGGTTTGAGGAAGAAATAAGGCCGCAATGCGATCATGAACTGCAAAAGGCCGGAGTTACCCTGTGCCGTGAAAGTGATGTGGCATCGGTAACCAGCAAGAGCCTCGTGCTGAGTGACGGCAGTCGGCAACCTATAGGACTAGCGGTCAACGCGCGGTTTGAATTCCCGAGTGTGCAGATTGACCAGCAGGTCTTTTCTTCGCCATTGGAGATAAATGATGATCTGAAATTCGTGGAGCGAGAGCATATCTGGGTTACCGCCGTAAAGGGCCAAATGGCCGAAAGGCGTTTTTTGACCACTGCCGATTGGGTAGACCTCGGCAAGGTTGCCGGTCTAAATGCATGGGCAAATTCGCAGGGTTATCCAACCCATGTCTTCAAACCAAAGGATCGCTGGCTCAAGCCCTACAATATGGGCCGCCACTCCCTGTGCCGTATCGGCCCGTGGCAATTCGGGGGGACGCCGGCATGGTTGATATCTCGTGTTACCAATCTCCTGGCCCTACCAGGTCTGGAGCGCAATCTTCGGATACTGATCGACTGGTTTCTGGATATTCCGTTCAGGGCTGATATTGCAGTCCTGGCCCCTGAAGCCACCGAACGATTACAGAGGTGCCATTTTGAGGCGGGAGATGAAGTCATCCGCCAAGGCGATGAAGGTGAAACCGCTTTCGTCATCGAATCAGGCTTTCTGGAAGCCATCAAGGATGGATGTAAGCTGAAAGAATTTGGCCCGGGGGATTTCTTTGGTGAAATCGCTCTGGTCTCCAACCTCAAACGAACAGCCACGATCCGTTGCCTGACGCCGTCCGAATTGACCATCCTGAGCCGTGACGACTTTCAGGCGCTTACGGTTGGATCCGGTGCCCTGTCCATGGCAATTCGAAAACAGATTGACGAACGCATGCAAGAGCTGGATTCTTGAGATATTTCCAGCTTTATCTTTAATTTATACCGTTTTTGCAGGGAGAGGTAGAATCACGTCACTCTTAGTGGGGAGTAAGCAAATCGTCGAGCGAAGCCGTTGCCAATTATTGAATTGCTTGGGCAAATCCCCGCCTGTTGTTCGAACTTAAAAATTATATGCTATTCGGCGGTGATTTTATTGGCAGTCAATCTTGAAAGCACTATCTGTCTAATATGCCCATTTATCCGTTCAAATATACCGATAATCACAAATAATGACTGCCGTCCCTCTAAATTACCCTACTCTTCCAAAAACAACGAATCGCGTATTTTCTCCATCAGCTTGCTACTATTTGAAGTTAACGCGAGTAAAGCATTACATTCATCGGATACTTCCGACAAGGCATCGCCTAACAGGGTATGTAAAATGATTTGATGCTGCGTTAAATTATGATTTTTAAAAACTTATTATTATGTCAGAGAAACTCATTTACGAAAGTAAAAAATCAAAAATCTATTTTCAGGATGAAAGTGAATGGGGGAAACCCGTAGTCGTTAAAATACTGAATTACGAATTCCCCACACCCCTTGAAATATCCCGGTTTTACAATGAGTATGAGCTGATTGAAGGTTTAAATCTTTCGGGCACGCGTAATGTTTTAAAACGAACAAAAGCCAAAAACCGTCATGCCATATACTTAGAGTGGATTGAAGCGCAAACGATAAGTGAGGCATTTAAAAAAAAACAAAGCGATATTGTTGATTTTCTTTATATCGCCATTGCCATCGCCCAGGCCATAAGTGAGATTCATCATAATGGCATTATTCATAAAGATATCAATCCATTTAATGTATTGGTGAACCTGCAAAAACGGTTGGTAAAACTTATCGACTTCGGTATTTCTACCAAAATTGATCTGAAACAACACAACCTCAGTAATCCGGAAAGTCTGGAAGGGACACTGGCATATAATTCACCGGAACAAACCGGACGAATGAATCGCAAGGTGGATTACCGTACCGACTTCTATTCGATAGGTGTTACCTTTTATGAGATGCTTACCGGCATACTCCCTTTTGATTTCAAGGATGCGATGGAATTGGTACACAGCCATATTGCCATCACGCCAAAACAGGTACATCTGATCAACCCGCAGGTACCAAAGCCGGTATCGGATATCATCGCTTTGCTGATGGCAAAAAATGCAGAAGACAGATACCAGTCTGCACTGGGTTTAAAACATGATCTGGAGATTTGCCTCAGAGCTTATGAAAAAACAAGGAGTGTAATAGATTTTGTGTTGAAGCAAAATGATTTCTCCGGAAAGTTTGAGATCTCGCAAAAGCTGTATGGCCGGGAAAATGAAACCAGTTTTTTGATGGAGGCATTCGAACGCTGTGCCGAAGGAAATCTGGAAATCGTTTTAGTGGAAGGATATTCGGGAACCGGAAAATCAGCATTGGTGCGCGAGGTACATAAACCCATCACGCAAAGAAAAGGTTATTTCATCGAAGGAAAATACGATCAGTTTCAACGTGTTGTTCCCTATTATGCGCTGCTGCAGGCATTCATAGAGTTCGTAAATATTCTTTTAACAGAGAAAGAAGAGAAACTCAACCAGCTCCGTATCGAAATTCAGAAGGCTGTTGGTGCTGAAGGAAAAGTACTTACCGATGTAATTCTCAATCTTGAGTTTATCATCGGACAGCAACCTGATGTTCCGGAAATTGGCGGAGCCGAATCGCAGAACCGTTTTAATTATGTTTTCAAAAAATTCGTTTCGGTAATCTCTACCAAAGAACATCCGTTGGTATTGTTTATCGACGACTTGCAATGGGCCGACTCCGCGTCACTGAGTTTGCTGAATGTGCTGCTCACCGATAAGCAAAACGGCTATCTTCTTTGCATTGGTGCTTATCGCGATAACGAGGTAAGTGCATCCCATCCTTTCAGCATCATGTTGGGTGAGATGCGTAAGAAAGGTGCCAAAACCAACACCATCACCATCGGGAATTTATCCGAAGAAACCCTGAATAATCTGATCTCCGATTCGGTGAATGAGGATAAAAGTTTAACGCGTGAACTCACTAATCTGGTCTATGTTAAAACGCATGGAAACGCCTTTTTTGTAATGCAGTTTCTGAAGTCGTTATATACGGAAAATCTGCTGACTTTTAATTTTGAAAGTCACCGCTGGCTATGGGATGTGAAGAAAGTTAAAGAGCAGAACATTACGGATAATGTGGTGGAACTGATGGCGGGTAAGATTCGTGTGCTTCCACAGGAAACGCAGAGGGCCATGAAACTTGCGGCCTGTATCGGAAATTCTTTTTCAGTGAGCACGCTGGCCGTGATCAATCAGCAGGAAATTGCCGAAATACATCAAGCCTTGTTCGAAGGATTGCGTGAAGGGTTGTTGATTCCGTCAGGAGACCATATACGTTTTTCACACGACCGTATTCAGCAAGCAGTATATTCCTTAATTCCGGACAAGGAAAAAAACCTGATGCATCTTAGCATCGGAAAGTTGTTGCTTTCCAATATTCCTGCAGAACAACAGGAAGAAAAACTTTTTGATATTGTGAACCAGTGGAACTGGGGAAAAGAAATAATTATATCGGAAAATGAAAAGGAACAACTCGCCAAACTAAATCTGCGCGCCGGAATCAAGGCCAAACAAAGTTCTGCCTTCAAACCCGCGTTGGATTATTTAGAAACCGGAATCAGTTTACTGAAACCAGAACCATGGAACAATCAGTATCAGCTTTGTCTTGATTTATACACTTATGCCACCGAAGCGGCCTACCTAAACGGTGACTTTGCGTTGATGGATAAGATGTTTGAGGAAGTGCTCACCAATGCCAAAGATCTGCTGGAAAAAGTAAAGCCCTACGAGATACGGATCCTTGCATATAAAGCCGAGAACAAATTGCTTGATGCGATAAAAACCGGATTGGAATTGTTAGCGCAACTGGAAGAAGAATTTCCTTCCAAACCAACGATTCTCAGTGTGATGGCTGATCTGATAAAAACCAGGATTATGCTACGCGGTAAGGACAGCAACAAGTTGCAGAACCTGCCGGTAATGACCAATGAATATAAGATCGCGGCGATGCGTATCATGGCCGATATCGCTTCATCATCATATTGGGCCACTCCAACACTTTTCCCTTTGGTAATTTTCCGGATGGTACATCTGTCACTCCGTTACGGGAATACGGCAGTATCAGCATTTGCATTTGCAACTTACGGCGTAATTCTGTGCGGGGTTTTGGGTGATATGAAATCAGGTTATTCTTTTGGAAAATTAGGATTGGTGCTGCTGGATAAGTTCAATGCCAAAGAATGGAAGACCCAGATCTATACTCCTATCTATGCACTCATCAACAACTGGAACGAACATATACACAATACACTTCGTCCCTTGCAGGAATCCTATCATATCGGATTGGAAACTGGAGCCATTGAGTTTGCCTGCATCAATACCAATATATATTGCATTCATTCCTATCTCAGCGGGAAGCGCCTGCCGCGCCTTGAAGAGGAGACCAAAGCGTACAGCGAAAGTTTTCATGCTTTCAAACAAGAAACCAACTTCAATTATAATGAGGTGTATCGCCAGCCGATGCTCAACTTCATGGGACGTTCGGCCAACCCGACAGTTTTGACGGGTGAAGCTTATGATGAAGAAAAAATGATGCTGCAGAACACTGAGCGAAACGATAAAACCGGAGCCTTCTTCATTCATTTTAATAAGCTGATTCTGTGTTATTACTTTCAGGATTATGAGAAAGCACTTTATCATTCTGAGGAGTCACGGAAATTATTGGAAGCGGTGCTTGCTAAATTTGAAATACCGAATCATCATCTTTACGAAGCGCTCACTATGCTTGCACTATACCCGAAAGCCAGCGCTTACGATAAAAGTAAATACATGAAACGCGTGAAGAGCAATATGGGGAAAATAAAAAAGTGGGCTAAAGACGCACCACAAAATTATCTCCATAAATACCATATGCTGGAAGCAGAAAAACTGCGCATACTCGGTAAACTTAGTGATGCCCGAATGGTTTACGACAAAGCCATTGAAGGGGCCTCCAACAACGATTATATACATGAAGAAGCTTTAGCTTATGAGCTCACAGGAAAGTTTTATCTCGAACAAAAATCAGAAGACCTCTCGGAGTTTTATCTGAAAGCTTCGTATAACGCCTATCGAGAGTGGGGTGCCATTGCTAAACTTCATAACCTCGAACAAAATTATCCGAAGTATGTTTCAGGAGTTTTAAGGCGGGAAGGATCGATAAGTGAAAGCGCTAACATAAGTGCTACCACCTCCATGGTTCGCGGTGCCATACTTGATATCACTACTGTACTAAAAGCA
>Ga0194062_1000848_pt1 | contig 12840 bp, 11 predicted proteins | sample SepL2225m_MetaG_FD_155481 | JGI IMG/M metagenome (GOLD analysis project Ga0194062, IMG submission 155481) | Anoxic zone freshwater microbial communities from boreal shield lake in IISD Experimental Lakes Area, Ontario, Canada - Sep2016-L224-25m | ecosystem: Environmental > Aquatic > Freshwater >... | reverse complement strand
CTGCCGGTCACGATCATAGGGGCGGCACGGCTCATGACTAAACACACTCAGCGAGCTGAATCCGCAGATCGGAATGCGGCTCAGTTCGTCGCCCCCTCCCGCAATCACCAGATCACACTGGCCACTCCGGATCCAGCCGAGGGCAACTCCGATCGCATCGGCACTGGAGGAGCAGGCATTCACCACCGTAATACAGGGCCCCTTCGCCTTCACCCGGCAAGCCACAGCCTCCGCCAGGTTGCTTTTCAGGAAGGCCATCACAGGTTCCATGGGGGGCTCGCCGGTTTTCCGGTAGGCCGTATAGAAATCCATATCGTTCAACTGGCTCGCCACGGTGGTGCCCATGCACACTCCCACCCGTAACCCTGACAAATCCTGAGACAGCCCGGCATCAGCCAGGGCTTCATTGAGGGCATGAAAGGCGAGATGAATCGTACGGGAGGTAAAGCGCCCCGGGTCACAAAGCGGGGCCGACACTTGAAACACGGGATAGTCGAGCGGGGAGAGCGAGGGGGTGGTTTTGCTGATATTCCGGGTGCCGGAAGAAAAACCCGCCAGTGTCTCGGCGACATTCATTCCCGCCGCCGAAACAACACCCATGCCGGTGATCAGGACTTTCTCAACCGCCATCGTCGGTTTTCCAATCATCAATCTGCAATCAACACTCTACCATTACTTCTGCGCCGCCTTGGTCTCGTAGACATAGTTTGCCAGGGTATTGACAGAACGGAAGATCTCACGCCCCTTCTCCATGTCCTTGACCTCAACCCCGAAATGGCGCTGAAGAATCACCACGATTTCAACGGCATCCAGAGAATCCAGGCCGAGTCCTTCGCCGAACAACGCATCGTCATCCTTGATCTGGTCGGGAGTCACACCCTCGATATTCAGGTTGCTGACAAGCAACTCCTTGAGTTTGGCGCGAATCTCAGACAACTGTTGTTCTTTATCTTGCATATGACTCCCTGCTCCTGGCTAAACTTTGGGGCGCACTATAATCATTCCCCCTCGCTCTGCCAATTCCTGATTTGAAAGAAAGAAAGAGCTTGAGCCGGAAGAGGCTTGTGCCTAGCATACCGGTCAAATTGAGTCGGCCAATCATACTTAACGGTGCGTTATGTCAACTATCAGAACAATCAAGTTGAAACGGGCAAATTCGGATTCGAGTCCCGCATCCCTTAATGACCCCACGCCGGAAGCTGCGCCGGAGGGAATGGACTCCCCCGCGTCGCCCAGCCCTCAAGCCGCGTCACCCAGCCCGGCTGCACCCGCCGTTTCCGCCCGGGGCGTTTCAGGGAAAACATATATGCCGTATGTGATTGCCGCGACGCTGGTTGTGGTCATCTTTCTCGTGATTATGGCGCTTCAGCAAATGGAAATTTCGCTGTATCAGGCGGAACCGTCAGTCTGGCTGAAAAAGTAGGCATCAGGGCAAGAACTTGCCCCGCTTCAACTTCTCGGGAAGATAGGTCTCGAGAACATAGTTCAGGCCGTGCTTCGCAAACGCCTGCTGTTCGACACGAACTCCCATCTTGAGCATCTGGTTAAGCGCGTCCTGCCACTCCTTATGGTGCCTGATGAAGGGGTCGTTCTTCATGGCATCCCGGGCCCGCTTGATATCCACATCCTCCAGGGGATGCGTCGCATCCTGAAGACCGAAATCGATAATGTCCTGAGGGGTCACCCCGAGATAGTGCGCCTGGGGCACGCAGAAAAACCGATTGATGTGGGCCGCCTGTCCCGAACCAACCTTCAGGGTCCGGTAAATATTGCAGTATCCGTAGGGATCGCCGTCGGTGAATACCAGGACGGGAAGTTTTTGATCATCCGCCAACCGCCGGATGAACCGCCGACAAGCCCGGGTCGGAACCCCGCTCATGGAAATCAGGATGCATCGGGCGGTCTCGTAATACCGGTGGTGAACCAGACGCTGGAACAGTGAGGAGGTTTCGATGACCAGGATGAACTTGGCGTTGGACTCGAACTTCAGGTGCTCCACCCGGGCGGGGATGCTCCAGGCTCCCGTGCCCAGTTTTCCGCAATTGATTTTGACGATCTCGCCGGTTGAGGGATTCTGATCGATGACCGTCAACGGCCCAGTCACATCGCCGCCGCGCTCCTCGGGAATATATCCGATCTGCTCACGGTTGACCCCCAGCATGGCTTCCATGTCGTCCAGTAGCGTATCGCTCTCGGGCTGTTCGTCAAACCGGCATTCTCCCCAGCTTTTGCTGTTGTAGTAGATCTCGCGTTTTCCGGCGATGTCGTTCTTATCGAGCAGGTCTTTCTTCGTCGTCGCCAGGAGTCGCATCGACTGGGCGAAGGTCTTGACGGTGTTGTAGCTGAGGGTCCGCGTCGCCATTTTTCCCCGAATTTCAAAATACCCGGTCTTGGGGTCATACTTCACATTAGCCAGAGACCGGATCGGAAACCGCAGGGAGGGTTTCTTGGCCTTCTTAATGATGTCGTTGAGCACCTCGCGCCCCACCGTGAGGATGCGCTCGGAAACATCGGCTCGCCCTTTCTTCAGGACGGCTTCGTTGGATTCCTTCGATGTCTTCTGAGGTCGTTTTTTTGCCATCGTCATGTCTCCAGATGCGACCGTTCGAGCATTTTCCGAAGGATCTGCACTACCCGGTCCTCTTCTTTACCGGGAAGATCCAGGATATCCTTCAGGCCATGTGCCAGATGCGGAATGTATTTCTCAATGTAGGAGCGTTTTCGTTCCACTTCATTCTCCCGGTTCCGGCGGCTGAGATGCACGGCCAGGCGACGCCCGCATTCCTGGACGCAGAAGGTGATCTCACGAATGATTTCCGGATAGTGGGCAATGGCCTCCTTGCTCTCACTCGTGAAAGGAACCCACACGCTGGCGATATGCACCATGATCACGGCCGGCCCGACGGGAACGGATCCGCGTGGCTGGGCCAAGCCGTAATTCTTCCAATTAACCCCGCTGATCGCCTTGGTGATGGCACAGGCACCCCCCATATACAACAGGGGAACCCGGTTGGCGAAACGGAGGACTCGGACCGGATCGTCACCGCTGAGCCCCTCATTCTCTCCCGCCTTTGCATAAGCGAGCCCGACCTCAACCTGAAAGGGATTGCCCCGGTACACCGTGGGATCCCGGGTTACCGCCGTGCAGAATTCGGCCTGAATCTCCTTGGCCAATCCGCCCGCGATCAATTCCTCGCCAATCGGCGACAGGCAATCCGTAGGCGGGCGCATCAACTTTGTCTCATTCACTGCCTTGAATAAACCCTCGATATCGCGCTGGGCAATCCGTCGTGGATTGGCCTTTGGATCCAGCCCCGACCTTGTACAGATATCCAGCGCCGTCGGACTGCTGACACGGGAAAAATCCTCAGACAACGCCCCGCGCAGGGTTCGGGACTCGGTGTCGCGAAGCATCTGCATCAGCATTCCTAGCTCCACGCCGTGCGGATGAGGCTTGATCTCAACCGGGGGCACAGGCAGCTGGTGCGCCAGCCGCATCCAGGAAATCCACTGCCCTTCCACAAGCGGCGTGGCGGCCTGGCCCTCGGCATCCACCTCCTTGTTCAGGAGATTAATCCGGTAATGCAACTGCAGGTGCGGGTTGGCCACCAGACATTGCCGAAGGAACTCATCCACCGAAAGTTTTCCCCGGATATACTGGGCCTCCATCTCGATGGTCACGGAGGTCCCATGCGGGCTCGTTTCGGGAATGCCGCAGGTTCCATCAGGGGCTGGCCGGGGAAAGGCAGGGCGCCAATCCAGTTCAACATCCTTCAGGAGAGTCGGCGTATTCTTGCGGGTATCGATTTGAACCTCAATGTGATGGGCCATTTTTCCCTTGGATATCCGGGACAGGATCCGGGTTGCCGCACCAGTGGTCAATTGCCCGTACATTCCCGCCGCACTGATCCCGATTCCCTGTTGTCCGCGGGACATGCGCAAGCGGTGGAACTTGGAGCCATACAGCAACTTGGCGAAGATCCTTGGCACCTGCTGGCGAACCACGCCGGGGCCGTTATCCGTCACCTCCATCCGGAATCGTTTCTCTCCGGTCTGGGTAATCTCCACGCTGATTTCCGGAAGGATTCCCGCCTCCTCGCAGGCATCCAGCGAATTGTCAACCGCTTCCTTAACGGCGGTTAACAGGGCCTTCCGGGGGCTGTCAAATCCAAGAAGATGCCGGTTCTTGAGAAAAAACTCCGAAACAGAAATCTCGCGCTGCTGGCGAGACATGGTTTCAGCAGTGGCGGTCTTGGGTGTGGCTCGCGACATGATACTCCTCCCTCAGGCACCGGCCAATTCACGACTGCGCCGGGCTGCGGCCGCGATGGTGCGGCTCAATAGATCCGCTATTTCCGGGGTCTCCAGAACGGCACGCCCCGCCGCCGTGGTGCCCTTGGCGGAAGTCACAGCCCTGGCAAGGTCAGCGGGTTCCATTCCGCTTTCTATCAACAGCCTCGCCGTACCCAGCATCGTCTGGATTGCCAGCGTCAGGGCCTGCTTGCGGGGGATTCCCTCCTGAACAGCGCCATCCACAAACCGATCCAGAAGATAGGCGAAAAAGGCGGGGCCAGATCCGCTCAGCGCCGTCACGGCATCAAACAAGGCTTCCGGGAGTTCCGTCGCCTGCCCGCAACAGCCCAACAGCCGGGCGACCTGCTCCGAGTCCTTCGTCGTGGCCCGGGCTCCCCGCGTATAAACATTCATCCCCTCGCCCACCAGACAGGCAATATTGGGCATCACTCGCACCACCCGCCCGTTTGGCAACAAGGACTCCAAAGTGCTCGTCGTTTTCCCGGCCGCGATTGAAATGATCAGGTGATTGGGAGTAATGCGCGGCGCCAGGCTACTCAAAACCGCATCCAATTGCTGGGGTTTCACGGCCAGCACGCAAACGCGGGACTCCCGCACGACTTCGGCATTATCCAACGTAATGCGCACGCCCTGTTTCCGGCTGATTTCGGCGAGGCGTTCAGCGCTGACATCGCCCGCCAGGATTTCATCAGGAACCACCACCCGCTTTTCAATAAAACTGGCCATCATTGCTTCAGCCATCTTCCCGGCACCTATAAAACCGATCTTAATCATGAAGTTCTCCTATCGCCTCATCTACCCATCATGTGGCTGATCATCTCAACCGATTTGACGTAAGGCTTCATAATCATCCTTCGTCCAGGGAATTTGCAAAAAGTCCCCACCACCACCAGAGTCGTATAGGCTATCGCCAGAAGTAGAAAGGCGGTACTGAGCCCTTTCCCGACTCCCCGCTCCCCCCGCGGCGGCGAAAGTGCTCCATCATGGCTGATCCAGTCAGCGGGCAGTTGATCATTGATCCGGCCGGATTCATAAGCTGACAAAACCTCGATAACCCCGCCAAGATGGGGTTCCGAAGCAATGTGCCCGTGCGTTCGGGAAACGGCCTCCATGACCTCGGTGGCGGCGTTGGAGGGACACGCCGTAAAGCACTGAGGCGCCATTTCCATCATGCTGATGTCGTTATGCCCATCCCCCACCACCAGAATGTCCGCCGTGCTTACGCCAAGATGAGCGGCTAATTCCGTTACCGCGAGACCCTTGGTGAAGGGAATGACCCGGACATCCAGACCATCCGGCGATTCAAAAAGCTGCAGATACCTGTGGGCCCGCACCTCGGCCCGCAATATTTCCGCCGCAACCCGGGCGGCTCCCTCGTCCTCAAAGTGAAAAAAAAGACGATGGCCATTGGAACAAACTACTTTGGCAAACGGATTGTGCGACAACACAGCCCGCCTGATTCTCGGCAAAGCACGGCGCAGGGCCAGATCGTCTTTCCAATGCAGCCACAAGAGTCTGAAATTCCAAATCCAATGGGGAAGAAACCCCCATGACCGGACTTCGTAGATGTAGGCATGCCGAGCGATAACATAGTCCGGCGTAATCCCGAACATGTTCATGGGTCGAAAAATATCCTTGTATCCGCGGAGACTGCGCCCCGTGCACACCACCCAGAGCGCCCCATGATCACGTCGCAGGGAATTAATCCGATCCCGGAAAACCCGGTATTGCTCATACTCGGGGCGCCGCCCCATCAGGGTGCCATCGGCATCGGTCACAAACATCCGGATACGGCTGAGAATGTTATCGGAGCGGTTCATGACGATGTCAACCGACCGGGTTATTTTTTGGCTGCAGCAGACTCCTTGATCAGACCCAAGCCAATCACTTCGCGCTGGATCTGGTTGGTGCCTTCGTAGATCTGAGTGATCTTGGCATCGCGCATCATCTTCTCAACCGGATATTCCCGCATGTAGCCATACCCGCCCAGCACCTGGACGGCGTCCGTGGTGACCTTCATGGCGGTATCGGAAGCGAACAATTTGCACATGGCCGAGATCTTGCTGATATCCTTGGCGCCGCTGTCAATATGACGCGCCGCCGCATACACCAATGCGCGGGCCGCCTCAACCTGCGTGGCCATGTCGGCCAGCATGAACTGAACGCCCTGGAACGAACAGATGGGCTTGCCGAACTGACGGCGCTGACGGCTGTAGTCAACCGCCTCATCCAATGCACCGGCCGCAATGCCGAGCGCCTGGGCAGCCACACCGGGCCGGGAACTGTCGAGCGTCTTCATCGCCACGATAAAGCCCATGCCTTCCTTGGCCAGCAGGTTCGCCTTGGGGATGCGGCAATCCTGAAACACCAATTCACGGGTCGCCGAGGCGCGGATTCCCATCTTGTTCTCCTTCTTACCGAAGGTGAAGCCAGGGGTGCCCTTCTCCACGATGAATGCCGAGGCGCCGCGTGGGCCCTTGGCTTTGTTCGTGATGGCCACCACCGTATAGATCTCCGCCTCACCGCCGTTGGTGATCCACTGCTTGGTGCCATTCAACACATAATGATCGCCATCCAGGACGGCGGTGGTCTTGATGCCGCCGGCATCCGAGCCCGCATTGGCCTCGGTCAACCCGAACGCCGCCAGGGATTTCCCGGACGCAATGCGCGGAAGAAACTTCTTCTTCTGTTCATCGGTACCGAACAGGATGATCGGGAACGTTCCCAGCGCCGTGGCCGCAAGCGCCAGCGCAATACCGCTACAGACCTTCGACAACTCCTCCACGCAGATGGCCAGATCCATGATCCCGCCACCCATACCACCATATTCTTCACCAATGTAGACACCGCACAGGTCGGCATCAGCAAAAACCTTGACGATTTCGTGGGGGAATTCATTCACTTCGTCATAATGTTCGCGAATGGGCTTAATCTTTTCCTGAGCAATCTGGCGTGCAAGATCCCGAATCATTCCCTGCGTTTCTGTCAAACCGTAGTCCATGTTATTGTCTCCCAAATTGTTAGGATAAAAAAAGCCGGCGCTCTCTCGCCTGAACCGGGCAGACTATAGGGGAACACCCTGCTGCGGGGCAAGAAAATCCTCTCCGCAAAATCAGGTTTGCTGATTTCCGGGCTACATGGTAAGTACCCCGTCATGAATACTGACGCTTGTCTTTATCCCTATATCCTTGAACCCGCCTACAAGGATTACATCTGGGGTGGCAACCGGATCCCAGCCCTCTTTAACCGGAACCTGCCGGACGGCATCTATGCCGAATCGTGGGAATTGTCAGACCGCCCGGAGGGAATGAGCCATGTCGGCAACGGCGCCCTGAAAGGCGAATCGCTCGCTACCCTGGTCTCGCGGTTCGGTGAAAAACTCTTGGGACGGGGCATTCAATCCAAATCCTTTCCCCTGCTGATAAAACTGATCGACGCCCGGGAACGGCTCAGCATTCAGGTGCATCCGGATGACGAAAAGGCGGCCCAGGGCATCGGCGAAGCCAAGACCGAGGCTTGGCACATTCTGGACGCCCCTGTGGGCGCGCTGGTTTTCGCCGGACTCAAGCCCGGCACAAGCCAAGCGGCCTTCCTTACCACCCTTAAGAAGAACCAACTGGAAAAAACCCTTCAGGCTGTTCCCGTGAGCACTGGCGACACCATTTTCATCCCCGGCGGGCGGATCCACGCGATTTGCGAAGGATTACTGATCCTGGAGGTTCAGCAGAACTCCAACACCACCTATCGGGTTTATGACTGGGGCCGTCTGGATAGAAACGGCAAGTCCCGTGAACTCCATTTGGCCGACGCGCTTAAGGTCATTCAGTGGTCGGATCCCGCCCCCGCTAAAACAACCCCCCAGGCAACCAGCACAAAACCCGGTGCCCTCGTTACCGAACTGGTGGTCTCTCCCTATTTTCGCATGGAGAAACTGGAGATCAGCGCCCCGTTTTTTGTTCAGCATGACGGGAAAAGCTTCCATGCCATTTTTACGGGACAGGATGAGGTCAAGGTGATGAGCGAGGCCGGGAGCGAACGCATTCCACGCGGCCGGACCTGCCTCATTCCGGCCGCACTGGATCATTACACCCTGAAACCTGCCGGCCGAACCGCAACACTTCTACGAATTTCTGTTCCTTCCTGATTCCTTACGCCCGCAGATAGGCTTGCCGTTTTGGCTCTGGGAATTTCTCGATGGCGTAGCGAAGCATGGTGCGGGGCATGGTCTTACACCGGAGTTTGAGAAAGTTTTCCAGAACGGCCAGATCCCGCTTCCCAACTTCACGAAGCATCCAGCCAACCGCCTTGTGAATCAGGTCTTCCCGATCACCAAGCAATCGGTCGGCTAGTGCCAGAGTGTCGGCAAAATCACCTTGCCGGATAAAGGTGAAGGTGGCCAGGATGGCGATCCGCCGCTCCCACAGGGATTTTGAGCGCACCAACCGGTAGAGAGGGCGACGGGAACGGTTCGCCAGATACCCCCCAACCACCTGCGGCGCAGAGAGATCAACCAGATCCCAGTTGTTGATCCGGCGGGCATGATTCAAATAGAATCGGTAGATCCGGGCGCGATCCACCTCATTTTCCTTCTCGAATTGGCGCACCAGAATAAATAATGCCAAAGCCCGGTCTTCATGAACGGCCGACTCCAGCAAGTCATGAATCGTCGATTCGTCTGCCGCCTCAAACTCCTTCACCAGCTTGCGCAGTACTGGAACCCGCACCCCGACAAAAACATCGCCTTCGCCATATTCTCCGGGGCCAGTCTTGAAAAACCATTGAAGGATCCCGGCATCCTTCTGGTTCCCCAGTTTGCGAATCCGGGATTGTATAATCTTTGAATTCATTAATCCTGAAGGCGAAAATCAAATTGAAGATCCATATCGGCAGCAACTGCCTGTCCGTCCTGTTCCGCCGGCTTGAATCGGGCCTTCCTCGCCGTGGCAAGGGCAGACTCATCGAGGGCCGGGAACCCGCTGCTGGTTTTGATGGCGGCGGATTCAACTTCACCCTGACGCGTCACCCGGAGGTAGATTGTCACTTTCCCCGCCTCACCCCGAACCCGGGCCGCGTATGGATAGCGGGGCTGTATCCCGGAGAGCGAAATCGGACTGCCGGCCCGCTCCGCTCCTACACTCGGAGGCCTAACCCCCAAGGTTCGAATGTCCTCCAAAGGCATCTGAATCGATTCAGATCGCCAATTCGGCCTGTCGGAGGTAACCATAACGGCAACGATGGGTTCCGGTATTTCCGCCGGTTTCGCGTCGGGAATAGGCGCAACCGACATCATTTCCTGACGCGCTTCCGGAGAAACCGACGCTAGAATCTGATCCATCACCGCCGGTCCGGCAATACCGGGAGCCGGACTTGGCGTTACAGCCAAGTCCAACTCCAAGCGCGCCAAAGGCGGTACCGGCGTCACCTCAGGCCAGTACCGAACGGCCAGAACCAGCACTATGGCTCCAAGACCATGGAGTACCAGCGCCAGAAAAAGAGACCGGCTCATGGCGGGTAGCGGCGTGAAAACCACGTCATGGCCATCACTAACCGTTTGCACCATTGCCATCCAACTCCCTCATTCTGGATTCTGACTCCTGGATTCTTCCCCCTTAGAACGTCACCTTCACCCCGCCATAACCGGCGCGGCCCGGGGTTCCATACCCGAGTACTTCCTCATAATGCTCATCAAACAGGTTTTCCACACGGCCGAACAGGGTCACGTTCTTATAAACGTCATACGCCGCATAAAGGTTCATGAGGGTGTAGCTGTCCAGGGTGAGGCTCTGATAGATCGAAAAATCCTCATCCTGCCGTTCGCCCACATACACCAACCCTACCGTACCCCGGAATTTCGAGGTAAAGGCATAGGTCGTGTCGAGGGACGCCTTGTTGCGCGGACGCCGGAGCAGTTCCGCACCAGTCATTTTATCCTCGGTATCCGTGTACGTATACGAGGCCCGTACAGACAGATCCTTGATCGGCTTTGCCGCGACAAAGGTCTCGACGCCCCGCGATTCGGCCTTGCTCACATTCCCGTAAGTGGCGGTCACGAAATTGTAGTCAATCATATCGTTGAACTGATTCTCAAAGTAGGTCACGCCGACCGTCAGCGCACCCGCCATGACATCCTGCTCCACCCCGGCATCCCAGCCTTGGCTCGTCTCGGGATTCAGGTCCGGGCTTCCATAAATCGAGTACAGCTGAAACAGGGAAGGCGCCTTGAAGCCGGTTCCATAGGATCCGCGAACCCGGGTTCCCGTGGCCGTGATGTCATACACCGGTGCCACCCGCCAGGTGGTCTCCGTGCCGAACACATCATAATTATCCACCCGCCCGCCGAGCGTCGTCGTCAAGGGGCCGGTCGTCAGGACATCCTGAGCATAGGCGCTCTGGTGCCGGGCCGTCTTGCGGTCGAACCGGTCCACATAACCCATTGCCTCATAGGTTGATTCGGCCGATTCCTGCTGAACCTCGAACCCGGCGGTAACCAGATTGGCTTTCCCGAGGTACAGGTCATTCTGCAGTTCCAGTTTCTGAAGCAGGCTGTCAAACGTGGAATGACCCAGGGACGACGTATCATCCCGGCTCTGGCTGACCCAGGAACCACCGAGTCGCGGGCGCCAGAGGCCGTCGAACAACTTGGCTTTGCCTTCGCCGTACAGGAGGAGGGTGTCCGCCTCACCGCGGTCATCGGTATCCGCCAGAACGCCACTCATATTATAGCCGTCGTAATCATACCGCGCCTGATTCCAGCGCACCAATCCGGTGGCCTCGAACTCCTCGACGGGCGTCCATCCCAGCCGTGCCGACGCCTCGGTGCGGCCGTAGCCGTCCTTTTCCGTGTTCCCGTTGCGCTCACTCGCGCTGGAGATTCCCTGCGAATCCTGGCGCGAGGCGCCTGCTGAATAATTGTAGAGGGAATTACCGCCACGAACCTCGGCCTTTTCATTAAAGGTATTGAACGAGCCCGCTTCGACGGCCACTTCACCGGAAGCTGGCCCGCTTCCTTTTTTGGTGATGATATTAATCACGCCGCCCATCGCATCAGCGCCGTAGAGAGTGCTCTGGGGCCCGCGGATAACCTCAATGCGCTCCACATTCTCGACCGGCACCTGACTGAGATCCGCCCCACGCCCGACATCGGAGGCATTATTCAGGGGCACACCGTCAACCAGCACCAGCGTTTGCTCCGACTTCGCGCCGCGCATGAACACCGAAGCCGTTCCCCCGGCACCGCCGCTCTGAACCACATCCAGCCCCGGCACGTCGCGCAGGGCCTGAACCACAGAGACGCATTGACGCTCCTTCAAGCGTTCCCGGTCAATCACCGTGACCGAACTTCCCACGGCGGATACCGGCATTTCCACCCGGGTGGCCGTCACCACAATTTTATCCTGCACCACCTCATTGGTCGTGGCCGCTCCGGCCACGCCCCCCGCCATCAACACCACTCCCGCCAACACACTCTTCTTGATCTTCATTCCGACTTCCCTTCGACCGTTATCAGGCATTTCACTTCACTCGCGACGCTCCCTGCGCCGCATACGTCTCCTTCCCCTTCCGCCACTGCCCACGGTCTCCCAACGCATCAACAAAAAAAAGACCCTTGATCTTCCTGATGGAAAATCAAAGGTCTGATGAGCCTGTTTAATGCCTCATTCCTCTTCCATCGCGAAAGAGAGACGGACGACGCCAAGCGTCATCGGTCCATTGAGCATGAAGTATTACGTCTTCTGGCTTCCGGCTTCAAATCTACTTCCCCACCTTCCCCCCGCTCATGCGGGAGTGGCTCCGGGGTTTCGTAGCCGGTTACAGCGGCGCGACCGCGTCTGAATCTCACAGACTTCCGTACTTACTTCACGGCTTCCGGTTATCAAAGAACTGGCGCGGAAAATACCATGTTCATGCCGGACGTCAATCCTGTTTCCTCGCCATTTGATTCAATGACAGAGTTTCATTGAAGTTAAGGTTCATCGTGCTACCCTATTCGCAAGTCGGTGAACGCGCTTCGGGCGTACTTTGCTCGGGATCGAAAGATCATGGGACTTCACCGGCCCCTTTGGCTTATGAATGATATTTAGCTTTAGGCTCGCTCTTGGTTCAGCGAGAGAAGTCGCTCAAGAATGGCTTCATCAGTGAGATCGCTGGGCCACCCATAGGCGGCAGCGACGGCGGCGTCAAGTTTCGCGTGGCAAGCGGCAAGCCAGGCGGGACGTTCGTTGTAGAGCTTGGTCAAGGTGCGTGCTTTGAGGCGGGCGGCACACTCGGCGTCGCGCGGCACAAGGCGCGGATATCGCACCGTGCCGATTTTGAAATCGCCGCGATCCGTCACAGTGGCCGGGTCGATGTAACGATCCCACGGGCCGCCTACTGTTCCGGGAAATTCCATAACTTCTGTGCGTGTCCAGTCTGGTGGGGTCAACCAAGTTTCACGCATTTCGTTCAGTTCCTTGGCGGCGGCGGAAATCGCAGTCAGATGAGGGGGCAAAGTTCGGAGTTCAGGAATGACACCGGTTGGGAAGGGGA
>Ga0194062_1000847_pt1 | contig 12849 bp, 11 predicted proteins | sample SepL2225m_MetaG_FD_155481 | JGI IMG/M metagenome (GOLD analysis project Ga0194062, IMG submission 155481) | Anoxic zone freshwater microbial communities from boreal shield lake in IISD Experimental Lakes Area, Ontario, Canada - Sep2016-L224-25m | ecosystem: Environmental > Aquatic > Freshwater >... | reverse complement strand
AAGACCAGATCTAAAATAATCCAGTGACAACATTCATCACTCACTTCTTCAAACTTTCTCTTACGACTAAAAACCATGCTTACTGCACTTCCGAAGACCTGCCCCGAAAGAGATGCAAATTATACAGGCTTTTTTCTTTTCGTCAAGCAGATATTTTAATGCGAGCAAATTTTCTCTTGCCCACCTGATAAACACACTCTGAATCAATGTCTATTAACAACTTAGGATCAGACACCTTTTCTCCATCAATCTTGACTGCACCCTGATTTATCAGGCGGATAGCCTCCGAAGTACTACCTACCAAACCTGCATCTTTCAATACATTAGCAATTGAATAACTATCGCCATCAACTGTTAAAACAACTTCATCCACTTCATCGGGAATGGCTCCCCGCTGAAAGCGGGCTTCAAAATTCTCCAACGCCTTTATTGACGCATTTACATCATGAAAACGCTCAATAATCTCCTGAGCCAACTTCACCTTATAATTACGTGGATTCGCACCCTCATCACACGTTTGCTTCCACTGTTTGATTTCTGCCATCGGACGAAAGCTCAGCAATTCAAAATATCGCCACATTAACTCATCAGATATAGACATAATTTTGCCAAACATATCATCAGCAGCATCCGCTATACCTATATAGTTATTAAGCGACTTGGACATTTTTTGAACACCATCCAAACCCTCAAGTATTGGCATGGTTATAACAACCTGAGGTTTCTGACCATACACTTCTTGCAACTGCCTACCCACTAAAAGATTAAATTTTTGATCTGTCCCACCCAGCTCCACATCAGCCTTCATGACAACTGAATCATAACCTTGTATTAATGGATATAAAAACTCATGAATAGCAATAGGCTGCCCACCTTTAAAGCGCTTATCAAAATCATCCCTCTCCAACATTCTTGCCACCGTATGCTTTGCTGCCAATTGAATTAACTCTGCGGGCGACATCCTATCCATCCACGATGAATTAAACATAACAGTCGTCTTATCAGGATCGAGAATTTTAAACACTTGCTCTTGATAAGTCTTCGCGTTATCCAGAACCTCAGCTTTTGTCAATGGCTTACGCGTTACATTTTTACCAGTCGGATCGCCAATCATCCCAGTAAAATCACCTATCAAAAAAAGCACTTCATGACCTAAATCCTGAAACTGCTTTAATTTATTAATTAATACCGTATGCCCCAAGTGTAAATCTGGAGCTGTTGGATCAAACCCCGCCTTTATTCTAAGAGGCCGCCCTTCTTCAAGCTTTTTAACCAGCTCATTCTTAACAAGGACCTCATTAACCCCCCTTAATAACTCTTCCAATACATCCTCTTGCAACTTTTTTCTCCCAAAGCAATCTACATTTAATTGCCTCCATTATAGAATTATTGGCAGTTTCATTTGAATAATTTTTTATATTCATGAAATTAACACCCTGAAAATTGGCAATAACACAAAAAAACACTTAGAATGGCAACAGGTAAACTTTTAGAGCGTTAACTTTGAATAAATTTACACACCCTAATTTGCGATTAAAAAAGCATAAAACCTGTAAGACCTTTTTACTTTGGGTCGGCATTAGCCTCGGTTTAAGCTTTACTGCCTCAAACAGTCACGCAAAAACAGCCCCAAAAAAACTTCCAAACGTGACAGCAAAGCACGTTAAGATAAGTCCGCAGATCAGTGCTATTAATAAAGTAGCAACTAGCAAAGTGGCAAATAATAAAGTAATCAGTAGCAAAGTTAATAGTAAAATAACCAATCATAAAGAAGCTAATCTCAAAACCACCAAACCTGAGACTCCTATTTCTAAACTTAAGATAGCTACCCTCAAGCATGCACCAAAACCCATAGCTCAACACCACACCAAGTTTAGAACACATAAATCATATAACAGGAATATACCTGACATCATCTATGAATCTGAACCCGTTGAAACTAATGATATAAACCAAGCGGCTCCTACAGAAGCCCAGTTAACAATGACTGAAAAAAATGAACGTATTCACACGCTCATTGACACTCACGATAATAAAGTCGTCGTAAGCGACACCCCCTCTTCTAAAACCGAAGCACTCAGCACCATAACCAGCACTCACGGCGTTATCGAATCATCTTTTACTTTAGCCGCCCAAGACGCTGGCTTATCAGAAGATTTAATATTACAACTTACCAATATATTTGCTTGGGATATTGATTTCGCAACCAATCTGGATCAAGGTGATCAATTTACTGTTGTTTATGCCAATTCAGACTCAGACAACAGCGCTTCCAGCCGACAAATACTCGCCGCTGAATTTGTAAATCAAGGTCGCATATTGACAGCCATACGCTATAAGGACGACGAAGGCCTAGTTAATTATTACAGCCCTGAGGGTAAACCCATGCGTAAAGCCTTTTTAAGCGCTCCGCTGGACTACCTAAGAATCAGTTCTGGTTTTAATATGAACCGAAGACATCCTATTCTTAATAGAATTAGAGCGCATAAAGGCATTGATTATGCTGCAAGAACAGGCACTCCTGTAAAAGCAGCAGGCGACGGAGAAATTATATTCTGTGGCAATAAAGGCGGCTATGGTCAGGTATTAATTGTAAAACATGATGATAGACATGAAACCCTCTATGCACATCTTTCAGATTTCAGAAAAAACCTTCAAGTCGGAGACTTGGTAAAACAAAGCGAAGTGATCGGTTACGTTGGACAAACAGGACTGGCTACTGGCCCGCACTTACATTATGAATTCCGTGTGGCCGGAGAACATCGTAATCCAGAAGCACTCAACATTGAAAAGTCTGAAGCACTTCATGGTGAAATCTTAGCTGACTTTAAAGAGAAAACTCGATCGACTTTAAACCAGCTCAATAGAACTAAAGCTCAATCTCTATTAGCCAGAAACCAGATCCATATCAATTTTGATTTACAACAATAAAATCAAAGAGAGGATTTAATATCCTCTCTTTACCTAATCAAGCAGAAAAAGAGGAACCACAACCACAGGTAGTGGTTGCATTAGGATTACGAATCACGAACTGTGCACCTGAAACATCCTCTTTATAATCAACTTCAGCACCCGCCAAATATTGGATACTCATCGAGTCGATCAAAACAGTAACCCCTCCGTTCTCAACTTGAGTATCATCTTCATTGACTTCTTCATCAAACGTAAAGCCGTATTGAAAACCTGAACAGCCACCGCCAGAAACATACACTCGCAATTTAAGATTATCATTACCTTCTTCGGCAATTAATTCGCCTACCTTAGCTGCAGCGTTATCAGTAAATATAATTGGATTTGCCATAATAGAACTCACCTTAAAATTAATTTTATTGATTATGACTATACCTAGTCTTTTAGTCAAGATTTATGGGTACAAAGCAATTATCTTTAAACCAGCACTTTCTTCAAACCCAAACATCAGATTCATGTTTTGAATAGCTTGACCAGCCGCCCCCTTAACCAGGTTATCAATGACTGACAAAACAACCATCACCTCACTACCTTGCGGCTGAAAAATTGAAATCTGACAATTATTGCTACCCCGAACATTTCTTGTATCTGGATGTGAACCTTGAGGTAATACTTCTACGAACGGTTCATGTTGATAGCGAGATTCATACAAAGATTGCACCTCGCTCAAACTTATCCCATCTGAATCCACGACTAATTGTCCATATAAAGTCGCATGGATGCCTCTAATCATCGGTGTTAAATGCGGAACAAACGTTAAGCCTACTGGATTACCGGCAAAAGCCGTTAATCCTTGAGTAATCTCAGGCAAATGTCGGTGTCCATTGACTGCATAAGCTTTAAAACTTTCACCCGTTTCGCTCATTAACGTAGCCAACTCCGCCTTACGACCTGCCCCACTAACCCCCGACTTTACATCAGCAATTAAATGTTTAATGTCAATTAAACCGGCTTCAAGCAAAGGTAAAAAACCTAACTGTACTGCCGTCGGATAACACCCAGGGCAAGCAATTAAATTAGCTTTCTTAATCTCATCACGATTAACTTCTGGCAAACCATACACAGCATCAGCAATTAAATCCGGACAGGCGTGCGCCATACCATACCAATGACTCCACTCCACCGGATCTTTCAATCTGAAATCAGCCGATAAATCTATCACCTTAATACCTAACGCTAATAACTGCTCAGCCATTAACATCGCGGTTCCATTGGGTGTAGCGAAAAAAACCACATCACACTGACTCAACACGTCAATCTCTGGCGCACTAAAGGTGATATTAATCACACCTCGAAGACTCGGATACAAGGCATCTACCCTTAAACCTGCATCTGCACGAGAGGTAACCACAGTGACATCTACCTCAGTATGTAAAGCTAACAATCTGAGTAGCTCAACACCTGTATAACCGGTTCCACCTACAATACCTGCACGAATCATCAACTTAATCCTATCTATAAAGATTGTTTATCAAAATAACTGGAGCATATAATAACCTGATCCCACTTTTTTCAATACTCAACTTATGCCACTACTCAATAGCCTGCAAGCGATAGAAATTGAAGCCGGTTCTGAAACGCTAAAACTCGTTGAACGGGTGGTGCCTACACCGGCAGATCATCAAGTTTTAATAAACGTAGTCGCTGCGGGCATTAATCGACCCGACATCATGCAACGAAAAGGCTTATATCCGGCTCCACCCGGAGCATCTGATATACCTGGATTAGAAATCTCTGGCCTCGTGGTTGCTAAAGGTAAAACCGTTACTCAACTCAAAGAAGGTGATGCCGTTTGTGCTTTAGTGACTGGCGGCGGCTATGCAAATTATTGCTTAGCCGCAGCTGAGCTTTGCTTACCCATACCTCAAGGGCTTTCATTTATCGAAGCGGCAGCACTGCCAGAAACATTTTTTACAGTCTGGAGTAATCTCTTCGATCGAGTCCAATTGCTACCTAATGAAACATTACTTGTGCACGGTGGCACCAGTGGTATAGGCACAACTGCCATCCAACTGGCAAAGGCATTTAACAGCAACATTATAGTCACAGCCGGATCAGCCGAAAAATGTCTGTTTTGTTTAGATCTCGGCGCAGACGCAGCTATCAATTACAAAGATCAAGATTTTGTAACAGAAGTTAAGCAGCTAACCCAAAACAAAGGTGTTGATGTCATTCTCGATATGATCGGTGGCGACTATTTTCCACGTAATTTACAATGCATGGGATTCGATGCTCGACTTGTGCAAATTGCCATTCAAAATGGCGCAAAAACTGAACTTAATTTACTTCCCCTGATGCTTAAACGTCTCACCATCACTGGCTCAACATTACGCACCCGAGATGATCATTTTAAATCCAAAATAGCGCAGAAACTGCTTAAAAACGTCTGGCCTTTACTTGCATCAGGACAAATAAAGCCCATAATTCATTCCACTTTCACACTCAAAGATGCAAACCAGGCTCATCAACTCATGGAAAGTAGTCAACACATCGGTAAAATAATATTAGAGGTATAAACCCAATGGCTTACAACACCCTTATTTCTCCAACCGCCTTACAGCAAGAAATTAACAACCCAAAATGGATCATCATTGATTGTCGGTTTTCACTTGCGAATAGCGATACTGGCCCTGCGGCTTATCGACACGGTCATATTCCAAATGCTCGTTACGCACATTTGAACACTGACCTATCCTCAAGAATTACTGATTTTACAGGTCGCCATCCTTTACCAGACTTTAAAGTGCTCACAAAAAAACTAGGTGCTTGGGGAGTCAGTAACGACACACAAGTTGTCGCTTATGACGATGCAGGCGGAGCCTTTGCGGGTCGGCTATGGTGGTTATTAAAATGTTTGGGACATGAGAAAGTGGCTGTATTAGATGGTGGCATTAAATATTGGCAGCAACAACAACTCCCTATTACAACAACCCTACCCAGCTTAAAACCGACGGTATTCAGACCCTATTTAGATACCTCACTCTGGCTTAATGCCTCACAAGTGCAAGACAAGCTCGCTAAACAAGCCATTCGCCTCATAGATGCACGGACACCCGAACGTTTTCGGGGAGAACAAGAACCGATTGACCCTATTGCTGGGCATATTCCTAAAGCAAAAAACCGGGCGTTTCAATTAAACCTGGATAGTAACGGCTTGTTTTTATCTGCTGACCGATTGCAGGATCAATTTAAACAGTTAATAGGCAAAACAGCCCCAGAAAACGTTGTGCACTATTGTGGCTCAGGCGTTACGGCGTGCCATAACCTACTTGCAATGGAATACGCTGGTTTAAGAGGATCAAAAATATATGCGGGCTCTTGGAGCGACTGGATAAGAAATAAAAATAGAGGTATTGCGAAGGGTTATTAAGCATAAATGATAAACCCGAAATAATAGCTAGGCAGACGTTCTTGCCTGGCTATTATTATCAAACTAAAAATCTATAAGATTGATTTCGCAAAAGCGTTATTGCCCTGCAACACCCGCCATAAAAAAATTCAGCATTTGCATACCAAAAATAGCAAATGGAGCCGCAGAAAAAGCAAACAACAGCCCAACTATGGCAGCAGTATTTAAGCCATTTTTCGCATTAGGTTTATTTCCGTTTAATTTAGTAGTCATAGACTATCTCCGATTATTTAACTTCTGTCCAAAATAAAAGCATTATGTATGCCAAATTATTGTTGCATTACTTTTACAAGAGAGATTATCTTGCCATTCCATTACCAATAAATGAACCCGCCGCTGCACCCAGTCCAGTTACAATAGGATCGCCATTACCCATCTCATAACCTAAAACACTACCCACAACACCACCTGCGAGACCTTGCGGACTTCCACCTCTATAACGCGGTGGCGGTGGCGGGTAATAACCCATAGGAGGCTGAGGATAATATCGTTCACGATAACGACCCTGATGCTCATAGCCCTCACCTCGCCACCCATCACGATTAGCAAACGAAGTAGATGAATATAAGCAGATTAAAACAGCCATATATATCAGAGATGATATTTTTTTCATTTAGTTTTTCTCATTAAGTTGTAAGGTCAGGAGATAAAATTCAGTTCAACATCCTTGAATTCATCGATTATTTGAAACAGATAATAGCGGGGCTAAACTTAATGAGAGCTTAACGAAAATTAACCGACCTAGAATTTTTCACTTGAAACAATCCAATGATAAATCCCGAAAAAAAACTTCTGTAACGCTTATAATAGATATTTTTTTGATGGTAATGGCAACTCAATCAATGGCAGAATTTATCCCCGGCCAACGCTGGATTAGCAACACCGAGTCAGAACTTGGTTTAGGTCTTATTCTTGAAGTCAGTTTTAAACGTGTTACGGTACTTTATTTAGCCAGTGACGAACGCCGCATCTATGCAAGTGATAATGCACCGCTAACTCGAGTTAGCTTTGCCATTGGCGATACCATTAAATCCATTGACGAAGAAGAATTAACCGTTACCCGATTGATTGAAAAGGACGGCTTAATAATCTATGTGGGCAATAATGCAGATGGTGAAGAAATTGAACTCGAAGAAATTGAACTCAATCATCATATTCAGTTCAACAAACCTCAAGACAGACTGTTTACCGGACAAATCGATCCTAGTTCCTGGTTTCTGTTACGCTACGAAACCTGGCTAAGACTTCAGCAACATCAACAATCACCCGTCAAAGGCTTAATGGGTGGGCGCACCTCATTAATTCCGCATCAGCTTTATATAGCCCACGAATCAGCGAATCGATCAGCCCCAAGAATTATGCTGGCGGATGAGGTTGGCTTGGGTAAGACCATCGAAGCGGGCTTAATCTTGCACCATCGATTAATTAATGGCCTAACAAAACGGGTTTTAATCATCGTACCCGAAAGCTTACTGCATCAATGGCTTGTTGAAATGCTCAGACGTTTTAACCTGCGCTTCAGTGTATTTGATCAAGCCCGTTGTCTTGAAGACATTATTATTGATGATCTGGATGAAACTGAACAAAGTGATAAAGACCATAATCCGTTCTTAAGCGAGCAATTGATCCTGTGTAGCCAAAGCTTTTTTTCTGCTTATCCAAAGCGCCAACAGCAAGCCCTGGAAGCCGGTTGGGATATGGTGATTGTTGATGAAGCACACCACCTTGAATGGAGTGAACACCACGCCAGTCCAGAATATCAATTTGTAGAGCATCTCAGCTTACAAACCCCTAGCCTTATTTTATTAACCGCAACCCCTGAACAACTTGGAAAAGAAAGTCATTTCGCACGCCTTAGATTACTTGACCCTGATCGTTTTTACAGCTTTTCTGCGTTTGTAGAAGAAGAACGCCTCTTCGAACCGGTTGCCAATGCTGCCAAATTATTGCTTGCAGAACAAAAGCTGGATGCTCAGGACCAACAAACACTCACCAGCTTACTTAAAGATGATAATGTCGGTGGCTTATTAGAAAATCTGAATGATCCTTTAAAATCTGCGGCTGCGCGGGACGCCTTAATTACAATATTGCTTGACCATCATGGTACTGGACGAATCTTATTCAGAAACTCACGCCAAACCGTACAAGGCTTCCCTGACCGTGAACGCTTTGGTTATCCATTGTCAGGTGAGCAAAATGACAGCGACTTGCAACAAGACCCTCGTTATCAATGGCTTGTTGATAAGCTAACCACGGCCTCTAAGTCAAATGACAACCCGTCACTTAAAGGACAAAAAGCCCTGTTAATCTGTAAACATGCTCAAACAGCCATAGATTTAGAGCAAACCTTAAAGAACCGCGCTGGTATCGCCTCAGCCGTCTTTCATGAAGGCATGTCTATCATTGAACGCGACCGCGCAGCCGCTTACTTTGCAGATGAAGAAAGCTCGGCTCGCTTATTAATCTGTTCTGAGATTGGTAGTGAAGGCAGAAACTTTCAATTTGTTCATCACCTGATTTTATGGGACTTACCCTTCAATCCTGACTTGTTACAACAACGCATCGGACGATTGGATCGTATTGGTCAAAAGCATGTTATCCAAATACACATCCCCTACATAGAAAACACCCCGCAGCACACCCTCTATCAATGGTATGACCAAGGACTCAATGCATTTCGCGCTAATAACTCGGCTGCTCAAGCCGTTGCTGACCAGTTGCATGAAGAACTCAACGCGGTCTTGCAAAACAATCTACCAGCCGACATCGATGCATTCATTAACAAAACTCAACAATTGAGTAAAACGATTGAAACCCAACTACACAATGGTCGTGATCAGTTATTAGAACTTAACTCGTGCCGTAAAGAATCAGCTGATGAATTAATTGATCAACTGAACACCTATGATAATGAAGGTGTACTGTGGCCTTACATGGAAAATGTCTTTGAATGCTACGGTGTAGACACTGAGTTTCATTCAACGGATTGCTTTATTATTCGCCCTAGTGATCATTTACGGGTCTCACACTTCCCTAACCTTTCAGAAGATGGTCTTACCATCACCATTAATCGTCACATTGCGCTGGCCAGAGAAGAACTCCAATTCTTAACCTGGGAACATCCACTGGTTACTTCTTCAATCGACTTAATCTTATCCAGTGAAACTGGCAATGCCGCTATCAGTGTTGTAAGACACCCTGACTTAAAAGCAGGGCAATTTCTGTTGGAATGCTTGTTTATTGTCGAATGCAGTGCGCCCGCTGAATTACAAATCGGACGTTTTTTACCGCCCACACCGGTGCGTGTTTTAATTAACCAATATCAAAAGGATTTGACTGACGCCATAGACCATGCCAGTTTATTTGAAACAGGGAAAAACTTTGATAAGCAACAAATCATTAGCTTTCTGAATAATCAACGGCTATTGATTACAAAACTGTTATCTGCCTCCGAAGAGAAAGCGAAAATCGATATGCAGAGTTTAGTTAATGAAGCTACGAATGCGATGCTGACCTCTTTGTCTGCTGAAATAAAACGCCTGGTACGCTTAAAGAAAGTTAACCCGACTATTAAGTCAGAAGAAATTGAATACATCAAAGATATGACCATGCTAGCCCATGAGAATATGCAAGCTGCACAGTTACGCTTAGATGCTGTGCGTTTTATTATTACTAGCTGAGTATCACCATGTTAAACATCGGAAAAATTAACACCTTAAACGTTGTCAAGAAACAGGGTTCAGACATCTATCTTGACAATGGGGTTTCTGCAAAAGTATTACTGGCTGATAAAAGACCGCCAGAACACTGTGAATTAGGTGACAGCCTTGATGTGTTTGTGTATGTAGATTCCGACGGCCATTTAGCCGCAACTACCAAAAAGCCCCTGGCCGTCGTCGATGAAATTGCGTGGCTAAAAGTCGTCTCCCTGAATTATATCGGGGCTTTTTTAGATTGGGGCTTACCTAAAGATTTATTAGTACCCTTTAGTGAGCAGCACCATGAAATGGAAGTCGGACGCTCTTACCTGGTTAGAGTGTTTCTTGATGAAAAAAATCGCCTGGCAGCCACCACCAAGATTGATCGCTTTATTGCCGATGAAGTTGAAGAGCCTGAAACCTTTGAAGCGGGGCAAAAAGTATCTTTAATCATTGCTGAAAAAACAGATTTAGGCGTAAAAGCCATTATTAATAACGCTTACTGGGGTATGCTCTACCAAAATGAACTGTATCAACCGGTTAGAAAAGGCCAAAAGCTGGACGGCTACATTAAACAAATCCGTGACGACGGTAAAATTGATCTCGTCTTGCAAGAACCCGGTTATGGAAAAGTCGTGTCATTGACTGACAAAATATTGCTCAAGCTTAAACAAAACAATGGCGTGTTATTGCTCAGTGACAAGAGTCCACCAGAAGCCATCTACCTGACCTTTGGCGTCAGTAAAAAAGTATTTAAACAGGCCATAGGTTCATTGTATAAACAACAGCTCATCACCATTGATGATAAGGAAGGCATAAAACTGGTTTAGCCAACTAAATAAATTGGCAACCTATGAAAACCTCGCCAACAATCAACCACGCCAGAGTACTTCTGGTAGAAGACCATAAAAACCTTGCCTTAGCCGTGGGAACTTATCTTGAGAGTAGCGGCTTCAGCATGGATTATGCTTATGATGGTCTCTCTGGATTGCACTTGGCCACCACTCAACGTTATGAGGCCATTATTCTGGATATCATGCTTCCGGGTATTGACGGTCTGGAAATATGTGGCCGATTACGCACAGATTTACATTTGTCTACACCTATCCTTATGCTGACCGCACGCGATCAACTGCAAGACAAATTAAACGGCTTTAAACAGGGCGCTGACGACTATCTGCTAAAACCCTTTGATATGCCAGAATTAGAGGCTCGGATAATCGCGCTCATCCGTCGAGAACGCGGCGAACTGGATGGATCAGTTTACAACATACATGATCTAAGTCTTAATAATCGAACCATGCAGGTTGTACGTAATAATCATGTCATCCATTTATCCCCAACGTGCCTTAGAATTTTACGAATCCTGATGCGTGAATCACCCGCGCTGGTCACTCGGGAACAACTCGAATATGAACTTTGGGGAGAGTTATCACCTGATAGCGATACTTTGCGAAGCCATTTATATAAATTGCGTAAAGCTATCGATAAACCTTTCGATCTACCCTTGCTGGAGACACAACAAGGTCTTGGATTTAGAATTGTTGCCCCGGAACAGTCGTAAAGCGGCTGCTAGATATTATCAGTTCTACTACCTAGCAGGCGAGCCTTAGGGAAGACTACCGTAATCCGCGTACCTTCACCCTGTTTACTCCGTATTTTTAACTTCCAGCCATATCTATTACATAATTGAGTGACAATAGTCAGCCCCAAACCATGACCATTGCTATCCGCATGAGCCCGATAAAAGGGTTCGAAAACATGCTCTAACTGGTGTTGACTCATACCGATTCCGGTATCCGAAATGCTAACCTGCCTGTCACCAATGGTAATGGAAATAACGCCTTGACGGGTATAAATAAAGGCATTGCGGAGCAAATTGCTAAACAGGATAGCCAGTACTTTTTCAGCTGCAGGTATTAATAATAGACAGTTTTGCTCAATCTCCAGGCTAACTTTATCATTGCCGATTGCCTGATTAATTTGTTCCATCAGCATAATTAAAAGGTCATTAATTAATACATCTTCCTCCGGTAATGGCGAGGACTCTTCCCGTGCCAAGAGCAGCAGAGTCTCTATCAAACTCTCCATATCGCGCAAAGTATGGTCTATCCTTGCTATGGACTGGTTTTCATTAGGCTGAAAGTCGGTACGTTTTTGCAGTAATGCCAGCGAACTTTTGATAACAGCCAAGGGTGTTCTCAATTCATGACTGGCATCACGGGTAAAATTCTTTTCACGCTGGATAAATTGTTCCAGTCGCTCGGTAAAATGATCGAGTGCGTCGATCAGTTTAATAACATCACTATCGGATGTGCGTCGTAATTCATTCAAATCTAGCTGAGCTAGACTCTGTCTGCGGAAATCAAATTGCTCAACTATATACGCAAGTTTTATCACTGGGGAAATGGCATTCCTAGATTGCCGATACGATAACCAGGCAAATAAATAGATCAGAAGCAATACCAGACTCAGCGGAACCACACCAAAATAAAAGGCCAAATTGGCGACCTGTTCTTCATCAAAAACAAGGTATAAACGGGCGTTCCCATGATCTTCGATATAGACTATCGGTTTTCGCCCGTTAAAATCAGCACGAAAATATCCGGGTAGTTTCTGTTGCAATGGCTCAGGGATATTAGCGAAGCTATTGTCAACGGCAAGATAACCTTTTAGATTTAAAGTGTCAGGTGTAGGAAAATCCGGATTTTGTTGATACCGCGTCCAAAAGTGAGCGGCTTCACCAACCAGCGCCTGACGAACCAATACCTT
>Ga0194062_1000845_pt1 | contig 12868 bp, 12 predicted proteins | sample SepL2225m_MetaG_FD_155481 | JGI IMG/M metagenome (GOLD analysis project Ga0194062, IMG submission 155481) | Anoxic zone freshwater microbial communities from boreal shield lake in IISD Experimental Lakes Area, Ontario, Canada - Sep2016-L224-25m | ecosystem: Environmental > Aquatic > Freshwater >... | reverse complement strand
CTGCTTCTCCCACTGCTCTGCTCTCTCACCCTAACTTGCCACGCCGATGGCTTGCCGGATTTGGGTGATGCCTCGCAAGAGATGATTTCGCCTCAGCAAGAGCGCATGATCGGCGAACAAAGCATGTATCAAATTCGCGCTAATAAGAGTTATCTCGATGATGCAGAAATAGCCGATTACCTCAATCAGCTCGGCGGCATACTCATCGCCAACAGCGGCGAACCCACACAGGCGTATGAGTTTTTTGCGATTAATGAAAACGCCATTAACGCCTTCGCCATGCCCGGCGGCTTTATCGGCGTCAACACAGGATTAATTTTGCTCGCGCAAAATGAGTCAGAACTTGCCTCGGTGTTGAGCCATGAAGTCGCACACGTCACGCAACATCACCTTGCGCGCATGGTATCTGGCCAAAAATACGACACGCTCGCCGCAATGGCCGCGATTGCAGTCGCCATCATCGCCGCACGTGACAACCCACAAGCTGCCACTGCCGCCATTTATGGCGCACAAGGCGGCGCGATGCAACGCCAACTCAACTTCACTCGCACCTACGAGCAAGAGGCCGATCGCATTGGGCTAACTACGTTGCAAAAGTCCGGCTTCGACACTCGTGCCATGCCCGCTTTTTTTGAAAAAATGCAACGTGCCACACGCATAGCGGAAGGAAATACGCCCACCTATTTGCGCACTCACCCCGTCACCGCAGAACGCATTGCTGATGTGGGAAACCGCGTGCAACAACAGCCTTTCCACCTTGTACCAGACAGTTTGAATTTTCAGCTCGTCCGCGCAAAATTAAATGCCTCGGTAAAGTCTCCTAGTGAGGGCATCGCATTTTTTACTTCCGCACTCGGCGAACAAAAATTTGGCAACCCCATTGCACAGCGCTATGGATTAACGCTTGCGCTGTTACGCGCTAATCAAATCAAACGTGCGGAGCAAGAGTTCGCCATCTTGCAACAGCAAGCGCCGACCAATGCCATGATCACCACCCTTGCTGGCAAACTAAAGCGCGCTGACGGCCAAGATAAAAATATCGCCGCTTTTTATCGCACCGCCACGCAAACTTTTCCGCAATATCGTGCATTGATTTACGACTATGCCGATGTATTACTACAAGACAGACACTTTGATGAAGCTCTGAAATTACTGAACGAAAAAATACTCACCTATCCAAACGACGCCAAGCTGTACGAACTACAGGCAAGAACCTTTTCGGCATTGGGCAGAGTGCAAGAAGAACACCACGCACTGGCCTACAACTTCATTTTGCATGGCAACCTACGCGCCTCGGTTGAACAGCTAGAGCTAGCGAAACAAGCGGGAACAGATTACTACGAGCTTTCGACGATAGAGGCTGAACTGAAACAGTTTAAGGAGATTTTGGCTGCGCAGCGGAAGCGGAATTAGTTTTTATTGATTTCCTCCACGCCACCATTGTACAAGCCATTTCATTCCCCAGCTCGCACCCCCTCTCCATTTGCCGCGATGCTTGCTCTTTTTCGTGCAACCCCATTAGCGCCAACCCTTTTCCATAATAAGCCCGCCCTTCATCCGGCTTAATTGCAATCTGCGCTTCAAATTCCGCAATTGCTTCCTGACAACGCCCTGCAGTTACTAAAGCTATTCCTAACTGATAACGAAGTGTGGTTAGTTGCGGGCTTGCTACAGCTGCCCTTTGAAAATCAGCAATTGCCCCCTCCATTTTTCCCATAACCATTTCAGCCTGACCTCTGTTATAAAAAATCCGGTCAGCCCCCGGCTCGCGTTCGCTCTGCAACAATCGAGCGGCATCGTTCCACAAACGATAGTTATCGGCGAATACCCACAGACGATTCAAAGTCAGCGGTATAAACAGCAATGCAACAAGACTCAACACAACTATCGTCCTCCGGCTAGGCAGTTTGTTCAGCCACAACGGGATAACCAACATCATACCCGGCAGCCACAGATAACTGCGGTAGAGCACAAACGGCTCCTGCACCCGAATGGATGAAAATTCCACCACAAACTGCAACCAAGGATATAGCAGCGCAAAACCCGCCAGCCCTGTCGCCCCACCTCGCAACAGTAGCCTAATGGCAACATAGCCGTACACCACAAAGCCAACCAACCCCAGCCAACCTTGCCATGCGGTGACCGATGAAACAAAAGACTCACGCATGTCAATCGACATCCAAGCAGGATTAGGCAACAGCCATAACCACAGATACTTGAAAAACAAACCAGCCTGCGTCAGCACACTCAAAAGGTGCAACACAGGAGTGCTCTCGATTATTCCATGCTGCTCAAATAAATTTGCAGCCATCGCTTCATAGGGTGTGCCGAACACCCCCTTGGCTCGCAACATCACCAGTACCGCAATAACAAAAAAAGCTATCCAGCTCACCCAGAGGTCGCGCTTTATGGCAACGATTTTCGTACGTAACAAAATAGTTTGCGCCGCTAATACCGCTGGCATCATCAGGCTATGCTCCTTGGAAAAGCACGCCAAGAAATAAGCCGCCACTGCGAAGGCCAGCCAGCGCTTTTGTCTCGATAGCAATCCGCGCAGATATGCCAATTGCATAAGTAGAGAGAACAGAGTTGCCATCAAAATGCTACGTTCAACCACATAGCCAACGGCGTAAACCGCTACAGGGTGAATAGCGAAAAATAGCGCGCCAAACCAAGCCCCCCAAATAAGCGTGGATGAGTTTTCAGTCTCTGCTTTGACCTCGCCAATCAATCGACGCAGCAAAAAGAACAGCAAGATGACATTCGCCACATGTAGCAGCAGATTGCCTAGGTGGAAGAAATGCGTCACCGCATCGCTAAATATAGCCGCCGTCCAATTTAGGCTTGCATAGGGCAGGCCACGCAAGTCGAAGAGAAATAATGGACTGACAGAATAGCTAGAGGTATTGCCAGTAAAATAAGGCAGGTCATCAAACACAAATGGACTGCCGAGAAACGGCAAATAAATCAGACATACTGCTATAAAAAGAGAATATGTCCAGACACGTTTATATTTGCCAAAGTAATTCCGCAATCTTGCGCGATAAGACATATTCATTACCTACAAAAAACAAACCCCTCCGAGGAGGGGTTTGCGTTAAACACAGTCAACTATTAGCAACCAAAGTACTTAATCGCAATTGGGTCAGTAATAGTTTTAGCGTTACATGTCCATGTAATCGCTGTTCCACCGCCGGTAGCGCGCAGTGTTATGGTCAATGCATCGATTGTCGTAGCTTTGATACCAGCAAGTTTCAACTGCATGTCTACAACAGTTGGAGTGCCAGCTGCCGTTGTTACGATCAATTCACTTACTTCAGCCGGTAGGTTAGGCGTATTTGCAAGACCGATCGAGCTAAACAAACCACCAGCTGCGGATGCCGCTACGGCAGTTACAGCTGTTTCAGTTCCCACTGGGAAAGAAGCGTTTTCTTGAAAGTATTGAGCAAGAGCCAACTTAACTGGATCCAAAGTGGATTGCACTTTAGACAACTTTGCTTTAACGATGTAGTCCTGATACGCAGGAATCGCTACTGCAGCCAGAATACCGATAATCGCTACCACGATCATCAATTCAATCAATGTAAAACCTTTTTGGATTTGTTTCATGTTGTTGCTCCTTTGTTGTTGAAGGGTACACACGAGGTGTGCGCCCAGTTAGATGCAGGATACGTGCCAGCCATATTTATCTGCCATTCCCGCGCAGGCTGCATCTAATAAATCATCAACAAATTGATTGCATTACACTATTTTTAATAGCTTTCAACGCTGGCCTCGCGCCTGCGCAGGAATATCGGTATCAAATTCGGTCAGTTTAAGTGACAATTTTCGTCACTATTCTTTAACCAACCGTCACCCGCCCGAACTTGCGCTTGCCCACCTGCGCCACAACCACTGCGCCCGCCTTGATTTGTAGGGATTTATCGCTGATCTTTTCTCCATCCAGCTTAACCGCCCCCGCCTCAATCATGCGCATCGCCTCTGAGGTACTAGCAACCAGATTGGCTTGTTTAAGCATTTGGGGCACGCCGATAGTGCCGTCCGTGCTGGTCACGGTGATTTCTGGCATGTCATCCGGCAACACGCCTTTTTGGAAACGCGCCTCAAATTCAGTGAGCGCGTCTTCGGCTGCTTTTTTGGAATGGAAGCGAGCGACGATCTCTTGCGCCAGCAACACTTTAATGTCACGCGGGTTGCGACCATTCAACACTTCTTCATGCCATTGCGCAATGGTGGTAAGGCTTTCAAAAGAAAGCAGCTCCAGATAGCGCCACATCAATTTATCTGAAATAGACATGATTTTGCCGAACATGTCTTGTGGTGCATCGGTGATGCCGATGTAGTTGCCCAACGACTTGGACATTTTATTGACGCCGTCTAAACCTTCAAGCAAGGGCATGGTGAGCACGCACTGAGGTGCTTGGCCAAAGTGTTTTTGCAGTTCGCGCCCCATCAACAAGTTAAATTTTTGATCAGTGCCGCCTAGCTCGATGTCGGCTTTGAGAGCCACAGAATCATAGCCTTGAACCAGCGGGTAGATAAACTCATGAATGGCAATCGGCTGATTATTTTTGTAGCGTTTAGAAAAATCATCGCGCTCCAGCATTTGCGCTACCGTGTGAGTGGCCGCCAACCGAATTAAATCGACTGCGCTGAACTTATCCATCCAAGTGGAGTTAAACACCACTTCCGTCTTGGCGGGGTCGAGCACCTTAAACACTTGATCTTTGTAACTTTGCGCATTCGTTAGCACTTGCTCGCGCGTCAACGGTGGGCGGGTGGCGTTTTTACCCGTTGGGTCGCCAATCATGCCGGTGAAGTCGCCAATCAGGAATAAGGCGTGATGGCCCAAATCCTGCAACTGACGCATCTTGTTTAATAGAACAGTGTGGCCGAGGTGCAAATCAGGCGCGGTTGGATCAAAACCCGCTTTAATTCGCAGCGGGCTACTTTTTGCAAGCTTTTGTTTTAATTCGCTTTCTATTAAAAGCTCTTCGGCGCCACGCTTAATAATGTCTAGGGTATTTTGCTGAGTCATCGTTCAATTCTATTTGTGGTCAATACGCAATTGGCCGCTTATCGGGATCAGGCTGCCACTCATCGTCAACGTCAATCCATTTGTTCCAAAGATAAAGGAATACCTCGGCGGGCTTTGAGGCAATGCGGCTTTCTGGTAAAGTGGCGCCCAATTCGCGAACTAGTGTTCGTCAAAACCGATTCATTGCAGCCTTGGGAGGCGCGAATGTTACCGCAAAACACAATGTCGCAAGCATACAAAATGAAGCTGAGATGGTTCGTGACCATTTCTACGTTGCCTCTTTTTGGCGTAGTCACCGCCTTCGGTGTCATGCCGCAATCCACTTTTAATATTGGCGAGCAAGTAACGGTTGTTGAGGAGATCGCCTTACCCGTTGCGGCACAAACTGCCAGCACAACAGCCACTTTTTGGCGTAACGAGCGAGTGCAGCGCGGAGATACGGTTGCTGAACTACTACGCAGGCTGAGCATCGAAGATGCCGCCGCAACCGAATATCTGCTTAAAGACAAAGCCGCTGAATCACTTCGCAAACTCGGTGTTGGTCAAGAGGTTCAATCTGAAATAGCCGCAGACGGCAGTTTGCTAGCCCTGCGTTACCTGAACAATGGCGGCGCTCAGGTCGTGATCGACAAAACTGATTCAGGTTTTAAGACGAACACTTTTCCAGTGCAACTCGAGCAGCGCACTTTTATGCGTACCGGCGAAATTAAAACTAGCCTATATGCAGCAACGGATGCGGCGGGACTAACCGACCCTGTGGCAAATCAAATGGCTGAGATTTTTGGCGGAGATATCGACTTTCATCGCGATTTACGCAAAGGTGACAAATTTACCGTCGTGTATGAAATGACTTACAGCAATGGGCAAGCGGTGCGCTCTGGGCGTATTTTGGCAGCAGAATTTGTTAATCAGGGCCATGCCTATCGTGCTGTTTACTTCCAAACTAGTAACACCAACGGCAACTACTACACACAAGAAGGCAAGAGCATGCGCAAAGCTTTCTTGCGCTCGCCGATTGAGTTTTCTCGCGTTAGCTCTGGCTTTACCACCTCGCGCTTTCACCCTGTGCTGAACAAATGGCGCGCCCACAAAGGCGTGGATTATGCCGCCCCAACCGGAACGAAGGTTAAAGTAACTGCGGATGGCACCGTGGCGCTAATAGGCAAGCAGAGCGGTTATGGCAATGTAGTGATGGTTAATCATCAAGGCCACTACACAACTGTTTATGGACACCTCTCTCGCTTTGCCGCAGGCTTGCGCGTTGGTCAGCGCGTCAGTCAGGGTGAGATCATCGCCTACGTCGGCATGACCGGCTTAGCAACAGGCCCACACCTTCACTATGAATTCAAAATTGATGGCACGCAGCGCGATCCACTTCGTGTAGCACTACCTGACGCGTCTCCTGTCAGCTCAGCACAGAAATCCGCCTTCTTAGAAAGCACTCGCGAACTGAATGAGCGTTTGGCGATGCTGCACAATACCAAACTAGCCAAACTAGATTAAAACGTTGTCGGTGAATAACTCGGACTTATTCATCGGCATCATGTCCGGCACCAGCTTGGACGGAATCGACGTTGCGTTAGTCGATTTTTCTAGCGCACACACTAAGCTACTCGCCACACACTTTCAGCCCTATTCTGATTCTCTCAAAGCAACGCTACTTGCACTTCACCATCCAGCCATCAACGAACTGCACCAAGCGCAAATCACGGCGAATCAACTAGCCACAGATTATGCTACTGCAACTTTAGCGCTATTAAAAACCCACAGTATTTCTGCTGAAAAAATTCGCGCCATTGGCTGCCACGGCCAAACCATTCGCCATCGACCTGAGCTCGGCTACACCGTGCAATTGGGCAATGCCTCGCTCCTCGCCGAATTAACCAACATTGACGTGGTCAGCGACTTTCGCAGTCGCGACATTGCCGCCCACGGCCAAGGTGCACCACTAGTGCCCTCCTTCCATGATCGCGTGTTGCGTCACCCCAGCATCCATCGCGTTATTGTAAACATTGGTGGCATTAGCAATCTAACCAACCTATCGCCGAAGCAACCCACTATTGGCTTCGACTGTGGGCCAGGTAATTTGCTCATGGATGCGTGGATACACGAACATCGGGGGTGCGCTTACGATAAAGACGGGGCGTGGGCAAGTGGAGGAAAAGTAATTCCATCCTTGCTCGAAAAACTAAAGAGTGAATCTTTTTTTAGCGCGCCCCCACCGAAAAGCTGCGGCCGCGATTTATTTAATCTCCACTGGCTAAAAGCGCAACTCCACGGAAATGAGTTAGCTGAAGATGTGCAAACTACTTTATTGGCATTGACCGTTCATGGCATCGCTGATTCCATTCAACGCTATTGCGCTGGTGCAGAGGAAGTTTATTTATGCGGCGGTGGCGCTTATAACGGTGCGCTCGTGCGAAGTCTTGAACAATCGCTACCTCAATGCAATATTCAACTCACTGACGTTTTGGGCATTGGCGCAAATTGGCTTGAATCCATCGCTTTCGCTTGGCTTGCTCAGCAAACCATCAACGGCAAAAGTGCGAACCTGCCCGAAGCGACGGGAGCAAAACATCCCTGCATTCTCGGCGCGATTTACCAAAAATAAAAAAGGCGCCGAAGCGCCTTTTTTAGTAACCATATCCGCATAATGAAGATCGGGCTTCAGCCCAACATGTCGGGTTAAAACCCGACCCACAACTCAACAAATTAAGCCGAGAAAGAAGAACCGCAACCGCAAGTTGTTGTCGCATTCGGATTTTTAATCACGAACTGCGCGCCTTCTAAGCCTTCTTGGTAATCAATCTCAGCACCAGCCAAGTATTGAAAACTCATTGGGTCGATAAGCAATTTAACGCCGTTCTTATCCAACACGGTGTCATCTTCATTTGCCACTTCATCGAACGTAAAGCCGTATTGAAAACCGGAGCATCCACCACCACTCACAAACACGCGAAGTTTCAACTCAGCGTTACCTTCTTCTTCAATCAAAAGTTTTACTTTATTCGCCGCGCTATCGGTAAAAATTAGCAAGTCGGTTACTGCTGCATCAGCTACTGTATTCATCATTTATCTCCAGGGAAAATTTGTTAGGATTCGGTGCCGCTCAATTTCAGGGTCACCACTTTATCAGAAATTTCTGTGAGGTGGATCAACTTACCCTCAACAATCGCACCCAGCTGAATCTCCATTGTCTTATAGTGGACATCGCCTATGAGCTTAGCTTTGCTTTGCAATTCTAGATATTCTGAAGCTTTCACAGGCCCTGTTACCACACCATTCGCAACCAAATGTGTGACGCCAATTTCACCATCAACACGTGCGTGCTCGCTCAATACCAAAGTGCTTGTTTTGCCCGGTGTTGCGATGACATTTCCATTCACCTCGCCATCGATCCGCAAGCCTCCGCTAAACTGAATATCACCAATAATTTTTGTTCCTGCTCCAATCAGTGAATCAATTCGATTTTGCGGCTTAGTAGGTCGGTTACCAAACATATTTATAACTCCCGTTTAAGACAGCTCTGCTGCCTGCTTGATTTTTGGTTCGCGCAAACCTTTTTCAAATACCCTCACTTGCACACTCTCTATATGGGCGCCTGGTGGTAATTTAAAGGCTCGATCTACGCGCAAATAGTATTTAAAATTTAAATTACCCTCCGCGATGTTCGGCGAATTCTCTTGCGGGAATTGTAGCATCACTTTTTTACCATCTTGCTTTGCCGTCACCAGCAATTGTAGATGCCCCTGAAACTCCTTGCCGCGCTGCTGCACGTTTTGTACCAACAGCAAGCGACAGTGATATTCATTCGGTAGCGCATCTGGCTCAATCTTTAACTTATGAATACTCAACTCTGCCTCACGCCCTGAGGTAAGCGGCAAGTTCTGAAAAAAGGACAAGTCTTCTTTTATTCGAATATTTTCCTCATTCAAGATTTTGACCTGCGACATAGTCTCCTGCATGGCAGCGGTTTCAATCTGCGCTTGTCGCTCATCTGCCGAGTGCTGGCTCGTCAACTTTTCATTTTCACTTTCGAGAAAAACAACTCGATCACGCAATACATCCAACTCTTTTTCCGCTTGCCCCCGATGAAAGCCAGCCAACTCCAAACCTGAGTCATAAGCCCACCACACCAAAGTCCCCGCCGCGATAATAAAGGGGATCGTAATCGCCCAACGCACATACCACGGCACATGCGGCCGCACCGACAAGCGCGGCGCTGAAATACTAAATTTTCGGGTAAACTTTTTGAGCATCGCTAAGGCAACAAAGGCAACACATTGAGTGCTGTCGCTTCGGGCAAGCCAAACATAATGTTCATATTTTGCACCGCTTGGCCCGCCGCCCCCTTCACCAAATTGTCGATCACCGACAAAATGACGGCCGTATTACCCCCCTGTGGCCGATGCACCGCAATCCGGCACAGATTTGAGCCACGTACTGAACGCGTTTCAGGATGACTGCCCGCTGGCAACACATCTACAAACGCCTCATTCGCATAACGCTTTTCAAATAGCGACTGCAAATCAATATCCGTTTTTATTTGCGCATACAGCGTTGCGTGTATGCCCCGAATCATCGGCGTGAGGTGCGGCACAAAAGTGAGCCCAACAGGGGCGCCAGAAACGCTTGCCAAGCCCTGTTTAATTTCCGGCAAATGACGATGCCCTGCCACGCCATACGCTTTAAAACTATCTGCAGCCTCAGCCAACAACGCGGAAATTTCTGCCTTGCGCCCCGCGCCGGACACACCTGATTTCGCATCCGCGATGAGCTGGCTAGCATCCACCAGCCCCGCTTCAAGCAAAGGAATAAAACCCAGCTGCACTGCGGTTGGATAGCAGCCTGGATTTGCCACCAAGCGCGCTTGCTTAATCTGCGCCCGATTCACCTCGGGCAAGCCATACACCGCCTCAGCCACCAAATCAGGGCAAGCGTGGGTCATGCCGTACCATTTTTCCCACTCGGCAATATCTTTAATGCGAAAGTCTGCGGCAAGGTCGATCACCCGCACACCAGCATCTAGCAAAGCGCGCGTCTGCTGCATCGCAATGCCATTTGGCGTGGCGAAAAAAACCACATCGCATTGATCCAAGGAGGCTTCATCCGGATGCGTAAAGGCCAAATTAACATAACCACGCAAGCTAGGGAACATTTGACTCACCGGCGTACCTGCATCCGCACGTGAAGTAATCGCCCGCAACACCACCTGCGGATGTAACGCCAACAAACGTAATAGTTCAACCCCTGTGTACCCAGTGCCACCGACTATTCCGACCTTAATCACATTAAGCTCCCATGCCAATTTGAAGGGGCAAATAATAAATGAAAAAACCGCCCGAAGGCGGTTTTTTCTGCACTCCACAAGCGATTAACGCTTGGAGAACTGTTTCCTGCGGCGAGCTTTGCGCAAGCCCACTTTTTTACGTTCAACTTCACGCGCATCACGAGTCACCAGACCTGCTTGGCTCAATGTTGGCTTTAGCGAAGCATCATAATTAATTAGAGCACGCGTAATGCCATGACGAACAGCACCCGCTTGACCAGACTCACCGCCACCGGCAACGTTTACCATGATGTCGAATTTATCGCTCATCGCAGTCAACTCAAGTGGTTGACGCACCACCATACGGCCAGTTTCACGAGCAAAGAATTCATCTAGCGGCTTATCGTTTACAACGATAACGCCTTTACCAGGTTTCATAAATACGCGGGCTACTGCGCTTTTGCGACGGCCAGTGCCGTAGTTATAAGTCACACTCATGATTACGCCTTTAACAAATCGATAGGTTTAGGTTGCTGCGCGCTATGTGGGTGTGTTGCACCGGCATAAACCTTCAGCTTACGCAACATCGCGTAACCCAACGGGCCTTTAGGCAACATACCACGCACTGCTTTTTGCAGAACGCGCTGTGGGTGACGCTGACGCAACTTAGTGAAGTTAGTCTCGTAGATACCGCCTGGATAACCAGTGTGACGGTAGTACATCTTGGCTTCAGCTTTGTTGCCGGTAACACGTACTTTGTCCGCGTTAACAACCACGACGAAATCGCCGGTATCAACGTGAGGTGTGTAAATCGCCTTATGCTTGCCACGCAAGCGTGCAGCGATCTGGCTCGCTAGGCGACCCAGAATAGAATTGGAAGCATCGACCAAAAGCCAGTCATGCTGGACTTCGTGTTGCTTAGCGGAAAATGTTTTCATGGCACTTCCTAATACAAAAGAGTTAGTAAACTTCGAAGGGCGCGGATTGTATGCGAGAGATTCGCCCCCTGTCAAACGATCTCTCACTTATCTACAAATATCCTGCCAAATAATCCTTAAAATTGCACCGAGGGTCGAAACACCAACGTCAGCGTATTCACCTCAGTGGTACGCAACAACCCTGAATACTCCTCTGGGCTAGACCAAACTACCCCAATATCTAACGTCGGCGTGTAAGCCTGCCCCACTCGCGGATATTTTTTACCGATTACATATTCTTGGCGAATCAAATGTCCCGTTTTTTTGGCAAAGTGCATCTTTACATCTAAAGCCGAATTACTAATCCAATCTAAAAAAGGGAGATGCGCATTCAAATTACTGCGATAGAGACTCAAATAAAGCACATCGGTGATCAACTCGTTATCGTGCAACTTGCTCCCAATCCGAAAACTCCAACCCAGCTTTTCATCGAAATAATCAACATTACCTTTAATCTTCCACTCAAACTCCATCCATCGATCATCAATCATGTCATTGTTTTTAATGTGTTTTACGCCCGCACTTATAAGGTAACCGGTGTAGCCCACGTTACTTCCCTTACGCTGCTCGCCGGGCCGCACAATCTTCGCGATATTGCCAAAAAAGGCGGATACCGCCCACGGCTCCTGAAACCCCGCCGTCGCAGACTCAAGAATATTTACGCTGGAGTGGTGACCGATGCGCCCCTGCCCGTAAAAATTAGGCTCGCTTGCTTTCAAATACGTACCCAGCAAGGGCATCGGATAAATACTCGTTTCCACCACCATAAAACGCGGGATGAGCGAACCTTCAATCAGCTCGCGATAAATAACCGCCTCACTAGTTGAGCGAATGGTTGGGATAGGTTTACTGGTCAGCGGAATGTTTACGCCAAAATCGGTGTAGTAAGGATCAATCTCCCACATCCAATCGACCTTGCTCTTTTCTTCGTAAGCCGGTGCGGACTGGGCTATTGCGGCCGGAGCGGAAGCTACCCCCTTCTCAGCAATAGCCGATGGCAGAGGAAAACTAGGGGCGGGAGGCGCTTCTGATTCCGCCGCCTGCACAGAGGAAACACTCAGCTGCAACAGCAATGCAAATAAATTAAAACCCCTCATCACCGATTAGTAGCTTTCGCGCATGTAGATAAACTCTTTGCGCTGCTGATAAACGCCGAAGGTGGCAGTACCCGGTGTAACAGGAAGATATGTTGCCGTCGAGGTTGGCGTGACCGTTACTTTTCCAGTTCCAGTAGGGGTCGGCTTTCCCAGCTTGATACTCAAAATCCCTGATGCCAAAGTTCCACTTAATGGAGTAAGCGTAACCAGCGTTGTTCCCGCACCGACAGCATAACTGCTCGAAACACCCGATAATGTCGTCGCACTATCCGTCAAACTCGTCACCCAGCTGGTGCTGCTGTAATACTGAGCTGTAGCCAATAACGTCAATGGCAGTAACTCAGAGCCATAGGCATTAGGTATTTTTATTCTTCCGCTCACCACCTTCGCCCCGCCCTGCGTTGCAGGCGAAGTTCCAGAAGCCACCGCGTCCGTATCCACCGCGTGCAAATACACATCGGTCGGTGCGGTTGGTACGGTAGTAAAC
>Ga0194062_1000844_pt1 | contig 12873 bp, 14 predicted proteins | sample SepL2225m_MetaG_FD_155481 | JGI IMG/M metagenome (GOLD analysis project Ga0194062, IMG submission 155481) | Anoxic zone freshwater microbial communities from boreal shield lake in IISD Experimental Lakes Area, Ontario, Canada - Sep2016-L224-25m | ecosystem: Environmental > Aquatic > Freshwater >... | reverse complement strand
GGGTGTACCGGACAGGCAGTGGCGGGGGGGCCAAGATCGTAGACAAATTCAGCGAGAAGGAAACCTCTCGCACGGAAACAGAAGTCGAATCGGGGCAGCGCCGTTCCGCTGCAAGTGATGGCTTACCATCTTAAATTCGGCAGTAAACTGTCTTGACATAAGGGTCCACTACACTCATACCATTTCTCCAAATAGGCTAAAGCATCCCATGGTAATGCACAGCGAAGCTTGCCGTGGGTTTTAATTTTTTTTGACAAACGACCATCCGTCGTGATGAAAAGTTCCGCGTTTGCAGTCATTGCTGAAGCCACATGCAAGGCATCATGTTCTTTTATTCCCAATTTCATTAAATCACGGGATAAATTGACCAATGTATCGCTATGGGTAATCTTCATAATTGAAAGTTTCCGCCAATCGCCGATTGAATTTCGCCGTTCTAGGAAAGGATTCAGGCTATTCTCATATTCCAGAATATGAGACCAAACAAGCTGATGCCGACCATCGCGGATATGTTGCTGTATAACCCGCTTGGCCTCAGTTTCCAAACGAAGGCGATGTTGGGTTTGGTCATCAAATGGTCGATTAAAGCAACAAAGATCAAGATAAATGAGCATCTAAGATTCAAAAATTATATAAAACGCAATCGCAAGCTATCGTAGGCTACGCCGATGAAGGAGGCGCATCTTTCGCGATTGATGCGCTTCGTTCCTCAGCGCATCCTACGGCCCTAAAATGCTCGCGCCTTACCGCGTTATTGTTTTGATTGAGCCAGCAATGCTTTGAGTCGTTCAATTTCTGCCTGTGCGGATTCCTTTTCCTGCAATGCGGATTCTTTTTCTTGCAAAGCCGCTTGTGTTTCCATCCGCTCCCGCTGCAAATCCTGTTGAGCCTGTTCCATGTCATGTGTTGTATCCGCTCGTTTTCCAGCTTAATCTGCTCCATCTCCCGCAAATCTTCCTCCCTTTCTATTTGTATAGTACGCTGCTCACGCAATCGGGTCTATGCGGTGTTTCATTGAGGCTTTGCTGACGGGTTGACAGTTAAGGCCATTTTAGCATGCCGCGTAGGGCGGAATAGGCGGCACACCGCCGCATTCCGCCGGATGGCTGGCGCATCTCATACGGCGCAATACGCGAGTACGCTATTGCGCCCTACGCGGGCTGATTTTCGTCGATTTTTGGTTCACAATTGGAGCGGGCGAGAGTTCGGTGAATGCCGAAAGAGTGAAAACTGGTGCTTGTGATAATGGTCTTAAGGTGGGATACTTTGGTTGAAATTGTGAACGAAATGCGTGGATGATGCTTTACTTGAATATTTCCTCCGGTTTAGCACACGCCTTCGATGCGGCGGCGGCGTCTCCCGCCAAATACAGGCTAGACTGGCATGGGCAAGAAAGACATCATATCCAAGCGCATCCTTAAAATTCTGGTTCGGGATTTTGCCACCTATTTATTCGGCCTGCCCGTGGTCGCAGTGACGCTGCTGGACACACAGACGCAACGGATGGAAGAGCGCCGAGCCGACCTGCTGGCCCAAGTCACGCTGCCCGGCGGTGAAGCCTTTCTGCTCCATATTGAAATCCAGAACGACAACCAAGCCAATATGCCGGGGCGCATGATGCGTTATTTGAGTGACATCGTGCTGGATTACCCCGGACAGCCGGTGCGGCAATATCTGGTCTACATCGGCAAGGACAATCTCACCATGGCGGATGGCTTGGACATGCCGGATTTCCGCTATCGTTACCGCATGGTCGATATGCACCATGTGGATTGCGAGGATTTCCTGCGGCAAGACTCCCCGGATGCCTGGGTGTTGGCGATACTCTGCGATTTCAAAGACAGATTGCCGCGCGAAATCATCCACGCCATATTGATCCGGCTTTCCCGGCACTTCGGCGAAAACCCGCCCCGCTTGCGGGAATATGTGGATATGCTGGACATATTGGCAAGCAACCGCGACTTTAACATCGACATATTTGAGGAATTGAAAATGCTGGCTATAGACGTGGAAAAACTGGCGACTTATCGTTTAGGCATGGAGAAGGGCATCGAAAAAGGTGAACAAATGGGCGAACAAATTGGTGCCCGCAAACAAGCTTTGGAGATTGCCAAAAAGATGCTGGAAGCTGAACTCAATCCCGGTCAAGTGGCAAGCCTAACGGGCTTGACACCGGAAGAAGTTGAGCAGTTGAAAAGTGAAAGCCCTAAGTTAAATGGGTGAAGTTGAGGCAGTTTTCAGATTGGATTGCTTCTTATCTGAAATTTTTTGTGCCATGATAATCGTGACTGGATTACCCAAAACTTTCGGATTGTGGTTGCAAACCTCAACCCGCTCCGGTATAGACCATCCGCTCCGGCAAATGCCGATAGGTCAATAACTGGATTTCAATCTGGTAAAGCCGTCCCTCGCTATCCTTGGCTTTGACATCGACCACGCTGAGTTTATCGTCCAGAAACACTTTAGCATAGGGTTGAGTGGTTCCGCTCCGGTTATCGGCGCGGTCAAGTCGGTGGCTAATATCGCGTTAAGGAGGTGGACGGGCAGATTGCGGTTTTCCTCAGAACCGAGCAGGGCTTTGAATACGCAATCTATTTTTGGATCTATGCGGTGTTTCATGGTGGTTGTTTTAGAGAAATGCAGGGAATACAGCATGCGTAGGATGTGCCGACGAAGGAGGCGCATCGTTCGCGATTGATGCGCTTCGTTCCTCATCCCTACGGCACTAGGAACAACTCTCTATTGTTGGTTAGGCAACATTTTTGACTTTGCACAACATCTGAGCGGTCGGGTACGATGAATTTGTGACCTACACATTTACGTTTAGTTAGTAATTTCTTCTCCACAGGAAAATTTTTCAATTTGCTGTACGTATTTAAACACTTCAAGAATCTCGTCTCGGATAGTTACATAAGAGGGAAGTTGACGTTGCCCCCTATGGATGATAGTGTTGCGAACATTATAAAGATTATTAATCTTCTTCCAATCAATAGTATAACCTTCTAGGTCTCCAGCAAGCTGGCTATAAATAAATCGTGCCAAGATTACTGTGCTTAATTCCTTGGAAATGGCTTCCAGTGTAGAACCCTGCTCAAGTCCTTTAAACCGTTCTTCAAGAAGTTTTCTCAAAGCACTTTTAGCAGATGACTTAATAGCAATAATTGCATGGATAATAGCGGAACGGGTACGATTACGTGATAGTTCTACCAAAGCCGTGGCTACCATTTCGTTCGCAAATGTCTGTGGCATTACGGGTCTAGGATTGTTGATTGCCAATAAATCATGCTCCTCGACCATTCTCAAAAGTACTTTCCTAGGATGGGTTTGCTTGGAATATTTATGATCCATCTTCCACCCTTCAGGCAGAAACTCATCGTTAGCTTTGATTGAATAACATTGATTTCTATCAGTAGAGAAGTAGGTTACATATGACCAAGCAATATCTTGTTGAGGTGGCAATAACCAGTATTGATCAAAATCACGTCTCATATTGTCAATGAATTGACAAGATTGCTTGTACGCTTCTGAGAGTATTGTATGAATAAGTGGTTTAATCTCGGGAGCCTCATATCCTTTATCAATAGAATGTTCTAGTAATAATTTATATTTATCAATATCTTTATTAACCTCTGCATACACATCTATAGGAACATTATGCCCGTAACCTGAACTATGTATTGGAGATTGCCTAGTCATCGCAAGCATACTCCGAATTGGCGCATTTCTATCTACATTAAAAAGAGGATCTAATGCTGTAAATAAAAAGGTCAAACCTTCATGCTCAACTGTTCGAAGAATGGGGTTCTTGCTGGCATAATCGTCGCTAATGAATATCCCTATTGGGCTATCATGAATTCCATCGTTAAGCGTTGCCACATGAAACATAATGCCTTTTATGTTCCTATCAGCATTAATTAATGCTGGCTTTTTTATCTCTACAAGATGCATGTATCTTCTCCGAGAAATAGTGCCGTAAGGCGCAACAGCATAGTCGCGTATTGCGCCAAATGGCAAACACTATAAAGGCGGCGGAATACGGCGGAGTACCGCCTATTCCGCCCTACGACGCTTTAAGCTATGAAGAAGGCTCTATGAGCTTCACTAATTGATTTCTCTGGTTCCCACGCTCCAGCGTGGTAACCCGTCTTGACCGCTCCAGCGGTAAGTTACCCGACGCAGGAGTGCCGCCGTATCATTCCCACGCTGGAACGCCCGCTGTTATACAAAAGTGTAAGACGCCCGTCATTCCTGAATCCCCGCCGGAATGAAGAGTGACAGGGACACAATGAAAATTGCTGAATGCGCGAAAGAATGCGCCCACTCTACAAAGCCACCACCACGACATTGCTGACCGGCCCATCCCCGGCCTTGTTGACGGCGAAGACCCTAAATTCCAATTTCTTCCCCGTCGGTTGTCCGGTGATGGTTTTTTCCGTGTCTACGGCTGTGCCGGCAGACACCCAAACATCATTGGGGAGTTCATGGCGTTGGATTTCATAGGCACTCGGCTTGCCGCCTTCCGCCGGGGCTTTCCAACTGAAATGAATGGAATCGTTGCCTTGCACGGAAGCTTCCAACATTCGGCATTGGCCGGGGGCTTCCAAGGGTGTGCGGGCAGCGCGGCCCGACCAGCCGATGATGCCCAATTGAGCTTCATCTTGCACGACAATCTCCGCATAGCGCAGATAATTGTGCAAATCGGCGGCAATGCCTTCGGTGCTGGTTTTCTTTTGGGCGGTCATCAGCACACTTTGGGCTTGCAGGGTGTTCCATTGCTGTTCCAAAGTGCTATGTTCGTTGAGTTTGCCCTCGAATTGTTCCAGATCAATTGGCGGGGTGGGGAACACGTCGGGGCGGGCTTTCAAGCCTCGTAACACGGCTTGCGCTAACGCGATGATTTCGGATTCTATTTTGGGGAACTGCGCCATGGCTTTTACCTTCCAATCATTTGAAAATAGGTTGCGCGGCAAGGGGCTTGAGCTAAGTTAATTACTCATGTTACGCAGGGAGCGCCAAAGCTTGCTTTGGCAACGTATCCGTCAAGGCTTCGCCTTGATGTCAAAGCAAGCTTTGACGCTCCAGCCATAGGTTCATGCGTAACATCAGTTAATTTAAAGAACATGGATTTTCAATCCCTTTCCGCGCCTTAATTTTAAAGATAAGACCAGACATGCCTTCATCTGTCAATTTATTTTTAGCACAATGGAATTGTTGAGCGCAAAGTCAATTTGCAAGCTGAGAAAGCGACCAAGCTAATAGCATAATGACGCGGCAAGCTTGCAGAATGATAGAGCAAGCTTGCTTATGAAAAAACCAAGCTTGTTTAACAGAAAAGTCGGCTTATTTTTTTATAAAGGAAGCTTGATTTACGACAAATAAGTTTACTTATCAACATCGTAAGCTTTGTTCTTGGCAATTCAAGTTTACGTCTGCTGGTTTCAAAGCTCCGACTTCAAAGCCTTTAACTTAACGATTTTTCCGTTCGCCTTGAGCCTATCAAAGCCTGTGATCGTTTTGTCCATGAGCTCACAGCGTAACTCATAGCAACTAACCCCCTTTCCACTCGTTTAGACAAAGCTGTGCGTAACATCGGTTAACGATGCGCCGCCGCTAACCTTCAGCCAACCTTCTGTCAACAATTTCCAGCCAAAGCCCCATGGGTGTGTCAACTATGAACAGACCGATGACGACACCGACCGTGTTGGCCAGCATGTCATAGGCGTCGAAGCTCCTAAAGCCGGTTACTCCTTGCACTATTTCCAAGCCTACCCCCAGAGTGACGAAGAATACCGGCCAGCGCCAATGGCGTGGGTGACACATGTCAAACCAGTACATCAAACTGCCGTAGGCAAGTATATGTTGGGCCTTGTCCCAGCCAAAGAACCCAGGCAATTGCGGCGGTTTTGGAGTCAGGGATAGCCAGATGATGCTAAACACCATCATCCAACCGATGGCACGCCAATATTTTTCATAGCGGAGACCGGTCAAGGAATCAGCCGATGTTTTTTGTGTCATGTTATTTCCCAAACTCAATTATGAAAGGGTGCGAAACTACGATCTTGCATGTGTACTTAGTGGTACATTTACAGCGTTTTCTATATCTATTAGTTACTTATTTATTTATTTACGCCCATGTCGGCAAAGGATTGCCGACCTACTGCGTAACAAGGACTGTAGCCCATGTCGGCAAAGGATTGCCGACCTACTGCGTAACAAGGACTGTAGGGCGGCAACCCTTTGCCGCCAACGATTTCAAAACTTAAACAACGTAATCAATTGGAATTAAAAACGCTGTATGCAGCCTATTCGTTACCATCCATGGCACTGGATTCCGGCATCCCTGATCGGAATGACGGGGTTTTTGGTTCAGGCCGCAACGATCCCGGATAAGGGGCCGCCGCCCAAACTCAGGCAGACATCCAGCAAGGCTTCCCAGGCATCGCCTGATTCCATCCCTTTTATCATCCGGTCGGCCTTGGCGCACAATAACAAGGCTTGATGTGCCTGGCTTCGGGTCAATCTTTGCGCGGCACTTGCCAAACTGGTTTTGCGTTTGTCCCAAACTCTCTCTTTCTGCTTGGCAAAAGCGGACTCAAGGTTATCGCCATTTTCCATCAGGTGTTTAATCCCACACAGCAACCTGATGTCGCGTGCCAATGCCCACAGGGCCACGGCATTGGCTATGCCTTCCCCGCGCAAGCCTGACAACACACGATGGGCGCGGGTGACCTGGCCTTGCAGTGCCGCTTCGGCCAAGTCATAGACATCATAACGGGCGCTGTCGGCCACGGCCTTGCGAATCATATCATCGCTAATCCGCACCGGGCCGTACAGGATATGCAGCTTTTCGATTTCCTGCGCGGCGGCCAGCAGATTGCCTTCCACCCTGGCGGCGAGAATCGCCAACCCCGAGCGGTCGGCCAGCATTTTTTTTGCGATCATCCGCTTGTCCAGCCAATTCATCAATGCTTGCCCGGAAAGCGGCCAAACCTGAACGAAGGCCCCCTTTTTGTCCAAGGCTTGAAACCAGGCGGCTTTCTGGTCGGTTGCGGTGAGTTTGGGCAGGGTGACAATCAGTATCGCATCGTCGGGCAGGCGCTTGGCATAATTTTCCAGCACCGCCGCGCCATTCTTGTCGGGTTTGCCGGGCAGTCGCACATCGAGTATCCTGGGTTCGCCGAACAACGAGAAGGAGCCGCGAGCTTCCAGCAACCGCGTCCAATCGAAACTACCGTCGGCGTAAAACAATTCGCGGTTGACGTATCCCCGGCCGGCTGCGGTCTTGCGCACCAAGTCCAAGGCTTCGTTCAATTGCAGCGGCTCGTCACCCGAGATGATATAAATCGGTGCGACCGATTTGCCCAACGCCACGGGCAATTGATCCAGAGGCAGTTTCATGATTTCCCTTCGGGCAGTTTTGCCGGTTCCGGCTCGGGTTCGGGCATCTTCCTAAGTTGGTTCACCACCCTGCGCAACAGCGATTGTGCAGCCTCGTTGGCAAGCGCCGCGCTGATCTGCCCTTCTTCCTCTTGTTGCGCCAAAGGCAGGGACTGGTCATTGAAGTAATCGCGCTTGACCTCGAACTCCCTGCGCGACTGTAGCACCTCGCCCTTAGGGGTGCGCACATCGTAAATGATGCGGTAGCTCAAATCGAAACCAGTGGCGCGGCCTGTCCTGCTTAGGGTGATGGGTTGGCGCAGGAAGGTCGCCCGGTAAAGATAGACAATACCGGTGCTTTCAGCGGGCGTGGTGACTAGGCTACCGCCAACCGCCTTAAGTGTGCCGCCAAAAACGGCCACAAAGCTAGAGCCCGCACCGGGTCCTTGGATATAGAGCCGTTGCGCAAATGAACTGTCTCCGCCGCTGCCGCGCAGATGGAATCCACAACTCGGTAAAGCCATCAAAATTAATGCGGTGATTGCGCTGAATCGGGTAAAAGTTTTAACGAATGACATGCTTATCACACCACAACATTGACGAGTCTGCCCGGCACTACAATTATCTTTTTGGGGATTTTGCCTTCGACGAATTTTTGCACGTTTTCGTCCTGCAAAGCCGCCGCTTCGATGGCCTCTTTTCCCGCCGACACCGGCACGGTGATCTTACTGCGCAACTTGCCGTTCACCTGGACCACCAGTTCGATGGAATCTTGCGCCAAGGCCGCCTCGTCCGCGACGGGCCAGCCGATTTCCAGAATATCCACGCCCGGTTCCAACTGTTGCCAAAGCGCATGGCTGATATGCGGTGCGATGGGATAGAGCAAGCGGGTTAGGATCGAATAACCCTCGAAAGCGACGACAGCGGCACTTTTTTGGAAAGCCGCCAAACGTCCCGGCTGGTCTTGCAGGGCGTCCCCATTCCAAAAACCCTTGTCGTCGGCCAAAGCGTTCAATATCTTCATTGCCGCCGAGACTACCGTGTTGAACTGATGCTTGGCGAAGTCGAAATTGGCCTGTTTCAGGCTCAAATGGATAACCCGGCGGACTTCCCGATGATTGGACTCCAACGGGAAGCCGGCCCAATCCTTGACATGCAATGCGTTGCGGTCAGGATAGGCCGCAAAGGCACCGTTGACATTCGCCGCCGCCCGCGTCCACAAACGTTTCAAAAAACGGTAAGCCCCTTCCACGCCGCTGTCCGACCATTCCAAGGATTGCTCCGGCGGGGCGGCAAACATCATGAACAACCGGGCTGTATCCGCGCCATACAGGTCAATCAACGACTGCGGGTCAACGCCATTGTTCTTCGATTTGGACATCTTTTCCGTGCCGCCAATGATGACCGGCCGGCCGTCGGCTTTCAATACTGCGCCAATGGGCCTGCCCCGTTCGTCGGTGCTGACATCGACATCCGCCGGGTTGTGGTAGCGCTTCTTGCCATCGGCGCTTTCCCGGTAAAACGTCGGCGCGACCACCATGCCTTGGGTCAACAAATTCGTAAATGGCTCGTTGCCGGGGGCCAAGCCCTCGTCCCGCATCAGTTTGTGGAAGAAGCGGGCATACAGCAAATGCAAGATGGCATGTTCGATGCCGCCAATGTATTGATCCACCGGCAGCCAATAATTGGCCCGGTTATCCAACATAGAAGTTGACGAATCCGGGCAGGCATAGCGGGCGTAATACCACGAGGACTCGACGAAGGTGTCGAAGGTGTCGGTTTCCCGCTCCGCCGCCGCCCCGCAGTGCGGGCAAGTGGTTTGAAACCAGTGCGGCATTTTTTTCAACGGCGAACCGATGTCGATGGTCACGTCCTCCGGCAGCACCACCGGCAACTGATCTTCCGACACCGGCACATCGCCGCAAGTCGGGCAATAAATGATCGGAACCGGGCAGCCCCAGTAACGCTGGCGCGAGATTCCCCAGTCGCGTAGACGGAATTGGGTGCGTTTTTGGCCTAAGCCCTTGGCTTGCAAATCAGTGGCTATGGCATCGAAGGCTTGCTGGAAATTCAAACCGTCATAAGTGCCAGAATTGACGCACACTCCATAATCGGCATAAGCATCCATCCATGCGCCTTCGGTGTCCACTGTCTCATAAGCGCCGACGGTCGAGGCAATCACGGTTCTAATCGCAAGGCCATATTTTTTGGCAAATTCAAAATCACGTTCATCATGCGCCGACACCGCCATCACCGCGCCTTCACCGTAGCCCCATAAGACATAATTTGCCACCCACACCGGGAGCATTTCGCCGTTCAACGGGTGAATTACAAACTGCCCGGTCGGCATTCCCTTCTTCTCCATGGTTGCCATGTCGGCTTCCGACGTGCCGCCTTGCTTGCATTCTTCGATGAACGCCGCCACCTCTTCGTTGTCCTCCGCTGCCGCCAAGGCCAAAGGATGCTCCGCAGCAACCGCCACATAAGTCGCGCCCATCAAGGTGTCCGGGCGGGTGGTGTAGACCTTCAATACACTCCCCTCGCCCTCCGGGAGAGGGGTTGGGGGAGAGGGCGGCACTACCGGAAAATGCACCTCGCAACCGTAACTCTTGCCGATCCAATTGCGCTGCATGGTCTTTACCTGCTCGGGCCAGCCCGGCAGATGATCCAACTCGCTCAGCAATTCCTCGGCGTAGGCAGTGATGCGCATGAAATACATCGGGATATCGCGCTTTTCCACCAACGCGCCGGAACGCCAGCCGCGCCCGTCAATCACCTGCTCATTCGCCAATACGGTGTTGTCCACCGGATCCCAATTCACCGGGGCGGTTTTTTTGTAGATTAATCCCTTCTTGAATAGCCGCGTGAACAGCCATTGCTCCCAGCGATAATAATCCGGGCGGCAAGTCGCCAATTCCCGATCCCAGTCAATCGCCAGCCCCAAGGCTTTAAGCTGATTGCGCATGTAATCGGCATTGGCATAAGTCCACGCCGCCGGGGCGACGTTGTTTTGCATTGCGGCGTTTTCCGCCGGCAGGCCGAAGGCATCCCAACCCATCGGTTGCAGCACGTTCTTCCCCTGCATGCGCTGGAAGCGGCTGATGACATCGCCGATGGTGTAATTGCGCACATGGCCCATGTGCAAACGCCCGCTGGGATAGGGGAACATGGACAGGCAATAGTATTTCTCGCGGGTGGAATCTTCCACCGCCTTGAACACTTGGCCTTCATCCCATGCTTCCTGGGCTTGTTTTTCGATTTTGTACGGCTGGTAAATTTCTTCCATTATCGAGGATACGGTAGTCGGTGCATAAAGCAACTAGCATACCGCAGCCTAGGGAAAATCGAAAGTCAATAGGGCTGATACAGGGATGTGAACCGCCGAAAGTGAATGACAAGCCAATGGAATTATCCGCACAAGGCCAGACATCCGGCGGAACCCGGCCTTAGGTTCCGCCTTACCGCATTGTCGATGCAAAAGACAGCCTATCGTCGTGGAAGGATGTGCCGACGAAGGATGCGCAGCATTCGCAAATCATGGGCTTCGCAAGCTCAGCCTATCCTACGACCCTAGGCAAATTATAGACCCATTGCCTTCCCTTACATCTCTATCGAAGCCAGTTACGACATCCGGCGCAATACGCGGAGTACCGCTATTGCGACGCGTTGACCGGCTACTGACGGCGATTTACGCCAAATGACCAATAAACAATGAATCCTACCAAAATGGCGAGTAGAGCAAAAGCGCCAACAATTATACTCATTATGAAATCAGCATTCGCCATGCGCTGTTCTTCTAGCAAGAAAGGAACCGCCAAACGGTCGTAACCAAGAACAAAGATACCAAAGTTTAAAGCGAAACTAAGAACTGAAACTAAGCATGCGATAATAACAGGCTTGATGGAATTCATTTAGTTCACTTCCCAGAACCATATTTCTCTGCTTTTATTCAGGTCAGACACGAAGCCTAAGAACTCAATGATGGTTCGATACAACATCGATCCTTCAGTTATCCGGCTATTGTTCCAGAGGTCTATATGATCCCCACTTCTGCCTTCAAAGGACTCGCCGGGCCTCTGCCAATAGTCCTTAAAGAAAACAACGCCGGTTCTTCCCGAAAGTGCCTTTTGAAATGTGGTCGATTCAATTTTTTCAACTTTTCCAAAGCCACTTGGCGGAGAGTTAGCGAGCCAATCAGCCAAGTTTTCCGCAAGAATTACATGCCGCAGCCCAGTATGAGACCAACATTTGTATTGCGAAGGACACTGGCTTAGATCAATGCCTGACTTGATAAAGCATTCGCTCATTAGGATGGCGCAGTAGTTCTCAAATGGTTTTGTTTCCCTCGCTTGCTTGTTCTGGCATTTTGCTTTTATTCCCTCTGCATCAGGGTAATTGTCCCAGAGAGTCTTAAAATTTGGCATATCCGTTCTCTTCGAAAGTTATGGGATTGTTGTTTTTGCTTGCCCACCATTTGCCGGGGTTTGAGATTCCGTTCCGCGTGGGCAACAAAAAGACGTTGCCCACCCAGGCTTATAGCCCCCTACCCGTATTTCCGACGCCTGACACCGACCAGCAGCATACCGGCAGCGCCAATTCCTAAAAGCATCAGTGTGCCGGGTTCCGGCACAACATTGCAGGGGTCGCCAACGCCATATTGATTCGGGTAACGCGTATCTTTGGTCAGTGCCTGCGGCGAACTAAACGTAATATTGGGATTGTTGCTGATATTCTCCCCCGCGAAAAAATACTGTGTCGCCCCGCCGGCATAGCAGGAGCCGACATCGGTGGAAGGCTGCGGACCGGCGAATCCCGCATACAGCCCGATGCGGGCCTGGACAAGCACCTCCTCACGATAATAGCCAAAGTTCTGAAACTGCGGATTGGGAGGGAAGGGAAAAAGGGCCAACATGACGATGACATCGGAATTCAAGTCCCAAAAATTGTTGGTGAGATAACGGCCAATATTGATATTGGGGAGATTGGGAAAGCTGTAGTATCGATAGAACGTTGTATTTTGGGTAAGGGTTTGTAGTGCGCATTCATAGTTGGAGAAAGAATCGATGACCTGGGCAGCATCGAATGGCTTGTCGGTCGTAATGGTCTGGGGGACATCGCAAGTCCCGGGGGAGAAGGAAATTGGCACTGGTCCGGCGCGGGAGGAGAAGGGAATCGCCAAGGCCACAAGCATCGCCAGTGTTTGCAGCGCGGTGCGCCAGCGGTAATCACCGTGTTTCATATCTAAACCTCAGTTGGTAAGTGGAATGAAAATTTTATAGTCATGTAAAGCATGGGGCGGATACAGTGACGTGCGCAGCAGCCCGGTAGATACTCTGTTCAAAGTCAACGTTATCGAGACGTTTTTTTATGCTATCCGACCGAAATCGGAATGGCATAAAAACGGGTGTTGTCGAATGGCTTGTCATGTTTGAGCATGCCATGGATGGCGTGCAGCAATTTGCGCATGACCGCGCAATAGCCTTGCAAAGGCAGCTT
>Ga0194062_1000843_pt1 | contig 12876 bp, 11 predicted proteins | sample SepL2225m_MetaG_FD_155481 | JGI IMG/M metagenome (GOLD analysis project Ga0194062, IMG submission 155481) | Anoxic zone freshwater microbial communities from boreal shield lake in IISD Experimental Lakes Area, Ontario, Canada - Sep2016-L224-25m | ecosystem: Environmental > Aquatic > Freshwater >... | reverse complement strand
CATCCAGAGTTATTTTCCTGGGTACTTGAACAAATGGGAGAGCTTCCGCTTGCTCGAAGGAGCCGGAAGCGTGCAATTCCTAACCCTTTGAAATTATTGAATGTCCCGGCTTAAGTGGTAAGCCGAATTATTGATCTAGTAACCACTTTTATTGCACGTTAATTATAATCAAATAAAATCCTCGTTGCAAATACGTGCAAAAACAATTGAGGAATAAGAAATGAACGAGTATTGTTAATTCAGCAAGATGAACAGTTAATCTGTTTGCCTATACCAATAGCATTAAACCACACAGGCTTAGCCCTATGCCGATAGCTTGTTTAAGTGTCAGTGCTTCATTTAGAAAGAAAACACCACAGATGACAGCAACGACAGGATACATGGCCGTCATGGTGGCTATGGTGCTTACTGGGCCTTTCGTAATAGCGTAAAAATAGGTCAATGTCCCCAGAAACCCGCAGACACCCACAATATAACACAATGCGGCACCCCGCAGATTGAATTCGGGTCGTCCACCGATAAAAAACAGCACAAACAACGCAACAGTTAGGCCGCCACAGATTTCATAAATCATAGCGCTGAGAGGACTCAGCTCAGACAATGCAAGTTTCGGCAAAAAGACCATGCATCCCCAGAGCAACACGGTTGCTACAACCGGTAATATCAACGCTTGATTCATAGCGAATTATTTAGTTATAGCCAGTGTCAGTGTATATTTTAATAACCTACAAAAAGGTTAGATTAAATGGTGGGTTGTAAACCAACCACTCTACTTTTTGGCTTGACTTTGATAAAGATCATAGGGCGCTACAGCCGTATCAAATACGGATGAAATAGGTAGATCAATTGCATAGATGATGGACATGATCCCCTTAACCAAAACAGGATCAGAATTCTCGCTACTGAATAACTTCCCAGTCTCTTTTACGTCAAGCTGAACACCAGGATAGACAGGCCATTTATTATCAGATGTTTCTGTCCTCGCACGTATGCTTGAACAACCTGAAGTAAGAAAGCTCAGTAGAATAACTACAGCCCATTTTCCAATATCTAGTTTCATACATTTTTCCTTAATTCAACAATTTGGTGGATTATAAGTCAATAGTTTGACAGGTTTATTAATAGTCGCGCTCACGAGACAGTCTATTAACCGGCCCCTGGCTCGCTGTCGTCTTTTATGATATCTTAAAAATTCAGAATTCTGATTGTATGACTTTTCAAACACCGACGCCACAACAGTATTTAAAAATTATTGTGACTATGATTTGATGGCTAGTGCGTTTACCTGAAATGAAACTTAACTACCGATTAATGGACTGTGAAAACAACCGGGCAATAAAAAACCCGCCAAGCCTTAGGCTTGCGGGTTTAAAAATCCTGTTGCTCATAAAAGAAGTGGCGGAGAAAGAGGGATTCGAACCCTCGATACGTTGCCGTATACACACTTTCCAGGCGTGCGCCATCGGCCACTCGGCCATTTCTCCTATCTATCCTTTGCTCCCATTTAATGAGAACCCGTAAGGATAAACCAGTTTTAAACCCGTTGCAATGTATTTCAACTGAAAACTCAGCCCATCAAAGCTTCTAACTCATTCCAGCGATCGTAAACCTGCTCTAATTTAGCTTCAATGGCTTTCATTTCATCCAAGGTCTTAGCGATGGCTAAGGGCTCTTGCTTATAAAATGAGGCGGCGCTGATCTGGGCATTCAAACTTGCCTGCTTAGCTTCTAACTCATCAATAACTTTTGGTAATTGCTCAAGTTCTTGCTGTTCTTTATAGCTCAGTTTTTTCTTCTTAACGGGTGTTGCTGCAACGGCTGGTTTATCCTGCTTGGAAGCCTCCTGAACCTTCTTTACAGAAGCAGCCGGTTTATTTTGTTCAGCTTGCTTAGCATGAGTCATCCAATCCGTATAGCCACCCACAAATTCATCAACTTCACCTAAGCCATTCAGCACATAAACACTGGTGACGACATTGTCCAAAAAGGCTCTATCATGGCTGACTAATAACAAAGTACCATCATAGTTCACTAACTTTTCTTCCAACAACTCCAAGGTTTCTAAATCCAAATCATTGGTTGGCTCATCCATCACAATCAAGTTAGCGGGCCGGGTAAACAAGCGGGCTAACAACAATCTGTTTTTCTCTCCACCTGACAAACTCTTAACGGGTGAACGCGCTCTCGCCGGAGCAAACAGAAAGTCTCCCAAATACGACATCACATGACGCTTGTTTCCGGCTATTTCAACAAAATCATTACCATCGGCTACCGTATCCGCTACCGTCATATTAGGATCAAGCTGGTCACGTAACTGATCAAAATAGGCAATCTCAAGCTTAGTACCCTGCTCTACTGTCCCAGTATTAGGCTCAATTTGTTGTAATAATAACTTTAACAGCGTTGACTTACCGGCTCCATTGGCACCAATCAAACCAATTTTATCGCCGCGCTGAATCAGTGTGGAGAAGTTCTTAATAATTTGTCGCTCACCATAACCAAAACAAATATCAGTGACTTCAATCACCTTCTTACCCGATGCATCGCCTTTTTCAAGCGCCAATCTCGCAGTCCCTTGTTGCAATCGTCGTTGCGCACGTTCATTACGTAGCTTTTCTAACGCTCTCACTCGACCTTCATTACGAGTACGACGCGCCTTAACCCCTTGCCTAATCCAAACTTCTTCATCTGCAAGCTTCTTATCAAACTCAGCGTTTTGATTGGCTTCATCTTCCAGAGCCGCTGCTTTACGGGTTAAGTAATCATCATAATTACCCTGCCATGATACTAAGTTACCGCGATCTAAATCGACAATCCGGGTTGCTAACTTTTGTAAGAAAGACCGATCATGGGTAACAAACAAGACCGCTCCCTGAAAGTTAAGCATCTGCTCTTCTAGCCAGAGAATACTTTCAAAATCTAAATGGTTGGTCGGTTCGTCCAATAATAATACTTCAGGCTCAATAACCAGGGCTCGCGCCAAAGCCACACGCCGCTTCCAGCCACCCGACAAACCATTAATCTTTAAATCACCCGGCAAATCCAGCTTGGTTAAGGTTGTCTCAACCCGTTGCTGAAAATGCCAGCCATTATGAGACTCTAACTGATGCTGTAAATCACCCAGCTCATTTAAGGCTTTCTCATCGCCATAATCCATCGTTAAAGACAGCTCATGATAACGCGTAATCCATCCACCCAATTCACCCAAACCACCGGCAACCGCATCATAAATCGTTGCATCATCAGGCAAATCAGGCGATTGCTCTAACCACGCCAGTCTTAACTCAGGCTGCCGCCAGATATCACCGTGATCAGGCAAGACATTACCGGCAATAATTTTCATGAGAGTTGATTTGCCTTCGCCATTCCGGCCTAACAAACCGACTCTTTCACCAGCATCCAGCTGAAAATCGGCATCTTTTAATAAAGCATGGGTTCCATAGGCAATGGAAACATTGGATAAACGTAATAAGGGCATTTTAAAGTTTCTTTAGAGGATAGAGAGAAGTCACCCCATCATTATATAGAATATCTCTCCATTCTGCTGTTGGCTTTTAAACCATAGTTGAAAACAACCAGTACAAAGAACCGGATAGAATCATTGCAGCAGGCAATGTTAACACCCAAGCCATTAACAAATTGCGAATAGTACCCCACCGCAACCCCGAACCATTAGCGATCATAGTACCCGCAACTCCCGTTGATAAAACATGCGTGGTAGAAACAGGCAGACCAAATAGGTCAGCGGCACCGATAGTCATCATGGCGACAAGCTCCGCCGATGCACCCTGAGCATAAGTTAAATGGGCTTTACCAATTTTTTCTCCCACAGTCACTACAATGCGCTTCCATCCTACCATGGTGCCCAGCCCCAGAGCGATAGCAACAATCACCTTTACCCATAGCGGTATAAACTTGGTAGACTCATCAATATCTTTTTGAAATGCCTTAAGATTAGCTTTGGTATCAGCATCAAACTTTACCGCATTACTCTTGTCGAGAATACGGATAGATTCAGAGGTCAGATACATGTTATTTCTTACATTGGACACCGTTTCTAGGGGTACATGAGCAAAACTTCCGTATTCTTTTACCTCTGCGCCAATATTACCAATCATACTCACAAGAGCGGGTAAGACCTCATCATTATATTCCTTGGTGCGCACATAGTCGGAAAGGATTACATGAGGATCTGCGGAACTTGTTGTGGTCACGTTTTTGAGCAGAGACTCCTGAGTTACGTGGGACATTGCTGCAAATTCCGTTAAATGATCCACGGGTATCGCCCGATTCAATGCATAGGCCATAGGTACAGTTCCAATTAGGATAAGCATGATCAGCCCCATGCCTTTTTGACCGTCATTAGAGCCGTGTGCGAAAGACACACCTGTGCAAGTCAAGATGAGCAGACCACGAATCCACAAAGGCGGCGGCGCATTACCTTTCGGCTCTTCGTATAATTCCTTGCTCTTGATTAAGACTTTCATGGTCAATAACAACAGTGCTGCGCAGGTAAAACCTACCATGGGCGAAAGCAGCAGCGAATAACCCACCTTGGTCGCCTGAGCCCAATCAACGCCACTGGTTCCGTCCCGTCCGTGCAACAGGGCATTTGCGATACCCACGCCAATAATCGAGCCGATCAAGGTATGAGATGAAGAGGCGGGCAAACCCAGTGACCAGGTACCGATATTCCAGAGAATAGCGGCAATAAGCAGGGCAAAGACCATCGCGAAGCCCGCGCCTGATCCTACTTGCATAATTAGCTCAACAGGCAAAAGGGAGACAATGCCGAAAGCAACGGCTCCGCTTGAAGCCAAAACGCCAAGAAAATTAAATAGACCCGACCACAACACTGCAAAGTTGGCAGGGAGCGAATGCGTGTAGATGACCGTCGCGACTGCGTTTGCTGTATCATGAAAACCATTGGCAAATTCAAATCCGAGTGCAATCAGCAGCGCTACCCCAAGAAGAATATACGGTAACCAATTGACGGACTGACCACCCACTTCATTTATATCGATCACCAGACTATAACCAGCAACACCTATACCAGTCACCAGCAGACCCAAAAATATAACTACTGTAATCAGTCCAGACTTATGATCAAGCTGGGGGCGGGAACTGGAAGTGACGGGTAAAGCAGAATCAATGGTACTCATAAAAAATCCATGTAAATTTAAATAGAGCGGATTTTAGCATTCAGATATTAAGACTATATGACGCCTCTCTAGTTAGGTTAAGCTTGGATAATCGGTATAACCTTTTGCATCTCCACCATAAAAAGTGGCAGCATGAGGCTTGTTTAACGGTGCATTTAACTTAAAACGTTCCACTAAATCAGGATTGGCGATATACAATTGTCCAAAGGCCACTGCATCAGCTTGACCTTGTTCAAGCACTTGTTCTGCACGGGCTTGATCATAACCGCCACACACAATCAACGTCCCTTCGTAAGCCTTCCGTAATGACTCTAAGCTAATCACCTTGGCACCGTGTCTGATATCGCCTTCCAATGCATCGACCACATGTAAATAGGCTAAATTTAACGGACTTAACTGTTCTGACAAATACACAAAGAACGCTTCTGGATTTGAATCTGTCATATCATTAAACGTGCCACTGGGTGACAAACGAATACCCACGCGCTCTGCGCCCCACACGTCAACCACTGCCGCAGTCACTTCCAATAATAAGCGTGCCCGGTTTTCATAACTCCCACCGTAGGCATCCGTTCGGGTATTACTGCCATCTCTTAAGAATTGATCCAGTAAATAACCATTGGCACCGTGTATTTCCACGCCATCAAAGCCCGCTTCTAACGCCTGTCTGGCTGCGTTTTTATAATCGGCTACAATGCCCGGAATCTCATCAAGTTCTAAGGCACGGGGCGTCACAAAATCTTGCAGTCCCTTCGCTGTAAAGGCTTTGCCTTTAGGCGCAATCGCTGATGGCGCAACCGGTAACTCTCCGTTATGAAAGTCAGGATGAGAAATACGCCCTACATGCCATAATTGCAGAAAAATATGCCCATGCTTTGCATGAACGGCTGCGGTAGTCTTTTTCCATCCTTCTACATGAGCGGCATTAAAAATATAAGGCGTGGCAGGATACCCTACTCCTTGAGTCGAAATCGAGCTGGCTTCAGAGATAATTAAACCGGCACTGGCGCGTTGCCCATAATAGGTAGCCATCAGGTCAGTCGGAGTATTTTCAGGGGCGCGCATCCGCGTTAACGGTGCCATGATTATACGGTTGGGCAATTGATAAGGACCTATTTTTATAGGGCTTTGTAAGTGATTTGTCATAGTTTATAAAGTGGTTAAAGTGGAGCTACCTTAATTATAAGCTTAAACCCAGCACTTTAAGTAAGTCATCATTGCAATATAACAAAACTGACGTTAAAGTTAAGAACGTCGTATTACTTTCTCATCTTTAAAGACTACTTAGGTGTACACATGAAAATGCCATATTATGGGTCTGGATTGATAACAGCGCTGTTTTGCATCTCTGCATCAGCGGCGGATCTGGACCGATTAGAAGTAGAGAAGCGTTTAGCCAAAGCGGATAAAGCGCATCCGGCTGACTTACGTAGAAAAGAACTCACCGATATCGATTTATCGGGACTCAACTATACGCATGCTGACTTATGGGGGTCGGACTTACGCCGGTCTAATATCAGTAACAGCGATCTATCTGGCTTAAACCTGGATTTATCGGTGTTATCCCGAGTCAACTTCTCCCATTCCAACCTGTCTAATACCAGTATTTTTGGTGTGCATGTCGGCAATGCCAATTTAAGCGACGCGAACCTGAGCGGCAGCCGCTTTATTGGGGTCATGGATCGCGCTAACTTGTCCCATGCGAACTTGTCCCATGCGGTCTGGGGAGCAGATATGAAGAATCAGTCCATGGGCTTAATGCGAGCCAGCTTAAATAATGCCAATCTGACAGGCGCTAATCTTTCGTATGCCAACTTTGACCGGGCCACCATGCGCTATGCCAATTTTACCGGGGCGAACTTGCATAAGACGGTGCTGTTTGGCGTTGATCTTTCTGGCGCGGACTTTACCAATGCCGACTTAACCGGTGCAGACCTGACCGGCACTAACCTTGAAGACACTAACTTTACAGGCGCTAACCTGGACGGCACCCGCTTTGCAGGCATTAAAGATAAAACCAAACTGAAAGGACTCAGCACGAGCAAGAACCTGGATAAAGCTTTAATTGATTAGGAAACAATGGGGAACTTTGTAAAAAAGTGTATAGACGAGCGTGAAAAAGGCTATACGCATCCTCAGGAAAGGCTATACACAGCTCATAGTAAGCGTATAGCAGTAAGTCAATTGTGATAAGTGGGTTAAGACTAAGCGCATAGACTGTTGAGAGTCTGCGCATAGCATGTCTAGCAACTGTGTATAGCCTGTTGAGCGTTTGTGTATAGCACCATGATCGTCTGCTTTGTCACAGTTGCAAGCCAGTGTATAGACTTATTTGGAAAAACGTAACCCGGAGAGCTTACCTGCTATACGAAAGCCTTGGTAAGTGTTAGACTTATCGTGATAAGCGTATAGCCTGTTTAGGCACTGTGTATACCCTTTTCCAAGACCTACTTAAGCACTTTTCAAAATATTCTCTGGTTTATCCGCCAACGGTTATAGTAGGATTAATTAAATGCACGTGGGATTAAAAAACCAAAGCTAAGGCTCCCTCCGGTCGCCCTGCCCGGCGATCCCGCCGGGCTAACCTGGCTTGATGGACCTCAGGCAAAAACGGAAGCCCACGATGTTGAGGGCAAAGCCGGGCTGGAAGGCGCTGCGGTAGGCCGAACGCGCCCACCTGGCGTAGTCGTGCCAAGCACCGCCGCGAAGCACGCGGGGCAAGTCATCACCTGTCATTGGCCCCAGTGGATCGATTTGTGCTAGTTCGTCATAAGTCCGTTGACCATCCTTACTCCACTCCCAGACATTGCCGTGCATTTCATACAATCCCCACGGATTGGCAGGCAGGCTTTTGACCGATACGGTCTTTGCACGGTATTCACCCTTCTCATCTCCTGAATAAGGATAGTTACCATCATAGTTAACTTGCTGCGGGTTAATGTTGCTGCCAAAACTAAAGGGCGTAGTCGTACCCGCACGGCACGCATATTCCCATTCGGCTTCGCTGGGCAAATCGACCTGACAACCTGGCAACAAACTTTGCAACCGTTCTTGCAGGCGCTTTAAAAACGCTTGCACGTCATGCCAACTGACTTGCTCCACTGGCTGCTGGGGATCATCATTAAAACGACTGGGATTATTGTCCATTACCGCCTGCCATAAGGCCTGTGTACAGGCAGAATCTGCCAGCCAGAAGCCTTGGCTGATGGTTACTTCGTGACGTGGGCCTTCATCTTCGAGTCGTTCCGGCTCATCCTTAGGTGAACCCATCCAGAAAGTGCCAGGCTCAATCCAGCGAAAATTTTGCACGACCGACTCGCCGTTCGATATCTCAAGCCTAATCTCAGCCCAAAGCCCAAAGGCATCATCGCCCCAGGCATGGGCGAAGGGGGGTGGAAAGGGGTTGGGGAAACGGGAGCTTGTGTTCATCACGTATGAACTAATTCGACAAAGAAAAAAGTCGGCAGCCCAAAGAGCTTTCGGCCAGGTTGCTTCTGCGAACTTGCCTACCCACACTCTGGGTGCCTTGCGGTTTGTCAACCGGGAACTGCCCCAATCGAACGGGATGCAAGGTCTGGTCCATGGTTAGCGTTGTATCCGCAACGCTTTGCTCATCGAGCTCAGGCAAAAACGGAAGCCCACGTTGTTGTTGGCATTGTCGGGCTGGTTGGCGTTGCGGTTGGCCGAACGCGCCCTCCTGGCGTTGTTGTTCCAAGCACCGCCGCGAAGCACGCGGGGCTTTTTTTGCAATCACGGCCTGCATCCTGAGACAATATTATACAGGTCAATTTCAGTGTCGTCATTTCCTAACAAGCGTTTCCTGAAGGTCAAACTTTGGGTGGCATACAAAGTGGCTAATAGATTGTCGTATGCTCTTTGAGTGTGTTGTTCGCTCACAGCCGCATCGGCAATTGCTACATTGATCCGTTTTAAGCCCGCTCTGTAGCGCGAAAGTTTACGCGAACTGGGCAATACAACCCCCTGCCTGACACGAAATCCGCAAAAGCATAGACCTTGATGACTCTGCCGGATTTGCACGGTAGATTTAACCGTCAGCTTACGCGATTGCCACACAAAGTCTCTCAGCAATTGCAAGGTCTCGGTTGCTTCTTGACGCGAGCGACACCACCAGACGATGTCATCCATATAGCGAACATGGGCGCAAACCGATGCGTGATTCAATAAAAAACGATCAGTGCTATCTAGATAAGCATTGGCAAAATGTTGAGAAGTTAACGAGCCGATGGGCAAACCGCAAGTGTTGGATTTAAGTTCACCGGAAGCAATAATTCGTTCCAGTAACCGTAAAAAGGCTGCGCCTTTAAAGCGTGTAGCCAACAGATTATTCAGTATGGCATGATCAATCGATGGAAAATAACTCTGAATGTCCACCTGAACCAACCAGGGATAGCGACGCAAATTATTCTGCACCGCTATGATAGCGGTATGCACCCCTTTGCCAGGGCGGCAAGCAAAACTGCTTTCGACCAACATACGTTCAAAGCGGGGTTCTGCTAAATTCATAATAGCGTGATGTAATACCCGATCCGCGAAACAGGCTGCGGTAATTTCCCTGCGTTTGGGATCGTGGATGATAAAACGACGGCAACGACCAAACGGCACCTGCTCCTGCAAAATAGCATCCGCCAAATGGTTAAGACGACCCTCCAGATCATTCATAAATCGCGCGACCGCCGGTCTATTCTGTTTGCCACGTGCGGCTTTCCAGCTTGCACGTAGTAAATTCTCGTGGCCAGCTATCTGTTCCAGATGGATGGCTTCACGTTGCATGACGATCCTCATTGCGGAGTTCGGCTTGAGCAGTTTGAAAATGGATCAGTAGTTTTAAACCATAGCGCTGGACACGCGACTGCCCTATACCGTCTATACTGCCCAAGGCATTCAGGCTATCCACCCTACGCCTGACGATTTCGGCTAATTGTTCATTGGTAAACAGCGCATAAACTGGAACCCCTTCGGCATCGGCCATGCCTTTTCGCCAATTACGTAACTCGGCATAGAGGGCAAAATCCTGCTCGTTAAGTACCGTTTTGTAATCTACCCGACCACCCGTGATATTTGATTTGGCACGGGAATCTGGGGCTTTTAAAGCGTCGGGTAATGTCGCATCTGCTGCGGCAAGCGTGACACAGAGCGCCCAGTAGGAATTGGCGGAGTTACTGACGAACTGTCGTTCGATATTGACTACCCGATGGCTCAGGCAAAATTGATTGAATTCGTCTTGAGCCGGTTGTGTTGACAGCGCAGGAATGGCGAAAAAATGTAAGGTCATGATCTGTGCTTGGGGTTGGACTTAAAAATTGAGCCTATTTTACTCATTAAAGTGTTTTCATTCGACTTGATAGGCTTCTGACTCTCGTCTGGGCTCCCTCCGGTCGCCCTGCCCGGCTTGCCCGCCGGGCTTCCTGTTACCTGACCTGGCTCGATGGACCTCAGGCAAAAACGGAAGCCCACGTAGAAGCTGGCAAAGTCGGGCTGGCTGGCGTTGCGGTCGGCCGAACGCGCCCCCCTGGCGTAGTCGCCCCAAGCACCGCCGCGAAGCACGCGGGGCAGGACATCGCCAGTCATTGGCCCCAGTGGATCGATTTGCGCTTGTTCGTCATAAATCCGTTTAGCATCCTTACACCATTCCCAGACATTACCGTGCATTTCATACAATCCCCACCGATTGGCAGGCAGGCTTTTGACTGATAGGGTTTTACCTCGATATTCGCCTTTTTTACCATCGGCGTAGGGATATTCGCCATTGTAATTAACTTGCTGCGGGTTAATGTTGGCGCCGAAACTGAATGGCGTAGTCGTACCCGCACGGCAAGCGTATTCCCATTCTGCCTCGCTAGGTAAATCAACTTGGCAACCCGGCAACAAACTTTGTAGGCGCTTTAAAAACGCTTGCACCTTGTGCCAACTGACTTGCTCCACTGGCTGCTGGGGATCATCTTTAAAATGACTGGGATTGTTGCCCATTACCGCTTGCCATAAGGCCTGAGTACAAGCAGAATCAGCCAGCCAGAAGCCACGACTAAGGGTGACTTCATGACGAGGGCCTTCATCATCGTATCGTTCTGGCTCATCCTCCGGTGAACCCATCCAGAAAGTACCTGGTTCGATCCAGCGCAAGGATTGAGTGAGCTCATCAGGCGAGGTAACCACACTCAAATCTGCTCGAACACCGTATTCATCAAGAACGAATCGAACTCTTGAAGCCGTTTTTTCATAATCGTATGAAATATAATCAGGGAAAATATCCGATTGATTGACTTGATTGCTTAGATGAGTCTCCACCAATTGGTATTGGCCTTTTTCCGCTATGACCGCTTTTAATGACGAGGCGCTTGGATTGGCAGAAGTACTCCATTCGCGTCCTTGCCCGCAAAGCGGTGCTGATCTTACCCAAATTTCCGAATGTGATACATTCCAGCCCCAGGTAGCAGCTCCCCTTGGCCTATTTACACTTGCCAGCGTCAAAGTTTCTTGGCTGCTGGTCAGCTTAATCAACGTCTGCTCCTGCAATCCGCATACGCGAAAAGGCAAGTGAGCCATTAAGAGCAAGATTCTTGATCCAGCACTTTCGATGCGTAAACCACCTTGATCGATAGTAATTGGCTTAGACAAAGCAATTTGGTTACGTTCTGGAGGGGTAGACTGTAGCACAATACTACAGGTGACTGGATCGTTCACTAGCCAGCAGGATTGACGTTTACGGTCATCACTAACAAGATCGGCTGGGTCTACCCAATCAGGCGGTTGCTGCCAAACTCCGCGCACTTCGGCAATCGCCTGCACCAGTGGCGCCAGCAACTCTATGAAATCCTTACCCATCTGATTATCAGCGCGTTGTATAATTTCCTGCGCCACACTCCACCACACCCCTGCTTTTTGCAAACCGTCTGGCTGTTTTAAAGTAGCAGCCAGTTGGCGCATAAAGCTGTCTGCCTTCTGTAGTCGTTCTTGGGTTTCTTCAGAAACTTGCACCCCGTCCAATTTAGCGTGCGCATACCACAAAAGCGTTTCTTCATGATTCAACACTGCGCGTAAATGCGCATGATGCAAATAACGCAGCCGCTCCAAATCTATATGGCAGTCCTTTAAGTGCTCGGAAAAATACGCCTGATGTTTGGCTTGTACGGCATGGCGTATATGGGCAGCAGAACCCGGTTCCACATCAGCATGACACCAAAACGCACCTTCAAGTCCGGCATTGAGCGGCGCTTTTGTATTTAATTGCCGCAGAGCCCGTAACAACGGCGGATCGACCCGACGGGTAACGGCAGCCATCGCCAATAAATCGTCCAAACCGTCGGGAACGCTCAAGCCATTACCCATGGCGCGTTCTGGATGAATGCGGGCATCAGGACTCCAACGCAATAAGGTTAGCTTCTTAGGCAACCCCGCGTCGAGTTGTTCCGCTGCCAAGGGTAACAGTGCCAGTGGCTTGGTTTGCGCTTGCGTCAGTTGCCGGATAAAGTCTTGCCAGGCTTGATGAATGCTTGAGTCCCTGCCTTCCAATAAACCTAAATCACTGACCAGTAAAACCGGTGTATTGGCAAGCGGCATACGCCAAGTGTGTTTTCTCGGCAACGGCCCACGACTTTGTTGTTCTTCTACCCAATCAGTCCAGTGCTGCAAAGGCCCGTGGTTGATAATACGGATAGACACGCCAGAATGACCACAGGCTTTCAGCAAATTCTCG
>Ga0194062_1000842_pt1 | contig 12879 bp, 9 predicted proteins | sample SepL2225m_MetaG_FD_155481 | JGI IMG/M metagenome (GOLD analysis project Ga0194062, IMG submission 155481) | Anoxic zone freshwater microbial communities from boreal shield lake in IISD Experimental Lakes Area, Ontario, Canada - Sep2016-L224-25m | ecosystem: Environmental > Aquatic > Freshwater >... | reverse complement strand
CGACATTGGCGCTCAGCTGCCGGGTCGGGATTAGTTCAAGGAAGAACTTGCACACTTTCCGGAGGGCGTCCTGATCGAGGTTGGCGTGGTAGTGGGTTTCTGAGAAGATGGCCAGCATGGTCTCGACCGGCGGTTGGGAGGAAAACCCGGCCATGGGCGAGATGGCGCAATCAATGGCGCCAGCACCGGCCCGGACGGATTCCACATAGGTGGCGGAGGCCATGCCGCTGGTGGCATGCGAATGGACTTGAATCGGAACCTTGGTTTCCCGGACCAGGGCCGACACCAGACGCTCGGCGGCGATGGGCGACAGGATACCCGCCATATCCTTGATGCACAGCGAGTCGATTCCCATGGCGATTTGTTCCTGGGCGATGGCAACATATTTTTCCACGGTGTGCACGGGACTGACCGTGTAGCTGATCGTGCCTTGTGCGTGGCCGCCGTATTTCTTGACGCACTTGATTGCCACTTCCAGATTCCGGGTGTCGTTCAGAGCATCGAAAATGCGGAAGATATCCACGCCATTTTCGATGGCCAGCGCGATAAAGCGCTCCACGACATCATCCGGGTAATTCTTGTACCCGAGGATATTCTGACCGCGGAGGAGCATCTGCAACGGGGTTTTTTTGGCGCGTGACTTGATCTGGCGCAGGCGTTCCCAGGGGTCTTCCCGCAGGAACCGCAGGCAGACATCAAAGGTGGCGCCCCCCCAGACTTCCAGGGAGTAGTAGCCGACGTTGTCGACGACATCGATGATTTTCATGATGTCAGCGGTACGCATCCGTGTGGCCCAGAGTGATTGATGGGCGTCCCTGAGCGTGGTGTCGGTAATGCGAAGGGGGATGTGGTTGATGCTGTCGCGAACGATATCCTGTGATCCAATTGTCTTTTTCTTAGCCATAACCTGTCCTTTCTGAAAATGTTATTTAAAACGGCCCATGGCGGCAAACTTGTCAAACCGCCGGCTCGTCAGTTTCCTGGGAGAGACCTTCTCCAAACTTGTGAGATGCTTAAGAAGCACCTTTTTGGTTGTCTTCATGGTTGTCACAAAGTCGCGGTGAGCGCCACCAACGGGTTCAGGGATGATTTCGTCAATGATCTTGAGTTGCAATAGCGACTTGGCGGTGATTTTTAGGGCGTTTGCCGCTTCGGCCGCCTTCGTGCCGTCGCGCCAGAGGATGGAGGCACAGCCTTCAGGGGAGATCACGGAGTAGACGGCATTGGAGAGCATGAGCACGACATCGCCGACGCCGATTCCGATGGCTCCTCCGCTTCCGCCTTCGCCGGTAACGATGGCGATGACGGGAGTCTTCAAGGCGGCCATTTCGAGAAGGTTTCTGGCGATGGCCTCGGCCTGGCCGCGCTCCTCGGCGTCACGGCCGGGAAAGGCCCCGGGCGTGTCGATAAAGGTGACTACTGGGATATGAAACTTCTCAGCCAGTTTCATCAGGCGGAGGGCTTTCCTGTATCCCTCGGGGCAGGCTTGACCGAAATTACATTTGATCTTTTCGTCAAGTTCCTTGCCTTTTTGATGTCCGATGACCATGACTCGATGATTTTCAATCGTGGCGAATCCGCCGATCATGCCCCGGTCGTCTCCAAAGAGGCGGTCGCCGTGAAGTTCAATAAATTCGGAACAAAGCCCGTTGATGAAATCCCGGATCAAGGGACGTTCCGGATGGCGTGCCACCTGAACAGTTTGCCAGGGGGTCAGGCTTGAGTAAATTTCCTTCAGCTTGTCAGCCCGTTCCATTTCAAGGCGATTGAGTTCCTTCACCAGCGCACCGGTAGGTTCTGGATTCTTGGCCTTGAATTCCTCTATCCGGCATTCGATTTCCGCCACGTCTTTTTCAAAATCCAAGCTCATCGTTGCTCCATCCGTTAGGGGGTTGAGTTTTGGCGTGCGGCAGGGTCAGCGGCAGCCGGCATACTTTAAGATCTTGGAAAGCATGTCCTTCATGTCCTTGCGGTGGACAATCATGTCCACGAACCCATGATCCACCAGGTATTCCGCAGTCTGGAAGTCTTCGGGCAACTTCTGTTTGATAGTTTCTTCGATCACGCGGCGTCCGGCGAATCCGATCAGGCTGCGTGGCTCGGCGATATGAATATCGCCCACCATGGCAAAACTGGCTGAAACCCCGCCCGTTGTCGGATCCGTCATGATGGAGATATAGGGTAGATTAGCCTCCCGCAACTGGGCCAATGCGGCGCATGTTTTGGGCATCTGCATCAACGAAATAATGCCCTCGTGCATACGAGCCCCTCCGGAAGCGGAGAGAATGATGTAGGGGAGCTTATGCCGGATCGCGTACAGGGCCGTCTGAAGGATCTTTTCCCCCGTTCCGCTGGCCAGACTGCCACCCATGAACCTGAAGTCCATGATGGCAATGGCTACCTTGATGCCGTTAATTTTTCCCGCTCCGGTGGCAACCGATTCCTTCATGCCTGTTTTTTCGCAGTTTTCAACCGCTTTTTCAGCATACGGTCCCTTCGAATCGGAAAACTTAAGGGGGTCATTCCAGCTGACCTTGGCATTCAATTCAACAAAGGTCCCCTCATCCAGAAGCACATCAACGCGCTCTTTCCAGGTCAAACGTTCATGAAAATGACACCGGTCGCAGACTTTCAGGTTTTTTCCCCACTCGTCCTTGTAAATGTGGGCTTTACATGAAGGACACTGTATCCAGATATCCTCTTTTTTAGGGGATTCCGGTTTAGCGGCTATTTCTTTCGATTTGTGGAACCAAGCCATAAGCCGTCAGGCCTCCTTGTAAAATATTGCGTTGCAGACTGATGCGTTATCAGAAGTGGAAATTGAAGCTGGCGCCAAGCCCGACGCCTTCAAATTTCTGAACTTCCAGCTTGAACCCCATATTCGGATTGGGGTTGAGCTGAAGACCGCCGATCAGACCGAACATCTGATCCTCGTTTCGGTCACTCATGGACAAGGTTGAGATTGCCGGTCCAAAATAGAATCCAAGCCGATCCCAGATGCCGGGTTTCTCGGGTCGGGAATAAAAGCTCATGGTGACGGAGGCGAAGAGTTCTGACAGGTTCTTGCCCGAACCACCCCAATTATCCTTAAGACTGACATTGCGGTAAAACGAATTGACGTCGACGCCGACCCAGTAATTGTCAATGTCGTTCCAGGGTTCCAGAACCATGAAGTCCAATGCCCGGACGGTTCCCCCGAAGAGCCATTCCGCATTGGAGCCCTGTTTGCCGTTTCCCGAGTCAACATCCGCTTCGCCCGCACCCCCGTAGAGAGTCAACCACTTTGTGACGTCATACCCCACGGTCGCGAGGAGATGGTTGATCTTCGTGTCCGTGGCACCGCCGAAATCAGATTTTAAAGCCCGGTTTTGTTGCTGGACGCCCACACCCAGGCTGACCTTGCGCGGCCCGCCGCTATGGAGCGCATCGGCAAACCGGGTTGAGTCGCCGTTAAACAAGGCGCCTTGATAAGCCGATGAATCCGCTCCGGAAGCCATGACGGACGCGCTCATCGCGACACAGGACAGAACCGACAATAGGTTTACATAGGTTTTCATATGCGGGGGATACTAGCCGTTCAAAGAGGAACCTTTCAAGGTCAAATTTTAGCCCGTCGCAGGCGCAGGGCATTGGCCATGACCGAGACCGAGCTGAAACTCATGGCAGCAGCGGCCAGCGTTGGGCTCAAAAGGAGTCCGAATGCCGGGTAAAGTGCCCCTGCTGCAAGGGGAATTCCCGCCATATTGTAGAAAAATGCCCAGAACAGGTTTTGCCGGATGTTCCGCATGACGGCCCGGCTGAGGAGGATCGCCCCTTCAATTCCCCGGAGATCCCCTTTAACCAGCACCACGCCAGCACTCTCCATTGCCACATCGGTACCTGTCCCCATCGCAATTCCCACGGCGGCGGCGGATAGGGCTGGGGCGTCATTGATGCCGTCCCCCGCCATCACCACGCGGCGTCCTTCGGCTTTTAAGGAGTGGATAATCTCCCACTTCCCGGCTGGCGTCACGCCGGCATGAACCTCGTCGATCCCGAGTGAGTCGGCGATGGCATGAGCGGCGGCGGAATGATCCCCGGTCAACATGACAATCCTCAACCCCATGTGATGCAAAGCCTTGATCGCTGCAGGAGTGGTGTCCCGGACTCGATCCGCCAGAGCAAAGGTTCCTTGGATGGCTCCGTCCACTGAAACAGAAACCAGAGTTTCTCCGTTCTGGAAGGTGGGGTGAGCCCCGGTTGCTTTCTGGATACGAACGGATCTGCCTGCCACGGTTCCAGAAACCCCTTCGCCGGCCATGAATTCAAATCCGGTTGCGGGTTCCGGCGTGATGCCCTGTTCGCCCGCGTAGCGCACGATAGCCTTTCCTATAGGATGCTCGCTATGAATTTCCACGGCCGCCGCCCACTGGAGGAGTTCCGCTTCCTTTACGATGCCCTGCAGCTCGACGACCCGGGGCCGTCCTTCTGTCAACGTGCCGGTCTTATCCACCACCACCGTGTCGATGGTTCCTAATTGTTCGAGTACCTCAGCATTCCGGAAGAGAATGCCAGCCCGGGCCCCTCGTCCCATGCCTACCATGACCGCCATCGGGGTTGCCAGGCCGAGGGCGCAGGGGCAGGCCACAATCAATACGGATACGGCACTGACGAGGGCATAGGCCAGTCTCGGTTCCGGCCCCAGTGCCATCCAGGCAACGACAGCGATCAAAGCGGCAGCGATCACCACAGGGACAAATAGGGCGGCCACCCGGTCAGCCGTGTGCTGAACCGGCGCGCGGCTGCGCTGGGCATCGGCCACCATGTGAAGGATGCGTGCGAAAAGGGTGTCTGCTCCCACTTTATCAGCCCTCATCACAAAGGAGCCCGAAAGCGTGATCGCACCCGCCGCAACAGCGACTCCTGGAACCCCCTCTACCGGGAGGGATTCTCCGGTCAAAAGCGAGTTATCGAGCGAACTGTGACCTTCCATAATGATTCCGTCTACCGGCACCTTTCCGCCCGGCTTCACCCGGATCCGGTCGCCTACCAGAACTTCATTCAATGAAATCTCAGTCTCTTCGCCATTTCGAATGACAAAGGCGGTGGTGGGTGCCAGCTTCAATAGTTCCCGGATGGCGGCCCCAGTTTTGCTTCTAGCGCGCAGTTCCATGACCTGTCCCAGCAAGACCAGTATGATAATGGATGAGGCGGCTTCAAAATAGACCGGAACTTCGCCCATGTGCCGGAAAGAGTTCGGGAAAACGCCAGGCGCCAGAATCGCCAGAACGCTGGTCACATAAGCCGTTCCAGTGCCAAGCCCGATAAGGGTAAACATGTTCAGGTTACGCGAGGCTAGCGAGTGCCACGCCCGCTGAAAGAAGGGCAGGCCGCATCCCAGGACGACCGGGGTCGCCAGGATCAGTTCGAGCCATCGGGACACTCGGGGCGAAACGAGATGATGGAGGCTGGGGAAGATCATGGGGCCCATGGAGAGCAAGAAAAGGGGGATCCCGAAGACCAGTCCGATCCTGAAACGCCGGGTCATGTCATCCAGCTCGGAGGTGTCCTCCTCATTTCCCATCCCACTACTCTCAAGCGCCATGCCGCATTTCGGGCAAGTGCCGGACTTCTCGCTTTCCACGCCCTCGCACATGGGGCAGAAATAGGGGAGAGTGGGGGCGTGTGACACCGGAACAGGGGCAAGGCCGAGGAATTTCCGGCGACAGAACTCGCAACAGAAAAAGAAGGTCTCGCCATTCCTGACGGCCGACAGCGCCGTCTTTTCATCCACCGTCATGCCGCATAGGGGGTCTATTGCCATGCCCCACTATTTCCCCAGATCCTCCAACAGGCAAGGATTATCTGGTATCAACCATATTTACATAAGTTTGACTCAGAAGATTAATTTTTCGCAATTATGAAAAAGCGATATCTCGCGTTGCCGATATAGGGACTAAAAAAGTCTTAAATTCATGTATTCAGCATCCCGGCACAGGGACTGCTATACGAGTTCCCTGAACTTGCATCTATAAACTTGTGAGAGGGGAGTTATGATGAACATGAAATTGCGGATGGGCATCTTCTGTCTGGGTTTTAGTCTGGCGGTGTTGACGGCGTTGGATGGCTTCTCTGCCATGCCTGCCGGGAAAAAGGTGGTGGGATATCTCCCTGATTATCGGCTCGGGCAGTTACCCTACATCAATTTGGGCAATGTCACTCATGTCTGCTATTTTTCGCTGGATGCCGATGTGAAGGGAAATCTGGTCGCTACCCCGGATTTTACCGCCGGATTACCCTCCGTTGTGGCAACGGTTCATGGTGCCGGGAAGAAAGTCAGTGTCTGTGTGGGCGGCTGGTTGACGGATGCCTATTTCAGTCCGATTGCCAATTCAGCCACTGCACGGGCGAATTTTGTCAGCCAGTTGGTGGCATATTGCCGGAATAATAACCTCGATGGAGTAGATCTTGATTGGGAACCTGTGGCGGCGACGGATGTCGCGGCTTATTCAACCCTGATCCGAGAAATGAAGATCGCCCTGGCACCGTACGGATTGCTGTTGTCCGCAGCGGTCAATTGGAAGCGATATGATATTGAGGCTTCGGCGGCCACCAGTCTCGATTGGGTTTCGGTGATGGCCTACGATATGAATTATGCGCATCCCGACCACTCTACCTATGCCGACACGGTCTGGGCTATGACCTTTTGGGCCCAGAGTGGCATCGATAAAAACAAGTTACTGCTGGGGGTTCCTTTCTATGGTCTTGACGAGGGTTGGGTGCATGAAAAGACTTACGCCGAGATCATGAGCCTCTACAACCCCGGTCCCGATGTGAACACTATTAGTGGATTTGGATTTAACGGGCTCACACTGATCAAAGCCAAAACCAGTTATGCGCTGAGCGCCGGGTTTGGCGGTATGATGGTCTGGGAACTCGGGCAGGACACGTTTGACAATCGCTCTCTGTTGTCCGCCCTTGCCACCACTATGGGGCAGACAAACGCTGTCGTTCCCGCGCTTCCCGCGCCCTGGCTGACAACGGATATAGGCACGGTGGGTTTGGTCGGAAGCGCGGCCCAGTCCAATGGGGTCTTCACGGTTGCCGGTGCCGGATACGGGATCGGAGGACGGGCGGATGATTTTCGCTTTGTCTACCAGACCTTGAGCGGCGATGGCGAGATCCGTGTCCGTGTGCCTTCGCAGGGAAGCACCAATTCATGGGCCATGGCGGGTGTGATGATTCGCGAGAGCCTCAATTCCAATGCGCGTTTTGCGTTCATGGCCGTGAACTCATCCAAGACATTTGAATTTCAGGCTCGCACGACGACCGGCGGTAAAGCGGCCTCGACTTCCGGGGGGGGGATGAATGCGGTGCCTAATAATTGGGTCCGGTTGGTCCGCTCCGGCAATACGGTTGCAGCCTATAAATCGGTTGATGGAAAATCCTGGATCAAAGTCAAATCCACTTCTGTAAGCATGGCTTCCAGTATTTATCTTGGATTGGCGGTGACCAGTGCCAATCCGGGCAACCTGAATCAGGTCGTGTTCGACACGATTACCGCGATCCCGTAATAACAAGGTATGACGAGTGCTCGGAAAATCACGGGGTGGGTGATGGTGGGTGTGGTGGTGTTTGCTGCGGTGTGGCTGGCCTTGCGGGCCGGGCCGGATGCCGCCCGTCCAGCTGGAAAGTCGGCTTTGGTGCAGCGAGCCGAGTCTGCCCGACCGATCCGGATCGATGCGACCGTCGAACCTGACCCCTCCCACGAGGTCGTGGGTCATATTACCGGCGAGGATCCGTTGGCTGTGTTACGGTGGTGGGTTGCCCTGAATCCCGGTGAAGCCGCTGCGTGGGCGGCGTCCCTGCCTGACGGGCCTGTGAAAGTGGAGTCACTCAGCCATGTTGCGACGGTGTGGGGCGAGCGTGATTCTGTAGCAGCACTAGCGTGGGCGAGTCAGCTTCCTCTGGGTGAAGGACGGGAAAAGGCGGTGATGGCGGTTGGTTATGAGGCCGTTCGCTCGTCGTCCACCAATGCCATCAGGGCGGCCGGGCTTTTAGAGTCGGGGCCGGCTCGGAATCAACTGATGCTTCATGCTGTCAACCAATGGGCCGTCATCGATCCTGTGGCTGCGTTGCAATGGACGCAGGGTGTGAAAGAAGGCGGCTTGCGTGATGAACTGTTTGCCGGCATTGCCACGGCTTGGGCCAAACTGGATGGCGAGGCTGCCGCCCGGCTGGCCGTCGAGACAATCCGGGCGGATGATGTTAGCCGCCGAGCCCTGGTCGCGGTGATTCAGCGGTGGTTTCGCATTAATCCGGTAGCCGCTAAGAACTGCATCGAGTCGATTCAAGATCCTGCACTACGCCTTGAGTGTCAGGCTGCGCTCAATCCCGACAACTAAACCCGCCGTATAAAAAAAAGCATTCTTCTTGCGTTATGAAGAGGAGGCGGGTAGTTTACGACCCCGTTTTTGTTTCGCATTTCCCACGGATGAATCTGAACAGATAATAAGAGAAGAGAAAGGTTAGACGACGTTATGAACAGTATGCGGTCACGGTGTTGGTTGGGTGTGGTTGTGGTGTTGGCGGTTCTGGGCTTTGGGGCCGGTGCGGCCATGGCCAGTGAGGCCGAGCTGAAGCTTCCCGAGTTGGGTGCGGTAACCTTTTCGTCCCTCGGCGGCATTTCAGGGACGCACCTGATGCTGATCGGTATCGCAGTCTGTTTTCTAGGCCTGGGCTTCGGTCTGGTTCAGTACTTCAAGACGGAAAAACTTCCTGTCCACAAGTCCATGAGCGATGTGTCCCAGATCATCTGGGAAACCTGCAAGAGCTATCTGGCTCAGCAGGGCAAGTTCCTGGCCATCCTGTGGCTGCTGATTGGTGCCTGTATGGTGTATTACTTCTGGTTCCTTCAGAAGATGCCCACCTCGAGCGTACTGCTGATTCTTGCGGCCTCTGTGCTCGGTATCCTGGGGTCCTATGGTGTTGCCTGGTTTGGTATGCGCATCAATACCTTCGCGAACAGTCGTTCAGCATTCGCCTCATTGCGCGGAACTCCCTGGGAGGCATTGGCCATTCCGATGCGCTCGGGTATGAGCGTCGGGATGCTGCTGATCACAGTTGAGCTGTTCTTCATGATCTGCATCCTGATTTTCCTCCCCGCCGAACTGCGCGGCCCCTGCTTTATCGGGTTCGCCATCGGGGAATCCCTGGGCGCCTCCGCGCTACGCATCTGCGGCGGTATCTTTACCAAGATTGCCGACATCGGATCCGACCTGATGAAGATCGTATTCAAGCTTCCGGAAGATGATCCGAAGAATCCCGGCGTGATCGCCGACTGTACGGGTGACAATGCTGGCGACAGCGTTGGTCCGACGGCTGACGGCTTTGAGACCTATGGTGTGACGGGAGTGGCTCTGATCACCTTCCTGGCACTTGTTCTCGGGTCGGGGACCCTCTGTGCCCAGATGATCGTCTGGATCTTCGTCATGCGTATCCTTATGATCGTTGCCGCGTTGGTGGCTTATCTCGCCAACGATGCGTATTTCACCGCCAAGCTCAAAGACGCCAAGGAGTTTGATCCGGAGCATCCGTTGACGGTTCTGGTGTGGCTGACCTCTTTCGTCTGTATCGCGGTCACCTATGTCGCCAGCTACTTCCTGCTTGCGACCAATCCCGACCTGAGCAAGGACCTGTGGTGGGTTCTGGCCACCATCATCTCCTGCGGCACGATTGCCGGGGCACTGATTCCCGAGTTCACCAAGGTTTTCACCAGCACGAACGCCAAGCATGTGAAGGAAGTCGTGACCGCCTCCAAGCAGGGCGGCGCTTCCCTGAACATCCTGTCAGGGTTTGTGGCGGGTAATTTCTCAGCCTTCTGGGAAGGTCTGACCATGCTGGTGCTGATGTTGGGTGCCGCTTTACTGGCCACTCACCCGGCGGTTTCCAGCCTGATGCCGGTGGGGCTTGAGTTTGCCGCGCCCATCTTTGCGTTCGGTTTGGTAGCCTTCGGTTTCCTGGGTATGGGCCCGGTGACCATCGCGGTCGACAGTTTCGGGCCGGTCTCGGATAACGCCCAGTCGGTGTACGAGCTCAGCCGAATCGAGTCCATTCCGGGCATTGAGAAGGAAATCGAGAAGGACTTCGGGTTCAAGCCCGACTTCGAGAATGCCAAGCTTAATCTGGAGCGCAATGACGGCGCTGGCAATACCTTTAAGGCGACGGCCAAGCCGGTGCTGATCGGTACTGCGGTTGTCGGGGCGACCACCATGATCTTTGGCATCATCTTGATGCTGGGCAAGGGCAAGGCTCTTGAAATGGCACAGGCGGCGGCGCTCAAGGCTGGCATCGCGTTTGATGTGGCGACGGCTCACCTTACCGGCGAGCAGACCACGGCGGGCATCAATTCCGTCATCTCCAGTCTCAGTCTGGTGCGTCCCGAAATTATCCTTGGTCTTCTCATGGGTGGCGCGGTGATCTATTGGTTTACCGGTGCGGCGACGCAGGCGGTGGTGACTGGTTCCTACCGGGCTGTGGTGTACATCAAGGAGAACATGAACCTGAACGCGGCGACGGCCTCGATCAAGGACAGCAAGGAAGTGGTCAAGATCTGCACGATCTACGCGCAGAAGGGGATGTTCAACATCTTCGTGGCCGTTTTCTGCTTCGCCCTGTCGCTGGCCTTCTTTAACCCGTTCTTCTTCATCGGCTACCTGATCTCCATCGCCTTCTTCGGGCTGTACCAGGCTATCTTCATGGCCAACGCAGGCGGCGCCTGGGACAATGCCAAGAAGATCGTTGAAGTGGATCTGCGTGCCAAGGGCACGGATCTGCACGCGGCGACCGTGGTGGGCGACACCGTCGGTGATCCCTTCAAGGATACCTCCTCGGTGGCGATGAACCCGGTGATTAAGTTCACCACTCTTTTCGGTCTCCTGGCGACTGAAATTGCCGTGGCGATGACGGATGCGAAGCTGAAATACATGATCGGTGGCGTGATCTTTGTAGTCGCGCTGGTCTTTGTGTACCGTTCATTCTATTGCATGCGTATTCCCGAGGACAAGGCCACCGCGAAGTAAGCGGCCTTTGATCCCTTCAACCCCTGGTATGGAAACATGCCGGGGGTTCTTTTTTGGGAGTGTCCATTGACAACCTTGAGCCGGGTGTGGTTCCATAAGGGCTTATGAATGTAACATTTTTAGGCACAGGAACCTCGGTGGGAATCCCGGTGATCGGGTGCGACTGCACCGTTTGCCAGTCCCCGGATCCCCGCAACCACCGGCGGCGATCCAGCATTTATGTTGAGGCGGGTGGATTTCATATCGTCATTGATACCTCCATGGATTTCCGGGAACAGGTTCTGGCCTACCGGGTTCCCCGGATTGACGCCGTCCTGATTACCCATTCCCATGCGGATCATATTTTTGGACTGGACGACATCCGGCGATTCAACACCATCCAGGGCGCCATGATTCCCGTCTATGGATCCGCAGGCGCCATCGCTGATTTGAAGCGGATATTCAGTTATGTCGACCAGAATGTTCCCGAACCCGGCGTTTTCCGTCCCAGGCTTACCTTTTGCACGATGACGGGTGCCTTTATGGCGGGGCCGGTCAGGGTTGAAGCCCTTCCGGTTCTGCATGGTCGGACTGAAACCTACGGGTACCGTCTCGAATGGGAGGGGCACTCGCTCGGCTATGTGCCCGATTGCAAAGAGATGCCGGACTCAACCGTGAAAGGGTTTGCGGGAGTGGATGTGATGATTCTCGACGGTCTTCGGCATCGTAGCCATCCTACCCATCTGACTGTCGAGGCGGCGTTGGCTTTGCTCGGCCGCATTGGTGCCAGGCGATCCTACCTGACCCATATCTGTCACGATCTCGATCATGAAGAGACGCTAGAAATCCTTCCACCGTCGGTGTATCTTGCCTGCGACGGCTTGAAGTTGGCCGTTTGATTACAATTGATTAAGAAACGGGATCGGTTTATAAAGCCCGGACTTTTAAACTTCGAAGGAGAATGATCATGTTGAAAGGTTTGTCGCCGTTGTTGACTCCTGATTTGCTTTCCGTGCTGTGCCGCATGGGGCATGGTGACGAGATTGTTCTTGCCGATGCCCATTTCCCCGGTGAAACATTCGGCAAGCGCGTCATTCGGGCGGATGGTCTGAAAGTGGCCACCTTGATTGATGCCATCCTGCCGGTATTCGAGTTGGATGACTATGTGGATGCTCCCCTGATCATGATGGCGGCTGTTCCGGGCGACACACTTGATCCTAAAGTGGAGAAGAGTTATCGTGCCTCGGTTGACCGGCATGCCCCCAAGACGCCTGCCATTGTCCGCATTGATCGGTTTGCCTTCTATGATCGGGCCAAGGATGCTTTTGCCGTGGTGATGACCGGTGAGACGGCCAAGTACGGCAATATCATTCTGAAAAAGGGTGTGACGCTTGTTTGAACAGGGAGTGTTTGTCAGTCTGCGAGCGAGGAATTCCGATCAGAATGAACATGCCGTAGCCGTCTGGGACTTCGCCACGACCCGCGATCTGATATCAACGAAGTTTGTTTTCACCACGGATGAGACAGGGAGAAGTTATGGTTGACGATAAAACTCAATCCGCAAAGAAAATGAATGTCAGGTATGTCGCCAATCTGGCGAGATTGAGTCTGACGGAGGATGAGGCTGTCCAGTTTCAGGGGCAGTTGGATCATATTGTGGAGTACTTCAACCAGTTGCGTGCGCTGGATGTGGAGAGTGTGGAGCCCATGGCTCACGCCACACCGGTTCAGAATGTCTTTCGTGAGGATGTAGTGCGTCCCGGTCTTGACCGGAATTTTGTTTTGAAGAATGCCCCCGAACACAGTTCGGAACTGATCATGGTTCCGACCATTGTCGAGT
>Ga0194062_1000841_pt1 | contig 12881 bp, 16 predicted proteins | sample SepL2225m_MetaG_FD_155481 | JGI IMG/M metagenome (GOLD analysis project Ga0194062, IMG submission 155481) | Anoxic zone freshwater microbial communities from boreal shield lake in IISD Experimental Lakes Area, Ontario, Canada - Sep2016-L224-25m | ecosystem: Environmental > Aquatic > Freshwater >... | reverse complement strand
TGAAATGGTAAGCGAGTTTTCCGATCGTTGTGGTTTTACCAACGCCATTCACTCCTACAACCATGATCACGTAAGGTTTCGAAGGAAACGGGAAGTCAAAACCTTTCTGGTCTTCGATGGTGTTCTAAAGCAGCAGCCCTGCAATTTCTTCCTTTAGAATTGTATTCAGCTCGGCAGTGCCAAGGTACTTATCCCTGGCAACCCTGCCCTGTATGCGTTCAATGATCCTGACCGTGGTTTCTACTCCTACATCAGAAGTCACCAGGATCTCTTCAAGATTATCCAGAACTTCATCGTCGACTTTTGACTTGCCGGCAACAGCTTTGGTAATCCTTGAGAAGATGCTGGTCTTGGTTTTTTCAAGCCCCTTGTCGAGGTCTTCTTTTTTATCTTTGCTCAGGAAGCTGAACAGTCCCATGATTCTGGTTTATATAAAAAAAGCTTTTTTCGTTTATGAAAAAAGCTTTCCATGATCGAATGAAATCGTTTAGTCGTTCTTTCCCGACAGGAAGTCTTTAACCTGATCGTTGGGAACCATAGCTTCTTTAAAAATATAAGCGCCGGTTTTTTTTGAACGTACCATGCGGATCACCTTGGTGTAATCTTTACCGCTGGCAGCACCTTTAAATGAAGCAACTACTTTCTTTGCCATATTTTACTTATTTAATTTCCTTGTGGACAGTTACTTTCTTAAGGTAAGAGTTGTATTTTTTCAACTCCAGCCTTTCGGGTGTGTTTTTCTTGTTTTTCTTGGTGACGTATCTCGAGATGCCCGGTACACCGCTTGTTTTCTGCTCCGTGCATTCCAGAATCACTTGAATTCTCTGGTCTTTGCTCTTCTTTGCCATGAAAAATTATTCTTAGAAATTTAAGGACTGCAAAAGTACAAACTTTCCCGGAATAAACAAAAATAATTTAATACTTTTAACCCATTCATTCATCAAAACGCAATTTACGCCTCACCGATGAGCTGGAAATCATATATTAACGGGTATCAGTCGTACCTCCGGCTGGAAAAGTCTCTTTCGGCAAATTCGATAGAGGCTTACATCCATGATGTTGAAAAATTAGGTCAATATCTTGATTCTACCGGCAATGGTTCAGCTCCGGGGCAACTCAAATTAAAAGACTTTCAGGATTTTTTACGATGGATCAACGGTTTGGGGATGACAGCGACTTCCCAGGCAAGGATAGTTTCGGGTCTTAAAGGTTTTTATAAGTATTTGTTGCTGGAAAACATCATTCAGAAAGATCCGACAGAACTTATTGAATCACCAAGGACAGTTCGAAAGCTGCCGGTTTTCCTGACTGTAGCTGAGATCAATGCAATGGTTGCAGTCGTCGATCTCAGCACTCCCTGGGGGAAGCGCAACAAAGCCATACTGGAAGTGATGTATGGTTGTGGTTTAAGGGTTTCGGAGCTGATCGGATTAAAGATTACCAATCTTTATTTCAATGAAGGTTTCATAAAGGTCGTCGGCAAGGGAAACAAGGAAAGGCTGGTTCCTTTAGGTTCTACGGCACGTCAGGAGATCGTATATTATATCAGGGAGATCAGGCCTGCCATCGTAGTGCGAAAAGGAAATGACGATATCCTTTTTTTAAACCAGAGGGGGGCGAAACTAAGCCGGGTGATGATTTTTACTATTATAAAAGACCTGGGATTCAAAGCCGGGATAAAAAAAACAATAAGTCCGCATACATTCCGTCACTCCTTTGCAACCCATCTGGTCGAAGGCGGGGCCGACCTAAGGGCGGTGCAGGAGATGCTTGGCCACGAATCCATAACCACTACCGAGATTTACACCCATCTTGACCGGGAGTATCTGAGGAGTACGATAATACAGTTTCATCCGAGAAGCAAGTAGCGAAAATTAAGTAGCGAAGTAGCCGAGCGCTACTTAAACGGTGAGTCCGCCTCTTTTGCCATATGGTTGTAAACCATTCCATCCATGAACTTCGGGAAGAACTTGTTCAGAAGGACGGTGAGCTTGCCCATGGTGGTCAGAACCAGGGTGTTTTTACGCTTTTCTATGGCATCACTGATGAGTGAAGCTACCGTTTCGGCCGACATGAGTTTGCTTTCATCGAGAGGTGTTTCACCCTGGGAGGAGCCGTCTTTCGATAAGGCAACATTACGGATGTTGCTGGAGGTGAAGCCCGGGCATGCGATAAGCACATGAAGTCCTTTTTTTATGTTTTCAATGCGGATGACTTCAAGAAATCCGTGCATGGCGAATTTGGAAGCCGAATAGCCGGTACGACCAGGCAGTCCTTTATACCCTGCAACCGATGACACCCCTACCAGGGAACCTTTTGTTTTAAGGAGGTATGGAAGAGCATATTTGCTACAGTAAACAGTACCCCAAAAATTAGTATCCATCAGACGGCGTATCACATCAAGGTCGACTTCCTCGAACAAGGCCCTCATGGAAATCCCTGCATTATTAATAAGGATATCGATACGGCCGAACTTCCGAAGTGCCTCTTCTATCAGCTTCCGGCAATCGTTTTCATTGGTGACATCTGTCTCTACGTTAAGGTATGATGAGGAATTCCACTCTTTTGAAATATGTTCCAGAGCCTCTTGGCGGCGGGCTGCGAGAACTACCCTGGCTCCACGGGCATAGGCTTCGGTGGCAAGGGCTTTGCCGATTCCTGAAGAAGCACCGGTGATGATTGTGACTTTATCTTTCATGAGATATTGTTTCGGCAAAGGTAGGAAATAGCGAAGTAGCGTTCGGCGCAGCCGAAAGGAGCACGCAAAATAAATAAGCAATATGTGCGAATAAATGGTGAAATGGAGAGATCGTTCAGATCAATAGAATTTAATTTCAATTTTTCCACAAGCCTATCCCCTCTCCGCCTTTACGAAAGACTTAGAGTATAATTTGAATATCCGTTCATCAATTAAATTCTGTAATTTCGTAAAAAAACATTCATGACTGAACGGGAACTGTTTTATCGTCACCTTGGGCTTCCGTCGTTTACTCCCATGGCTCTCGATATTGTAAAAGCCGAGGGAGTTTATATTTATGACCGATCTGGCAAAGACTATATCGATATGGTATCGGGTATCTCGGTCAGCAACGTGGGGCATCGTCATCCGCAGGTACTTGAAGCAATTAAAAAACAGCTGGATGCCTACTTGTATGTGAATGTTTACGGGGAGTTCATTCATTCACCACAGGTTGAACTTGCCGGAAAACTATGCAGCCTCCTCCCCTCTTCGCTCGATTCGGTTTATTTTGTGAATTCCGGCACCGAAGCCATTGAAGGTGCACTGAAGCTGGCTAAACGTTTTAGCGGTCGTTCGGGTATCATTGCTTTTAAGAATGCCTATCATGGCTCGACTCATGGTTCTCTGAGTATTCTGGGGAATGAAAGCATGAAACAGGCTTTCAGACCTTTGCTGCCGGATGTCAGTTTTCTTGAATTCAATAATTTTACTGGTCTTGAAAAGATCACCTCAAATACGGCATGCGTGGTTACCGAGACGACCCAGTCTGAAGCCGGACTGATCCCTTCGGCCGATGGATTCATGCTTCATTTAAGGAAACGATGCTCAGAAACCGGGGCCTTACTTATCATCGATGATGTGCAGATGGGGTTTGGGCGGACCGGCAGCTTATTTTCCTTCGAGCCCTACGGGATAGTTCCCGATGTACTTGTCTTGGCGAAGGCTTTGGGTGCTGGGATGCCGCTGGGAGCCTTCATTGCACCCAAAAACATTATGGATACTTTGGCTTTCAACCCTGAACTCGGCCATATCACTACTTTCGGAGGGCATCCCGTAAGCTGTGCCGCAGCCATCGCCGGGATCGACGTCCTTGTCGGAGGACAATATCCGCAGTCAGCAGAAAAGAAAGGAAAGCTCATCGAGGACATGCTGGCTGAAGCCATGCAGAAAGGTTTGATTTCGGGTTTCCGCCGCAAAGGACTGGCCCTGGGGATTGATCTGGCAGATGATTCGAAACGCAAGTCTTTCCTCGATGCATGCCTTCAGAACGGTGTCTTTATCGATTACTACCTCTTCAAACCTGCCACATTCAGGATCGCTCCACCACTGGTGATCACCGAAGATGAGATCAGGGATGGGATGGGGAGATTGATGAAAGCGTTAGTTGCATCATGCGGGCCTAAAACCCCTTGACCGATTGTATCAACCTCTTTTTGACTTTTGACCAGGTCAATCCTGGCTCTTTCAGCATCACCGGCCAGTCCGAAAGACCCACATCATCAAAATAAACAAGGCTTTTCAACACAATGGCGTCATTTTGCCGGGTGTATTTTTCCCTGTAAAAAGAAAGCATTTCCTTGAAGCCAATTTTTTCGAGCAGGGCTTGTTAATCAAAGGATGATATACTGAAAAGATCGATGTCTATCGACTTTCGATGCCCCAGATACAGGGCAAGGGCAGTTCCGCCAACAAGGTAAAAGCTCTTGACGTATTCCAAGCTCTGCAGCTGCTTTATCAGTCCCAGAACTTTGGCATCGACTGCCTGCGTTTGTAACATCTGATCCTTGATTTTGGGATACCGTAAATGATCGAAATGAAGTTAAGGGTTTTTGGATCAAGATAAGCCAGACCCTTGAGTGTTTTTATGATCTCATCCCGGCCATAAAAATCGGTGATCAGGCTTATCTCATGCAAACTACCCAGGAAGAATATCCGTTCTATAATCAGTCTTTTGGAACTTTGCTCATCCATCTTTTCCGGATCCACATCCCAGAAATATGAAGTGTTTATTTGCTGAAGCAGTTGTCCCATGTAAGCAAAGATACGGAACAAATACCGAATCAAACCAAGCTAAAACCAGCGCCGGTTAATCGATCTTTACTGCGCGAACAGAAGCGCTCCGCGATAGTGATTCGATGCGTATGAAATAATATCCACGGGGGATTCCTTCACCGGAAAGACTGAGCTGATGATCTCCCTTGTCGCGGTATGCGGAAACTATTTTTTTAACTTCTCTTCCGCAGATATCAATAAGCGACAGGTTCACAAAACCACCCTCAGGCAAGGTATAGGCAACTGTTGCGTGATCGCGGAACGGACTTGGATACGCTGAAATATGGATGCCTGAATCGTCGGCTTGCAGGTCAGCAATTCCTGTCGGGAAAGGCGTTATAGTGCTGAAATAAACATCCTGTTCATAGTTAAGCGTATTGGTCCAGGCAAGACATGCTTTAGCATTATCGGAAATCATTGAAACATAATCGCCCATTTTAGGTTGCTGAGGCCATCCTATCCTGGAGTTGAACATAGGAGAAAGTTTCAGGTTTGCCGACCAGCTTATTCCCTGATCGTATGAGCAGGAATAGTAAAGGGCCGAAAGCAGCGAACCCGGAGGGGAGTCGCGGGTGTCAAGCCAGGTAGCATCTATTCTTCCGTTAGGTGCGACCGACATAGTACCGAACCACTGGTAGCTACCGGTTCCTGCATCATCGTTGACTCTCACGGGAGGGCTCCAGGTGAGTCCTCCATCGGTGCTGCGTGAGAACATCACATCTGCTGAATCAATGCTGAGAGACCTTGCAACGGTTGAGAGAATATAGACATTATCATGTGCCGGACCAGCAGACCGGTCGACCGAGATACTGATCTGACCTGCCAAGCCTCCCGGATTGACAAGTTCTCCGTAAGCTACCTGTCCGTCGAGATCGGCAATCGACAGACTCCATGCAGGCGAGGAACCTGGATCCTGGGCGTTTGTTGATTTGACAACGACTGTCCCGTAGTAATCGCTATTGCCGGTGATATAAACCTCACCGTTGTTGCCGACGGCCATAGTACCCCAGTAAGGGAGTCCGTCGACTTCCGTACAATCTCCGAATGTTGCCCCGTCGTCGGTGGAACGGGTGAAGAATCCGGGCAGACAGGAACTGAAATACGAATTCCAGGCCGAATAAATATTCCCTGTCCCGGCTCCACCACTGCGGTCGATAGTCATCCATTGCTTGTCGCCACCATGAGCATCGGTACCTGCATCCCAGGCAGCTCCACTGTTGCTGCTTTTGAAAACCTTGCAGAGGTAATTATTCCCTGCATCAAGGGTAAGGCTGTTATAATATATGTTTCCTGAAGAGTCGCAGTCAAGCACCGGGTCGCTTCGGAAAATTCCCGGATTAATCACACCCGGGAATGTCCAGGTTTGTCCGCCATCCGTTGAATAACCATACCCCGCCTGCCGGAAATTGCTGTTCACATTATCGAACTGTCGCCAGCCGATCACAATATGCTGGGGATTCAGGGGATCGATGGTCATCGAAGGTTCGTTGGCGGCATCTCCGACAATATTATGGCCGTTGGCATCCACATTGACCTGAACCATGGTGTATGCTGCGCTTTTAATGCGGGGGGCTGTGGTGCGAAGACCTGCTGAGGGAGGCATATAAGACTGATCAGGCACTTCATGATGAAAACGCGCACCGGATCTCAAAGTATCGGACAATGGTAAAGAGAAAGAAAAAAATGGAGTAATGAGTATCATTAACAATAATACTCTGGTTATACGGGAGTTTGTTTTCATCCGGCAAAATTAGATAAAAAATAATCGTAGTGACTCTTATATCAGGGATTTTATCGGCATACTTTAGTACTTTTGTTACAAATCCATTCCACCCTGAAAAGGGCTTGCTCATAATTCGTTTACAAAGCCAAAAAAATACTTATGAAAAAGATACACTTCCTCCTGATCATTCTTGGATTCAGCTCTATCCAACTGGCTCAAGCCCAGAAAAATAATTACAAAGTGCTTAATACGATTGCTCTCGAAGGCGATGCCGGATGGGATTACCTGGTAGCTGATGATGCCACCGCAAAGCTGTATGTTTCTCATGGTACTATGGTTCAGGTACTCGATATCAAAACTGAAAAACTTATAGGCACGATTCCAGGGACACCCGGAGTTCATGGAATCGCAATTGCCAAGGAGTTTGGCAAAGGCTTTATCACGGCAGGGAGGCTTGATTCTGTAGTGGTTTTTGATCTTGCTACCTTACAGGTCACAGCGAAAATAAAAACAGATAAAAATCCGGATGCAATCTTGTATGACCCTATAAGCAAGCGTATCTTTACTTTTAACGGCCGGGGCAATTCGGTCACCGCCATCGATGCCAAAACTAATGAAATGCTTGGTAATATCCCGGTTTCCGGTAAACCCGAAGCCGCAGTCTCCGATGGCAAAGGAAAAATATTCGTCAATATTGAAGACAAATCGACCATCTGCAAATTTGATGCTAAGACATTGAAAGTTGAAGCCGAATGGCCGCTTGATACCAACAAAGAGCCTTCGGGGCTGGCCATAGATCTGAAGACAAACCGATTGTTTTCGGCATGCAGTGAATCCAAGGCCATAGTGGTGATGGACGCGGGCAGCGGGAAGGTCATTGCTTCACTTCCGATGGGCGGAGGTTGTGACGGGCTGGTTTTTATTAAGGAAGACCAGAATGTGCTGGCTTCCTGCGGGGAGGGTGTTCTTACGGTAGTCCATCAGAAAAGTCCGTCGGACTATAGTGTGATACAGACATTGCCTACCCGTCGAAGTGCCAGGACGATTACATACAGCGAAGCCGGAAAGAAGGTTTATATGTCGTCGGCAGATGTTACTATGGATAATGGCCGCAGGAAAGTAGCTCCCGGCAGTTTCCAGGTTTTGGTTGTTGGAAAATAGTTTTTGTTTTTATGCCGGTATACCTGCTTGCTGATGAGCCCGTATTTCCTGCACCTTCCGAAGCTGAACCGGATGGACTGATCGCACTTGGAGGTGATCTGTCGCCACAGAGGCTTATTAATGCCTATGCTGAAGGCATCTTCCCATGGTTCCAGGACGAAGAGGATATCTTCTGGTTCTCACCCGATCCGCGGATGGTATTGTTTCCCGATGAACTCAGGATTACTCCATCATTGAAAAGGTCACTGAAAAGCAGAAAGTTTAAAGTACGCACCGATACTGCATTTGAAGCGGTTATCAGGGCTTGTTCCGAGGCTCCCCGCGAGGGCCAGGACGGAAGCTGGATTGACGGGGACTTTATCAAAGCCTACACTGAACTTCACCGGCTTGGGTTTGCCCATTCGTTTGAGACATACCTCGGTGATGAACTTGTGGGTGGACTTTACGGTGTTTCTATAGGCCGGGCGTTTTTTGGAGAAAGCATGTTCCATACCGTCAAAGACGCATCGAAAATGGCATTTTGCCTGATGGTGGAAAAAATAAAAACCTGGCAGTTTCATTTTATCGACTGCCAGGTTGAAACGGATCTTTTAAAACGCTTTGGGGCGAGGCCTGTCGCCCGGATCGAATATCTTGAAAAGCTTAAAATAGCCATCAGCCATCCAACACATCAAGGCCTCTGGACCTTATAAACCGAGTTTTTTTCTGATATCTTTCGGGATGGCGTTCTTATGTACCATGATGTCCATGGTCTTCAGCATCACATAGGGTTCTGACGCATAGAAATATCCCTTGTATTTATGATCCTCAAGACCCCATGAATTCTTGATGATATAATATTTATTGCCGTTCTGGTCCCTGGCAATACCGGTCAGATGCATACCATGGTCATCGGTGGTCTGGTAATTGTCAAACTCCTGCTGACGCATCTCCTGGGTGATCTTTTTCTCAGGAACGGGTTTGTCGAACTTATACAACAATTTGTCTTTTTCGGTATCGCTCATCTTCTCCCATTTTGCCTGCTCCAGCCCTGCAATCTCGGTAACATTTCTGTCGGGGACAACAGCCACACCGTTTTTCCAGGAAAACCCTTTTTCACTTACGTCGGCTCCCCAAACCACGGTATAACCTTTTTCGATAGAGTTGTCGATGATAGCGATCAGGTCGTTTATAGGAATATTGTACACCTCGTCCATCAGCCAGTTGTCCTCAACCTCGAGCACAAACCTGGAATAAAAAGGATGGTGGGTATAGGATGAAAGTTCAACATAATCATCGGCTTTGAGTCCAGTCATTTCAGCAAAGGTCTTCGGAGTATAAGTCTTGCCTTTATACGTGAAGTCGGTAGGATTCTTGCCCAGATATGCATCGAGGATCCCGTCAAACCCCTGATGCCATACAGGGCTGAGTTTTTTGTTTGTGTTCTTGATCACCGCGTCAACATAAGCCGAAAGCACTGCATCCATCTCGCCGTGAACGGGAAGCTTATCGCCAATAGTGAGCCCGGTATAGGCTTCTTCCGGTACCATACCATAATTTTTAAGTACGTAAGTCACGTCATGAGCAGCTCCTCCTCCACCGAAATTATGCTTACCCTGGAATCTGACATAAAGCGTTGCTTTGTCAGAGTAACAATTCCTGACACAGAACATCTCGGAAAGGTCGAATGTGTCCTTGCCGGTACGCAGAAGCTCAGATTCAAGGAAGGAAATTGCCGAATAACTCCAGCATGTTCCGGAGCGGTTCTGGTTTTTTATACTTGTAGCAGGTAACTGCTTAATCACAGTAAACTGGTAGGAAGAGTCGGCTTTCTTGTCTTTCTCCTTTTCCTGCGAAAAACCCTGGGTTACAAAGAACAGGGCTGACAAAATAATGAGTGCAATTTGTTTCATGAGTTATGGTTTGTTATGTTGATTTGCCCCAAAAGTAAAAACTTTCTATGTAATGGCGGATGTTAATCGGTGAAATAAGTCAAAAGAATGGTCAATCGGGGTGAAAACACCCATGAGATATGTACGATTTTTTTAACGCAGAACGCCATAACGCATAACGCAGAACGCCAGAACGCTGAACGCCTTAGTTTTCAAACGGATGATCCTGCTCAAAATCCGGCCTGTAATGAGCTGTGCTCTCAAATCCCTGTATCCATCCATGTTCCAGTCCGAGATCTTCCATCTCTTCCACCACTTTATCGTATTCTTCCCGGTAAAGTTCACGATTCAGGAAAGGATGCTCCATGACCCGGTCTGTCGGGTAATACTGAGACATCAGCGAGATATGAAGTTTAGGTGAAATCTCTTCCGCAATATATCGCAAAACCTGAAGGCTGTTCTGAACCTGGCCGGGTAAAACCAGATGCCTGATCACAATACCCGATTCGGCCGTGTTCCCGTTCGAGAGATGCAGGGCTGAACCTTTTTGCCTGTACATCTCTTTGATAGCAGATGCTGCAATGGTTGGATAATCTCCGGCCTTCGAAAGAGAAAGTGCAAGCTGAGTATCCATGTATTTGAAGTCGGGAAGGTAAACGTCGATAAGACCTTCCAGTGACTTTAATGTCTCTGCTTTGTCGTACCCGTTGGAATTGTATACCCATACGGGCGAATATCCTGCATGTTTTACTGTCTGAATGATGATCTTCATCTGCGGAATAAAGTGTGAAGGGGAAACAAAACCTACCATGTTTATTCCCCGGTCGAGGATCGCAGTAACTTCGCTCACGACCTTTTCCAGGCTCATTCTGAATGACGCCCTGGGGATTGTGATGTCGCTGATCTGGTAGTTCTGGCAATAAACACACTGCAGGTTGCAATTGGTGAAAAATATATTGCAGATGCCCTGAGGACCTGAAATTACAGGCTCCTCCCCTTTGTGTATACAGATGGAGGCGATATTGAATGAGGGGTCGCTGCGGCAGATACCCTTTGCAGTCTCAAAGCGGTTCACATGGCACTCCCTCGGGCAGATCGCGCAATCCCTTAATTCTTCCAGCGGTTTCAGCAGTTCATCGGAAATCATCCTTTGGCTGTTCTTTTTTGATAACTTTGATTCCACAAATTTCGACAATAAATCGGTATTAACCCCAGAGCAGATTCCTGGACCCGGGTTCCGCCCCGGATGGGGCGGGGAACTAGCCGGGAGTGATTAAAAACAATGTATGCTTCGAAAACCGAATTCTTACAAACATATAATATGGGACTGGAACGGTACCCTGCTCGACGATGCCTGGCTTTGCGTGGAAGTGATGAACGGAATGCTTGAAAAACGTGGCCTTCCGCAGGTCAGTATCGATTTTTACCGTTCGGTATTCACCTTTCCTGTAAGGGATTATTACGAACAACTGGGTTATGATTTTGAAAAGGAACCCTTTGAAGAAGTAGGCATGGAATTCATGCTGCTTTACAACCTGCGTCAGAAGGAATGCAGGCTGCATCCTGAAGTCGTTACGGTTTTGGAGGCTTTCAGGCAGCGTGGATTCAGGCAGTCCATACTTTCGGCCCGTGAACAGAATGAACTCCTGGCCGAGACGGTCGACCTGGGAGTGAAGCAGTATTTTGATAAAATATACGGCCTTGACGACCATTATGCCCATGGTAAGACCGATGTGGGGTTACGGCTGATAGCGGATCTCGGATTGCCCGCCGGGGACTTCCTGTTCATAGGCGATACCCGGCATGATGCGGAAGTGGCCCGCGACATAGGCATCGACTGCATCCTTATCCCCAATGGCCATCATACTGAAAACAGGCTCAGGACCTGCAACTTTCCTGTCGTAGCAAGCCTTAATGAATTAATATCCGGTATATGACTCCAAAGATCGCGATCTGCTGCATGGCATTGATATTCTTCTCAGGTTTATCCGTTTCAGGGCAAACCATCAAAGGAAAAAGTATTCAGACCCATACCATTAAACTCAGCAGTAAAAAGAATCGCGATCAACCCGGATCCAGGCAGCCGGTAGCGTTTCTGTCGGATCAGGACTATGCTTTGTCGGATACCTCAGTCAAGGCATTTTTCAGCTTCCTGCAGCATCAGCCGGGCCTGCAATGTGAATATGTTACAGCCGCCGGACTTTCAAAACACCCGTCCTTACTCAGAAATTACAATACCGTGGTATACATGAAAACCGGGAAAGGGGCAATCCCTGCCGGGCTTAAAGAAACCAAAACAAAAGAGGCTTTCAGGGAATTCTTCGATAAAGGCGGAAATATGCTTCTTTCGGGTTTTGCCATCCATTACCTGAACGATCTCGGGCTGGAGACCATAGTCCCGTCCGACAGCATCAAAGCCTGCAACGATGACGGCTACGGCAGGAAGCTCGGCTTCCATGCCTTTATCGGCCACCCCGTATTCAGAGGGATGAACGGAGGCGCATACATCCTCAGACCGATGAAAGACCAGAGCGTCGGACTTTGCGGGTATTTCGGGGATCAGCTCCCGAAGGGAAAAGTCATCGCCGTTGACTGGGATTACATTTTTCTTCGCGAGGAATCCAGGATCGTCATGGAATATGAATCAGGGAAAGGCAAAGTACTTGCTGTAGGGGGGTATATGGACTTTTCGCAGCCCAACATCAACCGTTTACATCTTGAAAAATTCACGCTAAACTGTCTCGCATACCTTAAGAGCGATATCCCCGATACGGCAGGCCATTACTGGGATTATTCACCCAACCTCATTATTGCCTGCAGGCCTGATTCCGCTCAGGCTGTGAAACACCCTCTTGTCCCTGCCTCCCGCTGGCAGGAGTCCGACGACCCTGATGCCATGCAGCGGAGATATTCAGCCGGCGAACCCTGGGATGTGGCCGGTGAAAGGCTTCTCACCGTGGGGACCGAAAATGGCGGAATTGAAGAGATATGGGCCCATCCCTTCATGGCCCTGAGGGATTACGAGCTCGGGATCAAATTCGACTATCGGGACACGGTTTACTGGCTCAACGATCAGCGCCCTGAAATTACGGCCCATCCCTCCTATTTTTGCAGGCAGTATAAATTCCCCAGGGCTTACCTTAAAGAGATCGTGGTGAACGACCCCATCGACCCTGCAGGAGTGATCCATTATGAATATCAGGGAGTCTACGGAGCCGAGCTGTTCATCCGCTTTAAATCGAATCTGAGGTGGATGTGGCCTTATTCCGAGAAAGTCACGGGGAGCATATGCCATACCTGGATTGAAGGGATACAGGCTTTCAGGATATCAGAT
>Ga0194062_1000840_pt1 | contig 12891 bp, 10 predicted proteins | sample SepL2225m_MetaG_FD_155481 | JGI IMG/M metagenome (GOLD analysis project Ga0194062, IMG submission 155481) | Anoxic zone freshwater microbial communities from boreal shield lake in IISD Experimental Lakes Area, Ontario, Canada - Sep2016-L224-25m | ecosystem: Environmental > Aquatic > Freshwater >... | reverse complement strand
GAATAAAAGTCAAGCATTATTTTCAATAAAAAAACGAAATACGTAAAAAAGAAGTAAAAATATCATAAAAATTGACGAAAAATACAAAATATTTCAATAATTGACGCTACTTTCCACGAAAAAAGGTGCTATTTCAACAACTCCATGACTTTTTCCTTGGATTGAAAGCCTAAAGCGCTTTTTTTCACTTTACCATTTTCAATCACAACCAAAGTTGGGATGCTCATCACCTTAAACTGTTGCGCTAGCTCTGTCTCTGCATCGACATCAACTTTGCATACCTTCACCTTGCCGGCTAAGTCCGTCGTCAATTCATCAATTACAGGTCCCATCATTCTGCAAGGACCACACCAAGCTGCTGTAAAATCAATTAATACCGGCAAATCTGAGTTCATAACCTCTGCTTCAAAATTTTGTTTCGTAATGTTCATAGCCATAAAATAACCTCCTTCAAATATTCTCTGTACTTTTACAATCATCATACCACAAATTAGGAACATCTTGTGTGACAATACTCACATTTCCTTTTTACTCTTTAATAGATCCCTGATTTCGATTAGCAAATCAACTTCGGACTGTTGTACTGCAACGACTTCCTCGACGGCGTCTTCTTTTTCCTTTTTCGCAATTTCCTCCAGTTTTTTTCTCGTGTTGTTGATCAGTTTAACAAACAAGAATATGGAAAGTGCAATCAATACAAAGTCGATGATAGTTTGCAAAAAAGCGCCATACTTGATTTGTGCAGCTCCAAGTTGAACATACATAGCGGAAAACGAAACCTGTCCTGAAAAAATTCCTAACAACGGCATCAAAATATCATTGACTACCGATGTGACAATCTTTCCGAATGCAGCCCCAATAATCACACCGACGGCCAGGTCAACCACATTCCCCTTCATTGCAAAGTCTTTAAAGTCCCCAAAAAATTTCTTCATCTCTTCCTCCCTTTCTAGCTGAATTTCCGATCAGCTGCGCGAAACAATAGATTTTGTAGTACAATACAAAAAATCAATGTCAATACGAATTCAAACAAAACGGTCATAAATAATGTCATATTCACTTGTAACATCATATAACCAGCAACCCCTAAAACGCCGACTACAAGCAATCCCGTCAGCATTCCAAATACGACGTTTAGATTTTGTTTGATGGCCTCCTGCGGATTGGTCCAGTCCAGTTTTGGCCGGATGACGTCGACGAACATGCCGCTCATCGCCATCGGATACGAGATCAAACTTGCACACAAGATGGAAAGCAAACCAATCGTTATGTCAATACGAAATAGGATAATCATTGCCGTTCCCGCGAGGACAATCGCCCCTACCGAAATAAAGGTATCAAACAATAATTTCCCGAGCACGTAGGTGCGCGGTAAGATCGGCAGACTTCGTAATAGCCAGAAACCACTTCCCTCTCTTGAAATAGCCGATGAGGACGATGGATTGACCATCGCAAAAAACGTCAAAATCCCAGTCATGATTAAGAAAACAAGTGCCTGATTTTGACTTTGCAGCGTATCAAGAATTCCAGTAAATCTTGGATTGCTAAATGCGCCCGTAAAAGAAGGCATCAGAACAACAAGCGGTCCCATCACCCAACCTGCAAATGAATTCATTGCATAGATTGGCGTGCGTAATATCATGCGAAATTCGTTTTTGCAAATTGAAATCGCAGGCTTTGTAGCTCGAAAAGTAATCGCTTTTTTTGAAACATCCTTCAGCGTCTCAAACTGTGATTGTACACCCTTTTGATAAATGAACTTCGAGATGAATATGACAATGGCGAACATGACAAAAGAGGAAATCAACAATAATCCAAGATTGCCTAATGCACTCCATGCGTCTGCAGTCAGAATGCGCGTCATCCAAACGGACGGAGGATACCCTTGCCCGACCAACGCAACCAGGTCCTTGATCGTGTTCACGAAGTTTAGTGCGAGGTTGCCCGTGTCTTTCGCGACAAATTTCGTAATGAGTAGGTTGTTTCCAACAAAAATCCCGACAAAAGCGAGAATACCCGCGATGGAAATGAACAGACTTCTGCGTCGCAAGCGACTGACAATCTTCATTAAGAACAATGAAACAAAGGCCGCGATCGCCAGCGGTATGATTGGCAAAAGTATGCCGCAAAGAATTGCCAGTAAGTAGAACCCAATCCCACAATTCATAAAGATGCCATAAATCAAGACAGGCGGTGTAAGCATCGCAACCACAAACGGATACTCGCCCAAAAGAACCAAAGCGAATTTTGAAGCAAAAATGGTTTGCTGTTTGACAGGAAGAACGGATAAAAACTCAGAATCCTTCGCGAAAAATATGCCGCTCAAGATGTAGACTGTGCCAAAAACGAGGATAAACATGCCCGCCATCAAGATGCCAAACGTCAACGTGATTTCTGGGATGCCCAGTGTCTTAGACACAGAAAACACCTGCCACATCACAAAAGTATAAAGCCCAATCATTTCAGAAAAAGCGAACAAAATAATCAAACCGAGTCCGATGATTTTCAGTGGTTTCTTCGTCTCGCTGAACAAATTACTTTTCAATAAAGAAATGCCGTATTGAGAGCGAAACTGAAATTTAAAAAGGGTCAAAAAATCCTTCATTCTCACACTCCTATTCTGTCAACTCGAGGAAGATGTTTTCGAGAGACTCCCCGCTCTTTTGGCGCAGTTCTTCCATAGAACCGATAGCAACAATCTTGCCTCCCTTAATAATCGCGAGACGATCACAGATTTTTTCAGCTACATCCAGGACATGGGTTGAGAAAAAAACCGTGTTGCCCTTCTCGCAGTGCGCACGCATCTCCTGTTTCAGTAAGTGTGCCGATTTCGGATCCAAGCCAGTCATCGGCTCATCCAGAATCCAAAGTTTTGGCGCGTGCAATAAAGCACCCGCCAAAATCAGTTTTTGTTTCATGCCGTGCGAATAAGACTTAATCAAAGCCTGCGCCGCACTTTTGATTTCAAACATCTCAAGATATTTATTGATGGCCTCTGTCCGTTCGGACTTGCCCACGTCGTAAATATCCGCGATAAAATTTAAATACTCAATCCCCGTTAGCCGGTCATAAATATCGTTGGTGTCCGGCACAAGGCCCAAAGACTGCTTGGCTTGAATCGGAGATTTCTCAATGTCAAATCCGTTCACCGAAATGGTGCCTTGATCAATTGGTAAAATCCCTGCAATCATTTTGATGGTCGTCGTCTTGCCAGCACCGTTTGGTCCGAGAAACCCAAAAATCTCGCCATTCTCGACCTCAAGCGAAACCGCGTCGACTGCCTTGACTGTGCCTTTTGAATAAGACTTAGAAACGTTTTTAATTGATATCATGAGCCAATTCACCTCGGCATCATTTTACCACTATGCGTTTACTTTTGGCAACATCTCAAGCGCTCTTTCCGATTCCTTCATTTCAAATTCGGTATCCACCATATCGCCAGCAAAATACTTGTCATATGCAAACATATCGAAATAACCGTTTCCTGAAAGGGAGAATAAGATGACTTTTTCTTCTCCAGATTCCTTGCATTCTAATGCTTCCACAATCGCGTGCTTGATGGCATGCGCAGACTCCGGTGCCGGCACGATGTTTTCCGTTCTGGCAAACAGAACCGCTGCATCAAAGACTTCAAGTTGTCCATATGCAGCCGCTTCGATGTGACCTTCGTTGTACAACTGACTGACCAACGCAGAATCCCCGTGATAACGCAACCCCCCCGCGTGAATCCCAGACGGTGTAAAGTCATGTCCCAGTGTGTACATCTTCACGATTGGTGCCATCTTTGCCGTGTCACCATAATCAAAAGCATAAATGCCCTTCGTCAAAGTCGGACAAGCTTTCGGCTCTACCGCTACGCAACGCACCTTCTTGCCAGCAAATTTGTCTTGCAAGAATGGAAACGCAATGCCCGCGAAGTTGGATCCGCCGCCGCAACAAGCAATGACCACGTCAGGATACTCGTCAATCTGCTCCATTGCTTTCTTAGACTCAATACCAATGATGGATTGGTGCAAGCAGACATGATTCAACACGCTACCTAACGAATAGTTGGTGTCGCCATGTGTAGCAGCATCTTCTACCGCCTCGCTGATTGCGATGCCGAGACTGCCCGTGGTGTCCGGATGCGCTGCCAAAATACCGCGACCCGCATTGGTTAATGTCGTTGGACTGGAGTAAACCGTCGCGCCATACGTATTCATGATCGAGCGTCTGTAAGGTTTTTGTTCATAACTCACTTTGACCATGTAAACGGTGCAATCCATTTCAAAATGGTTACAAGCAAGTGAAATCGCCGTGCCCCATTGTCCTGCGCCTGTCTCCGTCGCAATTCTCTTGATGCCTTCCGCTTTGTTGTAATACGCCTGTGCTATGGAGGTGTTGAGTTTGTGACTTCCCGTTGCATTGCCACCCTCGTATTTGTAGTAGATTCTCGCTGGTGTTCCAAGTGCCTTTTCCAGTCCTCTCGCTCTGTAGAGCGGCGAAGGTCTGAAACTCGTGTAAAAATCTCTTACTTCTTTTGGAATTTCAATGTAGCGCTCGCCCGAAACCTCCTGCATAATGAGTTCCATTGGGAAAATAGCTTGCATATCGGCTGGCGATAATAGCTCGTTTGTCATCGGATTAAAATACGGGGCAGGCTTGACTGGCATATCTGCCACAACATTGTACCAGAACTTCGGAATCTCCTGTTCGCCAAGTACGATCTTGGTCACGTTTTGTTTGTTAATCATGTTCAACTACTCCTTTCGCTTACTTTTCTTTTATTTTTAACGAAACCTTTTAGCGCTTCGTCAAATTCGGAATAACAAAAAACCTTCATCCACTAAATGTAGGGACGAAGGTTATAATCTCCGCGGTACCACCCGACTTAGGCATTTCTGCCTCTCTTTTCCGATACGCCGCACACTGTGCTTGATATCTATCTGCTTTAACGCTTCAGCTACGGCGAAGGATACTTGCAATGCGTTGCGTTGCGTTCCCCATGCTTCTCCCGGATCCATTCGCTGTTACCAACATGTGTCGACCTTTCACCACCGTCGACTCGCTTTGGCACTGTATAACAGGTACTCGTTCCGTTCATAGAATTTATATTGAACTACAAAACTAATGATAGTATAAATGGCGAAGACTTGTCAAGCCTTTTTTCTGAATTCGTGCCCGCGCTTCGCCGAATGGCGCCCGCGTAGCCTCTATTATCAGTTGGTACAGACTAGGCAGGCACTTTTACTACACTTTTTGGACTAAGGGAGCACTTTTACTACACTATTTTCCCAATCATGGTCTACGGCGGTAAAAAGTTAGCCACCATTTCTTAACTAAACTTGCTTTTTGTTTCTTATAGTAAAGCGAAATCTTTCTTTTCAAATCGAGGAGAAAGATTTTTGTCAGAAAAGTGTGGGAAAATGGCTCCTTCAGTCTGTACCGATGAAATATTTTAAGGATATTTCCAGTTTATGGCATTTGCTTGCAAAGCTTGACCTTAGATGATGCGGGCTCGGGTCAGCGAAAGAGAGGACCAGTGAATGTGCGTGTGTGTTAAAATCGTGCTCTCTGTTCCTAGCCGCGCGGCAGAGGCCCCTTTTTTAACACAGTTTTGTCCCTAGACCTCTCGGTTTTAACACATTGCCTTTACCTTCTTGCTTTTGACACACTTTTCAAAGGGGAATTAGATCCTAAATGAGTCGTGAAATCAAAGATTCCACGACGATGTGTTAAAAAGCGAAGGTCTAAGGCGTTTTTTGTGTTAAAAACCGGGGGTCTGGCGCGGAAACAGGATTAGAGTGTTCGATTTTAACACACTCCCTCCGAATAGCGGGGCGGCGGCAGATGCAGACACAGGCACAGACCCGGGCGCGACGCTAATAACTATAAGAAAGCAGCACATTCATGGTGTCAAATGATGTGACGACCGGCACGTTGAATTCAATCGTCGTGCGGCGGAGCAAGAAGCCGAAGGTGCCTGGGATTTTGCCACGCGTCGGGGTGTTGAGGACCAAGTCAAAGATGTCGTCCTTGACCATGGCGAGCGCGTCGTTGTGTAGGACGGTCGCGGTGCGAATGCCCTGTGTGTTGAGGTATTTGGATGTTTCCGGCGTTGCCGAGAGTTTAAAGCCGAAGGTCTTCATCTTTTTCGCGATGCCGACGAGTTCTTCGAGGTTGTGTTCGGCGACGGAAAGCAATGCCATTCCGCCCTTAGGCACAAACATCCCCGCACCTTTAAAGGCTTTTTTCATCGCCTCTTTGAAGTCGACATCGGTTCCCATGACTTCGCCTGTCGATTTCATTTCAGGGCCGAGGAAGGTATCGACTTGCGCGAGTTTCGAGAACGAGAACACGGGCGCCTTGACGGCAAAGATGCCGCTGTTTGGCGCTAGTCCAGGGGTCAGTCCCAGAGACTGTAGGGTCGCGCCCATGATTAATTTGGAGGCGATTTTCACCATCGGGATATAGGTGACTTTGCTCAGGATTGGCACCGTTCGCGATGCGCGTGGGTTGACTTCTATGACATAGACTTTGCCCGCATAATCGAGCACGAACTGGATGTTGAAGAGGCCGACGATTTTGATGCTTTTCGCCAACATGGTGGTGTATTTGATGATTGTCTCGCGTTGCGCATCCGTGATGGTAAACGCAGGATAGACCGAGATGCTGTCGCCCGAATGGACGCCCGCCCGCTCGATGTGTTCCATGATTCCTGGAATGAGCACCTCTTCCCCGTCGCTGATGCCGTCCACTTCGATTTCTTTTCCTTCGATGTATTTGTCGATGAGGATAGGCTGGCCGTTCGAGGTTTCGAGCGCCATGTTGATGTACTGCGTAAGTGTGTTGAAGTTGTGGATGACTTCCATGCCGCGTCCGCCAAGCACATAGGACGGTCTGACGAGGACTGGGAATCCAAGTTTTCGTGCCACGCGCCAAGCTACTTCTACATTAAATACGGTCGCACCAGGTGGGATTGGAATGCCTAGGCTTTCGAGCAGTTGTAGAAAACGCTCGCGGTTTTCAGCGAGGTCGATGCTTTCCACCGAAGTTCCTAAGATTTTGACGCCGTATGCTTCGAGGTCAGCCGCCAAATTGATTGCTGTCTGCCCGCCAAACTGGGTGACTACGCCGAGCGGCTTCTCTTTTTCGCAGACATCCAGCACGTGTTCCAACGTGAGTGGCTCAAAGTAGAGTTTATCCGAGATGTCGAAGTCGGTGCTGACGGTCTCGGGGTTGTTGTTGATGATGATTGATTCAAAGCCCATCTCTCGCAATGTTTTCACGGAGTGAACAGAGCAATAATCGAATTCAATGCCCTGCCCAATTCGGATTGGGCCAGACCCAAGGACGAGGACCTTGTCTCGCGTGCTTGCTTCCATGTCATCTTGCTCTCCAAACGTCGAGTAGAAATACGGTGTGGAGGCCTCAAACTCACCAGCACAGGTGTCAACAAAACGGAAGGAATTTTTCACACCGAGCGCTTTGCGATAGGCAATCATTTGCGATAGTTTGACGTCAAGCAGCGCAGAGATGTAGGTGTCGCTAAAGCCAAGTTTCTTCGCTTGCAGATATACGTCAGATGGCAAGGCATCAAAGGTGTATTGTTTGATTGCAATCGCGGCCTGCACGATGTTTTCTAATTTATAGATGAAGAATTTATCAATTTCCGTAATCGCGATGATTTCCTCTGCCGTGACCCCTTTTTCGAGCGCCTTCGCAATGGCGTGGAGGCGTTGGTCGGTTGGGGTCGCGATCATTTCCGCCAATTCTTCCTTTGTCTTTTCGTCAAACAGACGCGTGCACAAGTAGTTGTTGCGCTTAATATCAAGCGAATCGATTGCTTTGAGAATCGCTTCTTCAAAACTGCGCCCAATGGACATGACCTCGCCCGTTGCTTTCATTCTTGTACTGAGCGTGCGGTCCGCCGTCTCGAATTTATCAAACGGCCAGCGCGGGATTTTCGCCACCACATAGTCGAGGGAAGGTTCAAAGCAGGCGAAGGTGTTTCCCGTAATCGGGTTAATGATTTCATCTAGGTTCAAGCCGACCGCAATTTTTGCTGCGATGCGAGCAATCGGATACCCGGTCGCTTTCGACGCAAGCGCAGACGAACGACTCACACGCGGATTCACCTCGATGACGATAAAGTCAAAACTGTGGGGGTCTAGGGCAAACTGGATGTTGCAGCCCCCTTTGATATCAAGCGCACGTATGATGTTGAGCGAAGCTGAACGAAGCATTTGGTATTCCACATCCGAAAGCGTCTGCGAAGGCGCCACGACGATGCTGTCGCCTGTGTGCACACCCACGGGATCGAAGTTTTCCATGTTGCATATAATGATGCAATTGTCGTTGTTGTCGCGCACCACCTCATACTCAAGTTCCTTCCAACCAGCCACGCTCTTCTCAAGGAGAAGCTGCGAAATCGGGCTCAACTTCAACCCCTGCCCGCAGATAGACTCGAGTTCATCGAGGCTCTTGCAAATCCCGCCACCCGCGCCGCCCATGGTAAAGGCTGGTCGCACGATGACTGGGTACCCGTTTTCATCGGCAAATCCACGCGCGTCCGCCAAATTATGCGCAATGGTACTGTGCGCCACTTTTTCTCCAACCTGCATCATCGTCTCTTTGAACAGTTCACGATCCTCCGCACGGTTAATCGATGTGAGTGAGGTCCCGAGCAACTTGATATCGAGCTCGTCCAAAATCCCGTCATCAGCAAGTTCAATCGCCATGTTGAGGCCTGTCTGGCCGCCAATCGAGGCAAGAATCCCGTCCGGGCGCTCTTTGTGCAAAATCGCTTTCACAAATTCTAATGTAATCGGCTCAATGTAAACATGATCGGCCGTCTCTTTATCCGTCATAATGGTCGCTGGGTTGCTGTTGATGAGCACCACTTCGAGCCCCTCTTCGCGCAACGCCTGACACGCCTGCGAACCCGAGTAGTCAAACTCCGCCGCCTGCCCGATGACAATGGGTCCTGACCCTATGACAAGTACTTTTTTAATCAACTTATTGACTGGCATTGTAATCCTCCAACATCTGTACAAAATCATCAAACACATAGTCCGAATCACGCGGTCCCGGGCAAGCTTCTGGGTGGTACTGCACGCTGAAAATTTGCATTTCCTTGTGTCGCAATCCCTCGACTGTGCCGTCGTTGAGGTTCAGGTGCGTGATTTCAATCTGGTCTTCCATGCCCACAAACGAATCCGGCATCACCGCATAGTTGTGGTTCTGCGAGGTAATGTGACACTTCCCGTCGCGCAAATCTTTCACCGGCTGGTTTCCGCCGTGGTGTCCAAAAGCCAGTTTCCCAGTCTTTCCACCCAGTGCGAGCCCAAGCAACTGATGCCCCAGGCATATGCCAAACACCGGCAATTTTCCAAAGCACTGCTGAATCACCGGGATCACCTCCGGCAAATCGGTCGGGTCCCCTGGCCCGTTTGACAAGAAGATGCCATCCGGCTTGATCGCCATCAACTCTTCGAAGGTTGCGTTACTTGGAAACACGTGCACTTCAAAACCACGCCGCGCCATCGAACGTAGGATGTTTTGCTTGATGCCGAAGTCCATGGCCGCAATGCGTTTCCCCTTGCCGTCCTGACGGATTTTTGCTTTCGCCAACAGGTTCGCCGACGGATCATCAAACACGCCGTCGAATATATATTTTACTTTCGTCGTCACTTCCTCGACTAACTTTCGTTTTGTCTTTTTGCTTTCTTCAAGTTGAGCTTTTAAAGTGTCAAGATCTTCCGTCTCCGTGGAAATAATGCCAAGCATACTCCCTTTGGTGCGGATGAGCTTTGTCAGACTGCGCGTATCCACGCCCTGCACGCCCATGACCCGGTGGTCAAAAAAATAAGCCTCCGCATCTGACGCACATCGCCAATTGCTAGGAAGCTTACACAATTCTTTGACTATCATGCCTTCGGCATGGGGTTGGTAGGATTCAACGTCGAACTGATTGATGCCGTAATTCCCAATGAGCGGATATGTCATAACGACAATTTGTCCTTTGTACGACGGGTCTGTCAGAATCTCTTGATACCCCGTCATGCAAGTGTTGAATACAAATTCGCCGGTAATCGTTCCCTTCTTACCGATTGCTTGTCCCTTAAAGACTGAGCCGTCTTCTAATAAAATGATTGCAGACATCTTGGCGCCCCTTTCTTTATTTCTCCTTATTATACGGAAAAGGCGCCAGTTTGTCAAAGGAAATTTTGAGGTAAAATGCCAAACATTAAAACTGATTCTGCACGGCGCTATAAATACCGTACGCAATTGCGCCTATGATTAAAATCGGAGCCCAAAACTGCACTGGAATAAAGAAAAATGAATGAGCAGCTTCTTTCATGGAAATTTCTTGACCTGATTCCTTATCAATCATGACCCTTGGTGCTTTGCCATTTAACTTTTGACCTAAAAACCAACAGGCAACTCCTGCAAGGATCATCGCCACCGAAATCGGCCAATTATGATGCGATGTGTAATTTTGACCAAACAGACTACTTACCATGAACTCACAAGCAATGACTAACAGTACCAAAATTACTCCAACTAGAAACCCGAACCTTGACCAAATCACCATAATAATACCTCCATAAAATTTTGTACATTTTGCATTATAACAAAAAGGAAATTGCTTGACAACCACCCCGCTTTTTACGCAGATTTCTGGACTGTCGATGCATTTTTTACCCAAAATCGGCAACAAATCCGCTCCGCGCACAAAAATCAAAATCAGAAAGGTACGGGCATTAAAAATTGATTTGCTAGAAAGCAACGATAAGTTAGAATTTCAGCACTATCCTTTGTCTGCAAATTCTAACTCACCCATCAGCCAATAAATTCGCGAGGAAAGTTGGGTAAAAAACGAGGTGTCAGTCCGAATACATCGAAAACAAGTCTTTTGGCCGGTTCGGGCCGGCGAAGCGATTTGACTTGACACCGTCACCAGCCACCCACTTGTTGAGATTATTCGAATTTTGTTGTAAAATAATAAAAACTGAACGTTGAGGAGGAGACGCGTTTGAATCGTTTTCGAAGATTAATACAGAGACCGGTACTAGCCATGGTAATCATATTTATGTTGAATATATTCCAACCGGGCATCCTGGTGAAGCCTGTGTTTGCGACAGCAAAAACCGTTGCGACAGCAAAGAAAAAGGCGGTGACCTACGTCCTTTCCTCTCCCGTGAGTCATCGGAAGATCATCAGCGTGTTTTCGAAAAACCGGAATGGCCGGCCGCATAAGGGGACGGACTATGTTTCGAAGATTGGGAATCGCGGGGTTTACGCTTTCTATAAAGGGACGCTTGCGCTGAAAGGCTACGAGAGTTCAATGGGCAATTATGTGGTGATCAAACACACCATCAATAAAAAGGCGATTTATTCTACCTATATGCACTTGAAGTCTTATTTGAAAATTTCGGGCGCCATCAAGACGGGTCAGAAAATCGGCACGATGGGAAACACAGGCCACTCCTTCGGCACGCACTTACACTTTCAGATAGGCAATTCGGTGCCACGGCTTGGTCACAATGTGACGTTTTATAATGGAGACAAAATGATCGCCAACGGCTTCACATTCTATAATAGCGAACGAGTCATTACCACGAAATGTAGGATCATAAAATGACGCAACAGAAGCATCCACATTCGCATGAACATGCACATCCACACGATGTGACTGAAATCTCTGGATCTCGACTTGTCTTTGTCGTGATTCTGAATTTTGTCATCACGATTGCCCAAACCGTAGGCGGGCTTTACGCAGGGAGTTTGTCGTTGCTATCGGACGCGTTGCACAACTTTAGTGACGGGATCGCCATCATCATCAGTTATCTTGCGATTCGCATTGCGAAAAAGGGACGGGACGAAAAACGAACCTTCGGCTATCGGCGTTCGACGATTTTGGCCGCGGCATTAAATGCCATTGCGCTCATCGTAATTTCTGTCCTATTATTTAAGGAAGCGATCGTCAAATTTATGGCCCCGCAACCGATTGATGGCGGCTTGGTCGTTTGGGTTGCGCTCATTGGGCTTGTCGCGAATCTGATCGGGATGCTGTTGTTGCGAAAATCGTCAAAAGGAGACATGAATATCAAGTCCTCCTACATTCATTTATTGAGCGATGCCTTTTCGTCGGTTGCGGTAGTCGTCGGTGGAATCGTCATTTACTATTTCAACATTTACTGGGTGGATCCAGTCCTAACCATTTTGATTGGCCTTGTGGTACTTCGTGAGAGCTATCAAATCGTCAAAAAAGCATTTAATATTTTGATGCAAGGGGCGCCAGAGCACATTGATATCCCAGCCATTGTAGTTGAGCTCGAGCAGATTGCGCAGGTCGAAAGCATCAACCACATTCATGTGTGGGGGCTGGACGAAAGGAATATCAATTTCGAAGCGCGTGTATTGATTCAAGATATGCGTGTGAGTGAGACCAAAGTCATTTTGGCGCGAATTGAAGACATCTTGGATGCGCACGACATCAACCACGTGACGATTCAGTTCGAAATAAAATGAGCGATGTGTTAAAAATGGCCCGTCTGTTCCTAGTTCCGCGGCAGAGGCGTACATTTTAACACAAAAAAATCCCTAGAGTACCCGATTTTAACACACGCTATCATACAACATCCTTTATTTCCAAATTACGGTCCATCTGAAGAGCTAATTGAGTCGTGAAATTGAGTAAAAACGGTTCATTTTATGACGATGTGTTAAAAATGTTACTTCTAGGGAGAATTTCGTGTTAAAAACCGGGGGTCTGCCGCGCAGACAAGATCAGAGGGCCTATTTTTAACACACCTACCTCTGTTACTATCATTTTCAAAATTTTTACTTGCATTATGAAAATATCTATTATAGAATTATGAAAATTTAGTTTTTGAGGAGTGATCG
>Ga0194062_1000839_pt1 | contig 12909 bp, 16 predicted proteins | sample SepL2225m_MetaG_FD_155481 | JGI IMG/M metagenome (GOLD analysis project Ga0194062, IMG submission 155481) | Anoxic zone freshwater microbial communities from boreal shield lake in IISD Experimental Lakes Area, Ontario, Canada - Sep2016-L224-25m | ecosystem: Environmental > Aquatic > Freshwater >... | reverse complement strand
AGTGTAACCTGTAACCTTGGTTCGGTCAATAAAGCTGCTAGGATATAAAGAATTAACGCAAGGAGCATGCGATGAGATTTTGGCTCAGAAACGTGGCGATATTATCCGCTTCAATCGCGGGTTGGTTCATTCTCAGCGGGACGGGGACTTTGAAAGTCGCCCCCACACCACCCACCACCGCCCCGGCCACCCAGCCAGCCGTCGCTTATCAAGGCTTGGCGGGCAAATATAAAGTTCAGACCAAATTGGAAGATTGGAAGGATGCCACGCGGGACCGGACAATTCCCGTCAAGCTGTATCTCCCCGGCGCCGCCGCCAAACCCTGGCCGGTAATTGTCTATTCCCATGGCCTGGGCGGTACCCGTGAGGCCAGCGCCTTTGCGTGTGAATATTGGGCCACCGCCGGATATTTCGTCATTGCCCTGCAACATCCCGGCAGCGATGACCAGGTCTGGCGTGACAGCAAGGCTCCCATGCAGGATATGAAACTCGCCGCATCCGGGGTGAATTTGGTGCTGCGCACGCAGGATGTGGCGTTTGCCCTCGATGAATTGCGTCGTCGTAATGATGAAAAAGGGGACTTGGCGGATGCCTGCGACCTCAAACACGTCGGCATGACCGGCCACTCCTTTGGTGCCGCCACCACTTTGGCGCTCGCAGGCCATACCTACACCATTGCTGGCAAAGAAATGTCGCTGGCCCAGCCGATCTTCAAAAGTTTCCTGCCCATGAGTTCCCCCGCCGTGATGGTGGGGGCACTGAAAAAAGTGACTGCGCCGGTATTGCACATGACTGGCACGCTGGATTCCAGCCCCATCAACGACACCACCCCCGAGCAGCGCAAGAAAATCTTTACCGAACTGCCCGCCGGGGATAAGTACCAGGTCGTATTCAATGGTGGTGATCATATGATTTATTCTGGTCGCACGCCGCGCGCCGCCTCGCGCCCCCGGGACGCGGAATTTCATGCTGCGATTACCACCCTGTCGCTGGCCTTCTGGGATAGCACCCTGCGCGGTGATGCCGCGGCCAAACAATGGCTGGAAAAGACCGCACCGGCCTATCTGGGCAAGCTGGGCACCTGGCAGAACAAGTAGAGCGCATCCACCCAGTGCATCGGTTAAACTAACGCCCCATGTGTTACCCCTTTACTGGAGTTTCTGATGGTTGCTGGTGATCCGATCCTGATTGGCGCAAGTTGGTATCCCGAAATGTGGCCCGACACCGAATGGCCCAAGGATATCGCCCGGATGCGCGAATTGGGCTTCCGCATCGTCCGTCTGTTCGAATTCGCCTGGCATAAGTTTGAACCCCGTGAAGGTCAGTACGATTTCACCTGGGCCCGGCGTTGTCTGGATCAACTTCATGCCGCGGGCATTCAGGTCATGTTGGGCACACCTACCGCCGCGCCGCCGGCGTGGTTGACCCAGCAATATCCCGAAGTCCTGCAAACCCATTACGATGGTCGCCGCGCCACCCATGGCCAGCGCAAACACTACAATCACTGGAGCCAGAAATATCGGCAACTGGGCGAGGGCATCACGCTGGCCATGGCCAAAGAATTGGGCTATCACCCCGCTATCCATAGCTGGCAGATTGATAATGAAATGTCCGGCGACGATTTCGGCCCCGAAACCCACCGGCAGTTTCACCGCTGGCTCGAACAGCGCTACGGCACCATCGAAAATCTGAATCAAACCTGGGGCTTGGAGTTCTGGTCGCAGGCCTACAACAACTTCGACCAAATCCCCATGGTGAAACCTTCCCACGGGTCCATCGAAGTGCCCGAACGTCATCACCCTTCGCTGATCATGGCCCTGACTCGATTCATGAATGAAGGCTGGACGCAATTTATTGCCGGGCAATGTGCGGTGATTCGGCAGGAATGTCCCAATACCATCATCACGTCCAACATGACCCCCGGCATGGGCATGAATTGGTTCCAGCATAATAAGGTTCTCGACCGCGTGGGCCACTCGCTGTATCGCGATGTGGATCATTACCACTGGAACCCCATGTATTTTGATCGTATGCGGGCGGAAAAGGGCCAACCCTATCAGCCCTATTACCAGCTCGAAACCGCGCCGAATTGGTCGGCGGGTGGCCGTATGTGGAATATCCACCATTCGCCGGCGGGCATCCGGGCGTTTTCGTGGCTGAGCCTGCTTCTGGGCGGAAGCATGATTCTGTACTGGCAGTGGCGCTCGCATTGGGCTGGTCAGGAAATGCAGCATGGCACCCATGTCACCGCCACCGGCAACTGGGCACCCAACAAGGACGCAATCCAGACCTTGTGCGCGGATACCAAACGGATGGAAAAATTCCTCGCCGAAAATCCCCCCGCCCCCGCAGGTGTAGGCATCATGATGAGCAACGAAAACGCCTGGGGGCTGGGCATTGATCCCATTGATGATGACATGCGTTACGACCAGCGCTGGCGCGATGATTATCAGGTCCCGCTCGTGCTCAATAATATCTGGCGCGATACGCTGGGCGAAGACGCCGACCTGACCCCCTATAAAGTGGTCATCATGCCCCTGATGCCGATGGTCAGCCCTGCGCTGCGGCAACGGTTGGTGGCCTGGGTCAAGCAGGGGGGCTGTCTGCTGCTGGGACCGCTAACCGGCTATCGCTCGACCGAATTCACCGCCTTTACCGATCGCACCTTTGGCGGTCTGGAAGAACTCATCGGTGCCGAATCGGCGCTGCGCTTCACCGCTATGTGGGTCGAAAAGACTGTCGCCCTCGATTACGGTTTCAAACGCGCACCGGTCAAAGGCTGGTGCGAAGCATACGCGCCCACTACTGGCCATCCGCTGGCCCAATATCGCGGCGGTTACGGTGATGGTCTGGCCGGCGTGATGGATCACAACCTCGGTCAGGGCCGGGTGTTGACCATGGGCTGCCGTACCGATGAAGCCACTTACCTGCATCTGGTGAAATTACTCATGACACAGACGGGGCTGACCCCCTTGGCCCAGACCGAAGGCCGCGTGATCGTGGCCCCCCGGGCCAATGCCGTCGGACAGATTACCGCTTATGGGCTGATTAATTTGGAAGAAGAACGGCGCAGTGTGACCCTGCCCGCGGCGGGTATGGACCTGTTTACCGGCCTGCCCACCCCGGCCACCATGGTTCTGGAACCTCTGGCCGTGCATCTGGTAAAGCTGCCCACATGAAGTCCACCCCGCAAGCCATTGATCCGCAGGCCCAACCGGCCCAACGCCCCGACTGGCAAGTCGTGGGCTGGATGGGCTATCGGCTGGAAATCCCCGCCGCGTGGAACCTGAGCAGCTATTACGGTGGGATGAAAAGCGGAGAAGTTTACTTTTCCGATCTCGTGGGCCGGTGTTTGCATCTCGCCTGGCAGTCTCCGCCCCCCAAACGTCTGGCCCCTACGGCGCAGACGATACAGGCGCAATGGCAGGAACAAGGCTGGGAATTTTCCGCGTTGGGTGATAAACAATTAGCCCGGCACAAAGATCAAACGCGCGTGCTCTGGGTTGGCCCCAAGCGCATCGTCACGCTGGAGTGGCTGCTCAAGAGTGACTGGGTGCCGGAAATCACCGCCACGCTACAGGAAGAATACGAAGCTCCCCAGTGGCTTTGGCAGATTTATGGTATCGCCGGTATGGTCCCGCGGGAGATTGGCCTCGAACGGGCCGACTTTATCCCCGGCGGATCGTCACTGAGTATGACCGATGGTTGGACGCGGCTCTGGCTGGGCAGTATCAGCCTGGCTCAACAGCGGATCGGCCATGACACTGCCGGCGCTTGGGCCAGTACGCAGGTGCTCGCCAAAGGTTTGCGCAAACTCCCGTGGTCGGGTGCGGGCAAACATTGGCGCGTGGCCCAAACCATGGGCTGGCCACTCTTGCCCTGGGGCCAGCGCCAAACCGGAATCCTGCGCCACGATCCCGAAGCCAACGTATTACGCTGGAGTCTGCTGAATCGCTGGCAATGGTTGAGGAACAAGTAATTATGGGTTTGATCGGCAATTATCTCGGTGGTGCGCAACTATCCCGGCAGGAACTCCTGGAAATCATCCCCGTGCGCCATCCGGAGGCCAAATTGGTGGAGGAATCCACCGGCCGCCTGCTGCTGCTGTTGCCCGCGCCCGACCGGCTCTTTTACCGCTGGATAAAAGTCGTCGGCAAGCCCCGGCAATTCGAAATTGATGCCCTGGGCCGCAGCGTCTGGGATATGGTGGACGGCCACCGGCGGGTGCAGAAAATCGTCACGCGCTTTGCGGAGCACAACAAGATCAATATCCGGGAAGCCGAATTAGGCGTGATGAGCTTTCTAACCACCCTGCGGCAGCGTAATCTGGTATTGTTTGCCACGGATGACACAGTCGTCGTGCAGGCCACAATAAAGTCCGGCAAGAAATTTTAACGGGCAATTTCCAACCGGTCGCCCAGCGTTTTCTGCCAGCGTTCCGACACCCCCGCATCGGTGATGATCAAATCCACCTCGCTGGTGCTGCATACCCGGGCCAGGCTCTTGCGCCCAAACTTGCTGGAATCCATCAGCAGCACCCGCCGGGCCGTCTGTTTCAACGCAATGCGTTCAACTTCGGCCATGACCAGATTGGAATTGAATACATCCTGTTCATAGATGGCTGCGCACGAAAATAGCATCAAATCCGCATGCAAACCCGACAACGCCTGCGTGGTGATCGGGCCGATCAACACGCCGCTGCGCGGATAGTGCTGTCCGCCCAGCACCAGTAATTCAACTTGGGTATCGGCGGCGAAGTACGCGGCTACGGTGAGGGAATTGGTCACGATCTGCAAGGGCCGGGCGGTAATTTGTTCGATGGCATACTGCACGGTGGACCCGCCATCCACATAGACGGTCATCCCCGGCTCCACCATATCGGCGGCTACTTTACCAATCAGCCGTTTGGCTTCGATGGCTTCTTTCAGGCGTTCTTCCAGCCCCAGCGTCGCCGTCGAGCGACCGCGAAAAATTACCCCGCCCCGCGTGGATTCCACCACCCCCTGCGCTTCCAGTACATCAATATCGCGCCGAATTGTGGAGGACGATACCTCCAGTGCCTCCGCCAGTGCTTCGAGCTGGGCGCTGCCCTGCTCCCGTATCAAATCCAGCAGACGTTTTTGGCGATCTACGATCAGCACGGTTCGTGCCTCGTGTTAATTTACTTGGCCACCGCCATGATCTGGTTGGTGATGGACTGGACCAGTTGTTCGAACGTGGCTTCATCAATACTGTCCGCGCTGGGCGTCACGGCAGACTGCGTCTGCGACTTGCTCATCAACTGCCCATCATCGAACATGGCCAGAAATTCATCGTTTTCCTGCCCAATGCAGCCCGAGGGCGCACAGGCCAGACGCGAATCCTTGAAGCCGAATTTCTGCTTCACTTCCAGCAGTTTGACCATCTGATCCTGCGACAGCGGGCGCACCTTGCCCAGTTGGGCGCACAACAGCAGAATCCGGCAATAAGCATCCAGAATTTCCAGCTTGTAATAGGCGTCAATCAGTTGCGGGGCAAAGGTCACCGAACCGTGATTGGCCAACATGATGGTGTTGGATTCGGAGTCAATGAGCTTGCACACTCCCTGACCCAATTCCAGATAGCCGGGGGTGACGTATGGTGCGGTCAAAACTTTGCCCAGAAACACTTCGGCTTCGGGGTGAATGCCTTCCGGGATCGGAATGTTGGCCACGGCAAACGCAGTGGCATGGGGCGGATGGCTGTGCACTACCGCCCGCACATCGGGCCGTTTCTTGTATATGGCCAGATGTAGCAGTACCTCGCTGGTGCGTTTGAACTTGTTGGCCTTGTCCACCTGGTTGCCATCCATGTCCACCATGGTGAGCATGTCCGGGGTCAGGAACCCTTTGGACAGCCCGGTGGGGGTGCACAGGACGCGGTCGTCGGAGATCCGTACCGAGTGGTTGCCTTCGTTGCCCGCACAGTAGCCCTTCATCCAGATGCGCTTGCCGATATCGCACATTTCCAACTTGACTTGATGAATATTGGCCATGTTTTGACTCATGATCACACCTCGTAAAACTTAACGTTCCTGCAGCATTAGCAGTTCTTTGGTGACGTTGGGACACGGTTGCCCGAGTTGGGCGATAAATTGTTCCAGCATACTCTGCATGGCGGGGGCCGCATGCTGGGTAAATTCCACCACCAGCAGATTGGCGCCCAGCAAGCCCGCTTCGCTGACCGCACGGGCACACGTCGCCACCACGGGCCGCAGCACGCCGGTTGCGGCGGCATACACGGTGGCTTTGGCGGCATTGGACACAAACAAAATCCCGCCGTCGCTTTGGCCGGACTTAACCTGCCGGGCCAGATCGCGCAGCACTCGTACCAGGGCATCGCGGCTGATGCCTGCCTGTGCGGGTTGCATCCGCCGGGGGAAATTCCGGGCCATCGCGGCCACTTCGGGACTGGAGGCATCGCACCACCAGATCACCGGCTGGGCGGCGCGGGCCTTCGCGGGTTTGCCAGCGTTGGTCGCACTGGCCGGAGCAGGTAATTTCCCGCCCGCTTCCAATGCGATAATTTCAATCCCTCTATCGCGGATGTAATCTTTGGCCAAGGGGGTCAGCTTTGCTCCCGGAGCCAGCGCGATAGGCCCGGGCGTTTTGACCCGGGCAATTTGTTCCGCAGTAATAAAGTTACCCAGCAACGTGGCCACCGGCTTGGGCCCACTGGCAGTCTCGGGGGCCGTCACCGCAGGGGGGATACTAACCGGCGTGGTCACCACCGCTGCCGTTGGCTTGGGCTTGTCGCCCGCGACGCACAATCCCACCGGCGGACGGATTTCCGCGGGCACCGTACCCGCCGTCCCTGTCCGCGCACGCAGCGCCTGCATCACCTGCGCGGTGATCTGGGCCACGAGATTGGGATCAATGACGGTCACGCTGCAAAACTCCCGAGTCTAATCTTAGATAACCCGCAACGCACCGCTGACCGTCATCCGCCGGAAGCGGGTGAACGTCAGCGCCGTGGTGACGCCTTCGCCCGTGGGCGTGGCCACCGTAAAGCTGGCATACCCTTCGCCGCCAATCCCCAGCGTCGCCGTGCTGGGACCATTGACCGCGAACAGGGTGGTATTCATCAATTTGCCCATGCGCGTGATGGTCGCGAGGTTGTTGGAGTGGATACACGCCGTATGACCATAGCCATGTTCATTCTGCAGCGCCAAGGCAATCGCCTGATCCACATCCGTCACGCGTACAAACGGCACGAACGGCATCATCTGTTCCTGGGTGACAAACGGATTCTTCGCATCCGTCTCCCCGTATAGCAGGTCCACCCCGTTGGGTAGGCTCATGCCCGCCGCTTCGGCCAGTACCCGCGTATCTTTACCCACCAGGTCCTTGTTCAGGGCCCAGTGATTGTCTTTGTTGGCAAACGCCTTCTGCGTCAGGGCTTCAATTTGGCTGGCATTCAGACGTACCGCCCCGGCCCGGCTCATCGCGTCCATCATGCGGTCAAACACGCTGCTGACGACAAAGACTTCCTTTTCGCCGATGCACAGCAGGTTGTTGTCAAAACTGGCCCCGGCAATGATCGAACGCGCGGCATTATCCAGGTCCGCCGTCTCGTCCACCACCACGGGCGGATTGCCCGGACCACCCACCACCGCACGCTTGGGCTGGGCCATCGCGGCCTTGGCCACGGCGGGCCCGCCGGTGATGCACAGCATCGCCACATCTCGATGCGTGAAAATCGCGTTGGCGCTTTCCAGCGTCGGCGGATTGACCATCGTGATCAGGTTATCAATGCCATACTTGGCCGCAATCGCCTTGTTGTAGGTCTGCACGGCCAGCATCGCACACTTGTACCCGCTGGGATGGGCGTTGATCACGAGCGAATTACCCGCCGCGATCATGCTGATGGCATTGGCCGACAGCGTCGGGATCGAATGCGTCACCGGCGTAACCACGCCGATCACGCCCCACGCCGCCGGCTCATCCAGCCCGATGCCGTCATCGCCGCTGTGGGCCTGCGTCTTGAGGAACTCGGTGCCCGGCACGTTCGACAGCAGGTGCAGCTTGCCGATCTTGTGATCCAGCCGGCCCACCTTGGTCTCGGCCAGCTCGATTTCCGCCCAGCTCTGGGCGTTGTCGGAGGCGATCTGCTTGATCAGGTTGCAGATGCCCGTGCGGACATCCATACCCTTGCTGGCCAACTGCTGATAGGCGGCTTTGGCCGCGGCTACCGCGCTGTTGGCGTCGCTGAACACGCCATGCGCGCCCGCACCCACCGGTGCGACCACACTGGCGCTGCTGCCCGCGCCCGAACGGGCGAGTTGCTTGAGTACTTCTTCCACAACACCGGCAATCAAGGTGGATTGGTCCATGGACCTGCTACTCCTGTATCAATGAGCCCGCATCTTCCCGGCCCGGTGTGGATACCACCCCGCGCCAGCCTGCGCAGCCCGCAAGACCTAACTACTGCTACCTGCACATCCGCTGCGTTCCCGCTTGGGGAAAGCTTAGACCTTGTTGGTCTCTTCATGCGGACGGGCAATCACGCTGCTGGAAGCGATCTGACCGAGCTTGCTGCCCGCGGCCACACCGGCATCCACCGCAGCCTTGACGGCCGAGACATCGCCGGTGAGCAGAACCGCCACCAGACCGTTGCCTACGCGGTGTTGTCCCACGTACTGCACGTTGGCCGACTTCAGCGCTGCATCGCAGGCTTCCACGGCGGCGATCAGACCCTTGGTTTCGATCATACCTAATGCTTGCTGTGCCATGACTCAAACTCCTATCTGCAAAGAAATTCTACTATCGTTTCACGGCCGTCAGACGATCCTTAGCTGGCTGCCAGGACTCCAAACGTCTGCCGGGCCACAATTAACTCTTCATCCGTCGGCAACACCCAGATTTGCACCCGGCTGTCCGCCGCATCGATCCGGCATTCACCCTTCGCCGTTTGATTCTTACCAGCATCCATACGGATACCCGCAAACTCCAAATTACTCAGGATGGCCGCCCGTACGCGCTGGGCGTGTTGACCGATGCCGCCGGTAAAGGTGATGGCATCGGCCCCATTGAGCGCTACCAGGTAGGCTCCGATATAGTGCCGTACCGCCTCGACCAGAACATCAATCGCCAGTTGCGCCCGGGCATTGCCCTGCGCTGCGGCCGCTTCCAGATCACGCATATCCTGCGATACGCCGCTGATCCCCAGCAAACCGCCTTCTTTGCCCAACCGCTTGAACACCGTGTCCACATCCAAACCGCTCTTGAGCAGTTTGAGCAGGGCAAAGGTATCAAAATCGCCCACCCGTGCCGCGTGTGGCAGCCCGCTTTGGGCCGTCATGCCGAAGCTGTTCGCCACCGACTTGCCATCCTTGATCGCACAGATGCTGCTGGACCCACCGAGATGGCAATTGATAATCTTGCCGGCGGTGGGGGCGATCTGGGCCATGCGGGTGGCGATGTAACGATGACTGGCACCATGGAAGCCATAGCGCCGGATGCCCAGCTTTTCCGTCCATTCATGGGGAATGGCATAGGTTTGCCGGGCCGGGGGGATATCCTGATGGAATGCGGTTTCAAACGCGGCCACTTGCGGAACCGCCGGCAGACGTTGGGCAAACGCACGCATCGCCGCCACATAGGGGGGATTGTGCGCCGGCGCCACATCGGCAAACTGTTCCATCACACTGATCACATGGTCATCCACCCGCACCGCGCCACTGATCGGCCCACCGTGTACCGCCTTGAAGCCAATGGCTTGGACGGCTTGGATGGAGGGGATAACCCCCAGTGCGACCAGTTCGTTCAGGTGCAGACTGATGGCCGCGCCATGATCGGCCAGCGCCGCCGTACCGGCCTTGCGGGTTTGTCCCGTCGGGGTCACCGACCAGGCACTGACCGCTTGTCCGATGCGGTCGGCATCCCCCTGCGCCAGCACCCGCTCCGACTTGGCATCCAAGTCATAGAGCTTGTACTTAAAGCTGGTGGAACCGAGATTGGCGACGAGTATCAGCATGCGTGCTTCCGCGTGGGCTCCGGGTCTTAGAAGTTGTCCATCAGACCATCATGGGGCCGCGCGATCACGTGGGCCGCGATCAGCTCGCCACTGCGCTGCGCCGCAGCCGCACCTGCATCCACGGCCGCTTTGACGCTGCCGACATCGCCACGCACGATGGTGGTGACATAAGCGCCGCCAATTTGGACGGTCTTGACCAACGAGACGTTGGCCGCTTTCAACATGGCATCGGTGGCTTCGATAATGCCGACCATGCCTTTGGTTTCGATCATTCCCAATGCTTGAGACATTGTCATGCTCCTAAAAGAGTGGGGGGCTAATTACTTTTTGACCGCCGGAACTTTGGGCTTGGGCAGCATCTGGAACAGGTCCTCGTGCGGCCGGGCGATCACATGCGTCGCCAGCACTTCGCCGACCTTGGCGGCGGCTTCAGCGCCCGCATCCACGGCGGCCTTTACCGCTCCGACATCGCCCACCACGAACGTGGTAACGATGCCCGAACCAATCTTGTCCCAGCCAACCATGGTCACGTTGGCCGCCTTGAGCATTGCGTCGCTGCATTCGATCAGCGTGCTCAGGCCGCGGGCTTCTACCATTCCCAGGGCTTGTGTTGCCATCTGCGCGCTCCTATAAAAGAGAAATCCTACTAACCTTTACTCCACCGGACGGTCACGCGCCGCCCGCTGCGGCGTAATTACTTCAACAATTCCATATGCGTGGACGAATCCAGATGACAGGCATTGCCCTCATCGGTGTCAATATGTATTTCCAGCTTCACCTTCGGGTGATAACGGACCCGCATGTTTTCCAGCGTGGCCCCGCAGGGACCGGCAATCCGCAACTTCATCGCGTCGCCGTCCTTGACCCCGTAATAACTCATGTCCGCATCGTTCATGTGCACGTGCCGGGCCGCCCGGATCACACCCTTGGTCAGCGTCAGCGCGCCCGCCGGGCCGATTACCACGATCCCCGGCGTGCCTTCGATGTCACCGCTGATCCGCAGGGGCAGATCAAGGCCCATGAAGATGCCATCGGTATAGCTCAATTCGATCTGCGTCATCTTGCGGCAGGGGCCCAGAATACGCACATTCGGAATCACGCGATTGCGCGGCCCGATCAGCGTGACCAGTTGCTCGCTGGCAAACTCGCCTTCCTGATACAGGTCCTTGAGCTTGGTCAGTTTGCTGCCCTTGCCGAACAGCACTTCCAAATCTTCCTGGGTGATATGCATGTGGCGGGCCGAGACATTGACTACCAGCGGATTGGGCCCACCGCTCTGTCCCGACGCCCGAAAGATGCGTCCTTCGTACTGCTGACGCAGCACTTGGCGGACGAGTTGTTCGACCAGTTTCCGATCCAGTGTAGACGATTGCATACGTCGCTTCCTGTGGTAATGATTCCAGTCAATATGCCAAGATTTGGCAAATCTTTCCAGAAGTTACCATAACTTGCCGTCCCATGCAAGAGAATTTGCACCTGTTTCCAGACAAAATCCAGCCCTAACCCAGCCGGCCACAATTAGAATATACATGAAAGCGTAAAAATATCATTCTCCGCTTCCTGACTCAAAATTCGGTCATTTTTCACTTGAGCCCAATCCTGACGGGGACTAAACTAAAGGGATAAAGCGTACTAAAATAGTTCTATAAGGTACGCCAAATTTATGGAGCTATCGTTATGACCCTCGACCGCAACGCTGCCCAGCATCTCCAACCCGACCTGTCGCGTCCCCTGAACATGGTGGACCCCGCCAGCATCGCCGTGGCCCAGCGCCTCGAAGAACGCTTCGAACAGGCCCGCTGCCGCAACTGGATCACCGACCGCATGTTGGAAGAGTATCAGCACCAGTTCAACTGCTCGCGTCAGGAAGCCATCAGCAGTTTGCTGGGCGAATAAGTTCATTTCCAAACCATCTTCCCAAGTGCCGTCGTCTGGTCAGGCGACGGCACTTTTTTTGTTGCTGCCGCAGTTCCCGAACCACATTTTATTCTTGACTTTTCTCCCCATGGGTACATAATGTACCCATGAGAGTGATCAAGCCATCCCGGATCCGCGACTTTCAGGATATGTATCCCAAAGCGGCTACGGGGTTGGCCCGATGGTTGGATTTGGTCGAACATAATGATTGGACCAGTATCCAGCAATTACGCCGGGTGTTTCCCTCCGCCGATGCGGTGACGGTGCCCAGCGGTAGGACGGTGACGGTGTTCAACATCGGCGGTAATGATTTCCGCTTGATCACTGCGATCCACTACAACAGCCGGATCGTCTACACGATGTTGTTTATGACCCATGCCGAATATGACAAAGACGCATGGAAGGAGCGGTTATGAAACAGACAATGACCCCCATGGCCTATACCCAATTGCCCAAGGACTACGCCGGATTGGTGCGGATGTATCCCTTGCGCCCGCTGCATGATCAGGTGGATGCCGATAACGCTACCGAGTTTACCGATGCCATGGCCGGGCATGAACTTACGCCCGATCAGGCTGACTATTTCGCGGTCTTGACCACGCTGCTCAACGAGTACGAACGTACCCGCAGCCCGCAACCCCGGCGGCGGCATGACCCCGTCGGCAATCTGGTCTTCCTCATGGAACAACACCAGATGAATGCCTCGGACCTGGGGCGTTTGCTGGGCCAGCGGGAATTAGGCTCCAAGCTCCTGCGTCGGCAACGGCAACTCAGTAAAGCGATCATCACCAAGCTGGCAGAACACTTTCACGTCAGCCCGGCGTGCTTCCTGTAAACATGCTCCGGCTTATCCCACCGGTCCCACCGTTACCGGGCCGTAGGCGCAGCGGCCCTCTTCGACGATCAGGCCGATGGTGCCGTCGGTTAGGGTGTCTTTCGTGTCGGTAAGATCGAATACCAGCACATCATCCACCCAGCCCCGCAGGCGCGGGCCGTTTA
>Ga0194062_1000835_pt1 | contig 12951 bp, 4 predicted proteins | sample SepL2225m_MetaG_FD_155481 | JGI IMG/M metagenome (GOLD analysis project Ga0194062, IMG submission 155481) | Anoxic zone freshwater microbial communities from boreal shield lake in IISD Experimental Lakes Area, Ontario, Canada - Sep2016-L224-25m | ecosystem: Environmental > Aquatic > Freshwater >... | reverse complement strand
CAGGAACTGCGCGCTTCGAAGGGTGGCCTCGATTTCGTTGGCACTGTAGTCATGTTCGACCAGGCAGAACCGGAACGCTTCGAGTATTCTGCCGTCCACGTCGGCAAAGCGCTCGATGGCTTTTGCCTCCAGGAACAGGAGCAACCTTCTCAGGCAGTCCCGCCGCTTCCTGACGGTTTCCGGACTCTGTTGCTTTGCCTTCAGAGTGGCAAGGAACGCCTCAGCGGTTTTCTTGAATGCCGCATTGGCCGTTTCACCCCTGCCGAGTTGGATACTGCCCGTTTTATTGATGTTCGGCATACTACAATGACCCTCCTTCAGTGATGCGCCTCTGTTTTTCTCCATATCTATGCTTCCGGCCGTTTTCGGAACGTCTTGCCTGTAACTCCTTCTCATTAAGCCGTTTAACCCCTGTTTCAGCGACCGGAAAGGTTGCGGAAAGGTGGGTGAAAGCTGGCGGAAAGGTGCATGAAAGGTTGGCAAAAGGTTCACGTTTCATAGGTTCACGGTTGAAGAGTCACGGAGTTCCTTGGCATCCTTGAGTCCCAGCATGAACCGCTTGCCGTCCTTGCCCTGGCCTTCCCAGGCAAGCCGGTAACGGAACGGCATGCCGTTCCGGCCGGTCTCGATTGCGATATATTCGAAGTCCACCAGTTCTTTCAGGTGGACGTGAAGCCTTGTATTGCTCCAGCCGGTAAACTCCCGGATATCCCGGCGGCTGAAAGAAAGATCGCTGGTCTTCATCTTGCTGTCCGGGTTCTGTTTGAGAAGCGCCTTGATTCGTTCCTTCGCCATGTCTTCCAGTTGAATGAGAAGATCGTTGCCCGGCCGCGATAGTTCATCCAGCGAATGGCCCAGGATTTCATGAGCAAGCCGGTTCGCCAGCGTGATGTCATCCGGATCGGCTTTTACATAGGCCACCGTGGAACCGTTCCGGTTCTCGCAGAAGACTTCTTTTTGCATCTGGCGAAGGAAGGCGATTGCCTTGATGAGATTCAGATACTTGGGCTGATCGCGCCTCCCCTGCAGGCGGTCGTCGCCGTAGGAGAGTTGCGCCGCGTAGGGATTCTTGACGGCCACCGGCTTCAAGAGTCGCTGGAAGTTCCGGTGTTTCCGCAGGACCGCTTCGATTTCCGGCGTGATAATGAGACTGTCGGAAAGATGCTGCTGCCGCTGAAAGGAAAGTATCTTCCGTGTCTGGTCGCGTGATTCGTCTATGCTCGTGACCCAGAACCGGCTTTTGGTTTCCGGATCAACGTCCGGCCGGGTCGTGGTGAAGCAGACGGAAGAGGGGCCTTCAACCTTGTTCTCCATCGTGGTCAGCCGGCCGGTTGCAAGGTCCTTGATTGTGCTCTCGCTCGTGAGCTCCCCGGCACTGATGAGATTGCGAATGGCGTACATGGCTTCTTCCGCACCGTCGCCTTCCTCCAGGGCAAGCACCTTGTTCTTGAGCGAAAGCCGCTCCTTGTAGAAGAGCGCCTTACCGGAAAGCGCCGTGAGTTTGACCAGGTCTTCCGGCGGACAGAAGGCAAGGACCGCGTCTTGAAGCGCGGTCTTGCCTGATCCGCTCGATGAGAGGATGAGCACCGAAAGCGGCGTGTCGCGTTTGCGGCTGGTCATGGCGACATAGAGAAGAAGCACGTTATTTCGTTCGCCCATGAGGCCGCGTTTCTCGCAGTCGGCAAGGATGTCGTCAAAGAGTGTCGGAGCTTTTCCGAAAGTCTCCGCTTCTTTTCTTTCAGCCGCCGTCATCAGTTCCAAGGCTGATTTCTGATCTCTGACTTCCGACATCTGCTGCTCCGGCATTGTCTCACAATGACAGAGCAGCTTTTCGATATCGCATTCGATGGTCTCCGGTGTTTCCTCGAAGATGCGGCAGAGATCGACGGCGAGGATCCGCCGGGACTTCGCCGAGTAGAAGTCCAGCGTATCAACGTGGAGTTTGCCGGCATATTCAATACGCACCGTGGCCTTGAGTTTCCGGGGGCCTTTCTCAAGGCCCATGATCCGGTATTTCCTCATGCCGTAGGTGACGGTATGAGAAGAAGATTGAACCGCTGAGGACGCGGAGGGCGCAGAGGAGGACGGAGAAGAACCGTCAGGCGGAGCCGGTGAGACTTCCTGTTTCCGTTCGCTTGCTCCCGGCCCGGAAGAAGGCTTGACGGGCAAGGAAGCGCCGGTCTCCGCACTGACGGTTTGATGAAGCTCACTGGGCGTCCAGGCGTCTGAAGCAAGGAAGCGCGACAGCGATTCGACACCCTGGCCGACAAGATAGCTGTTCGGGTCTTCAGCTGCAGGCAGAGCCTTGACGGTGACGGTCAGGCCCGCCGCTTCGAGTTTGGGGCGGAGTCTGGCGGCGGCCTTGCCGCCTGCCTCGTCGCCATCGAGAAGCAATGTCACTTTCTGGACGCCGTGCGTGTTCAGGGTCTTGATGTCGGTTTCGGAAAAGCCGTTCGTGCCTTGGATGGCGATGACGTTGCGGTGTCCGGCCATCATCACCGACAAGGCGTCGATGACCGATTCGACCAGGATGATTTCCGGGTAGGTCTTCACGGCGGAAGCGTTCCACAGGCCGGTTGACCGATCCGGCAAGTAGATATGCCGCTTCGGTCCTTCGCCGGTGTAGCGACCATAGATCGTGACAAGCTGGCCGTCCGGACCGTACACCGGGAACGTCACGCAACCGGCAAAGCGCTCATGGCCATTATCCAGAAGCACGCCGATCGCTTTCAGTTCGTCGCGCACCGTGCCGCCGGACGGAAGCAGGTCTTTCAGTTTGCCGTTGGCGTAGCCGACACGGTGACAGGAGAACAGTCCGGCGTCGGTGATGCCGCGGTGCTCAAGGTAGGCGCGACCAGGATTGACGGCACTCTCCAGTGGCGGGCCTGATTGAGCAGGCTCAGTCTGAAAGGTCTTCTCGTAGACAGCCATGACCTTCTCAAGAAGCGTGTTCGCCTTCTCCGGCGGGACGTGCATCCTTTCCGCCTTCGCCAAGGCTACGGCCGGACGGGGCGCTGTTGTTCCTCCTTCAGCCGCACCGGGTTGAATGCCCAGCGTTACGAGGTTATTCGACGCCAGGAGTTTCTCCATAGCGCCCCGGAAGTCGAGGCCGTCGAGCTTCATGACCAGGTCAATGACACTGCCCCCGGCGTCACAGCCCAGGCAGTGGAAGAGATTCTTTTCCGGCGAGACCACAAAGGATGGGGTCTTGTCTTCGTGGAATGGACACTTGCCGATGAGATCCCGGGAACCGTGCTTCTGCAGGTCAATGCCGCGTTCACGGCAAATGGCTTCGATGGCGATATTTCGTTTCAGCCGTTCTATGTCGTCGTTGTCAAACGTCCGGGCCATGGTCGTTCTCCTTTGCCCGTCATAGCCCGAAGGGCGACGCCGGGTTCTTGGTTTGAACCGGAGCCCGGATGTGGTAGGTTACTACCGGCAATCGGACTTCGGTCCGTGTTGTTCCGGTCAGCCGTTCCTGTCCGCTAAGATTGGACGGCTGGCCGTCTTTTCTAAAAAGCCGTCAAGTTCCTTTCAAAACTTTTTGACACGGCGATACGTTAGCAGTATTGTTTCTAACGATGCAAGCGCTTTATCTAACAAAAGATTCCGTGCCGTATAGTGTCGGCATGCAAACAGGAAGACCGTCTAAACAGTCGCGGCCACCGTTCGGCGAACGGTTGCACACTTTGCGGGAAACGGCCGGGTTGTCTCAAGAGCAACTGGCTGAAAAACTGGGACTCACTCAAAGAGCCTATGCCTATTGGGAACGTAACCCAGTAGCGTTGCGCCCGGAGCAACTTTTAAGGTTAGCGGCGGCGCTCGGCGTGACCACCGATGATCTACTGGGAGAGAACGGCTCAAAGAAGCGTGGAACCGGACCCGTCGGCAAGATGCGGCAACTGTTTGACGCCGCTTCTCGGTTGCCGCGAAGTCAACAGCAGAAGGTTGCCGACATTCTGTCTCCGTTCATCAAAGAGCATTTGGCGTCTGTTTCTTCCTGATTTCTTCCTTTCAGTCGCCTTCCGATCCAGGACAAGGGCGGCCGCCCGATCGCCCGTCCTGCGCGATCTTGGCATGGGTTCCTAGGTTTTTCAGCCCAAGAACAGCAACACTTCGCTTTTGAAGCCCCCGCTTCCGTCCGGGCTTCAAAAGCGAAGAGCTCGAAGCTCCTTGTGTCTGGTGGGCGAAGCGACAAGCAACCGGCATGACAGGCTTCCTGGCGTGCCGGTTGCCGGAGCGGAGCCGTGACAGTGTGAAAGCGCGAAGCACCCGGGGCTGGCGCGAAAGTTGGCTCCGCAACTTTCGTGACAGCTATGGGGGCAAGGGTGAATGACGGCCGCTTGAAGCTGAGGATGGCCGGGCCGGGCGTAGAACGGACCGGACACCGGAAGCTTGAAGCGGACGGCAGAGGGAAGCCGGGCGCGAAGCGGGGGGCTTCCCTTGTAAGGGCCGCGGAGCGTTTTGCGGCGTTGCTCGCAGAACCCAACACGTCGACTTGCCGAGAGCAGCGCCAAGGGAACATAACGCTTTATGTTCCAGCCCGTAGGGTTGCCGGAAGGCCGAAAAGTGTGGCGAGCGCGCGAGCCGGACTTTTCGGCCTGGAGGCAACGCGGGGCTGCGCCTGAAAGGGCAACGTCGTATAACGCGCGCCGTTATGCGATGTTGCCCGGTCCTGAGCAAGCGAGTCCGCGAGCGCGGCGAAGGATGAAGGCGCTGCCCCGCGCGGCTTGGCGCTGCGAAGTTTGATCAACCCACCACGTTCGATTCGTCGATAAGCCGCAAAGCGCGTAGCGGCCCGCGTATAAGAGCGGAGGGCCTTCAAGGCGATGCGGACGGGGACGCCGTCCTCGGCGGCCACGGCCGCTTGGCCTTGATGGCCCGGAGCGTCCAAGTGAGTAAGTATCAGCAGAAGGGCAGTCCACCTCTAGCAACCGTTCCTTCACCTGCGGCTCAGGCCGCAGGTGCTTCGGAGGCGCGGAGCGCCGTAGCAAGGCCGGAGCACCTGGCGCACAACTTGCCTTCCAAGCAAGTTGTGTGATCAGGTGCGGAGGCCGGGGAGCAAAGCAGGAAGCAGACACCGTGTCACCAGCGTAAGGAATAGTCAGGTCGTGACCAGTCGGATGATCTCGGCAACCGTAGATGCCTTCTCTACGGCCGCCTTCAACTCGTCGAAGTCCCCGCGCGATTCCCACCCGTGCCAGTCTCGAAAGTCCTTCAGTATCCTCTTGCGGACATCCGAAATTGGGGTCTCGTCGACTATCTCATCGAGCAGTAGCTCCACGCTGATTCGTCTGCTGAAGAAAAGGCTATATCCCCAAAAGGGACCGACGCCGCCGATCTTCTTGGCGTCGAGAACTCGATATTTTGTGCCGCCACTATCGATGATTTCCGCGTTGCGGAACCATCCCTTATCTAGTGACGCCTGAAAAGTAGTGATCAACTCAACATCGGTTTTCTTGGTCGCGATGCCATACTTGGTAAAACACAGAACAGGATACTGAAGATCACCTGGAGTCATCAGTGCCACCGTCACGGTCTGTATTTACGAGGCGGCCGGCACCAGATATCTCAGCATATCTGAGCCAATCTGGAGTGCCTTCCCACCAACGCCCCAAAGCTGTAAGGCCAGGTTCTTTGCCTTCTACCATCCGATGCCATGTGTTCCTGTCGATGCCCGAAGGCGGGTCAAGAGGTTTGAGATTCCAAGGCTGGTTGAATAACTTTTCCCAAGATGTACCTTCAAATGCCTCACGGGCGACAACGCCATGGTGGACGTGTTGCCCGGCTTCAGCGTAGCCTCGTTTGCCAAGCCATTTCCGGGTTGCGCCCCATGTGGTGGAACCGACTTTCCAAGCCCCTTTCCCCGCCATTGTCGCGACACTCTTGACCAAGAAAACATCAGAAACGGCGAAGGCACTATTGACTGTTCCCCAGACATAATGGCCTGTCTGGTAGTCGTAGATTGCCTGCCGTCCAGATCCCCACACGGGGGCAAAACCCTCGGCAGTTCCTGGCTCGCCAACCGTCTTTGGCTGGAAGGCCCCTCGATACTCACTGATTGCCGGTCGTCCGTCGTCACGAACGTAATGCTGGATGTAGTCCTTGAGGACCAAGTCTTGAATAGGAGTGATCGTACCCGAAATGTCTGCCTTCCAGTAGAGGTCTCTGTCTGGCCGCTCCCAGAAATGTTCGGCATATTTCTTCAGTAGATCAAGGGAGCCGCTTCCTCCACCAAAACTCTTATTGAAGGCAACTTGACCGTCCGAAACGGCGCCGACAAGAATCTTTCTGACATCCGGGTTGTACCAGAAGTTGTCCTTCTCGATCACCCAGTAGGCATTATTGCCTTCGGTCGTGACATAATCCAACCCCAGTGGTTCGGATTTGCTTATGGGATCACCTCCGCAGAACGTGGTCAGGGTCGGATCTGCCGATTCGCCCTTTGGGTCGCGACACAGCCACTTGCCGGAGCGCGGGTCAACGTACCGCGCCGTGAAGTAATAGAGCTCGGTCTCGCGGTCATAATACTTGCTTTGGAATCGCAGGTTAAAGAGCTGTGCCTTTGGACCGGATTCGGCAAGCAGGACGCCATACGGGGAGTATTCATATTCGGCCACGACCTCGCCAGTTCCTGCGTTCAACACCGTGTGGACGTTCCCGTTATGATCGCACACCGGCAGGTACGTCGTGGCTGTTCCATTGGACGTAACCGTGATTGCGAGCAGCGCGCCGATACCGCCTCCAGCCTGGCCGTATTTCCCGTTCCGCTGCCCCGCAAGGTCCAGCCCCCAGAGATACGTATTGGTATATGCACTTGTCGGGGTGGTTACGGTTTCGCAGGCCAGATTCCATCCATCGTAGACGAAGCAGCGCGTCTCCTTTGTCGACCACGATGCTCCGCCATTGCTCGACTCAAGGACCTTCTTGACGATCCGGCGCCAGCCCCCCTCTGGATATGCGTCGGAGGAATTCGGGGCGTCGGCCTGGTACGTGTTCTCGACCTTCACCCAGGTGGACAGATTCGTGGCGGTAGCGGTCTTGAGCCTGTCCAGACCTTCCCACTCGTAGGTGAACCGGCTGTCGCCGGCGGTCGCGCCGCTGGCGAGATTCGTCACCGTCTCGTTCGCCGCCGCGATGTACAGCGTGCCGCTGGCGCACGCCACCAGGTTGTTGCTGATCGCGAACACCTGAATGGGCATTTCCACAGGCCCGCCGCTGTTGGATACCGCCAGCCTGCACCTGAACTTCTCACCGTCCCGGTCGCACGGCTGGTCATTCACCTCGACGAGCACGTTTGTGCCCGCAACCACTGTCCCGATTACCTCAACCTGATTTGACCATATCCGGCTGACGTGGAGGTTGAATGCATTGGCCGTAAATGACCACGCCGCCTTCCCACCGCCTTTGTCCCAGCCTGCGCTCGTGGTATTGCCCACGGCATCAGCCCCGTAGACAAACCATCTGCCCAGGTATTCGGTGCCGTTCGATTTGAACCGCTGCGCCCTCTTCAACTGTCGCTGCGTATCGTACTGGTATTCCCACCAGGAATTGTCGGCCAAGGCGATCTTGCTGATCTGGTCCCGGCCGGTAACGTATTCGTAACGGTAGCGGTTGGTCCCGCCCGCCCAGGTCCACTCAAGCTGGCTCATCCGCGAGTTCGTCAGATCCCACTGGGTCTGCGCCTCAAGCACGGTTGAGCCGCCGACCTTGATTCGCCTCAGGCTGACCAGGGAATTGTTAGTCGCATAGCCGTATTCGACGCCGAGAGTACCATTGGTGATGCCGCTCACTCGCCGCCACGCGTCGTAGGATATCTGGGGCTGGCTGACCGTAGCTCCGCCCACCGTTACTGTCGCCGAAACCTGCGCCCCATCGCCGGCGTCGTAACCATAGCTGATTGAACTGGACGGAATTGCGGTCCCGCTGTTGGCCACAGTTGAGATCGCACCGTCGAGAAGATATGTGTATTGATTGACTATCCCGCCGCGCGTCACCGTGCAGGGCCGCCCCATGAGATCGATGTCCTGGAAGGACGTGGATGGCGTGCCGTCGCTGCAGGCCACCTGAATCAATTCTCCCCCGTTGTCGAAGGAGTAGGACCTGCCTGCGCTGAGTGCATTGGTCACGCACGATAACTGGCCGTTGGCAAGATAGCCGTACTGCTCCACCACGGCGCCATTGATCTTCTTCTGCATGGGCCAGCCTGTCTGCGTATCATACAACCATTCGGTGGCGAGGCCGTTCGTAGGACTTTGCCACATCGTTTGCTTGGAGCAGGAGCCCCAATCATAGTCGTAGCCGGTGTCGTGCTGGCCGCCGTCGAATTTCCGTTTCAGCAGGCCGTTGTCGTAGATATCGAAGCGAGCTGTGGTCCCGTCCTCCTGGGTCAGCACGTGTGGCCGGTACGTGCCGGCATGGTACGTGACGCCGATTGGCGTCTTGCTTGGGTCGGGCAATGTGATCTGATTGACCCGGCGGGAGCTGTCGACTCCGATTATAGTTGTCCCATTGATGGAACTGGTCACCTGCTTGATGGCGCCCAACCCGTCAAACGTCGTGTTCACGACCTCGCCCAGTCCCCCACCCGTGCTGTACATGGCGCTCTGCGCTGGAAGGTTGTTCTGGTACGTCTGGGCCGACTTTGTGCCGCCAGGGGCTACGTTGGTGACTGTATACGCGGCTGCTCCGGTGAATGGCGTTCGCGTGCTGACGTTGGTTTTGCCCAGGTAGCCGGAGGTGATCCGACGGCCATCAAGGGACGTCTCGATGCTCTGGACTTCACTGGCCGCGCTGATTCCGGGCACTATAGACCGCGTGACGGTTTGCTTGATGCCGGAGGCGCTGACTGTCCGGGCGTACGTTGCGAACCGGTCTGTCCCGGCAACAAGCGTTCCGTCCCTGACAATGTCAATGCCTTCGGTTTCCATCCGGTTCTGCGTGTTGTAGGTCCGCAGACCGACAACCCCAGTTTCATCCACGACCTTGACCGGGCGAGCTGCACCGTCATACGAAATAGCGGTTCCACTCGACCCCGTGCCTGCGCGCAGGATGCGAACAGGATTGTTGAGCAATCCGTAGTAAGTCTTCACGGTGCGCTGGGGAGCCGCTGGCTGAGCCTCCGTCTTGCAGAACTGGCCGCCAACAATGCTGTAGTCGACGGCAATCGGCCTGACGGCGGCCGTCCCGCTGACTGCCATCAGCAAGCCATCGTGGCAGAAGTCCTCGACCAGCGACTTGCCGCTGGGAAGGAGGGTCGTTTTCCTAATTCCGAATGACTGGTTTGCGTAATCAACCGTTGTGGTGCCAAGTTCGTCGGTCTGGCTGCGGAGTCGGCGCGATGCGTCGAAACCGTACGTCCGCGACACGCTCGCGCCGACGCCGCTCTCGGTTTGCGCGGAAACATTACCCATTCCATCGAAAGAATTCGTCGTGTACCTGTTGATGCCGGAGTTCGTTGCCGAGCCGGTCCAACCGGTCTTGTTATAGGTGATGACGCTGGTCGACTGGTCCCTTTCGGCAACGGACGTAGTTCCGTGCCATGTGTAGCCAGAGCGGGTTTCGTCGGTGCCGTCATGCCAGGCGGTGTGCTGCGGGCGGCCAAACGAGTCCACGGACGAGCTGGCCGAGTAAGTCGTGAATGACGATTCCACCGTTGCATTTGACTCCACGTTTCCGAATGCGTTGATTCGGGTCGTGACAGTCTCGCCGATGCTGCTGATGTTCGTGGAAGAAAGCTTCGCCAGGGACGTGAAGTGCGAGCCTGAGTATCCCTGAATATCGTAAGCCGTGCTGTTGCTTTCAGCCGGATGCGTGAACAATAAGGGCAGCCCATAGGTCATGTCGCCTTGGGTCGAGTACCCCTGAACACTGGTAACGCTTCCGAGGTCGATGCTCCATGTGGCTGCTTCGTTGGTACATTGCTTCGTGATGTTGGTGGCCATGCCGGAGTAGCTGTGCAGAGTCTTTCCGACAACGGATCCCTGAATCGTTTCCTTGTCCTCGCGGGACCGTTCTACAAGATTCGTTGGGTTCGCCGCGTCGCCTGAGTTCGACTGGTCGTAGGAATATGTCAGGACCCGGTCGAGCCCGTTGGTAATCGGTGAAATGCTGTTCGTCGCCCAGCCGGTGGCCGGATCGTAGTTGTAGTCTACGGTTGAACCGTCATCGTACTCGACCCGCGTCAGCTTTGCGCGGAGAAGCGCGCCGTTGGTGACGCCGCGGCTTGTCGCGTTATCGTTGTAGTGAAACACGGTCGTCTCGGTATACCCGTTGGCTGTGACGGCGATGTTTGTCGGCCGGTCTCCCGTGTTGAACCCGGTCTGCGTGACGACGTTCCCGCAATCACTGACTGTTGTGGTGATGGTTACCACGCGCGATGTCGTCGCCGGCGCGGTCTGAGCGCGAGCCACCGTGCCCCAAGGATAGGTTATGGTGGTTCCGCTCACGGCGGCATTGTCGTCGCCGATATCCGCGATACCGCTCTTGGTGATGTTCGTGATCCAGCCGCCGGTCGTCGCCCCAAAAGTGCAGGCGATGGAATTGGCTCCATCCTTGGTGGTGTACGTGACCTGCCTTATGACGCCGGTGTTCCAGTCGATGGCCACGTCATACTTCGGGCCGATGGCAGATGTGGGGAAACCGCCTAGCCATGCGCCAGGAATCGCGTTGGGAACGACAGCGGCTTCGCGCCCGTCGACCTGCGTGAGTCTTTCGATGGTTCCATCCGTCGCGAAGTTGTGAACAATGCCGGAATCGAAGCAGAGGGCAAATACCAGGTCCGTGTGGCAATTCGGCGTCTGGTCCCACAAGACATAGGTGCGGTTGGTGTTCAGGCCGATGGGATAGCCCTTTTCGGAGAAGTTGGTGATTGCCGCCTGCCAGGGGAAATCGAATTCCACCAGCATGCCGCGCGGACGAAGGACCGAGACCCGCTTCACATGGGTGGTCATATTGGTGCAGGAACCGCTTTCCACGATGCGCGTGTTTAGACTGTTGGCCAGGTACCAGCCATCGCTATCGAGAAGCGGCGGAACGAGGTATTGGTATGGCAGGTTCGTGGTACCGCCCTGGGTAAGATACGCTTGGGGATGCAGGCCGCCGTACCAAACCGGCGGCGCGGCAAGCGGCAGGATCACATAAGGCAGGTCCTGGTCTGCCCGAAATACAATTGCACCGGAGTCCGGTCCGAATCGCTCAGTGTCGACGCCGATGTCGACCAGGTCGTCCCTGTCGAGATCCGGGTCCGGATGATTCGTGTAGATGACCGGATTGGGCATGGCGGGGAACTGCCATTTGAAGACGGCTGCCTTCTTGTCGGTTTCCCACCCCCTCGTATGATATGGAGGCGAGGTCGTTGTATCCCAATGAGGCGGCAGAACATTTACCGCGCCGGTTGTACCGAACCACTCTGTGGAAGTCACGGTCGTCGTGCTTACGACATTAGAGAGCACGGAAAAGAGGTTCCATGCCCTTTCGAGTACGCCATCCCCCTGGTCGTCCCAGATGTTTGTCTCGGATGATCCATCACTCTTCCGCTCTCGCGTGTACCCATAGAACTCAACGTCCGCAGCGACTGAATCATTGGACCAGACGTCATCAACAACTATCTTCGACTTCACGCGGAAGATCTTGACGTTCCAATAGAGCGAACCGCTAGGCTTGTTCGTCCAGTAGTGATACCAGGACTTGGGGTCGGCGTCGGCCCCGCTCACAGGTACGTATTCCGTGTCATTTTGAACAACATAGGGATTGGTTTCGGTGAGGCTTGTGAATGCGTACTGCGCGTTGGTCAGCAATGTCGCGTAGATGCTGGTTGTGTACCTGGTTTTCGCCGTGTTAGAGTTAGTTATCCCTCCCGAAGACCAGTCACCACTGCGTACAGTCCAATTTAATGTTGTGATGACGGTGACTACTTGCGTTTGGATGATGTGGCTGACCAGTTCCCACGATGTGACAGGCGCGTTTGTCCACCACCCGCTTTCGCCAAGGTAGTTGGAGATTCCGCAGTGTATGAAGAGATTCGAGGGCGTCCACGTCGGGATGTCCGGATCGTCTAGGTTTGCGGTTGGCATGCCATGGAAGGTGCCGTTTGTGTTGACATTAGTTTGGCAGACGAAGCTTGTGCAAATCTCCGAAAGCTTGGCGGCGAAGCGGGTGTATTCGTACATAGGCCAGCAGTTCGTCGGGGGGTCAAATCCGTTGGTGCTGATATTTGCCGCCTGACAGCGAATCACGATGCCGCTGTAGCATTGCCAGAGGTTGTTGGTCAGGTCGCTCCACTCCTGGGTGGGCGGCCAATTGGTCCAGGCAAAGTCCGGTGCTGCGGCGCGAACTTCGGCACGCGGCAGGCAGAAGAGAACCGCGCCTATCACCAGGCTGAACATCCAGCTTGGCAGTCGCTGATTTCCGGAGCTGACCTCTTGAATGGAACTCAACTTCATCAGTTATGCCCTCTCAACGGTGTCAGCAAGTTCAATTTCAGAACATTGTTGGTATCGCTTATCAAAGGTTGAGAGGGATCGGCGCCACGACGGTATGCCTGAAGATTAGTCCATCCCGTGCTATTGGTGGTGGAGGCGAGCGCGTTGGTGATGCCTCCAAAGTACTGCTGTTCCCACCAATCAGGAAGCCCGTCAGCGTCAGTGTCTGTCGCGAAATCGTTGATCCAGACAACATGAGTAAGGTTTGTGCCGTAGACCGCCGGACCTGAGAGCTGGTTCAGGCCAAAGACAATGCTCTTCTGCGGGGCGGGGACATGATTGGTGGCATCCGCAACAATGGTCACTGCCATCTGCTTATTGGTCTGTCCCGTGGTGAACGAAACCGTTTGGTTGGTAAAAATATAGTCATTGGTTATCGTCGCTGTGCCGCTTTGGACTGACAACAGCCCAGAGACAGTGGAGGACGCTGCCGGAGTGAGAAGCACGGTCACAGTGATTGAGATATTGG
>Ga0194062_1000834_pt1 | contig 12957 bp, 8 predicted proteins | sample SepL2225m_MetaG_FD_155481 | JGI IMG/M metagenome (GOLD analysis project Ga0194062, IMG submission 155481) | Anoxic zone freshwater microbial communities from boreal shield lake in IISD Experimental Lakes Area, Ontario, Canada - Sep2016-L224-25m | ecosystem: Environmental > Aquatic > Freshwater >... | reverse complement strand
GGCAGGAACGGCCGGCCGGTACCGCGCGTCTTTGTGCGGGGATTCCGGCGCGACAACCTTCGGTTGGTCGTGTCCAATACGCGAACACATGGCGAAAAACTGAATCGGATCGCACGGATTCTGGCGGACTTTCCCACAGGTATAGTCTACTGCAGCACCCGGAAACAGGTGGAACGTGTGGGCCAGATGCTGAAAGAAGAAAAGGTGAAGCACCTGATCTATCATGCCGGTTTGAACGAGGACTTGCGTCGCCGGGCCCAGGAGCAGTTTATGGGCGGGGAGTTTCCGGTCATGGTTGCCACGAATGCGTTCGGAATGGGCGTTGACAGGGCTGATCTCAGGTTTGTTGTGCACTGGGACGTGCCGGGCAGCGTTGAGGCATACTACCAGGAGGTTGGTCGTGCAGGTCGTGATGGCGCCCTGGCACATTGCGAATTGCTTTACAACTATGCGGATGTGCGCACACAGGAATTCTTTCTCGACGGTTCTAATCCGGATCCTGCCACAGTTATGAATGTCTGGCAGGAGGTCCGCGCAATACTGGCCGAAGGCCCGAAGACCAGTCCGCTCGACGAATGGGGCGAGTTGATTCTCGCAACCGACAACAAGATCGCGCTTCATACATGCATGGGCATCTATGACCGCTGCGGCCTGGTCAATCGTGAGATCACTTCAGGCACGCGATGTTACACCACCAGTCTGGTTGCAGGTGCCGATCAGCAACGGCTGCGCGACTTGCTGCCGACGCTGGAGGAGAAGCGGAAACGTGACATGCTGAAGCTGGAGCGCATGCTCAAGTATGTCAATGCCCGTGGCTGCCGGCACCACTTCATCCTTGGCTATTTCGGTGAGAAGAGCGCGATGGGCGCAGCATGCGGCCATTGCGACTACTGCGGCTTTGCCAAGGCTGTTCTGGCGCGTGCTCCTACCGAAGAAGAGTGGCTCATTGTCCAGAAGCTTCTGAGTTGTGTCTGGCGTCTTGATAACAGGTTTGGTCGCAACACCATTATGGCGGTTGTAACAGGTTCCAGCTCGGAATACATAACAGAGAGGAAGCTGCAGGAGTCGCCCACATACGGAGCGCTTGCCGGGACGGGTCTGGATTATCTGAAAAAGCTCTTTGACGAACTTGTACGCACAGGCTCTATTGCTGTTGCCGCTGATAAGTATGCTGTGGTCAGCCTGACTCCGCTTGGCCGGGAAGTGGCATGGCGGCGGGCCCCGGTTGAACTTCACTGGCCGGTTGTTGCCATGAAGGCCCCGGTTGAGGTGAGTCGAGCGCCTGGCGCATTCAGGCGCAGTGCAGAAAGGCGGAGCAGCAAGGTGTCACCGCGGCCAGCAGCCAGCGTCCTTACAACAGAGGAGAGTGCCGTGTTTGATGCTCTGAAGAAATGGCGTCAGACGCAGGCTGTGCAGCAGAAGGTGCCTGCCTACTGCGTCTTCAGCAACAGCACGTTGCAGGCAATTGCACTGGCGAAGCCGCGCACACATCAGGCATTGACCTCAATCTCCGGGATTGGTCCGGTAAAACTTGCGGCTTATGGCGACGCCGTCCTGAATGTTATTTCGCTTGCTCTCCGATGATTGTATAGTGGCCGCATGATACGACATATTGTGTGGGATTGGAATGGGACGCTTATAGATGATACGTCGGCTTGTGTACGGAGTTTGAACGACATGCTCCGGCAGTACGGGCGCAAGCCTGTCACGTGTTCGCAATACCGCAGGATGTTCAAGTTTCCTGTCCAGGATTACTATGTAAGCCTGGGGTTTGACTTCAGCCGCGAAGACTGGAACAGGGTTGCGGTTGAATTCCATGAACGTTACGGGATTCATTCAAAGAAGGCGCGACTGCGCAAAGAGGCGCGTGAAACTCTGCGGCGCCTGTACAAGCGCGGCATGGCGATGTCCATCCTGTCGGCCTCGGAGGCGTCCATACTGGAACGGATGGTGACAGAGCGGGGGATCAGGCCATTCTTCAGCGGGTTGTATGGACTGTCAGATCTTTTTGCCCGATCCAAGGTTGATGCAGGCAAGAAGCTGATTTCCAGCATAGGGATCGATCCCGCAGACCTTCTGCTCGTGGGCGACACGGTGCATGATGCGGAGGTCGCAGTGACCATGGGCTGCAGGTGCGTCCTGTTGCGTGGCGGTCATCAGGCCGAAGACAGGCTCCGCCATTGCGGCTGCGAAATTCTGCCGGACGTCGGCAGCCTGTTTGGATATCTGCGCAAAGACAGTGTTACAGCACGATGTGGAAGAAGGACAATGCCTTGATTTCCGCCGCGATCTTGCCGACCACTTCCCGCGACACTTCCTTGTTTACCTTGGCTATTACAAGGGAGCGATTTGTTTTCATATCGTGCGGATTACGCATATCCTCGATGTTGATGCCGGCGCGCGCAAGCGCCGCGCCCATTGCCCCGATCACGCCAGGCCTGTCATCGTAGAGGAAGAATACGGTATTGCCCTTCGGCTCGAAGTAGAGTTTATCGAATTCGTCGATTCTGGACACCATGAGGTGTCCCTCCGTTATCGTGCCGCGCACGCTGACCTTGCGGAGGTTTTCCGAGTTGACAGAGCCGGTCAAATTAATAGTGATTGACCCATCGTATCCCTTTTTGGGATCTGCCGGCCGGTTCGAATAGCCGATTCCCATGTCTTTCAGATAATCAAGCGCGGCCCGGTTATCTACGGAGAGTTTGAAATCAGGCTGGATACCCGCGACGATCGGCACGATCAGCCAGTCCGCGTACGGCTCCAGAGTGCCGTACATACTCGTTTCAATACCCTTCAGCGTTGTGTCACTGCCCAGCAGACATCTGCCCAGACGGGCAATGGTGTTGGCCAGCTTGCAATAATCCTCGTCGAGACCGTGCGGGATGTCGCGGTTGACGACGTAACTCGTAACGCCCTTTGTGTCGAGCTCGATGAGTTCCTCGGCCGCCCGCCTTGCGGCATTTTCGTTTGCCTCGACAGTGCTTGCGCCCAGGTGCGGCACCATGATGTCGGCAACATCTGTTATGCTCTTAGGCCCTTCGACGTCCTTTTCATAAACATCGTTCAAAAGCCTGAGTTTCTTCGCTGTTTTCACCTTTCGGAATGCTTCTTCATCAAGTATGCCGGATCGGGCACAGTTGACAATTGTCGCGCCGTTCTTCATCGAGTCAAGAAGTGTCGAACTGATCAACCCCTTGGTTTCCTTGGTCTCCGGGATGTGGAGCGTGACATAATCGGACAAACTGAAAAGGGCCTGAAGGTCAACCAGCTCAACATTAAATTCCGAAGCGCGATCGGCTGATATGACGGGGTCGTAGCCCAGAAGCTTCACATCGAAGCCCGAAAGCCGTTTCGCAACCAGGCGGCCAATATTGCCGAGACCGACGATTCCAACGGTCTTGCCGGTAATTTCACGGCCCATGAACTTGTCTTTCTCCCACTTGCCGGCGCGGGTTGAAATGTCCGCGGCGACAACGTGGCGCGCTTCAGCCAGCATGAGTGCGATTACTTCCTCGGCGACGGCGTTGGCGTTCGCGCCGGGGGTGTTCAATACATCAATGCCTTTGGTTCTGGCGTGCTTTGTGTCGATATTGTCGAAACCGGCCCCGGCCCTGATGATCACCTTTAGTTGTGGCAGGAGATCAATTACGGCGCTCTTGATCTTTTCGCTCCGGACGATCAACGCATAGGCATCGGGATTGCGCCCCGCATATGCCTTGAGCCACACCTCGCTCTTCACTGCATCCTTTGCGTCTTCCTTGGGAATGGGTTCTTGAACGACATCATAGTTGCCGTTGGCCACAAGAAGGTCTTTCGCAATTGAGTCCAGCTTAGTCGGGATCAGAACTTTTCTTTTCATTTTGCAGTCTCCTGTGTCTTCTCGCCTGTTGGTGATGTGACGAGGCCGGAACAATAGGACATCCCCGGTGGAATAATCAACATTGGATTTCCAATGACGTTTGACTTGCGTTTGCCCGTGTGGTACGGAAAAGCGCATGAATGTCCCATTGCTTGATCTCAAAGCTCAGTACAAGACGATAAAAGCGGAAATTGACGCCGCAGTGGCCGGAGTCTTCGAGTCTCAGTATTTTATTCTGGGGCCGGTAGTGAAGGAATGCGAAGTCGCCCTTGCGCGCTACTGCGGCTGCAGTCACGGGGTGGGGGTTTCGTCCGGCACTGACGCCCTGCTCGTTGCGCTCATGGCCGAGAACATCGGTCCGGGCGACGAGGTAATCACAACGCCCTACAGCTTCTTTGCCACGGCGGGTTCGATCGTCAGGGTCGGCGCCAGGCCCGTGTTCGTGGACATTGATCCTGCCACATTCAACATCAACCCTGCACTGATTAAGGCCAAAATTACCCCGAAAACTAAAGCCATTATCCCGGTCCATCTCTATGGCTTGATGGCCGGAATGGACGAGATTATGCAACTGGCAGGCAAACATGGGTTGGCTATTATAGAGGATGCTGCGCAGGCGGTTGGTTCATCGGACGAAAAAGGCCGGCGTGCCTGCTCGGTGGGACATTACGGCTGCCTGTCGTTCTTTCCGTCCAAGAATCTTGGTGGCGCCGGTGACGGTGGCATGGTCGTTATGAACGATGCTGCACGGGCGGAGAAAGTGGCCTGGCTGAGGAATCATGGCGCGGAACCCAAGTATTACCACAAGTTCATAGGCGGCAATTTCCGTCTGGATGCCCTTCAGGCGGCAGTAGTTCTGGCAAAACTCAAGCATCTCGACTCATGGACGGCTGCCCGCCGGGCAAATGCCGTGCGCTATGACCGCTTGTTCGCGGAAGCCGGGCTGGTCGCTGCCGGTAAAGTAACCGGAAGCGGAAAAGTCCAGCTCCCGTGTATTCCTAAAAGTGGTCATGTCGTGAACCAGTATGTCATCCGCGTGCAACGCCGGGATGAACTGCGTGCCTTCCTTAGTGGTAAGGGCGTGGGCAATGAGGTGTATTATCCCGTGCCTCTTCATCTCCAGGAGTGTTTTGCATATCTTGGTGGACGCGTGGGTGATTGTCCCGAGAGCGAAAAGGCCGCAAATGAAACCGTTGCCCTGCCGGTCTACCCGGAGCTGAGTGACGAACAGGCGCGGTACGTGGTTGCGTGCATCGCCGAATTCCTTAAGTGACATAGCGGGTGGCGGTTGATCCTCGGGATGTCTGAGCTGCTTTTGCTGGACGGGGACAAATAAGCGTCCGGCAGGGACACCGGACGCCATCTGAAACCTTTTGAGTCCAGTGCTTGGAGAAGTTCCGGCCTCCTCCTGGGTGGCAGCCGCCGTCCCTGGCGGCTGCGGTGTCCAGGGGAGAACAAGACAGGGACTCAAGTGAATGATCAAATCAAAGACCTTATCAAATCTCTCGCCTCTGACCTCGGCTATGCCGCCTGCGGCATAACAAGCGCCGATCCGTTCGAGGACTACACAGCAGCACTTGACGACCGGATCAAGCGTTTTCCGGAAACTGCTACGCTCTACGATCAGATGCGGCACAGGGCGTATCCGCAAAAGAAAGCGCCATGGGTCCGCTCGATAATAGTCGGCGTGCGACGTTACGGAAAGTATGACCTGCCCGAAGAACCTATCGGCTTGATTGGCCGTTCATATCTTGCAGACAGGCGATACGCCGGCTGTCCTGATCACGGCATGCCGAAGCGCATGAAAGAGGGGCTCATCAAGCTGGGCCTGCGCGTCAAGATCGGTGGTGTGCCCTGTCGAGCTGCAGCCGCAAGGGCCGGCCTGGTGCGGTTCGGGCGGAATTCTTTTGCGTACTCGGAGCAATACGGTTCATGGATCAATATAGAGGCCTGGCAGGTCGATGCTGAGTTAACGCCGGACAAGCTGGCGATCGGCAGTCCCTGTCCCGAAGGCTGTGACGCATGCAGAAAGGCCTGCCCGACCCTGGCGCTGGAAAGTCCGTTCACGATGCGAATGGACAGGTGCATTGCATACCTCACTTACGAAGCGCCGGAACCGATCGCGACTGACTTACTGGAGAAGATGGGCTGCTGGATCTATGGCTGTGACGCCTGTCAGAATGTCTGCCCGCTGAATCAAGACAAGTGGGAGAGAATTGAAAAGACACCATGGTTGGACGAAATTAAACAGCATCTTACGGCCCGGGCCCTTGCGGAGATGGATCTCGAGACCTACCTGAAGGTGATCCGTCCCAGATTCTGGTACATTTCCGACGACGACCTTGCGCGCTGGCATGCCAATGCCGCCCGTGCATTACGGAGTTTGTCCACAGGTTGCGCAGATTAACGCAGATTATAGAAATCCCGTATATTCGACCAAGGGCCTTGAACAACGGCGTAACTCTAATCCCAGCGTGACTTGATGCGTGAGGCGATATTCACGCGGCCGCGGAAGTCGGTTGCGCTGTCATCCGGGTCGTGGCGGCACAGGTCAAGGTGGTCGAATGTCGCGCAGACTTTCTCGGTGAGGAACCGGCTTCGCTGCGCATAGCTGTGCGCGTCGCCGAGTCCGTGCCACTTGTGGTAATATCTCAGCGGCCAGGCGACGTAGAGAAAATCACGCGCCCTCGTCATGGCGACGTACATGAGGCGCAGTTCCTCTTCTATTTCCTCCGCGCTCCCGGTAGCCATGTCGGACGGCATGCAGCCGTCGGCGGCATGAATAATGATGACGACGTCCCATTCGCAGCCTTTGGCTGAGTGGACCGTGGATAGAACAAGCCAGTCCTCTTCCCGGAACGGAGCTCCAGCCAGATCGCTTGTTGAGGTGGGCGGATCGAGAGTGAGATCCGTCAAGAAGCTTCTTCTGGAGCGATAGCCGGCAGCGATTCTTTCAAGATTCTCCAGGTCGCGGCGGCGGACGCCAGGATTGTCGTAGCGTTTCTCGAGGAGGGGGTCGTAGAACTTCCGGATGCATTCAACATCAGGTGCAGGAGTCTTGCCACGGGTTGCCGAGAGAGTTTCCATCAACTTGCCGAGTCCGGCGATACCCTCGCGTGCGGCGGCGGGTGCGGCGAATTGTCCTATAGAACCCGGTACATTGTGATTTACCCGCACATGCTCAATTGCTCGGGATGCAACCGCAGGTCCGATGCCATCAATCAGCTGGAGTATCCGGAACCATGCGATTTCATCGCGCGGGTTCTCGATCACACGGAGGAAGCTGACGAGGTCCTTGACGTGGGCGGCTTCCAGAAATCGCAGGCCGCCATACTTGTGGTAGGCGATATTCTTTCGTGTGAGAGCGATTTCGAGCGAATCCGAGTGATGGCCGGTGCGAAACAGGACGGCCTGCTTGCGCAGGGGGATTCCCTGCTCGTAGTGTTCAAGAACAGTCTTGATGACGAATTCATCCTGGTTGGCTTCGTCCTCGCAGATCACCAGCTTGGGCCGCTGTCCAGTTGCGCGGGTTGACCAGAGGTCCTTGGTAAACCGTTCCTTTGACTGGGCAATGACAAGATTGGTTGATTCGAGGATAGGCATTACCGAGCGGTAGTTCTGAGACAGAGTTACAATCGTTGTGCCGGGGAACTGTTTCGGGAAATCGAGCATGTTGCGGACCGTTGCAGCGCGGAAACTGTATATGCTCTGAGCATCGTCGCCAACCACCATGATGTTCTTGTTGAACTTCCGCATGCCGGCAAGGATGCGTGACTGCACCGGGTTTGTGTCCTGGTATTCATCCACAAGCACATGATCGAATCGCTTGCCGATCTCTGCGGCCATGCCGTCGTCGCTGACAAGCTGCTCCCAGTAGATCAGCAGGTCGTCGAAGTCGAGTACGCCGCGCTCAAGTTTCTTGCTGACGTAGGCTTTGAACAAAGATTTCAGTTCCGTCTGCCACATTGCGCACCATGGAAAGAACCGGCGGAGCACGAGTTCCAGATCCTCGGCTCCGTTCACGCATCGCGAGTAAATGGCGAGGCAGGTTGCTTTCTTTGGAAACCGTTTATCCTTGCTGGCAAGGTCCAGATCGTGGCGCACAACATTCAGGAGATCCGCAGAATCGGCTTCATCCATTACAGTGAAGTCGTTGTCCAGGCCGGCGGCCTTGGCGTAAATCCGGAGGAGCCTGTTTGCAGTCGAGTGAAACGTGCCGCCCCAGACTTTACCTGCGAGGGCTCCATTCTGACTGGCCATTGCGGTGGCCCGTTTGACCATCTCTTCTGAAGCACGCCGTGTGAAGGTGAGCAGCAGGATGCGTGCAGGATCAATACCATTGGCGATGAGCCAGGCAACCCGGCACGCAAGTGTTTTTGTTTTGCCGCTACCGGCACCTGCTACGACGAGAATGGGACCGTCTTCGTGGGTTACAGCTTTACGCTGATCCGGGTTCAGTTCCGCGAGCCATGGCAGATCTGGAGAGTCGGGTGACATGCCGGGTAATCTAGCAGCCGCCGTTCGCGGGACGCAATGTATAAGCGAGTGGTGGTGGCGGAATTAGGTGGGACACTATTTGTCCTCTCGAATTTCTTTGCGAGCTCAATGCGACATGTCCGATGAAACTTTTCAACCATGCGAAAAACTGAGACGTTTTCGCAAACACATGTTATGAAATTGTCAAGACGAGCGACAAATCTATTGAACCTCGTCCAAAAGACATTCCTTCCGCGGTGCAAGGACGCTCTTCTACCTGAGCTAGTCGCTGTGAAGTAATTCCACGGCGCGGGTGGCACCGCGCCCTCCCGTATCGAATATATGTCTATTCATTAATGATTGGGATGGTCGACTGCCATGCCGACACTTCTATGAAGAATCCCACATGATCAGTTCGTTTCTTCTGGAGGAGTGTCGTCCCTAATATCTATTGAAATCCTTCAATAACATATCGGTGTAATTGGCGAAATCAGTGGAACACTATACTGCGCACTGAATCGTTCCGGCTTAGGCGAGGCATTGGGTAAATTGTTTGTGTTCGGCTGGACACATAAGGAGCACTGGCAGTTAAAGGGCACAAAAAAGCCCTTTGAGCAGTCCGGCCTTCTTAAAGCTTAGTTGACCAGCCAGGTCGAGCTTTTTGTAACAGCCGAACCAATCAAGGGCTACCATCTTATGTAGCATCTGTCGTGCCAACAGCCTGGAACCTGGATGGACAGGCACGAATAGAAAGTGTTTATTGAATACGAACAAGGTATCGCAACAGCAAGCGCTTGTGAAAAATCCGGGCTGCAAGAGCCTTGATGTCAGAGAGCAACATAGCTCGTCTTCTTTGTTTGAGTCGCTCGCCATGAATGCAGCCAAAGCGCTCCTACTGCCAGGACCAGGTACCAGAGCAGCAGGGCCCAGAGGGGCCACTGGCATTCTACGCTGCCGTACGGGATGTGGGCCATGAAGTCCATGCCGCGGAGCATGATTGAGACCAGCGCGAGATTGGCGTGGTTGAAGATGTCGGCGAAGAGCAGAAGACAGGGACCGAGGACGAGTGAAAGGAAGCCTGACACCAGAATAAGTGCGGCCAGCGGAATGATGGCAAGGTTGGCGGGCAGCGCGATCAGTGAAAACCTGCCGAAGTAATAGGCGGTCAATGGTGTTGAGATGAGCCAGCCGGCAACTGCCATGGCAAACAGCGACACACAATAGCGGCCGATGTCGCGCAGCAGTGTTATCCATTTTGTCTCAGGCTGGAGCCGCAAGGGGTCCGGCTCCAGCAGTTTCAGCAGGGGCCGGTCAATAAGCGGGCAGAGGATGATCAGGCCCAGCACGCAAACAAATGAGAGAATGAATCCGAGGTCGAACAGCTGGCCTGGATCGAATGCGAGGATTACGATTGCCGCGAAAGCGAGTGACGAGAGGATGTCCGGCTTCCTTCGCAGGAGCGGTGCTGAGAAATAGATGGTGGCCATGACCGCGGCGCGTACTGCACTGGCGGGCATTCCGATCGCAACTGTGTAGACGATCAGCAATGGTCCTAGGAATAGTCCCCAGTAAACCCGCGACACCCCAAAAGCCTGCAGGACGAAGATCAGGATGCCGGCGACCACCACGACATGAGAGCCAGATATGGCGATTATGTGGAGTGTTCCTGTCCAGGCGAAGTTGCTCTTGACGTCGGACGGCAGGTCCTGCCTGTAGCCGAGAATAAGTGCATGTAGAAGGCCAACCTGTTGAGGGAACTCAGCAATGCCCGTCGCCAGATAGTCGGCGACTGCGCGACGCTGTTCGTAACACCATCCAATAAAGGGGTTATCTTTGTCGACAGACAGGCAAGCGGACGCGGCAGAGTCGGCGGTCATGAAAAAGCGGCGCGGTAGGATACTGCGGCCGGACTTGTCCGACCGCAGTTTGCCGGTGATCTGCCATTGCTCGCCATAAGCGGGCGGCTTCCTTCCGGTCCAGGTTCGCAAACGGACCAGCACCGGGCTGCGGGCAATTCGTGGCGCCTCATTTGATAATTGGCGTACTGTCTCAGGCTTCAGTGTAAACTGCCAGAGGACCTGATTTGTGACGGCGGTTTCGAGCATGCCCGGATCGTCTGCGATGACACCTCGAATTTCGGCGCGAGCCCCGCCTTCGGTGCATATAGCCGCAAACGAGCAGTTATTGAAGTCTCCAATCCGCAAGGCTGCTGCTGACCAGCCGGTGAAGAAGATAGCCAGGAAGAGCGGAAGAGAGCGAACGGTGTTAATTGGCGTGGTGTCGTTTGCATTGTGGCGCCCGGATAACCTTAGCGCGATCAAGGCGAGGAGAACAAAGATCAAGGCTGCGAAGAAGACACTTAGGATAGGAGCAGATTGTGTCAGACCGCACCAGGTGCCGGCCATGAAACAGATTGTAACACCAATGAGCGGATGGCGTGAAAACATTTTCGTCAGGGATTCAGGGCATTGTACCGGCCGACACGTATCGAATCAGCAACTGCCCGCGCCGTGAACCAGCCGGCATCTTCGACGGCTTCCGGCAGAATATAGCCGCAGGCGAGAAGGGCGGTAATGGCGGCGGAGAATGTGCAGCCAGTGCCGTGCGTAGAAGTTGTCTTAACACGCGGATATTCAAATGAGTGCACTATGTCGTGGTCGTACAACACATTCGTGAGCACTTTGCCCTTCATGTGACCACCCTTTACGACGACTGCGGTCTTCCAGCGGCGACCAATTGCCTCTGCAGCCGTTTGCATGTCATGGAGCGATTTGATTTCCCGCTGGGCCAGGACTTCAGCTTCAAAGATATTTGGAGTTATGAGCGTGGCGAGCGGGAAGAGGTCGGTACACAGGGCTGTGATTGCGCCTTCGCGCAAGAGCTGTGCGCCGGAGGTTGCAATCATTACGGGGTCCACCACCAGGGGGTTGATCCGCCATTTCTTTACAGCACGGGCAACGGCACGGACGATATCTTCCGAGTAAAGCATACCTGTCTTGGCGGCGGCCACGGGAAAGGCGTCGCATATCATTTTGATCTGCTGTGCGACTATTCGTGGCGGTATTTTAGTGACACCATTGACGGCGGATGGATTCTGTGCGGTGACACAAGTGATCGCAGTTGTGCCGAAGACACCCAGCGCAGTGAAGGTCTTGAGGTCTGCCTGTATCCCGGCGCCGCCGCCGCTGTCCGAGCCGGCTATCGAGAGCGCAACGGACGAGTCCTCCACAGATTTCGCTGCCTTTGCGGCACCTTTGATCGCATGAGTCTGTGGATCAGCAGGCATTTCTCTTCTCCATTAATCTGTGAAATCTGTAGATAGTCCTTCTCAGCGGATCTGGCCGGCGCGGGCGAGGGCGAGAGCTTCAACGCTCTGGATTTCGGCAAATCCCTGGGAACTCACAGGATTCAGACCTGCACTGGCTTCCATTGAAGAGTCGGCCTCGTTGTATATGGATGCCTTGCAGCCGGTCAGGCTGTGGAATTGTATATTGCCTTTGTAGAGGCCAACAGCGACCGTGCCACTTGCGAACCTTGCAAACGAGTCAATTGCGGCTACTGCGGCCACTGTCACCGGATCATAATAGCGGCCCTCATAGATCTGATCGGCGACAAGCCGTGACATGTCCCTGAACAGGGCGGCTGCACGTTTGTCCAGTATTGCCTGATAAATCTGCTGGAGACAGAAGCCCAGGAGTTCCATTCCGGGGGCTTCATAGACTCCGCGGCTTTTTGTGCCGACGATCCGGTTTTCCAGCGCGTTCTTGATTCCAATGCCGCTCGCTCCGCCGATTCTGTTTGCTGCAAGCATTGCATCGAATGGCGAGACCGGTCTGTCATTGATCTCCACGGCGCGGGCCTTAACAAAACGCACTTTGAACTTCGTGATCTTGTCGGGCGCCTCTTGCGGCCATACGCCCATGGTTGGCTCGACGATTGTGCAGGGCGTTTCCAGACTTTCAAGATCCTCGGCCTCGTGAGATAAACCGGCCAGATTGGCATCGGTTGAATACCGCTTCTTACCACCGGCGAAAGCCACAATACCGTGCTTCTTGAGATACTGGACCATCTGCTTCCGGCCAGGGAACTCTTTCAGCAGCGCAGCATCGCGCCATGGCGCATAGACTTTCATGCCCGGTGCGAGCACATTGGTGTAGCGCTCAAAACGCATCTGATCGTTGCCCCGCCCCGTGGCGCCGTGTGCAAGCACGGTACAGCCGCGTTTCTGCATCTCCGGAAGAAGGCCGCGGACGGTTACAGCGCGGGCAATCCCGGTTGTGTTCCAGTAACCGCCGTCATACATGGCCTGCGCCTTGATGACTTCGAAACAGGCCTCGGCCATCGGAGTCTTCAGATCAACGATGGTAGTCTTTACGCCGCATGGCGCCATCTTCCTGCTGACTTCACTGATGTCCTTGACGTCAGGCTGTGCCAGGTCGGCCGCAAAGCAGGCAACGCTCATTCCGAGATCGGACAATTTCTTTGTAATCGTCCGGCTGTCCAGTCCACCTGAAACGCAAATGCCGACTTTTTCTTCGCTCTTCAACAGGTCTGTGATAGTCATTTTATGCCACCCACTTTGCCAAAGCTTTGTCTATAATCTCAAGCGCCTGTCTGATCTC
>Ga0194062_1000833_pt1 | contig 12963 bp, 11 predicted proteins | sample SepL2225m_MetaG_FD_155481 | JGI IMG/M metagenome (GOLD analysis project Ga0194062, IMG submission 155481) | Anoxic zone freshwater microbial communities from boreal shield lake in IISD Experimental Lakes Area, Ontario, Canada - Sep2016-L224-25m | ecosystem: Environmental > Aquatic > Freshwater >... | reverse complement strand
GATAAAGTCCCATTTATCATTATCACAATTACATGCAATTCATCGGGAGGCCAGCCTGTGTCGATCGGGAACATCAAAGCAGTAAGGCAGCTGGCAAACAAATATGGCAAACGGATAGTCATGGATTCGGCCCGCTTTGCCGAAAACGCTTATTTTATAAAACAGAGGGAAGAAGGCTATAAAGATAAAACTATCCGGGAGATCGTACTTGAGGTATTCTCGAATGCTGATGTTATTACCATGAGCGCCAAAAAAGATGCCATCGTTAATATCGGCGGTTTTATTGCTATGCGCGAGAAGGATTTGTATTTCAATTCAAGCGTGTTCGAGATCATGTATGAAGGTTATCTGACTTATGGCGGACTTGCAGGACGTGACCTGAATGCCATCGCCCTGGGCCTTTACGAAGGGACTGAATTCGATTATCTGGAGACCAGGATAAAGCAGGTCGAATATCTTGGAAACATGTTGCTTGATTATGGAATCCCTATTCAGCAGCCTATTGGCGGACATGCGATCTTCGTGGATGCTAAACGCTTCCTGCCGAATGTGAAGAAGGAAGAATTTATAGCTCAGACACTGGGAGTGCATCTCTACATCGAAGCTGGTGTACGGGGGGTTGAAATAGGATCATTACTGGCCGACAGGGATCCGGTAACCCGTGAGAACCGTTACCCGGAGCTTGAATTGATGCGGCTCGCTATCCCCCGAAGGGTATATACCAATAATCATATGGACCTGGTTGCAGTAGCTTTAAAAAATATATGGAACCGGCGTAATAACATCAGAACCGGCCTCAGGATCTTACGCGAAGCCCCCATCATGAGGCATTTTACTGTTGAACTTGAGAAAATCTGAGTTCATGGAACCTACCCGGAAAAAAGCAAGGTACAGCCGGCTTTTTACCCAAATTCAGGAACTTTTTACGAAATCAAATGACCCCGATGCCCGTATGGCTACAGTGGTAGCCGTACTCCACAATAAAATGGAATATTTTTACTGGACCGGTTTTTATAAGTTGATTGGAGGTGAACTTACGGTTCATACTTACCAGGGACCTCTGGCATGCCAGGTTCTTAAACAACATACCGGCGTATGCTGGGCCGGAATCGACCTGGAAACGACGGTCATAGTGCCTGATGTTCACGCTTTTCCAGGTCATATAGCCTGCGATTCCGCTTCCAGATCTGAAATCGTCGTCCCCCTTAAAAATTCACAGGGAAAAATTATCGGGGTTCTGGATGTCGACAGCCGGTCACTGAATTCATTTGATGCCATGGATGGAGAATGGCTTCAGAAAATTGTTGATTTAATATATGCCGGCCGATGAGTTTTTTCGAACTTATTCTGATTGCAATCGGCCTCTCTATGGATTGCTTTGCCGTTTCCCTGAGCTTTGGGGCACAGAAAAGACTTCAAAAGAAAGATATTATCAGGTTCTCCTTTTTCTTTGCTTTATTCCAGGCTGTCATGCCATTGATTGGCTGGCTTATGGGTAGTAGTATGAAGGTTTACCTTGCCGAAATCGACCATTGGGTCGCGTTCGGGATACTTGTGTTCATTGGACTGAAAATGATCTATGAGTCGTTTAAGAGTGATGATGCAAAAAGAACTGTTGATATCCGCGAATGGAAAATACTTCTGACCCTTTCGCTAGCAACCAGTATCGATGCACTGATGACCGGCGTAAGCTTCGGGTTCGTAAAAGTCAATATTCTTTTTGCTGCAGTGACCATAGGGCTGGTTACTTTTCTTAATTCTATTGCAGGAGCCTGGGTAGGAGAAAAATCAATCCATATCTCCGCCCGTTGGGCCGAGATCATCGGTGGCCTTGTGCTGATAGGGATAGGAACGAAAATAGTACTGGAGCATTTATCAATGGTATGAAGTGTACATTTATTGAACGAAAAACATGTCAATGATCAGGATCACAAAAGAATTCCGTTTTGAAGCAGCCCATGCGCTCAAAGGGTATGACGGCCCATGCAGAAATATTCATGGACATTCTTATGAGCTTGCGGTAACGGTCACGGGCTCTCCGATAAATTCAACCGCCTCGGCAAAATACGGTATGGTCATGGATTTCGGCGATCTGAAATGCCTGATAAAAGATAATGTCATCGACCTTTTCGATCATGCACTTATTATTCACAATTCACTTGAAAAGCTGGGAGCAATCCCTCAAAGCGAACCTTTCACGAATGTCGTTTATGTGGATTATCAACCCACCAGTGAAAATATGCTTCTGGATATTGCTGCCAGGCTTGCCGGACTTCTTCCTCAGGGAATAAAGCTTCACCACCTGCTGCTGCGTGAAACATCCTCGTCGTATGCCGAATGGTATGCTTCGGACCAGTCTGAATAATTTAAGCTATCTTGGAATAAGCCGGATATCGGCAGTGGGATCCTCTTTCTCAATATGGATGACATTCGCTTCGGCGGAAGCTGAATCCTGGTCGTAGTAGGAGGGAAGGAAATTCTTTGTGATTTCTGAACCGGGGAGAGGGTTGACCCGGATGAGGTACTGGCCGTGATCAATATGGAAAAACTGGTAGAACCCCTTCTCATCTATAGGAACCGACTGCACCATCAAAACCGTATCTAAAGGTTTTGCCTTGTCATATACCTTGAACAGGAAAGCAGTCCCCCTGCACATCCTGGAATCTCCGGCATAGGCATGACCACTGATAGTATGTTTATCTGAATAGGAGAACCAGATCAAGGCCAGCAGCAATACTGTTGCCGCCATGGCCAAGAATGGATACAACCTGGGCGAATTACGAAATATGGTCCTCAGCCCCCTGATCCCGGTATGGCCTTTGGTTTCTTCGGGATGCAAGCGGGAACGGATCTTCTCCCAGCTATGTTCCGGAGCATCAGCCTCAAATCCGGAAAAGGTCTTACGGTAATGTTCTTCTATGTTATCCTTTTCCTGCATTTTGTTATAATATTCTTTTTAAAATATTTTTCATCGAGGATTTAGCTCTGAATAACTGGGATTTAGAAGTGTTCTCTGATATCCCGAGTAATTCCCCTATCTCCTTATGCGTATAGCCTTCTATCACAAACAAGTTAAAGACCGTCCTGTACCCCGCCGGAAGACCCTGCAAAATCTTCAGCAGCTCCTTGTATGAAAGTTTAGACAAGGCATCTTCAGGAATAGTTGCGTCAGGCATCTCGTTTTTTAGGCTGACATCATTCTGAAATTTAAGCTGCCTGGTATAATAATTAATAGCGGTATTGACCATAATCCTGCGTATCCATCCGTCAATTGCTTCCGGGGAATGGAGTTTTGAAAGGTTCTGGAATATTTTAATAAACCCTTCCTGGAGTATATCCTCAGCCTCCATCCTGCTTGCTGCATACCGCAGACAAATCCCGAACATTTTGGCTGAATATGCTTTATATAAAGCTTCCTGGCCTCGCGGTTCATTGCGCAAACATTGGTCAATTACCTCGGCCGGAATAATCATGGAGAAAGCTGAATGAATCGTTGAACTTTACGAAGGTAGAAAAAATCCGGTCAGACAACAAAAAAAAGAAACCGGTTTCCTTGTCTAATATTTCATGATCCTGGCGGTACAAATCCTTTCACCCTCGGGGGTGCTGACAATCAGGATGTAAATCCCAGGCGGGAATCCTGAAAGGTCGTTTGTCAGGGTATGGGAACCAGGGCCCAGGTTTGCTGTATTCCTGAGCAGGGTGACCGATTGTAATGAAGTAACGGAAGTGATGACGTCTGCCCGCCTGTCAACGGTAAAGGAAATGTTTACCTTCCCTTCCGTAGGATTGGGAAAAGGTAGTCCGCCAACAGCAATGCCCTGAGGGATCTCACCTATACCGGTTACTGAATGATCATAGATTTCAACAATAATGGAGTCGGTTTCAGGATTCTGAGCGCTGATCCTGACAGGGGTGAATTTTGAAAACTTTCCTGTTGATTCAACAAACAGCAGGTAGCTCCCGAAAGGAAGGCCTGAGAAACTGAAATTTCCGGAAGCATCACTCAGAGTATAAGTGATGGGATGTTTCAGTGAATCGAGCAGGAGCACCTCGCTGGGGAACAGATTATACACGCCTGAAATCTGGGTATAATACCCCACTCTTCCCGAGATTTTCCCGGTTCCGCTTAAACTATCGTTGGATCTGGTAAGCTCAACATTAAAGTCAAACACATTCGCATTGGTAAGTGAAAGCAGTTGCGACTGCTGCCAGTACAGCTCATGCAGATAATACGCGGGTATGTAGTTTTTTGCATTTGCAGAACCGGAAGTCAGGGCGATCTTGACGATATAATCCCCTGGAAGCAGGTTGGGGAAGGAGTAATATCCAAGGTAAGTAAAGGTCGTAGTGTCGGATGCAATGATGTAATTGTTGAACAGTTTATATAAGTAAGCAACACCCGTATCTCCCGTATTCACAGGGTTATTGATGGGATGGTCGCCCGTAAAGGCATGACCTCCTATGTTAAAGTATAAGGGAGTGCTGATAGTCGTACAGGAGGAATCGGAGCAGGGCTCTCCGGAATGTTCTCTGCTGATCGTCAGACATGCTTTATACTGCCCGGGTTTACTGTATATATGTATTGGATTTCGTTCCATGGATGTGGAACCATCACCAAAGTCCCATAGCCAACGGTCGGGCTTCCCTTCCGACAGATCAAAGAATCTGTACTGGTTCGGAATTGCAGATGAAGAATCGAGTTCGGAGAGGAAATCAGCAACACAAAGCGGGCTGTATGATTCACAAATGAAGAAATTGATGATGATGCTCGAAGATTGAATAGGTTGGTATTGAATATGAAGAGCATTGTGGCAATCGTAAACGCTCACCGAAACCGTATCGCCAAGGCCGTGAAGATCATGAATTGTATCGGAATAATTCCCACTGGTATCGGTGTAAACCGTCGAGGTATAAAAAATATAAGGGACCTTGATAATGACCCCGTGATTGATGATCGCTTTTCCGGTGGAATCATTCAGAATCTTTCCGCTTACTGTAATACTGATTGCCTTCAGCGGCCCGTTGACAGAATGATTTCCAAAAGCAGCCGGGATGAGCGCTATGGTTAGAAATGACAGAAAGAGCAGAAAGAAATGTACTGTTTTCAATTTCATTTCTTATTTTTTTTACTGCCGAATAAATACTGAATTCCCACATCCAGTCCAAAGGCCTGGGCGCTGCGGTTCCCCGTTTCTGATGTCTGGGTAGGCGATGTAAGGTAATACTTGTAATATGGATTAATCATCAGTCCCCAATTCTTTGTAAACTGGTAACTAATCGAAAGGTTGACCCATAATTGCCAGTTAACTGCCTGTCGGGACAGTGAGTTATCCTGAAGCTTTATTAACCTTCCATTAGGAATGTCGATCACAGGCTGGGCTTTCTTTTCGTTGATAAGGAAAGAAAAAGCCGGACCGGCCTCAAAACCGATAGAAATCCGACTTGTTTCATAAACAGTATACCCAAGCAGCAACGGAATCTGCAGGTAGGTATACCGGTTACGGGTACGGTCATCGGTGATATGCGTGAGGCTATCGTAAATAGTATGATTTTTGGTAATATAAATAATTTTTGAAGGATTGAGGGGGTCGGGATAAAACCCTGTAACCTCTTTATAATAACTCACGCTGTCGTTGCTACGGTATTCTATTCTGTATATCCCCTCATCGGAAGTTTGGCCAAGCCCGACACCTGAACGGATTGAAAACCTGGAGTAATGGTAAGCGATCCCAGCATTGAACCAGTAGTTGAACTCTTTGGTGGATGCTCCGCCGGAGCTGTACAGGGCCACTTCGGGAGCCACTCCCAGGTCAGCAGAGAAAAATGAAGTCACCGGCATTTTTTCATGAATGTAACTAAAGACTTCCCCTGAACGGATAAACCTGATCGTATCGGATAAAGGCGCAAGGTCAAACGCTGTGAACAAAAGAGGATCGATGAGCTGAATTGCTGTTGAAACAGTATGATTTTCGGTAATCGCCCTGGTGTTCACGTAAGGACTGGCTTCAGGTTCGGAAGCGGGAACAGCTTGGTTAATTTTACGATTGGAGGCGACCAGGGCAGAAGGCGTCATACTATGTTGTACCGGGGAATTTGCAGGCGCTAAAACTTTTGCAACCGGCAAAACGGGCTGAACTGAAGGCGTGGTTGTTGCAGGCTGAATGGCTGCCGAGGAAAAGGATTTCCCGGTAGCTCTGACACTAGTGCTTCCATCGGGTCGTACGACCCAGTAAGTCAACGAAGCAAGAAGGATAAGACCTGCCGAAACGGAAACAAGGGCAAGCCCTGATACATTCGTGAAATTAAAATGAATCAGTTCCCTGGCCAATAACTTCCATTGCAGGTTCCTCCATACCCTGGGCGAAGGTCTGATCTCCTGCTCCCCGATGGTTTCCCTGAAAAAAGCATCCAGGTTTTTTCCTGTTCCGGAATTTGTATTTTTTGGTTGACCCATCTATCTAATGTTCTTTTTCTGTTTTGTTTCCTCAATCTTGTTTTTCAGCCACCTTCTCGCTTTGAACAGCTGTGTTTTTGAAGTGTTTTCCGATATGCCAAGGATCTCAGCGATCTCTTTATGTCCGTAATCTTCGAATATATGCAGGTTGAAAACGGTACGGTAACCCGAAGGCAACTCCTGTATCAGTTTTAACAACAAGGCGGGGTTATATTCGTCAGGGAGTTCAACCACTTCATTCATATCTATAATATCTGTCTCCCTGATATCATCAATGCGTTCAGGCCGAGCAATTCTGTTCCTTTTATGGATGTAATTGATGGCGTGATTGACAATAACCCTTTTGATCCAGCCGGCCAGAGAACCTTCCCCCCGGAATGAGTGAAGGTTTTTAAATACCTTGATGAATGCTTCCTGTAAAATATCTTCAGCTTCATCACGATCATGACAGTAACGAATACAAACACCAAGCATAATGGGGGCAAATGTGTCAAATAACAAACGTTGCGCCTGGCGTTTACCCGCGATACAGTCCTTCACAATTTGTTCATCGATGACCATTAATCGGACCAGTTGAAAGACAATCCTTTATACATGGGGTTGCCTGCAAGAAAAACCATAAATTAACATTACGCTATTTTTTCGTTTAAGGTTTCCCTGAATTGATCGAAATTCTTCTCGAAAAAATCCCTTCCCTTATCGTTCATTATTCCATGCAGATGGTATAAGAACAATTCATGAAACATTTGGAAGGAATTCAGCTCGTCGGCCGAAAACAGCTCATTATCAGCCAGATTCTCAATCCTGAATAAATGAAGTCTGGCGATGATCCCGGCGTCAAGATCTTTACGGTACAGCCCTTCCTTCTTCCCCTTGTTCATATTCCTGAAGCTGTTCTCGAACATCGTTTTGCGCCTGATCTCCCTGATCTTCAGATATAGGTCGGGATAATATTTCCTGATATCATAGTCCATGGAAGGATGATAATCACGGATCATATTTTTAATTGATTTGTAAATCTCGAATAATTCTTCGATGGCATTGAGCCTGCGCTGCAGGATCTCATCGAAGATCAGGCAATAGTTAGTGTGCTCGGAATGAAGTACCTGGCTGACGAGATCTTTCTTGTCATGAAAATGCTGGTAAAGGGTTTTCTTGGAGATGCTGAGATGATGTGCAACATCGTCCATCGTTACGCTCTTGATCCCGTAGCGGTGGTATAGCCTGCTCACCTGACTGAGAATATGCTGTACTTTGTCGCTCATAAGACAAAAGTACAAAAATAAATATCGGAAACTTTTTTTGGGTAAAAAGTTTCAGTCAATCCGGATGTTCAGTGCTGGTAAATATTTGCCGCATTCCTGTAGCCAGGGAGGTTAAGGTACCAATTGGGATAGGAAACCCCGTTGCTCGTTGCCCACTGGGCCATGTTCAGATAAGCCGAAAGTATATCGGCTGATTCCCTCGCGTAATCAAAATTTGAGTAGATGTTTATAGCCCAGGGAAGGTTGTTTGATGTTTTATAATACCTTCCCTGACCAGGGTTACTGGAATCGTCCCCATTGCCAAAAAATGCAGGGTTGGCAAGGGTAGTAGGTGCATAATTGGGCAGGTGTACCTCTTTTCCGCGATCCCCGTGAAGAATAATGAATGGGTTAAAACTTCCTATATCCAGATCGGAAAGAGAATAGGTGCCCGGGCTGAACATCATAGTAATCCTGATAGTATCTGGATTTATATACGGATTGCCCGGGATCGTATTGATCATCCCGCCCGGACTGTTGAATGACAGGAAGTCATTATCGGTGACAATGATAGTTGGTTTATTCTGGCCGGCCTCAAGGCCGTTTGCCAATAAGGTGATATAACTGCTGAACAAAGAATATCCTGTAACCGTTATGGCTGAAGAAGGAATGTTGTTATTCCCAAGCTGGAAACCAAACCCGCTGGGGAAGGAGGCCCCGGCTGCCCTGAGGATAAAAGTTGCCTCACATTCTGCAATTTTATTCTGGGCATTGGTGATGGTGTTAAACGAATAATTCACTACAAGATCATTGAAATCATAGTCTCCCTGGTTGGGCCAGAGATCTTCGAAAGCCAGGCTGCCGCTGCCCGGTGATGGAAAATAATTGTTGAAAGCCTTTGAAGGGTCATTCGGGTAGTCATCATAACTGTTGGCCACCCCATCCCCGTCACTATCGCTGCTTAATGCATAACTCACATCAGTATTGTATACAGCCCCGGTAATAGTTCCGTCGTAATGACTAGGACCGGCATCAGAAGCGGTAAGCCCGCTGCCTTCATTGAAATGCCAAAGCCCTTTGATCCCTGTCTCACTGCCGGTCCAGGGAGTCGACATGCTTGAGTTGACCTGCTGGGGCGTAAGCGCAATATTCCAGATACTCACTTCATCTATAAGGCCCTGGAAAAATTTCTGTGCCCCGTTATCGGAACCTATCGATATAGTCCTTGCATTGTTTACCAGGACTGAACCTACCGGAGTGGAATTTCTCAGAACACCGTTTACATACAAATACAGGGTTGTGCCGTCATAAACGCCGGCAAGGTGATACCAGGTGTTGAGGACAGGCTGGCCCCCGCCCCAGCTGATCACTGAAGTCGTAAAATTCCCAAGATAAATACCGACCAGGAATCCGTGATAAAGATCCTGCCCGAGCCCGCAACCGTCCCAGTCACCCTTCTGAACGATCTTGACCGATTGCTGCCGTGTGGGTTTTACCCAGGCTTCAAAGGAACATTTGTTGGGAAATGAAAGAGTAGCAGAATTAAGTATTTTAATCCAGTCGGTAGTTCCGTTAAAATTCAGCGAATAATTCAGGATTACGCTTTTCGTCGTCGGGAAGGAGAATTCGGTCAGGGGCCTGGTGAGAGGAGCCTGAATGGAATTTATCATAACACTCGTTTCAGCTGTAGGAACCGGAACCGAAACAATATATTCGGGAACCCCTGATGCAAAATATACTTTAAGGTAAAGTCTGCTTTCATCGCCTGATGAAATCCTAAGCACTCCGGCCGGGATATTATGAAAACGAAATTGAATGTTATCGGCGGTGTTCCATGTGAAAGAGTTCCCCACTTTCAGGTTTTTCATTTCTTCAGGGGTAGTAACACCCGACTTTTTATTACATGCAGCTGTGATCAGTAAAACAAGGACCCATAAGACAGTTAGCTTTTTCATGAGTAGATATTTATATACAAAGATACAAGGATCTGTACCTGAAGTAAAGCGATTTTTCGTAAGTGTCGTCAATTTCTCACTTTCTGTTTACAGTTTTTTTGGGGATGTACATCAAAATCATACTTGCGGGCAAGCCCTGGACCCGGGTTCCGCCCCAGGGGCGGGGAATTTACCGGGAGTGATTAAATCATCGGAAACGATTTCTCTGTAAAAAGTTTATACTTCGAGGAAATTTGGTATCTTTGCCAGTTTAGAAAAAGCCTGTAATTTTATATTATATAACGAATTAAACTGTACGAAATGAAGAAGATACTCTTGATCAGCGGCATGATCATTTTTCTGGTGTCCTGCGGGGGCAATTCAGGGAACAAACAAGCCAATCTCAGCGACCTCAAAAAACAGAGAGATAAACTTACAGCCGAGATTACCAAGCTAGAAAATGAACTCAATCCTCTTGGAGTACAACCTGCGACTGTCGTGAAAACCATGGATGTGGTAAAACGCCAGTTTGAGCATTATATAGAAGTCCAGGGAAGGATTGACGGGAATGAAAATATAGGGGTTGTTCCCCGTAATCAGGGAGGCGTCGTTACTAAAATCTATGTTACCCAGGGGGATCATGTGACTGCCGGTCAGGTGCTTGCCGACATGGACAATGAAGTCCTCAAGCAGACTTTAAAAGAGTTACAGACATCGCTGGATTATGCCACCGATATGTTCAACCGACAGAAGAACCTCTGGGACCAGAAGATAGGTTCCGAAGCCCAGTATCTCACAGCCAAGAATACCAAGGAATCCCTTGAAGGGAAAATGAATACTTTAAAGGATCAGCTGGATATGTCAAGAATAGTTTCACCTATCGACGGCACGGTAGAAGATATTCCTATAAAAGTTGGGCAGATGGCATCTCCTGCTTCACCCCAGCCCTGTTTCCGGATCGTTAATTTTTCAAGAGCCAAGGCTGTTGCCGATGTGAGTGAAGCGTATTCCAACAAGATCAAGACAGGAGATCCTGTAAAAGTATATTTACCCGATCTGAATACAGAACTGAACGCAACGGTCAGTTTTTCGAGCAAATTTATCAATCCGACCAACCGTACATTCACCGTGGAGGCTATCCTTCCCTCTGCAACGGGTCTGACCTTCAGGGCAAACATGATCGCTGTACTGAGGATCAAGGATTACGATAACAAAAACAGCCTCGCAATCCCTCAGAATTATATACAGACGGCCAGGGATGAAGGGCATTTTGTTTTTGTTGCTGAAGGGAAAGACGGGAAAATCTATGCAAGAAAACGCATTGTAGCTCCATTTGTCACTTATAACGGACTTACTGAAGTACTGGAAGGACTTAAGGAAGGGGATAAAGTGATCACCACCGGCTATAAAGACCTTTACGACGGTCAATTGATTTCCTTCTAAAGACCTGATGTAATATGAAGAAGCCAGAAAAACTCAAGGAATTTTTTGCCACCAGTTGGGCCATTGACAACAAGTCGAGCATCTACGTGCTTACTACCATCATTACCCTGCTGGGTATACTTTCTTATATCAATATCCCGAAGGAGCAGTTTCCCGAGATCGTGATTCCCACAATCATCGTGAATACCGTTTACCCTGGAACTTCTCCCGAAGATATGGAGAACCTGGTGACCAGGCCTATTGAAAAGGAATGCAAATCGATCCAGAATGTAAAAAAGATCACCAGTAATTCGATCCAGGACTTTTCTTCCATTGTTGTGGAATTCAAGACGAATATCAATGTTTCAGAAGCCAAACAAAGGGTAAGGGATGCCGTTGACAAGGCAAAATCAAAACTCCCTAACAATCTGCCAAACGACCCTGATATTGCTGAGATTGATATTTCGGAGATCCCGATCATGAATATCAACCTTTCGGGTGATTATGACCTGCAGAGGCTGAAAAAATATGCCAAGGATGCTCAGGATAAAATCGAAACTCTTCCTGAAATCACCCGCGTTGATATTGTCGGTGCTTTGGACCGTGAGATACAAATCGATGTGGATATGTATAAGATGCAGGCGGCAAGCGTATCATTCCGCGACATTCAGAATGCCATCGCAGCTGAGAACGTCACTATATCGGCAGGAACAATAACCAATTACGGACTGAAGCGCACCCTCAGGGTTACGGGACAGTTCAAGTCACCCGAAGAGATCAACGACATCATCATTAAGTCATCCAGCGGAGCCACGGTATACATAAAAGACATTGCCCTGGTCAGGGATTCATACAAGGAGCAGGAAAGTTTTGCGCGCTTTGAAGGGAAAAATGTGATCACCCTCAATATCATTAAAAAAAGCGGCGCCAATCTCCTGAATGCATCAGATAAGATCAAAGACATTATGAAGGAGATGAGGAACACTTCTTATCCTCCTGATCTGAAAGTTGAGCTTACTGGCGAGCAGTCGAGATTCACCAGGAGCACCCTCGAAGAGCTGAACAACACTATTATTATCGGGTTTCTCCTGGTTGTTGTAGTGCTGATGTTCTTCATGGGGCTGAACAATGCATTCTTCGTGGCCTTATCGGTTCCTCTTTCGATGTTCGTGGCGTACCTGGTAATGCCTGGACTCGGATTTACCATGAACATGATCGTGATGTTCGGTTTCATTTTTGCACTTGGGATCATTGTTGATGATGCTATTGTGGTTATTGAGAATACCCACAGGGTGCACCGTTATATTCCGGATATAAAATCAGCAGCAAAATATGCGGCGGGAGAAGTGTTCCTTCCAATCCTTTCGGGTACACTCACTACCCTTGCACCATTCTTTCCCCTGGTTTTCTGGCCCGGAACTGTCGGGAAGTTCATGCATTACCTCCCCGTAACACTGATTGTTACGCTCTTTGCATCGTTATTCGTGGCCTATATTATCAACCCGGTGTTTGCTGTCACCTTCATGAAACATGAGTACGATGGTGAAGAATACAAGCTGAAAAAGAAACCTTTCCTGGTAAGCAGTGTCATCCTGGCATCTTTTGCCGGCTTGTTTTACCTGACCGGGGTTTACTTTATGGGGAATCTTCTTGTTTTTGCCCTGTTGCTTAACGTAATCTACAGGTTATGGATTAAAAATGCAATTATCAGGTTCCAGAGCGTGTTGTGGCCCGCAGTCCTGAATTTTTATGAAAGGCAGTTGCGATTCTTCCTTAAAGGACGCAATCCATACTATCTTTTCGCAGGCGTTATCGCTCTGTTTATCTTTACCATAATGCTATTCGGGTCATTTAAACCCCAGGTGCTTTTCTTCCCGAACAACAACCCTGCAACAATCTATATATA